>TARA_B110000444_G_scaffold249354_1_pt1 | contig 30790 bp, 36 predicted proteins | sample TARA_B110000444 | Tara Oceans TARA_B110000444 (sample SAMEA4398370) | marine metagenome | biome: Polar Biome; feature: [SRF] surface water layer (ENVO:00010504); material: water (ENVO:00002006), including particulate matter (ENVO:01000060) such as... | depth 5 m | reverse complement strand
ATACAAACTTACTAATACTAGATGAGATATTTGATTCTAGTTTAGATGGTCAAGGTACCGAAGACTTTTTTAAGATACTTAAAACATTAACAAATGAAAATACTTTTATTATATCTCACAAAGGTGATATACTATTTGATAAGTTTACAAGTATAATCAAATTTGAAAAGTATAAAAACTTTACGAGGTTAGCAGGATGAACTATAAACTATTGCCACCAACAGATGAAAGAGTCCTATCAAGTATAGTACCTTTTGATAACGAAGAATTTAAAAAACAAGAGAAGATAACAATAACAGAATTTTGTAACAACATGTTTGAAACAATGAAGAACTATGGTGGTATAGGTCTATCAGCAAATCAAGTAGGTAAACCATATCGTATGTTTGTAATGGGTGACAATATCAATATAGAAAAAGGTAAAAAATGGGTATGTATCAATCCTGAAATTACAGGTATGAGTAAAGAAACAATTAGATACAAAGAAGGTTGTTTAACTTTCCCTTTCTTATTTTTAGACATAGAAAGACCACAACAGATAAAAGTTAAATATCTAAATGAACAACTAGAAACTGTAGAAGAACAATTTGATGGCATTGTAAGTAGATGTTATCAACACGAATTAGACCATATGCAAGGAACAGTATTTACAGAATTAGTCAGTAAATTAAAATTAAACATGGCTCTAAAAAAAAGAGATAAGGAAATAAAAAGGGTATCAAAATTATGGAAACAAAAGTCTTAAAAGAATTAGATTTACCTGAATACACACAGCCATTAGATACGACTATAAAATTTTTAGATAGTCTATCATATTCAGCAGTAAAAACAAAATACAATGCTAAAGGTGATTGGGACGCCGTGTCTATAAAGGGATATAGTGACGATATTAATAATATATTAAAACCAGGTGTATTAAAATCAGATGTAGAACCAGCAGATTTAAGATGGACAAGTCTATACGAAGAACCTGATTTATTATCTTTAAAAGAAATACTATCTCATATACCAGCAGAGTTTGAACGAGTAAGAATTATGAGATTAAAAGCAGGTACAACTATTAAGAAACATACAGACAAAGTAGATAAAGAAATTAAAAATGGTAAACTAGTAAGGCTACATGTACCTTTAAGAACAAGTGATAATGTACATTTTTATCTATGGGAAGGTAAAACAGAAAATCACTTTAATTTAAAAATAGGTAAATATTACTATGTAGATGTATCTAAGCCACATGCTGTACACAATAAGTCAGACTTTGATAGACTACATCTTGTGGTTGATTGTTATAACAATCCTAGATTACAAAACTTATTAAAACAATCAGAGGAGTTTGATGATATTAGCAGTCCAATCGGATTTTGAAAAAATAAAATCTATATTCTACAGCCATAAGAAATGGTTTCCACATGTACGTACAGACTATATGAAGCGTATGATTGCAAAAAAACAGATGATATTAGAAGATGGTATACTAATAACGTTTCATCACGCAAAACGAAGACAAAAAATAGGCGATGTACAATTAGAAAAAGGTAATACGGTATTACACCAGATTGCAAGTGATTCGCCAGGGTCAGGTACTGCTCAGGCAATACTAAACAATTTCTTTGATTATTGCCCTAGTGATGTGTTTTTATCAGTAAGAGCTGACAACTTGACAGCCAATAAGTTTTATGATAAAATGAATATGAATTTAATCGGGAAAACTACTTGGGCAAAAGGTACTATCCCTGGAAACGTATATGTCAAACGCAAAAGAAGTAATACAAGACTGGAAAAAGAATAAAGGATTTCCATACTATCCTGAAGATAGAAGATGGAGAGATGATGAGTTTAAAAAACTATTATCATTTAATAGAGATACTTTATTAGATAATCAAAATAAAATTATAGGTCAATCTACACATGGATTAACACTTGCATGGTCGTATATGCACCACGCATGGTCAATCAAATGTGGTAAAATGAAGACACCCATGGAGATATGGGAAGATGAAGAACATTTAGAAAAAGGTATCAACAAGATACTTACAGGAACTTTCTTCACAAAACGAGAAGCACACAAAATTACAGATTCAGATATGAGAGCTATGTTAAGAAGATATAGTGGTACTCAAATGGTTTCTAATTTCAGACCTACAGCAGCCGCAACTCTATATGATATATTTGTAGAAAAAGATAGTCCACTAGAAGGTACTGAAGCAGGTACAGTTTGGGATCCTAGTATGGGTTATGGTGGTCGTTTAATGGGTGCAATTGCAGCTGGGGTAAATTACATAGGCACAGACCCTTGTGTTCCTACATATGAAGGTTTAGAAAAAATTAGAGATCAATATGGTCATACTCACAAAAAATATGTACTATTAAAACAAGGTAGTGAAACTTATATACCTGCTCAAAATACTTTAGATTTTGTATTTACAAGTCCACCTTATTTAGGACACGAACAATATGGAGATGAAGAAGAACAATCATTTAATAAATTCCCACAACAAGACGCATGGCGTAATGGTTTCTTATTACAGACTATTAAGAACGCATACACAGGATTAAAACCAGGTAAATATGCAGGTTTCAATGTTGCAAATGTAAAATCATATAAGACCTTTGAAGAAGACACCTACGATTGTATGGTTGAGGCAGGGTTTAAAAATATACAAGTTTGGTGGTTATCTTTATCAACTCAACAAGGTGCAAAGGTACAATCTACACTAGAAGGTACAGAATCAGAAAAGAAACAATCACAAAATTATATAGGACGATTCGCAAGACCTGACATTCCAGGCAGAAAATATGAGCCTATCTTCATAGGAATCAAGTAAAAAAACACATGTTCTTGTTTTGTTCTAAAAATTATTCCTAAAAACCCTTATTTTTCAACAAAAACTATGCTTGACTTTTAAAGCGTTTTAGTATAGCATAAGTGTATATTATGATAAAAAACACTATGAAAAATAAATCACAACTTGCTAAACTTCTTGCAACAGAAAATATTGAAGTACAAGAGAACGCTGTACAGACTGCCTCGTTTGATGTAGTTAACAGAATATTAACAATCCCTATATTTAAAGAAGAACACAAATCCAAACATGTATATGACATGTTAGTGGGACACGAAGTATCCCATGCTTTACACACACCATCTGATTCATGGAAAAACATGGGTGACAGATCAAAAGAATTTAGATCATTTGTTAATGTTATTGAAGACGTTAGAATTGATAAACTAATACAGAAAAAATATCCTGGTTTAGTTGATGACTATCTAAAAGGTTTTGATAAGATGTTTAAAGATAACTTCTTTGGCACTAAAGATAAAAATTTACAAAAAGATTATGCTCTTATTGACAAGATTAATATGTACTACAAATCTTCAAAAAGAATAGACTTTGATTTTTCTAGTAGAGAAAAAATACTAGTTGACGCTGTTAACAATTGTAAATCTTTTAATGAAGTTTTAGAACTTGCTGAAGAAATACTAGGTTACTGTAAAGATGAATTAAAAAAACAACCAAAACTTGCTAAGACTTATACACCTAAAAAAGATGATAGTAAAAAAGATGGCAAATCAGAATCAGATTCAGGTGATAATAAATCAGGTAACGTAGATGAAGATATTGAAAAATGGTTAGATGAAAAGTCTGATTCAGATGACTCGGGTAATTCTAGTAAATCAGATGACAAATCAGATGACAAGATAAAATCAAATAAAATAGGCGCTAACGGTGCAGGAGGCGAACCATCTCCAGAGTTAGTATCAATGACTAATGATAATATGGATTCTGCCATCAAAGGTATTACTAACGAAGAAGCTAGAGAACGTGACTATTGCGTTATGCCAAAAGTTGATCTTAAAAAATTAATTGTACCTTATCAAAAGTTTATAAGAGATTGTATGGTGTATGATAAAAACAATCAAAATACAGAAAATGATATACAGGCAATCAATAAGGCAAAAGATAAGACTAATAAGTTTATGAAAGACTCTAGTAACGTTGTAAACTTTCTTGTTAAAGAATTTGAGATGAAAAAAAATGCTAAGATGTATGCTCGTGCTTCACAAGATAAGACAGGTGTTATTAATCCTAATAAATTACATACATATAAATTTGCTGAAGATATATTCAAAAAGATTACTACAGTACCTAATCAAAAAAATCACGGTATGATTTTATTACTTGATTGGTCTGGTTCTATGCAAAAACATATTCTACCTACAGTAGAACAATTATTGAACTTAACTTTATTCTGTAAAAAGATTAATATTCCGTTTTCAGTTTATGCGTTTATGAATAACCATAGAGAAAACAAAAGTAATTATGCTGAGTCGGGTTTTAAAATATCTAACAATTCATTGTTACCAGACGCTGCTACGAAATTAGTACAACTGTTTACACATAAACAATCTAAAGTTGACTACACAAGAACTGCTCAAATATTACATAGGGCTGCAATGTACTTCGGTGGTTACTATTATTGGAATAGAAGAAATAACGAAGATTATGTACCTTCAATTTCTAGTGACTACTATCTATCTTCTACTCCTCTTAATGAGTCGCTGATCGCTATGGATTCTATAATTAAAAAGTTTAAAAACGATTACAAAACTGATAAACTTTCTTTAATTACTTTAACAGACGGTGCTTCAAACTCTATGAATCATCCTAAGTCTGGTCAGTTACACATTAAACTTAACAACAAGTATGTAGTTGCTGATAGTTATTGGGGTGATAAAAGAGATATGACAAGTCAGTTATTAAGATACCTTAAAAAGAAATACGATTTACAAACTATTGGTTTTTATTTAGTTTCAAAATATAGAGAACTACAATATCAATTAAGAGTGCCTTACAATAAAGAAATATTGGCTCGTAAGATGTTTAGTAAAGATAAATTCATTGCTGACTACAATACTGCCTATGATGTTTACTTTTATGTCAATTCAGGCACTAGAGTTTCAAATACAGTTATGGACGATTCGTCTAATTCAACCGATAAGAGAAGTCTTAAAAAGATGTTTATGTCGGGAATGAAGAAAAGAATCAATTCCAGAGTATTATTACAGAATTTTATTAAGAGGATTGCATAAAAATGAGAGGAAACAACGCTTTTTTATGCTTGACTTTTAGTACAAATGATGATAGCTTATATGTATAACTTAACTATGAAAGGACTTATATAATGATTGAGTTAAACAAAACACAAAAATCGGTACTGAAAGTATTAAAAGATACTTACAAAAAAGATACCGTGACTAGGGCTGAGATAAATGCTCTTGTTAAGAAGAAGGTTATCAAAAACCCTTCTTGGTTAAAATCAGACAAGTACAAAGTTGATAGAGGAGTTTATACTCTTAACGTTGACTCTGTTGAATCTGATACAACCACAGTTGATACAACTGATACTAAAATTTCCAATGATACAAAGGCTGCTTATATCGTGTCTTCATTGACCGACAATGTAGTTCCTGCTAAGGATACAGACTTTGTTAACTTTGGTAATTATGCTGATATTAAAAATATCGTAAAATCTAAAAAGTTTTATCCTGTTTTCATTACTGGTTTATCTGGTAATGGTAAAACACTTGCTGTTACACAGGCATGTGCTGAAACAAAACGTGAAATGATTAGATGTAATATTACGATTGAAACAGACGAGGACGATTTACTTGGCGGTTACAGACTTAAAGATGGTCAGACCGTATGGCAAAATGGTCCTGTAATTGAGGCGATGGAAAGAGGCGCTGTTCTTTTACTTGATGAGATTGACCTTGCAAGTAATAAGATTATGTGTTTACAACCTATCCTTGAAGGGTCTGGTGTCTATGTTAAAAAGATAAACAAGTTTGTTAAACCTAAACTTGGCTTTAATGTGATTGCAACTGCTAACACTAAAGGTCAAGGTAGTGATGACGGTAAGTTTATCGGTACTAATGTACTTAACGAGGCATTCCTTGAAAGATTTCCAGTTACGTTTGAACAACAATATCCATCTGCTAAAGTAGAAGAAAAAATTGTTGCTCAGAAACTTGTAAGTGCTGGTAAAAAAGATGAGAAGTTTGCTCACAATTTAGTTACTTGGGCTGACGTTATAAGAAAAACTTATAATGACGGTGGTGTTGATGAGATTATATCAACAAGAAGACTAGTACACATTGCTGAGGCATATGGTATCTTTAGAAATAAAATGAAGGCAATCGCTGTCTGTACTAACAGATTTGATGATGATACTAAAACATCATTTGTTGATTTGTATAGTAAAGTAGATAGTGGTGCTTCAGTAGAACAGATTCTTTCTGATAAGAAGGCAGCTGAAGAAGCTGAAATATTATCAGAAAAGAGTACCGATGATAGTGAGGATGATAGTGAAGATAACTTTACTGTTTAAATCTATCCATAGTGTAAGTCCGCTTGTGGTCCGAAAGGGCCACAAGTTAATTTACAAAGGGAGTATATAATGGGAATCTACGATTCAGAAAAAGATAAATTAAAAATGTCACAAAAAGAACGTGACGATATGATGAAAAAGTTTTTAGAAAAAGGTGGCAAAGTACAAAAATTAAAACCTGGTTCTGCTGCTGTATTAGGTAGTATGGATAAAAGTGGTAAACCTGCCTATACAAAAGAAGATATTGAAAAAGGTATCAAAGGTAAAACACCTTGGCCTGATTATAAAAGTTATAAACCAAATACATACCATGATTTAGATTTGGGACCAGATAGAATTCCTGTGTATGTACCAATAAAAGAAAGGAAAGACTAGTGTCAATAACTGTAGAAGTAAGAGGTGGTAATTTAGAGAAGGCTATGCGTGTGCTTAAAAAGAAAGTACAAAAGTCAGGTCTTATTAAAGAGGTAAGAGATAGAAAGTATTATCAGAAACCATCAGAAATTAAACGTGAAAAAGCAAAAGAAAGGTCTAAAATAATCAGAAAAGCTCAAAAAGTAAATGATGAAATGTTAGGCTACAAATATGTTAAAGGCGTTAAAGTTAAGAAGATTTAAGAAATTCTATGCCGTCTGTGTTGTATATATATTATTACTACTCGGCGATTCATAAGTCCTAGTAGGGGTATAGATGAGTTAGGGCAGTACTCTAATGGTCAATAAGACTAGTTAAAACTGCCCACATATCGGTGATCTTTGCCAGTTTAACTCCGTGACAAAAGGAAACTGGCGCTTGAAATTATATAAATAATTATTATATAATACTAGACAACGCCTTATAGGGTTGTCAGAAAATTAACTTTGCTTAACAATAGGAGGTTACATGACCAATAAAGCACTATCTATTTTCAATCAATTAAGACCACTAACCGTAGGATTTGATGATACGTTCAGACATTTTGAATCAATGTTTGACCATCAATTAGATCATATTCAAACTACAGCTTTCCCTCATTACAATATAGTAAAACAAGGAAAGAACAAGTACGATATTCTAATCGCTCTTGCTGGTTATAACAAAAAAGACATAGACATTAACCTTGATGACGGTGTTCTATCTATCGAATCTAAAAAAGATGAGAAGAAAGAAACTAAACTAGACTCTGAAGGTGAAATCTTACATAAAGGTATCGCTAAAAGATACTTTAAAAAGTCTTTTACAATCGCTGAAGATGTTGAAGTCAAAGGCGCTGAACTAAAAGATGGTCTATTAAGAGTATCTTTAGAGAGAATTGTTCCAGAACATAAAAAACCTAGAACTATCTCAATTAAATAAAAACCAATACGTGCTATGTTTCAAACGCATAGCACGTATAAATAATTATATTATGAATTTCAAATGGGACCTAACAAAGTTTTACAAAGAAGCAAGAGCAAAAAAATCTGCTGTTGCCGTATTAAGAAAACGATCAAAAGACTCGATTGCAAGACCTAAAGCAACGAAGAATATTACATCAAAAGACTCACGTTTACAAGGTATATAGCCTATTGACATATTGAAGTGAATAGTATATAATGTATATATTAATAAGGAGAAATAATTATGAAACAAGGTGATAAGGTACCTAATTGTAAATTTAGGGTAAGAGAACTAGGAGATTGGACAGATACTAATTCTGATTCTTATTTTAGGAATAAAAGAGTTATATTATTTTCACTACCTGGTGCATTTACTCCTACATGTTCAAATCAACAACTGCCTGGATTTGAGAAATTACATAACGTATTCAAAGAACACAATATAGATGAAGTTTATTGTTTATCAGTAAACGATTCTTTTGTTATGAATGCTTGGGCAGCAGATCAAAAACTAGAAAACGTTAAAGTTATACCTGATGGTAATGGTGAATTTACAGACAAGATGGAAATGCTTGTTGAAAAGTTTGATAAATGTTTTGGTATGAGATCATGGAGATATGCTATGGTTGTAAACAATTCTGTTATAGAAAAATTGTTTGTAGAACCTGGCAAAGATGATAACTTAAATGACGACCCATATGGTGAGTCTGCACCAGAGAATGTATTGAAATATTTACAATCATCAAGTATTGACTCAAACGCAATATAATGATATACTTAAATTATGAAATACAATGAAGATAAAATCTTAAAAGAGATTGGTGAATATATTAAATCAACTTACGGCCAACACTATTCAAGTGACCAAAAAGGCTTTCAAGTATTAGATTTATTAAAAACACTTAAAATCGGAAAAGATTTCTGTCATGCAAATGCAATTAAATATTTGTGTAGGTATGGCAAAAAGAATGGTCACAATCGTGCTGACCTATTAAAGGCAGTACACTATGTTATATTACTGTTAAATTATGATAAGGAGATGAAATGAAGATAAGTGATAATACGATTAGTATATTGAGAAATTTCTCGGATATAAATGCGAATATACTATTTAAACCTGGTAAACAATTAAGTACAGTTTCTACAATGAAAAACATTATGGCTGAGGCCGATGTTGAAGATGAGTTTGAAACTGAATTTGGTGTATATGATTTGCCAGAATTTTTGAGAGCATTGGATTCTTTTACACAACCTGTATTGAATTTCAATGGGTCTGCAAACCTAAAAATACAAGATGAGAAAACTAGTTTGTCAGCGAGATATGCTTTTGCTGATAAATCAACGTTAAGATATCCATCTAAATCAATAACAATGCCAGACAAAACAGTATCGTTCTCATTGAACAATGCTGACTATGAGTCTGTTAAAAAACTATACACTAATTTAAGTCTACCTGATATTGCATTTAAAGGCGAAGGTGGTAAGATTAAGTTAGTTGCATTAGATAAAAAGAATAGCAATTCTAACAAATCATCTATTACAGTTGGCGAAACTGATATAGAGTTTACTGCATACATTAAGGCTGAGAATATGAAAATTATTCCTGGCGATTATGATGTTGCATTATCAAAAGCAAAAATTGCTCATTTCATAAACAAAAAGGTACAAGTACAATACTGGATTGCTTTAGAAGCTGACTCAATATTTTAAGGTTAATATATGTCAGATTTTCTATGGGTTGAAAAATACCGTCCACGAAAAATATCCGAATGTATCTTAACTGAAGATTTAAAGAATACTTTTTCTAAATTTCTTATTCAAAAAGAAATACCAAATCTTCTTCTTTCAGGAACAGCAGGTACAGGTAAAACAACAGTTGCTCGTGCCTTATGTGAAGAACTAGGTGCTGATTATCTAATCATCAATGGTTCAGATGAAGGTAGACACATTGATACTTTACGTACTACAATCAAAAACTTTGCCTCTACTGTATCGTTAGAGGGTGGGTCTAATCACAAAGTTGTAATTATTGATGAGGCAGATTATATGAATGCTGATAGTGTTCAACCTGCGTTAAGAAACTTCATTGAAACGTTTTACAAAAACTGTAGATTTATTTTTACTTGTAATTTTAAAAACAAAATCATACCTGCATTACATAGTCGTTGTACAGTTATTGATTTTCGTATTACAAATGGTCAAAAAGTAAAAACTGCTACTGCATTTTTAAAAAGACTAGGTGAGTTATTAAAATCAGAAAATATAGAGTTTGATAACAAAGTACTTGCTGAACTAATACAAAGACACTATCCAGACTTTAGAAGAACTATAAACGAATTACAACGTTATTCTGTAAGAGGTAAGATAGATAGTGGCATACTTGTATCTATGTCAGAAATCAACAATAAAGAGTTGATTAAGTTTCTAAAAGAGAAAAGATTTGGCGATATGCGTAAATGGGTTGTTCAAAACCTAGACAAAGATCCGTCTTCTTTATTTACAGGTATCTATGATATTCTGTACAAACATCTACAACCTCAATCTATACCTGCAGCCGTTCTAACAATTGCTGACTACCAATATAAATCCGCCTTTGTGGCTGACCATGAGATAAATATGGTTGCCTGCCTAACACAAATCATGGCAGAATGTAAATTTAAGTAGAAGGATAAGATATGGCGAGAAGAACTTTGTGGCGAAAACTTATAGTTAGAGCACGAATGTTTTGGGCTGATATAAGAGGTCATCACGGTAAGGTATGGAATTATGAACCAGGCGATTACTACATGGGTTCTCATAGAGGTCACAAAAAACATGAAAAACATGATTGAATATAAATTATCTGATTACTTAAATGCACTTAACTGGTCAAAAGTTAATCTGCTAGATGGTGACGATCTCACTTGGGAAAAGAAATATCCACCCTATGTTATAAACCGTTGTCTTTCACAACACGTTGACGCTATAATGATGGCAAACGAGATGAATATTCATCACAGCCTCAACAAGCGTTTACAGTATCATTTTCTACTAAATAGTATTCGTAAGAGAAAACGATTTGGCGGCAAGTGGACAACTACTGCTAAGTCTAAAAATTTAGAGTATGTAAAAGAATATTATGGTTATAGCAATACAAAAGCAAAGGTAGCCCTAGACATACTAGATAAAAAACAATTGAGTCTTATCAAACAAAAACTTGATAAGGGTGGGAGAAACAAATGAGTGAAGAAAATTTTAATTGGTCACCTGAGCAAATGTTAGAGGTTACCCTCAAACAACCAGATGACTTTCTAAAGATCAGGGAAACCTTATCCAGAATAGGTGTTGCAAGTCGTAAAGATAAAACTTTATTTCAAAGTTGCCACATACTACACAAACAAGGTAAATATTACATAGTACATTTCAAAGAACTTTTTGCTTTAGATGGTAAGAAAGCTACACTAGTTGAGAATGATGTACAAAGACGTAACACAATATCCGTTTTACTACAAGATTGGAATCTACTAACAATAGTAAAACCAGAGGCTGCTGAAAACAAAGCACCTTTATCACAAATAAAAATCATAGCATTTAAAGAAAAAAGCGAGTGGACTTTACAAGCAAAATATAATATTGGAAAAAAACAATCAACTGAAGAAAATAAAACTGAATAGGAGTATATTATGATTAGATTATACAGACTCTCATCTGGAGAGGACGTAATAGGTACGCCACAAGAAAGCGATAAAGCATTTCACGTGGCACTAAAGAAACCCTTTGTATTAATTCCAATGCAAGGACAGCCTGGTAAACCTATGCAAATAGGATTTCATCCGTACATACCGTACACAAAAGATGAAGTAATACATATTAAAGAGGCAAATGTAATTACAGAAACAACACCAGACGACAATATGATTAACGCTTATCAGCAAAATACTGGTCAGCTAGTTACACCTAAAAGTAAAATTATTACGTAATTGACTTTTTGAATTTTTTTTGTTATAATAGGATATGAATTTGGCGAGTAGTTTTTATACAAACGTTGTAGAGCATAAAGGTAAACTTCTTATAAGAGGTGTCAATAATGGACAATCTTATTTAAGTCGTATCAACTACAATCCTAAACTATACCTACCTACAAGAGATCAAACAAAATATAAAACACTAGACGGCGCTTACTTAAAAGAAAAGCGATTTGATTCTATATCAAAAGCAAAACATTTTTATAGTGAGTATAGTACAATACCAGAGTATAAAATCTTTGGTATGAATAGATACAACTATCAATACATCGCTGACGAATACAAAGGCGAGGTAAGATGGAATAAAGACTACATTAAGATATTCACACTTGATATAGAAACCGAGTGTGAGAACGGCTTTCCAGATCCTGATACTGCAAAAGAAACGATTATCTGTATCACTATAAAAAATCACAGCAATAAACAGATTATTACATGGGGTACAGGTGACTTTATTTCTAAAAAATCTAACGTAACTTATGTAAAATGTCAAAACGAAAAGCACATGTTGCTAGAGTTTTTAAAATTCTGGTGTAAAAATCATCCTGATATTTTAACAGGTTGGAATGTAAAATTTTTTGATATGCCTTATCTTATGAATCGTATGAGATATATCTTTGACAATGATACAATTAATAAAATGTCACCATGGAATTATGTCAACGCAGATAGAATACAACTTGGTAATAAAAGCAATCAGATATGGAATATACTAGGTCTATCTGTACTAGATTATTTTGATTTGTATAAAAAGTTTACGTATGTCCGACAAGAAAGTTATAAACTAAATTACATTGCTAAAGTAGAACTAGGCGAACAGAAATTAGATAATCCATATGAAACGTTTAAAGATTTCTATACAAAAGATTATCAAAGATTTGTAGAGTACAATATACAAGATGTAGAACTCGTTGATAGACTCGAAGACAAAATGAAATTGATTGAGTTATGCCTGACTATGGCATATGATTACAAGGTAAACTATACAGATGTTTATTCGCAAGTAAGATGTTGGGATACAATCATCTACAATCATTTACTTACAAAAGATATTATTATACCACCTAGAGAAGATCAGGTTAAGGATACACAATACGAAGGTGCATATGTAAAAGATCCACAACTAGGTTTACATAACTGGATTGTTTCGTTTGATTTAAACAGTTTGTATCCACATTTAATTATGCAATACAATATTAGTCCTGAAACGTTTATAGGTGTAGAACCTAAAGCAGTAGGTGTAGAAAACTTTTTAGATGAAAAATTAAATCTCAAATGGGCAACAGATCGTAACGTGACTATTGCACCAAACGGCGCAATGTTTAAAAGAGATAAACAAGGTTTCTTACCTGAACTTATGGAGAAGATGTACACCGAACGTGTAGTATATAAGAAAAAGGCAATTGAGGCCAAGATAGAATATCAAAAAACAAAAGACCCAATCTATTCAAACGAGATTTCTCGTTGTCACAATATACAGATGGCAAAAAAGATTTCGCTTAACTCTGCTTATGGTGCAATCGGCAATCAATACTTCAGATACTTTGATGTAAAACAGGCAGAGGCAATTACACTAGGTGGTCAGTTATCTATACGTTGGATTGAAAGAGATGTTAATAAGTTTATGAACAAGATATTAAGTACAGATAATATAAATTATGTTGTGGCGTCTGACACAGATTCAATATATCTAAAACTAGATTCACTTGTTCAAAAAGTCTGTAAAGATAAATCAACAAAACAGATTGTTGACTTTTTAGATAAAGCAGCTGAAGAAAAAATACAAAAAGTTATTGATAGTAGTTTTGAAAATCTTGCAAAATATGTAAATGCTTATCAACAAAAAATGATTATGAAACGAGAAGCAATTGCTAACAAAGGCATATGGGTTGCTAAAAAACGATACATGATGAATGTATTTGATGAAGAAGGTGTCAAATATGATATACCTAAACTAAAAATTATGGGTGTTGAGGCAGTTAAATCATCTACACCTGAAGTCTGTAGAGGTAAGATTAAGGATGCTATCCGTGTGATTATGAACGATAGTGAAGACTCTTTAATAAAATTTGTAAATGAGTTTAAAGAAGTCTTTATGACACTTTCACCAGAAGAGGTTGCTTTTCCTAGATCATGTAATAATCTTGGTAAATATACTAACTCATCTAATATCTACAACAAAGGTACACCTATACATGTTAAAGGTTCATTGATATATAATCATAATATTAATAAACATAAACTACAAAGAAAATATCCTATTATTAAAGATGGCGATAAAATAAAATTCTTAATGTTAAAACAACCTAATACAGTTAAAGATACTGTTATTTCTTTTGCTACAAAGATACCAGAAGAATTTGATCTACACAAATATGTTGACTATGAATTACAATTTGAAAAAACATTTACTGATCCGTTAAGATTTATACTTGAATCTATTGGTTGGAAACTAGAACGCCAGGCAACACTAGAGGCGTTTTTCGGGTGATAGAAGCAATGACGTTATTATACTTGACAATTTTTCTAGCTGTTAAAGCAGGTCAACGTATTGCAATGACAAATATAAAAACAACAACATTTTTAATTATGACACTACTAGTATGGATATATCTAAAAAGTATAATGTAATATACGCAGACCCACCATGGTCTTTTAAAACGTATTCTAATAAGGGCAAAGATAGAAGTCCTGAAAAACATTATAACGTTATGAGTTTCAAAGACATATGTAATATGCCTGTAAACAATATAGCAAATGACAATGCAGTATTACTAATGTGGGTTATTGATCCTTTATTAGACAAAGCATTTGAAGTAATTAATGCTTGGGGTTTCAAGTACAAAACTGTAGCCTTTACATGGGCGAAAACAAATAAGAAATCAGATGGATTTTTTACAGGTCTAGGTTACTGGACTAGAGGTAATCCTGAAATGTGTTTACTTGCAACAAAAGGTAAACCACAACGTGTTAGTAAATCAGTACCTCAATTGGTTGTAGAAAAACGTAGAGAGCATAGTCGTAAACCAGATGTTATGTATAGTCATATAGAGAATCTATTACAAGGCCCATACATAGAATTGTTTGCTAGACAACAAAGAGAAGGTTGGGATAGTTGGGGAAATGAGGTAAATAAATGGAATTGACATTAGCAATATTATGTGTTATAATGATATATGGTTTTATAGTATTATTATTAAAGAAATGGAATGATGAGTCAGTTAAGTAAATACGCAGATGAGAATAAATTACCTGTAATGGATCAACAGACCTTTGAAATGGTCACTAATGATATGGGTAAAGAAAAATTTAGAGAAGATTTAGCACAATACATTGCAGACAATAGACCAAAGTTTCCTTTAAAGGAGATTTCACATGAAGCAATGCGTCAGGCATTTAAATCCTTACAAAAACAAGATGTATGGGAGTTTGTAAAACCTATAGAAGTACTAGAAAAAAATGTAAAAGAAAAGTATGATGATTACAAATATAATTTTAAAGACCACGGTCTAGGTATCATAGACGCACCATCTAATTTTAATAACATATCAAATTACTTTCATCAACATTTAAGATTGAATTGTGGTAGTTTTGGTTTCAAAGCACCTATAGATGTATGGGAGAATGGTACAGCAAAAGACATATGGCGTTGTCTAGGTCCTATATGGCGTGGTATTAATGGTATGAAACCTGTTGAAGTAGATAACAAAATAGAATTAAGAGGTGGTAGATTAGACGATAAGAGTTACATGTCAGCGTTTAGATTAGGTACGTATATCGCAACACAATTTAAACCTAATGTAGCAAAGACAATCTATCAGATGACAAATGCCAAAAGAGTATTAGATACATCATGTGGTTGGGGTGATAGACTTGCAGGTTTTTTTACTAGTGACGCTGAAGAATATATCGGTTGTGATCCTAACCCTAATACATATAAACAATATTTAAAACAAGTAGAAACATATAATAGTTTCTTATCTAAACCTAAAAAGGTAACTATCTATAACTGTGGTGCTGAAGATTTACCATGGGATAAAATTGATAATATAGATTGTGCATTTACAAGTCCACCATACTTCTCTACAGAAAGATATAACGAGGGTGGTGAAAAAGAAGAAAATCAATCATGGCATAAGTTTGATGAATATTCTAAATGGCGTGATGACTTTTATTTACCTGTTGCTCAAAAGAGTTTTGAAAGATCAAAGCATATGTTTGTAAACATCATGGATCCTAATATAAAAAACAAAAGATACTATAGTAGCGATGAACTTGTTGATAGTTTAAAAGATAACTTTGTAGGACAAATAGGTATGAGGATTATGCAACGACCTAAATCAGATAAACTATTTGAGAGTGACGAAGAAAAGGCAGAGTTTATGAACCGAATATATATTGAAAACGTTTGGTGCTTTTCAAAAGAGAAATTAGATTACTTTAGACATAGTAGAAGGGCTACACTATTTTAAGACGCTTGACAAAACACGATAATACTGTTATAATACATACACATAAGGAGAATTGATATGAGTGATTTTTTAAAAGACATAATAAAAGAAACTGGTAATGAATATGCAACACTAGTAAGTGAAGGCGTAGAAGCAGGTGACGTTGATTCGTTTATTGACACAGGCTCACTTGCCTTTAATGCGTTACTATCAGGTTCTATCTTTGGTGGAATGCCATCAAACAAAATTACAGCAATCGCAGGAGAAGCTGCAACAGGTAAAACTTTCTTTGCATTAGGAATAGTAAAAGCATTTTTAGATAAGAACAAAGACGCTGGTGTAATATACTTTGAATCAGAAAGTGCATTAACAAAAGAATTAGTTGAAAGTCGTAGTATAGACAGTACAAGAATGGTGATTGTACCAGTTGCTACAGTACAAGAATTTAGACACCAATCAATCAAAGTAATTGACAAATATTTAGAACAAGACGAGAAGACTAGAAAACCTATTATGTTTGTATTAGATAGTTTAGGTATGTTATCTACTACAAAAGAAATGCAAGATACAGCAGATGGCAAAGAAACTAGAGATATGACAAGGTCTCAAATTGTAAAAGCTGCATTTAGAGTATTGACTTTAAAACTTGGCAAAGCAAAAGTACCTATGATTATGACCAATCATACATATGATGTTATTGGCTCAATGTTTCCTCAAAAGGAGATGGGTGGTGGCTCTGGCCTTAAATACGCTGCAAGTAATATCGTGTATCTATCTAAACGTAAAGAGAAAGATGGCAAAGAAGTCATTGGTAATATTATTCATTGTAAAAATTACAAGTCAAGGTTGACAAAAGAGAATGCTTTAATTGATGTAAGATTAACTTATAAAGACGGCCTAGATAAATATTATGGACTATTAGACCTTGCTATTAAACACAATATATTCAAGTCGGTATCAACTAGAATAGAATTACCTGACGGAACAAAACAATATGCTAAAACTATCAATAATGAACCTGATAAATTCTTTACTAAAGATGTTCTCGCTCAACTTGACGAAGCAGCCAAAAAAGAATTCCTCTATGGCTCAGAGTAAATTTGTATTTGCTCAACGTGACGCTGACGACTATAGCTGTATAAAGATTGTAGAAGGTGAATACAAAGACATCATATACACATATGGTCACGTAAAGTTTGCCTCGGAAGAAAATCAACAAGGCGAATTGCCTTTAAAGTTTGATTATGATGTAAAGAAAAATCCTAATAATGTTGATACAACAAGTATTGATTTTAGAAATTATATTGGCGACATACTAATAGAAGTCGTTGAAAAGCAATTAGAAAATGGTACAATTAGATTCGAAAAATAATTACATAGTTACATATAAAAATGTACTAGACAAAGATCAATGTCAACACCTAATTGATAAGTTTGAAGACTCACCACATCAACAAACTAAAACCAATTTAAAAGGACATATGTCATTTACAGAAATTAATCTTAACATGTTTTCAGACTGGAAAGAGTATTCAGATATAATCTTTCCTAAATTAAGACAGGTTGTTGACAAATATGTAAAAGATGTTAATATAGACTCATTAAAACAATGGCCAGAAAAGTTTGGCTTTGAACAGATAAGATTTAAGAAGTATGAACCTAACAACGAAGATGAATTCCAAACACATGTAGATGTGACTAACTATAATAGTGCTAGAAGATTTTTAGTTTTTTTTATGTATTTAAATAACAATGATGGCGGCGAAACAACATTTCCTGATTACGATATATCAGTTAAACCAGAGGCAGGTAAGGTGCTTGTATTCCCACCTCTATGGCCATTTAAACACGCAGGAGAAAAACCAATTAATCAACCAAAGTATATTATAGGGAGTTATCTACATTATGTTTGAGAAGACACTTTTATCCAACCTAGTCTTTAACGAAGACTTTACAAGAAAAACATTACCATTTATTAAACCTGACTTCTTTAAAGGTAGAGATGAGGTTACTCTATTTAATATCATAAGTGATTTTGTTGTCAAGTATAATAATCTCCCTACAAAAGAAGCAATTCAAATTGAATTATCAAATAACAAGACACTTACCGAAGACGAATTTAAAAATACAAACACATTATTAAACAGTTTACAACACGAAGAAGTTGAACAACAATGGTTGTTAGATACAACAGAAAAGTTTTGTAAAGATCGTGCTGTGTATAATGCAGTATTACAAGGTATTCAAATTATAGATGGTAAAGATAAGAAACATACACCAGAAGCAATACCTAGTATCTTATCAGAAGCGCTTGGCGTTTCGTTTGATAGACATATAGGACATGACTATCTAAATCAGGCAGAGGACCGATTTGAATATTACCATAGAACTGAAGCAAGATTAAAGTTTGATCTTTCATACTTCAATAGAATTACAAAAGGTGGTCTACCACCTAAAACTTTAAACATAGCTCTTGCAGGCACAGGTGTTGGTAAATCTTTGTTTATGTGTCATGTTGCAAGTAGTGTTATATCGGAAGGTAAAAATGTATTGTATATAACTTTAGAAATGGCTGAAGAACGTATCGCAGAAAGAATTGACGCTAACTTATTAGATGTAACTATTGATGATCTTTATGAAATGCCAAAAGAAATATACGATAATAAAACATCTAAAATGCAAAACAAAACCAATGGTCAATTAATTATCAAAGAATATCCTACGGCGTCTGCTCATGCAGGTCATTTTAAATCTTTGTTAGATGAACTTGCCCTAAAGAAAGCATTTAAACCTGATTTAATATTCATTGATTATTTGAATATATGTACTAGTAGTAGATTTAAAGGTGGCAATATTAACTCCTATACTATGGTTAAATCTATCGCTGAAGAATTAAGAGGTCTTGCAGTACAATATAATGTGCCTATTGTATCTGCCACACAAACAACCAGAACTGGTTATCTATCAAGTGATGTAGGACTTGAAGATACTTCAGAAAGTTTTGGTCTTCCTGCAACTGCTGACTTTATGTTTGCTCTTATTTCAAATGATGAACTTGAAGAACTAGGTCAAATTAAAGTTAAACAATTAAAAAACAGATATAATGATCCTGCTGTCAATCGTGCATTTATAATTGGTGTAGATAGAAGTAAGATGAGATTGTATGATGTAGAGCAATCGGCTCAACAAATTGTAGATAGTAACCAAGAAAGTAAGGAGAAGATTGAAAAACCATCAGGCCCACAATCAGCTGAGGCCTATGATAAATTTTCAGACTTTAAAATATAATGAAAGAAAAAATAATAGAAGAATTGAAAACAGTCCACGATCCTGAAATGCCATCTGTAGATGTATTTAATTTAGGATTAATTTACGATATTGACATTAAAGAAGATAAAGTAACAGTTACCCACACATTAACATCTATGATGTGTCCTATGGCAGATAAAATAAGTAGTGATATAAAAGAAGCTACTGAACGTGTAGCAGGCTATGGTAATGTAAAAATAATTCTTACACACACTCCACCATTTAGTAAAGATATGTTAAGTGAAGAAGCTAAATTAATATTAAATCTATGAGGAAAACAATGGCTACAAAAAGAAAAAGAAAACCATCTATCTATTACAGGACAGAGATGGTTAAATCTAAAGGTGAGATCATATGGCGTTGCGTTGAAATGCCTAGTAAACTTGTATTACAAGAGTCTTTCTTTGAGGAAGATGTTAAAAGTCTAACAAAGTTTCAGAATAAGAATAAAACGTTTGGTATCTTTGGTTTCCCACCTTTTTTTGATTGTAGAAGTGATGAAGAAAAAGCTACTGATAAAGGTAAAACAAACTATAATTCGCCAGCGAGAAGCAGAGGCCGTAGATAAATATATCTATGGCAGACTTAACAACACTAGCAGAATCATCACAGGCATTATTTTGTTCAATAGCAGACTACATAGGTGTACAAAGAACTAATCAACTTTTTGACCCTAAAAAGTATCCTGATTATACAGATTTTAGAACTCAAATAACAGACAGTACTCTTAAATCAGCACACAAATACATTGCAACACCTGGTGTACAATTAAACGAATTAGAATTATTTTTAAAGAAAGATACTAAATGGTACGTATCATCTTTACAGATCGCAAAAAAATTAATTAACGACATATCTAAAATAGATCCTGATTTTAAGATTGGGCAACGAGGTTTTCAAAACATATTCTACTATAGAGGAGATAAAGATGTTATGGGAACTATAGAGAAGTTATTTAAGATTGCAAACAAATCAGGTTATAAATCTCAAACTAAATTTGGCAATCTAAACAAATGGAATCCTGCAGATATATATCTTGCAACCGAAAAGGCTAAAAAAGCATTACATGAAGAACTAAAAGGTGCAAAAGAAAAAGTATATACATTTCAAAATTTAAATATCATTACATCTGATCTAATAGATAGTGGTGATTTATTTCCTCTATCACTAAAAAAGACAACAAAAGAAGCTATATTACAAATGGTAAACTTTGATAGAAAAGAAGAAGTAAAATATATTAAAAAAGTTTCTATCAAAGGTGTAACAGACTGGCAACCTTATAAACCTGTTAAGTATCCTGCAAAAGGTAATACAAGAGATATGAGAATACTATTAGAGTCTGGTGGTGATATAAAATTAAGACACGATCCTAGCTCAAAAAGATTTGTTGCAGAAGCTATATTTTCTAAAGCAGAGGCAAGAGGTGGTTCAATAGGCTCTATTAAAGTATTATCAGAAATTATACACTTTGTAAATCCAGATGTTGCAAAACAAATACTTGATAAGTATAAAAAAGGTGAAAACAATTTCCTTGAGGCATTAAAAAAGATAGAGTATTTAAGAAAAGATAAACCAAGATTTGACTTTGAACGAGGTGCTATAAGTGCTACACTTGTAATCAATGAAGTCATGCCTGTACTTAAAAAGTTTTTCAAAGACAACAAACAAGACGAAGGCAATAAGGTATTAAGATTGATGTTTGAGTACATAACATCAAGGACTCCCCTATCAGGTAAATTTGTAATAGCAAAATAGTATAAATAGTCCTGTAACTAGTGATTTATTTATGGGATTAGTGTAATTTTTCGCTTGACAAGAGCGTAATTTTTTGATATAATGGGAATAGTGGGAGAAAAATGTATAGTTTTAAACAATATTTAAGTGAGTCAAAAAACACTCATTTAGAACATTTAGAAGACGAAATTATTAATAACGGATACCAGGGTGGTGTCAATGCTGTAGAGTTTCTTAAATCTATAAGAAACATGTTAGCGGGATCATCACGTAGAAAATTAAACGTATCTGTTAAATGGGATGGTGCACCAGCAGTTTTCTGTGGTATCAATCCTGAAAACGGAAAATTCTTTGTTGGATCAAAATCTGTATTCAACGTTACCCCTAAAATAAATTACACACAATCAGACATAAGAAAGAACCACCCAGGTGGTCTTGCAGCTAAACTATCTGTATGTTTAAAAGAATTACCAAAACTTGGTATACGTGGTGTCGTACAAGGTGACTTGTTATTTACACCAGCAGACTTGAAGTCGGTATCTATACGAGGTGAGGATGCTATTGCGTTTACACCTAATACTATAACTTATGCCGTACCAGAAAATACTGATCTTGCTAAAAAAATTAGAAGAGCTAAATTAGGTATCATCTTTCACACTAGTTACACAGGAAAAAAGATGGCTAATCTGAAAGCAAGCTTTGGCGTCAATGTAAATCGTTTTGCAAAGACGCCAGCAGTATTTTTTGATGACGCAAGTTATAAAGATTCATCTGGTGTTGCTACATTTACAACAACAGAAAGCGCTCAATATGATAGTATGTTAAGAATGGCAATGGGATCAATAACAAAAGGTAAAAGAGTACTAGACTTATTAAAAAGACAAACCAATTTGTTATCTGTAGGTGCTAGATTAAAAATATTTTTCAATACACAAATAAGAGCAGGACAAAATATACAGAATGTTAAAAAATTACAATCAGAATTTAAAACATATTACGCTAAAGTATTAGATGATGAGGTTTCAAAAAGAAAAACTGAAAATGCTAAAAAGAAATATCAACAAATAAAAAATGAAGGCTTAAGATTTATTGATAACAATGATAATGATATTTACTTTGCAATTGCTAGTTACATAACTTTACAAAAAGTAAAGAACTTTCTAGTTAGTAAAATGAATCAAATTAAATCAATGGGAACGTTTTTACAAAAAGGTAATGGGTTCGTAGTAACTAATCCTGAAGGCTATGTTGCTGTAGATAGAATGGGCAATGCAGTAAAACTAGTAGATAGATTAGAGTTTAGTACTGCTAACTTTACACTTGCTAAGAACTGGATAAAAGGATGAAAAGTTTTAGAGATTTTATATTTGAGGCAATGGGCCGTAAAAGAATTATTATGTTAGGTGGACCAGGTTCAGGTAAGTCAACCTATACAGAATATCTTGTTAAAGAATACGATATTACTCACATTTACCCAGGTGGTATGTTGAGAAAAGAAGTAGAAAAAGGATCAGAAATAGGCAAGATTGCAAAAAGTATTATTGATAGAGGCGAGTTTGTTCCTAACGATATAGTATTAGAGTTAATAATAAATAAAGTAGATGAATCGCCAAAAGGTTACGTATTAGATGGTTGGCCTAGATACATGAAACAAGTTGAAGACATGGAAAAAAACGAAGTAGGTTACGATTACGCAGTATTTTTAGATGTCAGTAGAGAAGAAGTATTACGTAGATTACTTGCAAGAGGAAGAGCAGATGATACGGAAGAAATTATAGGTAACAGAATAGAATTATACAAAAAAGAAACAGGTCCTGTTGTAGAATACTTTAGAAAAAAAGATAACTTTATTAGCATAAGTGCTGAGGGTGGCTCACCTGAAGATACAGCAAAAGAAATTATAAGAAAGATAGAAGATGGCAGTCAATAGTTTTATACAACATTTATCTGAAGGCGTTTACGACCCAGGTATATTCAAAGCTTTCTTTTTAGCTGGGGGTCCTGGTTCAGGTAAAACGTTTGTAACTGCTAGTGCCTTTTCAGGTACAGGATTAAAAGTAGTTAATTCAGATGTAACTTTTGAAAGAAATTTAAAGACAGCAAATTTATCTTTATCTATGCCAGACGAAGAACAATATTTTAGAAATATAATTAGACAAAGAGCTAAATTAACTGCTGTGTCCCAATTAGATAAATATGTACAAGGCAGACTTGGTTTAGTAATTGACAGTACAGGTAGAGATTATGATGTCATTGCTAGAAACCATAACATGTTGAAACAAATGGGTTATGATTGTTATATGGTATTTGTGAACACAACTTTAGATGTAGCAGTGGCACGAAACGCTAGACGTGAGAGAACTATTCCACAATATATTACAAAGTCTAGTTGGGAAAGTGTACAGAATAACATTGGTAAGTTTCAAAGACTGTTTGGTATGAGTAATTTTATTGTTGTAGATAACAATAAATCTGATTTAGAGTTAGTCACTCTTACAATGAACAGAATTGGCAAACTAGTACGAAGATATATTACATCACCAGTACAAAATTATAAGGCCAAACAATGGATGAGAAAAGAATTAGAGGCTCGTAAAAGATGAAGTTTAAAGATTTTACAGACATAGAAAATTTAAGACACGCAAAGGTAGAAGAAAAACCTATTAAGAATTACACAGGTAACATAGACGAATTGTCTTGTTCTAAACCTAGCACTAATACATCTACAGCAACAAAGGCTGAGATGACAGCAATGCAAGGTATGTTCAAACAAAGAAATGAAGCGATTGAACAATCAGTAAAAAACCATGATCCTAAATCAGAATATGCAATAGAAAAATATCTAAAAGAAAACAATTTAGATATAGATAATACTGATACAGATAAGATTGCTGAAACAGGTGCAGCTATTGCTAGAAAATTTAAGAATAAGTTTGAAAGAGCAAGACCATATCACCTTGCAGACTCAATGAAATTAGATTTTAATAGTATGCCACTTGTTAGTGATAGTATGAAGACGCCAGCATACCCTAGTGGTCACAGTTTACAAAGTAGATTGATTGGTGAATACTATGCAGAAAAGTATCCTGAACATAGAGAAGGCTTGATTGACGCTGCTGATGAATGTGGTATGGGAAGAGTATATGCAGGTTGGCATTATCCTTCAGATCACAAGGCAGGTGTTAAGATGGCACAAGAAATCTATCCTAAAATTAATTTAAACAGAAAGTCTTTTAGTGAGAGTATTATAGACATACCTAGAAAGACATATGCACCAGGCGTATTTACAAAAGCAGATACACCTAATCCAGAATTAAAACCATCAGTTAAGAAAATGGTGCTTGATGGTATAAAGACATTTGAAAAATTTGGTAAAGTAGTTAAGTATACCTTAATAGGTTCAATACTTACAAAACAATATAGGGCCGATGCCGACCTAGATATTAATATCTTATTTGATATACCTGGTTCAGAAGCAGAACAAGAAAAGGTACATGATGAGATTAGAGAATATCAAGGACAGATAAATGGTAAAAATATACCAGGCACAGAGCATCCTATCAACTACTTTTCCATAATTAATCCTGTAACATTTAATAAGGCAAGGGACATGGCTGATGGTACTTTTGATATAGACACTAACAAGTGGATCAGAAAACCAGAACCAGGCACCTTTGAACCCGAAAAATACGTTACGGATTTTCAGAAGCGTGTTTCTGAAATAGATGTTGTTAAAGGTGAACTCGTAAGGGATATGATTGATTATGAGGAACTAAAAGACCTGACAAGCTCCGATATTGATAACTTGTCAAGTTTAGTTTCTAAAAAGCTAGATGAAATTAAAGATTCTATTAACACTCTAATTGATATTGGTGACAAGACTATCAACGACCGAAAGGACGCTTTTAGTAAAGATATGTCGCCAGACGAGATTAGAAAGTTTGGTGTGAAAAACCGACTTCCGAAAAATGTGATTTATAAAATGTTAGAAAAGTATCATTATCTCAAATTTTTCAAAAAATTGAACGAGATCATGGAAGATGGTAAGATTACACCAGCTGAACTAAAATCGTTATCTAATATAAAAGAGGCCAAAGGTAGATCAATAGCATTTACCTTTGGCCGTTTTAATCCACCTACAATAGGACACGAAAAACTTATTAATAAAGTGGCACAACAAAGAACGGATGACTACAGAATCTATTTAAGTAAATCTGAAGATACATCTAAAAATCCACTACCGTTTAGAACTAAACTTACAACAATGAAACAAATGTTTCCTAGACATGCTAGAAGTATAATGGTTAATCCTTCTAATATGATTTTAGATATTGCAACAGACCTATACAAAAAAGGTTATTCAAACGTAACAATGGTTGCAGGTAGTGATAGAGTAAGAGAATTTGATACTATCTTAAATAAATACAACGGCGTTAAAAGCCGCCATGGTCTATATGACTTTGATAGTATAAATGTAGCCTCAGCAGGAGAAAGAGATCCAGACGCTGAAGGTGCTACGGGAATGAGTGCCAGTAAAATGAGATCGGCTGCTAAGTCAAAAGACTTTGCAACTTTTAAAAAAGGTTTGCCATCTAGTTTTGCTAACTCAAAAAATGCACAAGACTTATTTAGAAATGTAAGAAAAGGAATGATGTTAGCCGCAAGTATGGACTATACATCTTCAGGTGCATTTAGATTTAAACCATTTATAACTGCCTCAACAAAAGAGGAGTTAGATAAGATGACATTAAGGGACAAATACATATCGGAACATTTATATGACGTAGGTGATATTGTTGATGATATGGAAACTAATGTAACTGGTGTCATAATAAGACGAGGTACTAACTATGTTACCTTGGAAGACGAGGATATGAAATTGCATAAAGCATGGCTTTATAACATTATGGAAACACCTGTCTATCCAGTCAAATTAGAAGAACGATCAATGAACTTAAAAGAAAAAAGAAAATTAGCGTATGATAAAGAAACAGATCAACCTAAAAAATATGTCGCAGGTCTATCAGACAAAGAAAAGAAATCACATGACAAACACCTAGAAAAACAAGGTAATAAATCAGATAGTGATAAGTCTGCTTACAAACAATCGCCTGCTGACAAAGTAGCAAAAACTAAACCTAGTAAACATACAAAACGTTTTAAACAGATGTATGGAGAATTGAAGACAAGAAGTGAAAAAGAGCCTGAAAAAAGAGGCACAGAATTTAATACTGATGGTATACCAGAAGCCTATGAAATAGGGCATGATTGGGCAAAATATACATCTTCAATAACACCAGGTGAAAAACACTACAATCCTAAGTATCAAGGTGGTTCTTATAGTCCAAGTAAACATAGTGATAATTTAATCAATGTAAACGCAGATAAGGACATGAAACCAATGAATAAGAAGGTTGAGTTAAAAGATATAGAAGAATGGGCAAGTAAAGAAGAAACTATTAATAAATATAAGGAAAGATATGGGGAAGAGTGGCAATCTAAAGTTGAAGAAACATATAATAAAATGTTCAATAAAGTGATTGACACCAATAGTAATATGCAAGAAGGAAGAATGAAAGAGATCGCAATAGACCTTAAATCTAAGGAAGAAGGCGGTTTAGATCCAGAGGAATTTCAAAGAAAGCACAATAAATCTAAAGCAGAAATGAGAAAAGATTTAGGCGCTACTGAAGGCTTTAAGTTAACGTTTAAAGACTTTATGAAAGAAGAAGCAGACGAGTGGGGAATCTTCCCATCACAAATTACAGAAGCGGAACATCAAGGTAAACAAGTTACTTTGAACAAACCTGTTAGAGGTGGTTCTAAAAAGTTTTACGTTTATACAAAGGGCCCTAATGACACCATAGTCAAAGTATCATTTGGTGATCCTAATATGGAAATTAAAGCAGACAATCCTGCAAGAAGAAGAAGCTTTAGAGCAAGACATAATTGCGATAATCCAGGACCTAAATGGAAAGCAAGATATTGGAGTTGTAAAAAATGGTAACAAGATATAGAAGTACTTGGGATTATGAATCCCTAAACGAGTTTACTGTTGTTCACGTTGCAAGGTGGAGAGGTAAAGATGGCAAAAGATATGCGTCACCTTTTAAAACAAAAGACTCTGCTGAACAAAGAGCAAAAGATTTAAGATCACAAGGTAACACCGAAGTATCTGTCACACAAGATACATTAAGAGGTAACATCAAGTTTAAATCTGATAACAGTCCTGATATAAAAGGAATGCAGAAAGAAGATGTGGGTGATTATTTAAGAAGTAAAATGAACCCTACACAAATTGCAAATATTAAAAAAGTATGGCAAGGTAAAAAGGCTTCTGATATTACACCTGCAATTAGAAAGATGATAAAGGATTTAGATATACCAACTCAATTGGCAATCAAACATGCTAACGTACCTCATCTTGGAAAACTAATTGAGGATGCTTCTAAAGACGCTGAGAATACTGCAAAATTAAGAACACGTCAAATGGCTTTACAAACAAAGTTAAAAGATTTAGATCCAGGTGAACCTAAAGATAAGACACCTATGGCTATAACTAAAAATGACATAGAGAACATACAAATGAAAATGGATCAAATAAAAAAGAAAACTAGAAACGAACAATTACATCCTGCAAAAGCTTTGATTGAGGCAATCACTGCTGTAAAAAACAAAGCAGAAAAAACAGGTATGTCATATTCAATACTAAAAAAAGTATATGATAGAGGCATGGCTGCATGGAAGGGTGGTCATAGACCAGGTACTACACCTCAACAATGGGCTATGGCAAGAGTAAACAGTTTCGTAACTAAATCATCTGGTACTTGGGGTAAAGCAGATAAAGATTTAGCAGCAAAAGTAAGGAGCAAAAAGTAATGAATAAAAAATATTTTGATACAAGAAAAGACAGCTTAGAGGAAAAAATTAATAAAATTGCTTCTGAACAGTCTTCAATAACAAAACCAATAACAGATACTAAATTAACAGTAGATAGAAAATACCTTGAAACTAAACCAGGTTCACTTGCAGACGCAGCTGTCAGAATTGTAAGTGAAGGAATGGATCCAGTTAACAAAGACGCTGTTAAGAAAAAGTTTGACGATAGAAAAGATAAAGACATTGACAACGATGGCGATACTGATTCATCTGATAAGTTTTTACATAAGAGAAGAAAAGCAATCTCTAAAGCAATGAAAGAAGACAATGTAGATGAAGCATGTTGGGATTCTCATAAACAAGTTGGTACTAAAATGAAAGGTGGCAAACAAGTCCCTAACTGTGTACCAAAAAATGAAGCAATAACTCAGGACGATCATGGTGAGAAAATAAACCAAGATAAAAAAGACGCTGCTATGAAGAAGACAGATCAAAAGAAATCGTTTGACCAGTTAAGAAAAGAACAAAAGTTAGTTAAGGCTGGTGATAAAGGAAAAACTGCAACAGGTAAAGACGTTGCTATGATTGACGTAGAACCATCATCAAGGCCTATCTAAATGCGACATTTTGTCAATTGACAAAGGCACTATTATATGATAGTATAATAGTATAAGGAAACACTATGAGTAAACCTATCATATATTGCGACATGGATGGCGTTCTAGCAGACTTTAAAACAGGTGCTCAGAAAACTACAGGTATGTCAATACAAAAATGGATGAACATACCATCAAGTAGAGAGAAGTGGTCGCATATCAAAAAGAAAAAAGACTTTTGGTCAACACTACCTTGGATGTCTGGTGGCAGACAACTATGGTCTTACATATCAAAATTTGATCCTCATATACTATCAGCATACGTAGAAGAGTCTTATGACCCTAACTGTATATCTGGTAAGACACAATGGTTAAGAAAAAATGCAGGTATATCTAACAAATCAAAGATAAATCTTGTAAGAAGAAAAGAAAAGAAACTCTTTGCTAAAAAAGGTAATCCGTCTATTCTTATTGACGATTACGAGAAGAACATAAGAGAATTTATTAATGCTGGGGGTACTGGCATACATCACACAAACACATCAAAAACTATCGCCCAACTCAAAAGACTAGGCTTTTAATCTTATAAATAGTATTAGTTATATAACAATAATTAATTAATTATTTAAAAAGAATGGGACACACTTGTCCTAACAAGGAGAAAACATATGAGCTCATGGAGTATGAATGACGGTTCTGCGCTGACAGGCACTATGACTTTCACTAACGGAAATGCTTCTGTTACTGGTTCTGGGACAAACTTTGATCCCCAAGTAAAAATCGGTGACGTTATTATTTCTGCAGGTAAAGTTAAAAGTAGAGTAAAAGCTGTTGCGTCTGATACTGCACTAACACTAACTGAAAATTTTAGTGGATCAACAGAATCTGGTGTTGCGGCTACAGTCACAAGACCACCAATTAATTTTCAAGGATCAAACCCTCACATAGATTCAGATGTCTATGGTGTTACTGCTGGTGAAGCAGTAGCTGCGGTTGACAATATCACATCACTACAAACTGGTAGTGTAACACTAGGAACAGTAACATCTATCGGTGGTAACACTTATAGAGGTTCTGCACCAACAGTAACAATTCCAGCACCAACAGTAAGAACTATTGCAACAGCAAAAGTTACTACTGGAACTAACTCTATTGAGATCACTGGTCACAATATGAGAACTGGAACTGAAGTTAAATACCAAGACGGTAGTGGTACTGCTCTTGCTGGTTTAGCTGACAACACATCTTACTTTGTAATTAGATCGGATGCAAACAATATTAAACTTGCTACAAACCTTTCAAATGCGAATGCTGGTACAGCAATCAACTTGACAGGTACAGGTAACAACGCACAAACACTTGAAGGTATCCAAGCTACTGCAACTGCAACTATCTCTGGTGGTAAAGTTACAGGCTACACACTTACTAACGTAGGTTCTGACTATCAATCTGCACCAGCTGTAACAGTTGCTGCTCCTACTGGTTCTGGAAGTTTAGACTTAACAAGTTCTTCAGTATTGATTGTGGCAGATGATGAGATTGTTATCCCATCAGCAATGTACGCTGTAATTTCAACTGGTGAACCAGTTACATACGCACAAGGTAGTGGTGGTGCTCAGGCAAACCTTACTACAACAACTGTATATTACTTAATAAAATCTGGAACAGCAAACAAAATTAGTCTTGCAACTTCACATGCTAACGCATTAGCAGGAACTAAAATTGATTTAACTGCTGTTGCAAGTGGTGGTACAGCACATACACTTACTGGTGCAACTGCTGTTGCTACTGCGAGTCTTGGTTTAGGTAATGTTGCAGGTAACCAAAGTACAGAAATCGCTCACGTAGGTTGGGTTAAGAAAACTGTAGGTACAGGTGGTCGTGCAGGTAGAGTACAATACGAAACTCTAGTTGCCGCTTCAACTATATCTGGTGACGGTGAAGATTTATCTACACCTGACAGTTAATAAATTAAATGTATAAGGGCGCTCAAAGTGCCCTTATATATACTATATGAATAAATTGATCTAGGCAATTACCTAGAGTAGCATTCCCGAAAGGGTTAACAG
>TARA_B110000444_G_scaffold243279_1_pt1 | contig 31293 bp, 27 predicted proteins | sample TARA_B110000444 | Tara Oceans TARA_B110000444 (sample SAMEA4398370) | marine metagenome | biome: Polar Biome; feature: [SRF] surface water layer (ENVO:00010504); material: water (ENVO:00002006), including particulate matter (ENVO:01000060) such as... | depth 5 m | reverse complement strand
AGCATAGATTCAATCAATTTTGAAGCACATGAGTTGTATGGTGCGCCATTTATCTTGGCTTTCTCTATCTCGATGATGCTTTACTTGAACAGGAAAAATGACCCTAAGAGGACGTTTACTATCTTGAGTGCCTTGGTGATTTTATCAGTTATTCTTGCCGTATTCTTCCCCCATGCTCTTGGAGCAGATTCAGATTCTTCTATTTCAAGTATGATAGATAGAGGGGCTGTAGCATGGATATATCTACCAATTCTGCTGGTTTGTATTGCACCTTTGGTTTCTGAAATTAGAACTCAGGCAATAAGTAAAAAATCTACACCTCTATTGAAGAGAATACCCCTTGCAGCACACATTGTTCACCTAGGATTAGTGCTATTGATTATCGGTCATATTTCTACTACATTACTAGTGGATAGAGGAAATGCTAGCCATAGAATTACTCTAATTAAAGATGAGATAGTTATCGATAATGGCTATGGTTATCAGTTCAATGAGGCTATTGCCACCTCGGAAAACCTAGAAGTTGGTGATGGATATGTTGGTATTGATATCACAGTTTACGAGGTTAATGATGGTGAAGTAGGTGATAAAGTCGGTAATGTTGAACCTGGTATGCTAAGGTTTGATAAAACAGGAACTGCAAGGTCGGAAATTGATATTTTAACACGCTGGTCTGGAGATATTGTGTTTATTTTTGATGGTACACAAGCCGATAGTCTGATGAAACAGTCTCAACTTGAAGGTTTAGAATCGATAGAACTTGTTAGAGTTACAGTATACGACCTACCCGCATCTCACCTAGTTTGGCTCGGTTGGGTTACCATGATGATTGGTATGACTATGATAACTTCTGCCTCTTCAAGTAAAAAAGAGCCACTGAAAGCCCAAGATTCCTCAATTTCTGAACAGGAATAATTAGTCTCTTATCCAAGAGATTATCAAGGGGAGTCAAGTCGGCCGAATCACTCTAAGGAGGCTATACCATGGAAGATGGCGCAATAATACATGTTGATTATGACTTATTCAGCGGTGAAACCGGTGACTTGATTGAAACTACAAGTGAAGATGTAGCGAAGGAGCATGAAATGCACCAAGAAGGTCGAACATACGCACCTATGGTCTGTGTAGTTGGTTCTGGAGGATTGATTCCTGGATTTGAAACAGCACTTCTAGATGCTAAAGTTGGCAAAGAAGTAGTATGTGAGATTTCACCAGAAGATGGATATGGTGAGAAAGATGCTTCAATGACTGAAGTAATCAGTATTGATAAATTGAAAAGAGCGGTTCAAGACCCTCAATCCCTATACATCGGAGCACCGGTAACAATCGGTGGACGTCAAGGTTACCTGACATACCTAGCAGCTGGGCGTGCAAAGATAGATTATAACCATCCAATGGCTGGTAAAACTCTAAAATATGTATTTACAGTAGTTAAGGAACTCAAAGGAAAAGATGACAAGGTTCTAGGTCTACTAGAATCAAATACTGGGCATAGTGGTTTTGAGGTCTCTTTCAAGGGAGAGGATCTATCTATTACCCTACCACAGTCAATGTTGTTTGATACAAATGCAGCAATGCTAAAATTCAGACTTGTAACAATTATCCGTGACGCTGTAGAATGTGGAAAAGTATCATTTGTTGAAGTCCACGAACCTAGAGGAGTCGGCACTGATGAACTAGAAAGTGATGATGAGCCTGTTGAAGACTTATCCAAATTATCAGTTGCAGAACTGAAAGAGAGATTGAAGGCAAGAAACCTCCCCGTCGGAGGAAAGAAGGCTGAACTTATTGAACGCTTATCTCAAGAAGAAGAGTGATTTGATAGTAAAGTAATAATTCACTCGTGCTTAGGACTGCGTGGTAAGGGACATGTCTAACGCCATAGAGATTGAAAAGAAACTCTCTGATTATGAGACTGCTTTGCCTGATAATTTATTTTCTCAAATGGAGAAAATATCTATCTGGTTCCTGGTAGCGATTGTAGCAATTCTTACTTTTGGATTAATTTTTGCTAATGATATGTTTTGGACTGATGGTCTAAAGCCAATTGTTTGGGATCCTATTGTTAAGGATGCAGGAGCAGCAGGAGATGCTGGGTATTCTCCTCAAAATACTGCTATTTATGCATCGACAATACTACTGGCAGTGGTCGTTCTACAAGGTATTTTTAGAAAACTAGGACTACCTGCTGATGATAGGATGATGCTTGCCCTAATCACATGGGTAATTCTTGCACCAGTACTTAGAGTTCTAGAAGACTCTGACTTCTTCAGTTCGAAGATTGATTGGCTCCTGATTTCCCCGATTATACATTTCCACTTAGCCATATGGCTAGTCGCTGTGGCATTCATTTCACATAAATTCTGCTCTAAGTGGGATGGCCTAGAAGATGATAAAAATATTGAGAAAAGTAGGGTTATGCTTTTTGTCACGCTAGGAATGATGCTATTTTTCCATTGGGCGTTATTGTATCGCCCTGCCTACTTCGAGCATGAAGAAATTGGCTTATTCTGGGCAATTATAGGACTTATTGCATCTTATTCTCTACTTTTCATGATGCTGGTATGGACTGCAAAATGGCCATCTATAACTCGAGGATTAGTTTCATTTGGGGCATCTTCCTCTATCCTAGGGTTTTTCCACTGGATTCAATTCCTTGCCACTCCTTGGCAACAGGAAAGTGGTAGAATTGTTGAAGCACAACCCCTTTGGCCACTAGTGGTAGTTTTAGGGATTCCTGGGCTAGTATGCTGGGTACTGTATAAGCGAGGTATTGAAGATGCAAGGCATATGAAGTTGAGTGGATATCATGCTGGAGTTCTTCCTGATGGTATTCGAATTAAAACGTGGGAAGATGCTGAAAAGGTCGTTGCAAATCATCCTATTGAACAACTATCAAGAAATGCCCTACTTGCAAATCCAATGGTTCTAGCAATGGTCTATGGGCAATTATGCGATGGATTTGCCACCATGATTGGAATTGATCAATTTGGATATGGAGAAAAGCATCCCGTCAGTAACGCAGTAATTCAGTTTGGAGGCGACATCAATGATGCTGTAGGGATAACTTGGGGTGAAGGAGCATGGTTTTTCGCCTTGATTAAGGCTTTACTAGTCGCTGTAATTGTTTGGTTATTCATAGAAATGCGTGTTGAGAAACGTCAAGTACACATGCGTATGCTAATTGTTTTGGCAGTTCTTATCGTAGGATTAGCCCCCGGGCTAAGAGATATAGGTCGACTTTCTCTTGATGTTTAATCATCAAATTAGCAGTTTTTGTATTCAATTGTTAAATGTCGGCGCTTCTTGCATTGAATCGAGGGGTAGAATGGATAGATTACCAACACGAGTAAATCGGGCTGATGCTGATTTTTCAGAACGTGTTGAACATAACTCAAATCTAATTAAAACCCTCAAAGAAAGATTGAACACCGCTTCAGGGGGCGGTGGCGGTAAGTATGTCGAACGTCATAGAGGTAGAGGAAAGTTACTGGCTCGAGAGAGAATTGAACGAATTATAGACCCTGGTACCGCATTTTTAGAACTCTCACCTTTAGCTGCATTTGAACTCTATGATGGTCGAGCACATAGTGCTGGTATCGTTACAGGAGTCGGCATGGTGCATGGAAGAGAATGCCTATTTGTGGCAAATGATGCTACTGTTAAAGGTGGATCTTACTATCCTATGACTGTCAAGAAACACATTAGAGCCCAAACAGTGGCTCATGAAAACCATCTCCCGTGTATCTACTTAGTAGATTCTGGAGGAGCGTTTCTTCCTATGCAAGATGAAGTTTTTCCAGATATTACTCATTTTGGTAGAATATTTAGAAACCAAGCCAAAATGTCTGGAGATAAGATTCCGCAAATAGCTGCTGTACTGGGCTCCTGTACTGCTGGAGGGGCATATGTTCCTGCAATGTCAGATGAGTCAATTATCGTCAAAGGCAATGGTACAATTTTCTTAGCAGGGCCTCCTTTGGTTAAAGCAGCAACAGGAGAAGAAGTTACTGCGGAAGAGTTGGGTGGTGCAGATGTACACACCTCACAATCCGGCGTTGCAGACCATTTTGCTGAAGATGAAGCAGAAGCTTTGCGATTGGTTAGAAATGTAGTAGAGAACCTAGGTCCAAGGGAATTAGCACCTGCTGCAAGCGCTGTTACAGAACAACCAGCACATGATATTGAAGACCTACTGGGCTTGATACCTGGCGATAATAGAACTCCAGTAGATATCAAGGAAATTATTGCCAGAATAGTAGATGGCTCTAGATTCCATGAATTTAAATCCAGGTATGGACAAACTCTAGTTTGTGGTTTTGCTCATATTCACGGGCACAAAGTTGGAATCGTCGCTAATAATGGGATTTTATTTTCTGAATCATCACAAAAAGGCGCACATTTCGTTGAATTGTGTGGTCAAAGGGGTATACCGCTAATATTCTTACAGAATATTACTGGGTTTATGGTCGGTAAAGCATACGAAGCAGGAGGTATCGCTAAGGATGGTGCTAAACTAGTTACAGCCGTTTCATGCGTTAATGTTCCTAAATTTACTGTAATTATCGGTGGCTCTCATGGTGCTGGCAATTATGGTATGTGTGGTAGAGCATATGACCCTAGATTCCTATTCATGTGGCCAAATAGTCGTATTTCAGTTATGGGTGGTCCACAAGCAGCAGATGTTTTGACTACTGTCAAACAAGACCAAAGAGCAAGAGAAGGTATGAAACCTATGGAAGGTGAAGAATTACAAGCATTCCGTAAACCTATATTGGATAAATATGAAACTGAAGGAAGCCCATACTATTCTACAGCTAGACTCTGGGACGATGGCATCATTGATCCAAGAGATACACGAGACATTCTAGGATTATGTTTAGCGACTGCAAGAAATGCACCTCTGCCGGATGAGCGGTTCGGAGTATTTAGGATGTAATTTGTCAATTGAAAAATCAAATATGCAATTGGAGTTTTAAATATGAAAACAATGGAAAAAACCCCTCAAACCGAATTGGTAAAAATAGATATTTCTGGCTCGACATGCCATATCACACTTGACCGTGAAGAGAAATATAATGCATTGAATATTCAAATGATAACCGAATTGTGCACTATATTAGATTGGACTGCAGAACGTAGTTCGGGCTCTAATGATACACTGCATGATTCCGATGGTAAACAGTACCTCAGAACTTTGGTAATATCAGGAGCTGGCAAACACTTCTGCGCTGGTGCTGATATCAATATGATGCGTGATGCAGGCGCCCAAACTACTGAAGAAAATCGAAAAGATTCTGAGCGATTAGATAAACTATTCAATAGTTTGTGGGCACATCCATGTTTCACCATCGCATCAGTTCAAGGAGTCGCCCTTGGAGGAGGAGCGGGACTGGTTGCATGCTGTGATTATGTAGTGGCAACTGAAAATGTCAAGATCGCCCTGTCAGAAGGGAAGCTGGGCATTCTTCCGGCAGTAATAGGCCCTTACGTTTACCGAAGATTAGGTTCAGCTTGCTTTAGAAGGCTTGCAATGCAAGCAAGCCGCATCAAGGCTGAAGAAGCCCTTAGAGTGGGCTTCATCGAACAAGTAGTTCCTGAAGTAAGCGACCTAAAGCAGGCCGTAACCTCTGTGATTGAGGAATTACAATCTACAGGACCATCTGCCGTCACACTAGCCAAACAATTGACTTTGGAGTTTAACCATTGGTCAGGCAATGATGAAGAATTACGTCAATTCACATTGGATTTTACAAGTAAGATGAGAAGTTCAAAAGAAGGTCAAGAAGGATTATCTTCTTTCTTGGAGAAAAGGCCGCCAAATTGGAAGGACGAATAAAGGAGAGAATTGTAATGAGCACTGTCCTTGTTGCCAATCGTGGAGAGATTGCTTGCAGGATACTTAGAGCATGTAGTGAAGCCGGCTATTCTTCAATCGCCATCTATGCAGAAAATGATGCTAATTCACTATTTGTCGAATTGGCCACTACTTCGATTCAATTGGAAGGTGAAAGTATTACTGACACGTACCTCAACCAAAAACAAATTCTTGATATCGCAAAACAAAATGGAGTAGATGCAATCCATCCTGGTTTCGGGTTTCTTTCAGAAAGAGCAGACTTTGCAAAAGCTGTTCTCGACTCGGGAATAAATTGGATTGGGCCTTCGCCAAGAGCGATTACGATGATGGGCGATAAAATGACTGCTCGAACAACTATGAAAGCAGCTGGAGTCCCTGTTATACCGGGTGAAGAAATCGAAGAAGAAGACGAAGATGCTGCTTTGATGGCAATAAAGGAGGCAAGTAAAAGAGTTGGATTTCCATTACTACTCAAAGCATCTTCTGGCGGTGGCGGAAAAGGTATGAGAGTTGTAAATTCATTTGATGAATTAGATGACGCTGTAAGCGGTGCAAGAAGAGAAGCAATTGCCGCATTTGGTGATGGAAGAGTATATGTTGAAAGATTACTTTCTGGTGCCAAACACGTAGAGATTCAAATTTTAGCCGATAAGCAAGGCAGGATAATTCACCTTGGTGAAAGAGAATGTAGTATTCAAAGAAGACATCAAAAAGTGTTCGAAGAAGCTCCATGCCCTACCATGACACCCGAGCTACGCGAGAGAATGGGTGAGGCGGCAGTTCTTGCGGCACAAGCAGTTGATTATGAAGGAGCAGGAACTGTTGAATTCTTATTAGCCTCAAATGGAGAATTCTTTTTCTTAGAAATGAATACTCGAATACAAGTTGAGCATCCTGTTACTGAGATGGTCACTGGGGTAGATATCGTTAGAGAACAACTTCGTATTGCTGAAGGCGAACCTATGAGTTGTGGAGAACTAAATATCCGTGGCCATTCGATTGAAGTAAGGTTGTATGCTGAAGATGCTACTAACAACTTCTTACCAGCTATTGGGCCTCTTGTCGTCTTCAAGCCCCCTGTCGGGCCTGGAGTTAGATTAGATACCGGGGTTCGACAAGGTGATGAAGTTACACCTAATTACGACCCAATGCTAGCCAAATTAGTCGTATGGGCTCCATCGAGAAAGGAAGCATTGCAAAGAATGCGTCGTGCATTGGATGATTTTGTAGTTCTTGGAACTACAACAAATATTAGATTCCTTAGAGAGTTATGTGACCAAGAAGATGTAATTAATGGCTCGACTGATACAACATTGATAGATAGAGTATGGCCAAATGGATGGAAACCGAATATTGAAAACGAACTCATTGAAGGTGCATTGATGGTCGCTGGAATTAGTGAAAGTTCAGGTATGCATAGAGTTATTCAAAGAGGAGATGGCCAAACTCAAGAAGGCCCTACAAGTCCATTCAATACGATATCGAGGAGGTTTCCATAATGCAACATGAATTTAGATTCGATGGAGAGGTTGTGGAAGTAACCGTAGCTAAAGATGGAGATAACTGGCTATTATCGGGTAATAATGCACTAATTTTACCTGATGGAAGAATTAGAGTTGAAATGCACGATGGAACTATACATTTTGCTAATAGTGCTAAAGTTGGTGATACATGGTGGATTCACCTTGCAGGTCACACGTTCTGTATTGATTGTATTGAGCCGGGTGCTGCTGATGATGCTGATGATGGTGGTCTAACCGCCCCGATGCCTGGTAAAGTACTCCAAGTATTGGTCGAAAGTGGACAAAATGTAGAGGCTGGTCAAGCATTGATGATTCTTGAAGCCATGAAGATGGAACATAGAATTGTGGCTTCCAATGATGGTGTTGTCAATACTATTCATTTCAATGAAGGCGACCAAGTTCAGCAAGGCGTCGCTTTATTGGAAATAACGTGAAGATAACTTGGTTTCTTGCAAATGGATAATTGTCCTCGGCTGAAATGTTGAAGGGCTTGGTTGTAACACTTCGGTTCATGAACCCTATAGTCACCTCCCTTCTAGAATTTAATCAGGCCTTCGAAATACCAAAATTGAATCACCCTGGACTTGGTTCTGATGAAATGATCGAACTAAGAATTAAACTTCTAATTGAAGAAGTTCAAGAATATGCTGAAGCAGCAAGGGCTGGAGATTTAGTAGAGGTTTTGGATGCTTTAGCAGATATAGGATATATCCTAGCTGGAACAATAATCAATCATGGAATGCAGAATATTTATGATGATGCTTTCAATGAAGTACATCGTTCTAATATGGCTAAACTAGTCGACGGTAAAGTGATTCGGAGGGAAGATGGAAAAGTCTTGAAACCGGAAGGATGGCAACCTCCTCAACTTGCTCAATTCCTTGAGTAGTCAATAGGTCGGAATTATTGCTAAGAACCGTTTAGGATAATCATGACCCGCCCAGTAGCTTTGGTTACCGGTGGCGGCCAAGGAATTGGTGCTGCCACTTGCAAAAGATTGTCTAAGGATGGTTATGATATTCTTTTGACATATAATAATTCATCAAAACCTGCTGAAATGTTGGTCGCTGAAATTCGAGAGAGTGGCGGAGATGCCCTTGCAGTAAAGGTTGATTGCTCAGATGATGGGGAAGTTGGCTTACTGGGGATTCACCCATGGATGGCAAAATCGATTGATGTATTGGTATTGAATCATGGAGCATACAATCGTATTTCAGCAAGTGAGATGACACTTGAAGTTCTAAGAAAAACAATGTCCATCAACTTCGAAGGTGCAGTAAGTGTTTGGAAGGCTGTACAGCAACACCTAACCGCTGAAGCTAGAATTGTTGTAGTAGGTTCACAACTTGGTACAAAGGGTTCACCTCATGGTGCAGATTACTCTGCATCTAAAGCCGCCTTAGCAATTTGGGCGCGTTCACTAGCGCAAGAAGTCGGACCAGAAGGAAAAAGAGTCAATGTTTTGGCACCAGGATACGTTGATACTGCTATTCTGGCAGGTGATAGTGACGAAAAGCGCTTATTTAGAGAGAATGAAGTACCACTAAAGAGAGTTGGAAGTCCTGAAGATATGGCATCGACTATCTCCTTTTTGACTGGCTCGGACTCATCTTACATTACTGGGGCTATCATCCATGTCAATGGTGGATTATATCTCCCATAATTATGCCATAGTTCAAAGCCATTCGCCATTTGAATATTAATGCGGGGCTTGGAAATGACTAATCAATGGGATGATGATGGTGATTTTGAATCACTTGCAGATCATGACTCTGGTAATTCTGATTTAGGGCTAAGAGACCCATTTGACCTTTCTAAAGCCCTTGAAGGTGCAGCATTAGATCACTTGCGACCTGATGTAAAAAGAATGGTAATGCATACAGAATATACTCCTTCTGGCGACCAGCCAAAAGCAATTGAAAATTTGATTTCTCAATTGGAAAATGGCCAAGAACGTTGTGTCCTTCTTGGAGTCACCGGTAGCGGTAAAACATTCGCCATGGCCAAAGTTATCGAGAAGTTGAATATACCAACCTTAATAATGAGCCATAATAAGACACTTGCAAGGCAATTATACCAAGAAATGGCGGGATACTTTCCTGAAAATGCTGTTGATTATTTCGTCTCTCACTATGACTACTATCAACCTGAAGCATACCTCGCTAATCGCGACCTATATATCGATAAAGAATTATCAATAAATGAACGTATTGAGCAAGAAAGGTTTGCCACAATAGCATCATTAGTTACAAGACCTGATTGTATCATCGTATCCTCAGTATCCTGTATTTATGGATTAAATCCGCCTGAAACTTTCTTAGAATCCCATGTTAGATGTCATATTGGGCAGAAGATTGAACCGACCGACTTACTTAGAGAGTTAATTACACTACAATATACCCGCTCCAATACTGATTTGACACGTGGAAGTTGCAGGCTCAGAGGTGAAGTATTAGACGTGTGGATGCCTAGTAGAGATGACCCTTTGAGGATACAATTCGACTATGAAGGCGTAATAAAAATACAAGTCTGCGACCCTGTTTCTTGGGAAACCTTAGATGTTCTCAGTGAGGCATGGATCCATCCAAAAGAGTTTTTCATGACAAGTCCCGAGCGTTTTGAAAACGCCTTGATTTCCATTGAGGATGAATTAGACGGTCGAATTGCTCACTTCAATAGTCTTGGTAGAGACCTCGAAGCAAATCGTATTGAACAAAAGACTCGATACGACCTAGAAATGCTTCGAGAAATTGGACACTGCCAATCAATTGAGAATTATTCACTCCACTTTGATGGTCGAGAAAGAGGCCAAAGGCCATATTGTCTGTTAGACTTCTTTGCAGCGTGTGCTAAGCAATTCCATGGTAATCCAGAAAAGTTCCTAGTGATAATGGATGAATCACACGTTAGCCTCCCTCAAGTGGGAGGCATGTACCATGGGGATAGATCTCGTAAAGAGAGTTTGATTGAGCACGGATTTAGACTGCCTACTGCAGCAGATAACCGTCCACTTAAGATTCCGGAGTTTCAGTCCTTAGTGCCTCAATTAGTGTATGTTTCAGCGACTCCTGGGGAAAGAGAATTACGACACCTGTGTGAAATAACTAAACAAGAAATTCCGTATGGGCTATTGCATGCTCAATCTGGCGGTGGGGCCAAAAAACCTGATTTAGACAAAAAACACCCTGAAGCAGAAAGTATGTATGAAATGATTCAAGGTATACAACATATTTCCAAGATGGAGATTAGACCGACTGGTCTTCTTGACCCAACCTTGGAAGTTAGACCTACAAGCGGACAAGTTGCCAATCTACTCTCAGAAATAAATCAACGAATAGAGATAGGTGAGCGTACTCTAGTGACTGTTTTGACTATAAAATTCGCCGAAGAGGTTGCGACATATCTCAATGAAATGGGTATTAAGGCGCATCATCTACATTCAGAAATTGATACGATTCAACGAACTGAAATCATCAATGCCTTACGCCTAGGGCTAATCGATGTAATAGTTGGAATAAACCTTCTTAGAGAGGGATTAGATATCCCCGAAGTTAGTTTAGTTGCTATTTTTGATGCTGATAAACAAGGCTTTCTCAGAAATGAGAGAAGTTTGCTACAAACCATGGGTAGAGCGGCAAGAAATGTCAATGGCAACGTCTTACTCTATGCCGATAGTGTCTCACCAGCGATGCAAGCAGCTATTCAACAAACGCTAGAAAGGAGAGTTCGGCAAGAAAAGTATAACCAAAAGCATGGAATTATACCAAGAACGATAGTAAAGGCTCTCCCAGAGATGAATTCGAAAGATGAGGATTTCATTTCGGGAACAACTACTGATGGTTCTGGAAGTAAGCGGCTGGTTGCCAAGAAAGGTGGTAGAAAAGATGGCGATTGGGCGACAAAATTGAACTTGGGAGCTGGTTCATGGGCTCATAGTGAAAATAATCCAAGTTCAACCAATTCTTCAATTGGAAATTCGAATTCCCAATTGACATATGATGAGCCGGATGATGCCAAATATAGTCTTTCATCAGAGCAAATAAAGGACCTACTTGCAGATTTGAACTCGGCTATGAAAAAGGCTGCTTTAGAACTAGATTTCGAACAGGCAGCCAAACTTAGAGACCGAATTTTCGAACTCGAACAAATGCTTTGACAGTGGACAGATTCATTTGTAATTGCGATTTGGGCATACTATGGCGATTTCACCCGATGATTTTGACATCCCAGTCGAGGACTATGATTTCTCTACTATTTCGGATCCAAAGTCGTTGATAGATCAGATGAGTTCTGCGGGTGGATTTACCGCCACTAAACTGGCCACTGCAAGAGATATTCTTATCGATATGAAAAGGGAAATCGACGAAGTGAACGGAGATTTATCCAAAGTTTGCAACTGGCTTTCCTTCCCTGCATGTTTGTGTGCCACTGGGACAAGAGGATTTTTTGTTGAAGCAGTTAAACAACAAATGTTCAATGTAATTTCAACTACTTGTGGAATGTTAGACCATGATATCGCCCGATCTTACAAGAATTACTATCATGGTGCATTTGAATTAGACGATGTTGAACTTGGTGAGCATTCACTAATGCGACTCGGAAATGTAATTGTCCCAAATTCATCTTATGGGGAAATTATCGAAGAAGTTGTAATGCCTGTTCTTGAAGACATTTACAATGACCGATTGAAAGAAACTGGTAAAACTGGCGCAGATGCTTGGATTGGATTTGGGTCAATACACCTTGTATGGGAACTTGGAAAGAGAATCGGAACCCCCGATTCTTTGATTTATTGGGCTGCCAAACATAAAATTCCAGTCTGTATTCCTGGAATTACAGATGGCTCGATAGGAGCTCAACTATTCATGTTTAGACAAAAACATAGAGATTTCCATATAGATACCCTTGCCGATGAACAAGTAATGAGCGACTTGACATGGGATGTTGGAGTTTCTAATGCCCTAATGATTGGTGGAGGAATTTCAAAGCATCACGTCATCTGGTGGAACCAATACAGAGGTGGGCTAGATTCTGCTGTATATATCACAACAGCACCAGAACATGATGGCAGCCTATCTGGTGCTAGGCTTAGAGAAGCAATTTCTTGGGGTAAAATGCGCCCTGAAGCGCCAAACGTATGTGTAGAAGGTGATGCAAGTGTATTACTACCACTACTTGGGTGCGAAATATTTAATCAATGAGGTGAACAAATGAAGAGAATGATGAAAGCAATCTTACTAACTTGTATAATGGCAACCTCAACCTTAGCTGGTTGTTTTGCCGATGGAGAAGAGCCGGAAGTAATTATGGAAAGTGAATTCTTTAATTTTGAAGTCGGGGATAGAACATGGTATCACTACCCTGGTGGAATTGATGCAATGAATAATACGTCTGCACTTGGTGGACAAAACTCTCCTTTCCAAACTTCAGGAACCTATTACAGCATAGGAATGTCTACTTTTGAGCCAACTATGGGCATCACCTCTACTGGAAACTTATACATCACTAGTTGGGGTAATGGAAATCAAGGCTCCACTGCAATTGTACAGTGTAGTAATATGGTTGAAATGACATCGATTAGCGATTATACTTGTAATGATGTATATGGGGCACAACCGCCGGTTGCCAATTCAAATGATCCATATGTTTACGTTGACCCATGGACTGACCGAATTATGAAATTTGACATGCATGCCCTAGGAGGAATGACTGTTGAATGGAGTGATGATGAAGGTGCATCATGGGTCGGTCCTTCCATTGCAACAGGTTACTCTGTACAAGACCACCAAACTATCGCATCTTCCCCGTATGGAGGGATTCTTCATGAAACTCTTTGGGTATTCTGTATTAATGGAAACTGGCCTTCACCGCTGTGCTCTGCAAGTCAAGATGGCGGACTAACTTGGGGTCCTGAACTCCCTGGAGCACCAATAGATTGCCAAAGTGGAGGCTTGTCTGCACACCTTATCGGTGCAGAAAATGGTAATTTCTATCGTGGTCAAATCGGTTGTGATGGAGAAGGTTATTCGATGTATAAAACTGAAAATGGGGCACTTACATGGAGCGAACATGTACTACCAACTGAAGAATCAGGAACTGCAGACACCTGGAATGCTGAAGAAGCACAAGTCGACACAGATAGTGAAAGTAACGTCTATGCGATGTGGATGGGTTATGATAACCTACCATACTTCTCATACTCAATCGACGATGCCAATACATGGTCTAATCCAGTCATGATTGCCCCCGGGCATCTGCAAGGAACAGGCTTCCCAGTTGTGATTGCTGGAGACCCCGGCAGAGTGGCATTCGGCTATATCGGTGAAGATGGAGATGGTTTGTGGGATGGCTACATATCAGTTATGACCGATGCATTCAATGAAACTCCATTGATTACAACTGTTCAAGTCAATAGCAACGACGACCCTCTAGACAACGCTAGCCCAACATGTGGATATGAGCGATGTGGTGGATTTGGTGATTTCATCGATATGCAAATTGATGCTTATGGAAGACCATGGCTTGCTCTATCGCATAATCCAACGGGAGACATGGGGATATTTGCAACCACAATGACTGGCCCTACACTATTTGGTAATGTTACCGCACTTAGTGAAACTCCAGAAGGCGGACCTCAAACCTTGTAGTGTTTATTTCATTTTTCCAATTAGAAAGTGCATCAAAGCAGTCCGGATTGGAGTCATTGGACGCCAACCCCCCCCATCTGCCAAAACTAGTGATTCATGCAGTGTTTTCAACTCTGGACGATTATCTTGTACCGAATCTTCAACCACGACAAGTTCAATGTTAGGAACACTGGGGGATGTCAAATGCTCTGTGGTGAAATCGCCAGATTGTCCGGCAATAGTGCGGCTATATAATACCTGTAATTCTTCTAGAATTTGACTATTCTTCCAACTGCGCCGTCCCGCTATGTGAACTAATTCTGGCATTGAACTACTGCTTAGAACTAAACGTGATATCGCATCAGCAACATCAAGTTCACCAATCCACCAACCAGCATCATTACTCAAGGTAGCACTACTACCCTCTACTAGCCCTTCGAAAATATCATCTAATACTTGACAATTCCAAGGGTAGACTGAATCATTCGGCATCATATCATGAATGATAATGTGGGCGTCAACCTCACTTGTATCAATTTCAATACCACCAAGGCTAGGAGTCACAAGAATGATTTCAGCCCCGTCGATGCCAATACCAAAATTAGGGTCATCCTCACTAGAATTATAATTCTCAAAACCGAGAAGAAGTAGCCTATGGCCTGGAGCAATGGAAACATCTTGTGAGGAATAAATTTTAGATTCGGAGAATTCAATCTCAGTAGAAAACTTTTGATTCACCTCGACAAAGCTGTCGGCTTGCACTATTATGCTAACTTCATCCCGTAGAAGGCGTTGGATGATCGAATTGCCTAGAGAACCTAATTGCCCCCTTATGTGAATGCATGCAACTCCCTTCATGCTTATCGCAAAAGGTTCTAACTGTTAATCAATAGCATATTATTCGATAATTACAATGTTAACTATTTCAATTGAAAAATCTATTTTTCAATTGAGAATTTAAATGCTACAATCATGCTCCAGGCATCAAAAGAATAACCACCCTAAACCATAGATCCCCTTTGAATCAATTGTAAATCGTATAAAAATAAGATCTATATTTCTAGTAAAACTCGCTTGATTAGAAATTTAGTTAATGAACATATATTGAAAATGAGATTATACGACATTCATTAAAATCGATTTTTTTATCGTGTTTTCAATTGAAGTACTAATAATTATACGACATTTTCAATTGGTTTTCCACTAAATTACTCCAAAGAGTATAAGACCCTTCACGATTGAGAACCATTTAACGGGAAGCCCCCGATAACGAGATGGGAAAAATGAGAAATGAAAAATACGACATCCAGGAGTTACTCCAAAGAGATGTATATGTGAATGATAAAAAAGTTGGAACAATCGTTGGTGAGCGTCATCACCCTAACGAAGCGAGAGTACGTTCAATGCGTATTCAAGTCGAATCAGATGTTGCCGATGAATATATGAGAAAGCCTGCTGAATTAGCACCTTTACCTAAAGAGCTAGTACATAGCATTAGAAACGATGGAACAGTAAAATTGTCCAAGTCTATGCGTGAACTACAACGTAGGTGGAGAAATACTGTACGCATAGATGAAAAATTATATGCCCCAGATGAAATGCTAGATCGTGCAGTTCTAGATAACCAAGGAAGGGAAATCGGAGTAATTACCGAACTTTTCAAAGTTAAGAGAACTTACAAAGGAGTCATCGTACAAACAAGAGTAGGGATTCAGAAGGATTTCGGTATCGAAGCAGATATTCGAATTCCAATTACTGCATTCTCAAGAACTAGAGAGAGATTAGATGAAGTAGTCTTATCTCGAACCTTTGAGCGTGTACTGCAATTACCATCGTATATTACAATCAATTCTTTGGAAGAAGAATGAGTAATGAATGAAGTAATTAGCAGATTAATTATTCCGTCACTCTTATGACGGGGAGGTTAGTCGGCGAGTTTACCCTTGCGCGGGTAGCTTAGACGGTTAGAGCACTCGGCTGATAACCGAGAGGTCGCAGGTTCAAGTCCTGCCTCGCGCACCAAATGACGCATCAGCACGCGCAAAGAACATGAATGTCCTACTACGAGGGGTACCTGAGGGGACACGATGGTAGTACTATCTGGAAGTAATTCGAGACCCTTGGCCGAACAACTGGCTGAGACCTTGAATTGGGAGCACCACTCTCTTGAAACACGTAGGTTTCCTGATACTGAAGGCTACATTAGAATACCTAGTGAAGTGATCGCAGCAGTTCGTAAAGAACCTGTAGTCTTAGTATCTAATACATTTCCAGATTCGGGGATTGTAGAAACCCTATTGATGCTAGAGGCGATAAATGATGTCCGGACTGGCAAAATGGATAATCTAAAAAACATAGGCCCTCAAGAATTGGATGCTGTCGGCCCTGGTGTTTTGCTAGCAATACCTTATTTTGGATATTCAAGACAAGATAAGCGATTTAATCCGGGTGAAGCGGTTTCTGCTAGAGCCATCGGAAACCTGCTGGCATCGAGATGTGATGGAATAATTGTTTTTGATATACACGAACCTAAAGTTCTCGGGAATTTATCAGTCCCAGTAGCATTTACCTCCGCAATGCCAGAATTGGCACTTCATCTGCAGCAAGAAGTAAAACCGGACTTCATTCTTTCTCCCGATAAAGGTGCAATATTACGAGCCTCGGAAGTTGCAGAAGCGATTAATTGCCAGTTCTCCTACTTAGAAAAAACTAGAATCGATGCACATACAATTATTCACAAAGCAAAGGATTTAGATGTCGATGGCAAAATCGTAGCAATTGTTGATGATATGATCGCTACAGGTGGTACGATTTGTAGAGCGGCGGATGCGCTTAGAAGTCAAGGTGCTATTGAAGTTCATGCTGCTTGCTCCCATGGATTATTCACCGGTGGAGCAATTGCTCGTTTGATTAGATATGTTGATGGCGTTCACTCTACAAGTTCGCTACCAAACCCTCGAGATGTTATCTCCGGTGGGCCTGCCTTGGCGCGCGGTGTTTTTGAGTTGTTAGACCGCCTTGACTTGAACTCGTAGGCTCTTAGTAGACCCTTTATTTTGGCCATATTGCCTATAAATGACGCTTATTTCCAATATTTTAGTTACCCGATTCTTCCGTCGCGTTTATATTGTTGGGGTTCTGCGCATGGTTGTCTTTAACAAGAGGATGGAGCGAATTCCAATGACTGTACACGTGCGTTTTGAAACCCCAACTGAAGTATCCGATAAAATATATGAAATGATTCAATCCAATTCCAATGGAAGAATCAAGAAAGGAAGTAATGAAGTCACTAAGACTGCTGAACGAGGCACTGCCCAGTTCATCGTCCTAGCTGAAGATGTTAATCCTCCTGAACTACTTGCCCACATTCCTCTAATCTGTGAAGAAAAAGGAATCCCATACGGATATGTACCTTCTCAAGAGTTCTTGGCCTCCGAGGCCGGTCTTCCTAAAGGTGTTAAAACTGCATCTATCGCTGTTATGGAAATTAACAAAGGCGCTCAAGATAAATTCAATGAAGTTGTTGAAATCATCAACGGATTGAAGGCTTGAACCAATTTTGGAGTTGTAATATTATGAGCGAAGATCTTGGTGGATGGCCAGCAGAAGTGGTCGAAATTGTCGGTAGAACTGGTATGACCGGTGAAGCAACTCAGGTTAAGGTTCGTGTTAATGACGCACCTAACCCAAGAGACGTCGGTCGAATTATCTCTAGAAATGTCTTGGGACCAATACGTGTCGGAGATATTCTAATGCTGAAGGACACTGGTCGTGAAGCACGTAAATTGAATGCTAGGTGATGATAATGCCAGAAAGAAGAATTTGTAGTTTCTCAGGAGAAGAGATTGAGCCAGGAACTGGCATGATGTTTATTCGTCGTGATGGAAGTATTTTGTGGTTCAAGAATTCTAAAGCAAGAAAGAACATGGTCAAATTGCGTAGAAATTCTCGTAAAGTAAAGTGGACCCGTCATTTCGTAAAGGGTAGAACACAGTAACTAACTGTATCTTATACTTCCGTATGCCTCATAAAGGGGTTGTTTTTGGGAAGGATTGGTGGACTATATGGAAACAACATATGTAATGATAAAACCTGATGGCGTACAACGTGGATTAATCGGTGAAATAATTGGTAGATTTGAACAAAAAGGCTTGAAATTAGTCGGTTTGAAATCAATAATCGCTAGTGAAGACACTGCACGCTCACATTATGCGGTTCATTCAGAGAGACCTTTTTTCCCTGGATTGATTAAATTCGTAACTTCTGGACCCGTTGTCTGCATGGCTTGGGCTGGAAAAGATGCAATAAGTGTAGCAAGAAACTTGATTGGCCCAACCAATGGAAGAGATGCTGCCCCTGGTACAATTCGAGGAGATTATGGTATGGATATTGGTTACAATATGATTCATGGTTCTGATGCCCCTGAAAGTGCTGAGTTCGAACTTGGACTTTGGTTCCCAGAAGGAGTAATGAACTGGGACCAAACCATCTCAAGATGGTTTTATGAGTGATTGCCACAACCTTACTCCCGTAGTGGAGGGATAGATAATGGCGGAAGAAACTGAAGAAGAAGTTGTTCGCGGTGAAAATCGTCAACCTATTGTTTCAGTCTTAGGTCACGTTGATCACGGTAAAACAAGCGTTCTAGACTTGGTCAGGTCAATTGGATCTGAAAGGCAAGCAAGTGTCATGGACAGAGAAGCTGGAGGAATTACCCAGCATATTGGGGCAACTGAAGTTCCGGCTGATGTTCTAAATGATACCTGTGCAGCAATGCTTGGCGGTAAGAACTTCAAGTCTCCTGGATTATTATTCATCGACACTCCAGGGCACCACTCATTTGTTAGTCTTAGAAATCGTGGAGGTTCAGTTGCTGATATCGCCATACTTGTCATCGATGTAATGGAAGGTTTGCAACCTCAGACGATTGAAAGTTTGAACACATTGAAAGAGACTAAAACTCCTTTCGTTATTGCAGCCAATAAAATTGATAGAATCCACGGCTGGATGTGTAAGAGAGGTAGATCTTTCCTCGAATCTCTAAAAGATCAAAGAGAAGATGTAATTTCTTTATTTGAGGATAGATATTGGAAAATACTTGGTCAGTTTTCAGAACATGGATTTAATATCGAGAGATATGATAGAATCCGTGATTTCACACAAAACGTTGCCGTTGTTCCTATGAGTGCAAAAGAGGGTGAAGGATTACAAGACTTACTAGCAGTAAGTGTTGGGCTCGCTGAAAGGTTCCTTGAAGATAGACTGACCGATACAATAGGTCCAGCACAAGGTACAGTTCTAGAGATGCGAGATGAAATCGGCATGGGTAAAACCATTGACGTAATTCTTTACAGAGGTTCTCTAAAAGTCGGTGATAACATAATGCTGGCTTCTAATGATGGGCCATTCTCTACCCACATCAAAGGGCTAAAACGGCCAAAAGGTATGTCTGAAATGAGAGATGCAGGGAAGAGATGGGTGAATTTCCCTGATGTTCAAGCCGCATGTGGGGTGAAAATAGTAGCTCCCAAATTAGAACAAGCCATCGCTGGAACTACTCTTTATCTTGCTAATACTGAAGAAGAAATAAAAAATTCTAAAGAAGCGATTCAAGAAGAATGGCGTAATATTTACGATAAAATGCCAATTATGTGTTCTATTTGTGAAAAGGTATCTCCCCGTTCAGAGTTCATACGAGATTGTCAAAAGGGCACGTGTAAAGGCGCAATAGAAGAAAAGAATGGAGTAGTAATCAAAGCTGATACCGTTGGTGGACTTGAGGCTTTAGCATTTGAATTATTCAAACTTAAAATTCCAGTTCGTCAAGCAAGTGTTGGTCCAGTAAATAAGAAAGACATCTTGATGGCTAAATCAATCCAAGACCCCCTTAATCGAGCAATCTTAGGATTCTCTACAAAACCAAATAATGAGGTTGCTGATGAGTTAAAAGGTGATGATACGGAGATAAAATTCTTCAATGGCGCGATAATTTATCACATACTGGATAGTTTTGAGGAGTGGCGAGAAAAGACCAAAGCCGAAATTGAGGCTGAGCAACGTGAATCTTTGGTTTATCCTGGCCGTTTACTCTATCTTAAAGATCACACATTTAGGGCAAAAGGGCCGGCTATTGTCGGAATGCGAGTGATTGGTGGACGTGTTCATATCGGTCAAAGATTGATGAAATTAGATGGTACGTCAGTAGGCCAAGTCAAGAGTCTAAGGACTCGTGATTCTGATGATGTAAAAGAAGCAAGGCAGGGCGAAGAAGTAGCTGTCGCCATTCAAGGTCCAACTGTTGGAAGACATATTGAAGAGTTAGATGAGTTCTATGTGGATGTTCCTGAGAGACATGCTAAGAGACTAAAGAAAATTGAATTAACCCCAGTTGAACAAGAAATACTGGATGAATTGATTAGACTTCATCGTAAGGATAATCATTTCTGGGGCCGATAAGGAGTTTTCTTTTATCTGGCTATGCATGATGACATATTACGACCTCACATTGATATATGGAATGACGCTGATAGTAAATTGTCAAAGGAGATTATGAGTATGGAAGCAGGATTGTCGGCAAATGCTGGAATGAGCCAAGCCGCTGGAACTCAAGATTTAATCGGGACAGTTGCTGCTATCTCTTCGAGTTTGATGAATGAAGTTAGTAAAGTTATTATTGGAAAGAATGAGAATTTACGCAGAGTTACTGTTGGAATCTTATCAAATGGAAACATGTTGCTAGAAGATTTCCCTGGACTTGCTAAAACACTGTTAGCAAATACATTTGCTCGTGCACTTGGATGTAAATTCAAGCGTGTTCAATTTACACCGGATTTGTTACCATCCGATATTATGGGTACATACATGTATGACCAAAAATCTGGTGATTTCAAACTACGTGCTGGACCTTTATTCTCTAACATCTTGCTGGCTGACGAAATTAATCGTGCTCCTCCAAAAACTCAAGCCGCTCTACTTGAGGCTATGGAAGAAAAGCAAGTTACTATTGAAGGAATTACTCACAAACTTCCTGCACCGTTCGTAGTAATTGCCACACAGAATCCTATCGAACAAGAAGGTACATATCCGCTTCCTGAAGCTCAAATGGATCGTTTCTTGATGAAGATGAGTATGGGCTACCCTGACCGTTCTGAGGAGAAAGCGATTCTGGCAAGAAGAAAACTTAGAGGAAAAGATAATCACGATGTTGAACAAGTAACTTCTCCAAAGAAAGTTGTTGCTATGCAGAAAGCACTGGAAACCGTTCATGTTGACCCAGCAATTCTATCATACATTGTCGAAATTGTACAACGTACTAGAGAAGATCACCGAGTAACCAATGGTGCTTCTCCTCGTGCTTCACAATCATTGTTCAAGACTGGAAGGGCTGCAGCGGCAATTGCCGGAAGAAATTATGTAATCCCGGATGACATCAAAGGAATCGCTCTACAAATTATTTCTCACAGAATTAATATGAAACCCGAAGCAAAGATTCGTGGAATTACAGGTATGCACATAGTTAGAAAGATTCTATCCGAAGTACCTGTTCCAGTCATACAACCTGCTTGAAATCAATCAATCAATGCTTGCATTGAAAGAGGAGAAACATTCTCACTATTAATGTCCGAGAGTGTGTTACCATGAATCCTTACAAAATGGTTGTTGCAGTTGCCAATCAGAAGGGTGGATGTGCAAAAACCACTACCGCTGTTAATTTAGCGGCAGCATTAGCCAAGGGCTCTAGAAAACAAGGCCTCCCTCCGGCAAAGGTTCTGTTGATTGACCTTGACCCACAAGGTAATTGCGCTACTTCTTTTGGAGTAGAGAAAAAGAAAGTTAAGAAAACAGCATATGACCTATTAGCCAATGAATCTGGAGAAGATTTACCGCTCATGGAAGAATATCTAATCAACCCCAAACAACTGACTGCTAGTATGCAAGAAGCATGGAGTATGAGAAACGGCGGTAAGAAAGCACCTGAGAATCTTAGTGTTGGAAACTTATGGTTACTTCCTAGTGATATTCACCTTTCGGGGGCAGAAATTGAATTAAGCCATAAGATCGGTAGAGAAACAAGACTGCGTGAGGCACTCGCCCCAATTATTGACCAATTTGACCATATAATTATCGATACCCCTCCTTCCTTGGGATTGCTATCTATCAATGCTATGTGTGCGGCAAACTGGGTAATGGTTCCAGTACAAGCAGAGTATTATGCATTAGAGGGCTTTAGTATGCTTATGAACTCGATTAAGATGATTCAAAGAAGGATTAATCGAAATCTGAAGATATTTGGTATTGCAATGACTATGGTGGATGCTCGGTCAAAACTAAGTCGCCATGTTTGCGACCAAGTAAACACAAAAATGCCAAAAAAACTCTTTAAAACGACTATTAGAAGGCTGGTTAAAGTTGCTGAAGCCCCATGGAGTGGCGCACCAACTGTCTTGCTAAACAAACCTACAAACTCGGGGGCTGGAGCAGGGTCTCTAGAATACTGGACGTTAGCTAAAGAATTCCATCATAGAGTACTAGCAATGAGAAGAGAATTTGGAGTTAATGAGCAGCCACGACTTTTGATAGATAGAAATAATCGTATGTGATTCGAGGTTTTCAAAAACCTCACAAAAATGCATGATTTTACTTCAACTCTTCGCGCAGGTTAAGTAGGCGCTCAAATAGTCGGCATTTAGGGATAGTAATGACTGCTGAAGGAATGACATCGATAAGTGTTAGTTATGAGGTAAGAAGGCAATTGAATACTCTAAGGACACTAAGTGGATATAAGAGTGTTAATGATTTTCTAAATGATTTAGTTAGAGCACATAAGATAACTAAAATGAGTGGAGAGATTGAAACTCTAAGAGAGAGAATGAAAGCTGTTGCTGATGTTGAAGTTGAACATCTAGTAGATAGATTAAATCTATCACCCTTCCAGGTGTGATAACATGATGCAGTGGCGCCCTAAAGGATATGTATTTGATACAAAGAATCTGGTACGTGCCTTGTTTGATGAAGATACCGATGAAGGAAAATTACTAGTTTCAGCCGCTGCAGGTAATGTTGAAATCTTTTCAAAATCTCAATCTTGGAATGGCGTATTATGGTTGATAATGAATACTTTAGTCAAGGATGGAAAACCCATCTACAATGGTAAAGAACTTGGTGAATTAAAAAAATCACTACCGATTGTTTGGCGTTGATTATTTATCACTATTCTTAGCCAGCCATTCATGACCATACCATTCCCATTGATCCATAGTCCAGCCGTCTGGTAATCCCTCAGCAGGAACTGGTGGGGCATTACTAGGCTTATCTTCGGAATTGATTTCTTCCTTTTCTTCAAACATAGCAGAAACATCTTCTGTCGATGGTTCACTGGCAGAAACTTCGATGCCTGCGATGTCTTCCAAACTATCATCTTGTTGATAGATATCTTCAGAAGAAACTTCCATGTCGGACTGATTTTCATTAACATCAGATTGGGTTTCGGCGAAATTCATTTGTTTAACATCATCTTCCCATGATTCATCGGAGTCTATACCTCCAGTAGCAGATAATCCCGCTGAACCTTCGAGTGCCTCGTCATTAGCGCTGGCTTCTTCTGGTTCAAATGGTACTCCGTACATTTTTATCATAGTGTTTAACTTACGCTTCTTGGCGATAAAACTGGCTATTACAACCAGTGCTGCAATAGCAACAAAAGCAAGTCCTCCGACAAGAGAAACTTCCTTTATACTTTCAATTAGGACATTTTCTTCTCCTTCATCAAGATTCCCTGCTTCGGAATTTATCAACCACGAGTTGTAAGAAAGGTCGCCCTCTCCTTCGACTTTATCGCGAGAAAGATAATCGCGATAATCAGAATCTCGCCACCCTTTACACTTATCTGAAAAGTCATCTATTGCTAGAACACAATACTGTTCTTCGGTGGAAACTAACGCCTTAGTATCATCATAATCACTATTGGAACCGACATTATCCCCATCACCATCAAACCATTCTAAAGAATCATTTGGGAAGGCGTCTGAAGTATCAGCCCAATTATCGCCGTCAGAATCTAAACATCCAAACATAGAGGTCTCTGAATATCCAGTAGATGACGATTGATCTGCTTGCCATGTTTTGGATGAACTACCCTGAATTAGAGGACATGAGTCTGGATTCATACCAGTATTATTCTCACCATAGCCGTCCCCATCTCTATCTACCCACTGTGAAATTTCATTAGGTAAGGCGTCTGCACCCTGTAATATAGTCCAATCATCATCAGGGTCTGAATATTTATCAAAATCAGAATCAAGGCATCCAAATCTATCTTGTGTGGAAAACCCATTTATTTCAGGACATCCATCCGGTTGCAAACCCTCGGGGTTATCTCCATATCCGTCACCATCAGTATCGTTCCATTGTGATGACTCGCTTGGGAAAGAATCACCCTCTAAACCATCGATGTTATCTCCATAACCATCACCATCAGTATCAATCCATTGTTCGGAATTTCCAGGGAAAGCATCACTCGAATTACCCGATGGGCTATCACCATAACCATCACCATCACTATCCATATGCTGAGTTGAGTCAGTAGGGAATGAATCACCATTGACACCGGAGAGGTTATCGCCGTATCCGTCGCCATCGGTATCAGAGTCCTGTGATGATTCGGTAGGGAAAGCATCTGTTGTATCTGGAGTCCCATCAAAATCAGAATCTATATCAAAATAAGATATCCGAGTGAATGGGGTACTAATACTGAATACTGATATTTGACCGCCAAATTCACGATATGCCCCTGTGACTTCTTGGGAGATTGAGAAACTTTCTTCAATAACAAAAGGTGAAGAACCAACTATGAAAACGGTCCCTTCTTCAGTACCTACAAAGTATGAAGAATCATTATATTGAGACATATAAGATATCTTCTCAGAGACTCCTAAATCTAAAGAAGTAGAAGACCAAGTAGTGGTATTATATCTATACAGTCTACCATTTGAGGAACCTGCAAAAAAGTTCTGTTTATCATCTTCAAAGGAGTTAGTCAAGTATGTGTTAGATTGTGATAACTTACGAATTAGGGAACCATCTTGACCGTAAACATGAGTCTTAGAATCCATCGATGAAAACGTTATTTCATCATTCTCAAGCACCTCAAATGACAAAAACCCTGAAGCGATGGTTCCTGTTTCAAATCCAGTTGGACCGAATTGATTGTATTCAATTGCTCTGCGACTACTTCCACTAGTACCGTCATAATATGCTAACCACACATTACCTTCCGAGTCCCAATCTAATTCATCAGGAGCATATGTTAAGTTATACTGGTATACAGTGGCTTGAGTAGACATACTGAATACCAAAAATCCGGCCTCAAAAGAGACAGCGAGTAATTGTTGAGAAGAATCTAAATTTCCATTTATCACAGCTTTATTCAAGTTTACAGACCATAATTGAGTTAGTTCACCACCAGACAAGGTCTGTCGGCTGATTTCACCATTATTTTTAAGAATTAAAATAGTATTATCTGAGAGTTCTTCTGAATAAACAATCAAATCTAAATTATCGGTAACGCCAGAAAATACCACATTACTCTGAGCAGTAACTGTGGTAGAAATTGGAAGTAGAATCAGGATTATTACTAAAAATATACTTCGCTTCATGTATCTGCGACGTAGCGTTATTTTATCAATAACTCGCTACAAATGTATCTAATCATTGATCATTTTCATCAGATTGTTCATTACTTTTACCTAATGAAGAAGATGGAGGAGTACCTCGAGTCTTCTTCACCGGCTCAAGCATGTGTTTAATTGGAGTCAATCTCGCAACATTGCTTGTTGGTTGAACTTGTGGCGTAAGAGTTGTTGTAATAGGAGTCAATGTAGTTGATGTAACATTCTGCTGAACTTCAGGAATAATTTCCGATTCTTGTGGCTGCAAAGTAGAAACTACAGGTGTTAGTTCGGCCGTGCCCATCTTCTGTACAGGCTTAGGCAAGTCTGCAGATGGGGAAGGTGTTTGAGATACTAGAGGTGACTTAACTGGACGTACCAAAGAAGCAGAAGGAGTTAATGGTTTCGAACTTGTTTCTGGCGCTCTCATTCCGGATAGACCCATTCTTGGCTGTTGAGGTTGTTCATTGGAAAGAATACCTCGCATTGGTCTACCACCACTTGAACCGAGTAGTGATGGTTTGGCCCCTAATAGAGACGGATCTGGCATTGTGACATTTTGTTGAGGCCTATCCTGTCCCGATATAGATTGCATCCACATTTGTCGCTTTTCAGCACGAGAGTCAGTATTCTGTAGGTCTCTAAATTCCTCTTCACGAGTACTAAACTCGGTTTCAGTATTATCTATTTCACCTTGAACTTGCTTTTCAACTGCATCTCTCATCTTTGTTTCTGCATTTTCCTTGAAATTATCCATTTGTTGAGTTAGATTCTGCAATCTATCTCTAATCTCAGCACGCTTTAAACCAAGTTGTGCTTCTATTTCTGAACGGATTAAAGCCTCACGCTTTCTAACTTCGATTAATGCCTTGTTACGCATAATTTCTTCACGCTTGTCAAGTTGACGTTCAAGTTGAGAAGCAACCTCATCTTCTTTACGAGTCTTGAATTGTTCAAGCCGGTCTTCCATATTAACTTCTAACTCTAGAGCCGTTTCTTCCTTCAATAATTCGAGATGAGTTTCGAATGTAAGTCTTTCATTTCTAAGACCTGCATCTATTTCCGACATTATAGCCTTACGAGCAGCTGTCTCTCGAGATTGGAACTCAAGTTCAAGTCTCTCCGACCAATCAGTCTTCTTCGATTCATATTGCTCTTCAAGTTGGTCTCTTAGTTCGTTTTCACGGTCATAACGGAACCTTGCTAATCTGTTTTGAATTTCTGCCTCTCTTGCATTACGATAACTGGTAAACTCCGATTCCATTCTTTGTTCTAATTCATTATCAATTTCATGTTTTAGTGAACGGGATATATCGTCTACAGCCTTAGAGAAGGTAATATCATACTTCTCTCTCAAGCGCACCTTTCTATCAGATAACTTTTCGACATGCCTTGTTTCTAATTGCTTTTCTAACTCAATTCTGAGTTCATCTCTTTTTCGAGCAATTGCAAGTTCTACATCTTCCCTCATATCTTCTTCAAGGTCAGTAGTCTCATTACGCAATCGTTCTTCTAATTCGGATTGAATCTGTTGTGCTATATCTTCCTCTAAACGGAGACTTCTACGATCATATTCGGCTTTTAGGCGAGCCTCTCTTTGTTTCAATCTGGCTCTAAGTTGTTGTTCTAAGCGTGTTCTAATTCCTCGGCGTAATTGCTCTTCACGTTCGGATAATCTTGCTGAATGACTTTCTTCCAAACGATTAAGTTCACTACCTTCCATTTCCTTGAACCTTGATTCCATCTCTTGAGATATCGAGGATTCCATCTCACGGATTCGATGTTGTAACTCTTGATTATAATCAAGTGCAATACGCTCTTTTTGAACTTCAACTCTCTGCCTGTGTTCATCTTGGAGTTCAGCTTCGATATTTTGCTTTAACCTATCCTTGTGTTCTTCTAAGCGTAAGTCTTGTTCAATTTCGTATTGCTCCTGCAATACTTCTACTTGTCTTGATAATCTTAATTCATACTCGGAGCGTAAACGCCCTTCTTCTTGAGCCAAGGCTTCTCGCTCTAAATCAGCAAGTTCACTTTCCATTGATTCACGCATCTCTCTCTCTAATGCATCGAGAGTTAATTCGTGTTGGACTGCTAGATCAGTAGCCAAAGTTTCTTGCATTGCAATTACTCTTTCAGCAATAGCCTGTTGTCTGAGTCTTCTTTCTCTACGAATATCAGCACGCAGCCTCTCTTCTTGACGGAAACGTGCACTAGTTAATTGTGCTTGGTCAATCGATTGACCTGAGGAGTTTGTGAACTGTGAACGAAGTGCTGCAAGCGATAGTTTGTCTGCATTGAGTCTCTTACTACGAGCGACATCTAGTGCCTCCTCCATCTTGCTATCGCTAGTACCCATAGAACCCATCCAGTATCATATGGACTTTTTATCATACATAAGGGGCGCGATAAGTTAGATGGCTAGGAAGCCGTTTTCAAGGCTTGATTATTGATTTCAAACCAACAAAAAAAATAGAGAAACGAAATCTAGAACTTTACGCTAAATTGAGTATCACAAGCAGGACAATCGATATTCCTTTTTCCTGGCTTTCTTTTCATCCTAAGTTGTCTTTGACATCCTGGGCATGTAACTTCTACCTTTGGAATATTGGGGTGAACAATAAACGCCTGGTCGCATGAACCACATTGAATATTTGCTGGCCTACTATCTACACCAACAACCAATACTTTCTCACAACCTGGACAAGTTATTTTTTCCTCTTCCCACTTCCTTCGGGTAACTGCGTGTTCAACATTGACTTTTGCATCACACATCAAACAATTTAATTCACCCAAATCTGGAGGCAATAATTCTTCACATTTAGGACAAGACAGTGGAGGTGGCGCAATTCGTGATTCAATTCTGACTTCTTCCTCTTCAACCATAGTATCACTTTTCCTCTTCTATCAATGCGATTTTACCGGGTACGAAATTCCAAGGTATTTCAACCTCAATACCTAAGTCATCGGCTAGTTGTTCGAATAGTAATTTCGCTCCAACTTTGTCTCTAGAACCACCTAATGAGATGATATGAACTCCTTTCCCAGATTGTAGCAATATATCGGAGTCAATCGGTTTAGAATTAGATTTAATCGCTGTCCTGCTAGATTTGACTGCCGTTATTATACCAGGCATTTCTACCCTGGCGGCTATTTTCCACCAGCGCGCTCTGCCTACATCTCTATGATTTTCGACTAAGCCTAGAGAGGCCAATTTCTTCAAATGATGATAGAGATTGTACCGATCTACATCGACTGTCTCTTGGAGTTGCACTGTACTCATTTCTTCGGTTCCACTCAGAGCAGAGTATACATTTCTACGCGTCGGATGAGCAAGAGCGGCAGTAATCGGGTCTGCTTGAACTCTAGCCATCTTCGCACCTAAACGGTAGAGCCGACTCTACGGTTTAAGATGTCGCGTGCAAATCTATTTCTGAAGGATTTGGTGTTGAGTTATATGAAAAGTAGTGTTGTTTGAATTGAATGAATACTGCCAAAGTATCACTCCATAAACTCTTGATAATTGTGAATAGCATAGAGAACATACCATCTTTTCCTGCAAGCCTTGCCCCGTTTAATATTACCAGTAATACAGATGCTTCATGAATTAAAACTCCAACCCATAACTCATCATACCATCCATTTATCACTGCGACAACTAAAGTAACTGTAATTAGAATTGAAATAAGGATATTTCCAATAAGTGCATTATTCATCTTTCTTGATAAATCATGAAGTTCTAATAGCATCTTAGGATTATCACCCGGGAACATGATATCTGCTGCTTCCATATTGACTGATTCACCGGTTCCTACTGCAATACCTACATCAGCAACCGCTAGTGCCGCTGAATCATTAAAGCCATCACCAACCATCATAGTAACATGGGTTTGAGATCTCTTTTCAACCCATGATACCTTTTGTTCGGGAGATAATCCGCCATGCGCCGACTGGTCTGCAAGACCAATCTGAGATGCAAAACTACTGACTGAAGATTGTTGGTCTCCTGAAAGAATTTCGATGGATACTGAACGGTCTTGGAACCCTTGAATCAATTCTTTACTACCACTGCGTGTATCGTCGTGAATAAATGTGAATAACGCTAATGCGGTATTATCGCGAGCCAATAGACTCATTCCATGACCTTCTTTTTTAGCATCTTTGATAGCCTGAGAAATCTCTTTACCAATTGTAATATTGTACTCCTTGGCAATATCAGCACGGATAAAATATACTTCTTTTCCGGAAATCGAACCTTTGACCCCAGCCTCTAAATCCGAAATATCCGCTACTTTAGATGGTTCGATATCTTCCGATTTTAAAAATTCTAAAATCGCTTGAGCATATGGATGCGAAGAACGTTTCTCAAGGCCGCCTGCTAATCCAAGGGCTGCTTTTCTTTGTTTTCCTTTAGCGATTGTGATTTGTCCAATTGTTGGTTTTCCTGAAGTTAAAGTACCTGTCTTATCAAGAAGAACGTGATTTACCTTGGACAGTCTTTCTAAAATATCTCCACCTCTAACAATAGCACCCATCCTTGAGGCTCTCGATAAAGAAGCAGCGTGAGGCATGGCTGCTGCTAGGAGTAAAGCACAGGGGCAAGCGACCACCCATAACAGAAGAATTATTTTCCATTCCCCTGCTGGGAACATAAAGTACCAGACTAATAGAGCACCAAAGAGAACTACTGGTACCCAAATTGCAGTAAACTTCTCCAATAAATTTTGAATCTCAGGTTTCTGTTCTTTGAAACTATGAACTGCTTCGATTAATCCAGACAGTCTGGTATCGTCACCAACTGCAGCAACTTCGAGTAAAACTGGACCTCTAGCAAGTATCAATCCTGCTTGAATCTCATCGCCGACGGTAACTTCAACCGGTGCTGATTCACCTGTTAGTGGGGCTTTATCCAAAGCGCCATAGCCGTCTATAATCTTTCCATCAGCAGGAATCAGTTCACCGCTTCTTACTTCAATAGTATCGCCAATATTTAGCAGGTCAAGTGAAATAATTTCATGCTCTTCTGAGGTCTGAATATTTTGATTTAACAATAATGACTCTGTATTTGTTAGTGGTGATGGGGCCATTTGAAGGGTGAAAGTTTCGGGCTTGATAGCCTCTTGGATTTCCTTGGTCTTATTTAGAATTCTTCTAGCCGTTCTTGGAATCCTATCAAGACCTCCTTGCATGGCGTTTCTTGCATTTTCTAGGGCACTACTCTCTAAATGAGCTGCAACCGATACTAGAATTACTACCATCAATGCCTCTTCCCACATCCCAAGTACCCCTGCCCCAATAACTGCTATACTTGTCAAAACTTGGAAACCCATCTGTCTGGAAAGAAGACTTGCAAAGGCTTCATGGAACATTTGAAGGCCACCGATGAAAACTCCTGTCGCTCCAATTAATCCAATAACAACACTTGGAAAGCCCGCTATCTCTCCTAAAATGACTATTAATAACAATGGAACTGCAACCGCTCCACCAAATAACCTCCACTGGTCTGGGCGTAATCTAGTGCTGGACACTTCAGTAAAAACAGGTTTCTTACCAGTAATTCTAGTTAGAGCATTATCCCTAAATTCCAACATATCTTTAGCAGGTGCTGGAAGTAATTG
>TARA_B110000444_G_C18852080_1_pt1 | contig 31405 bp, 19 predicted proteins | sample TARA_B110000444 | Tara Oceans TARA_B110000444 (sample SAMEA4398370) | marine metagenome | biome: Polar Biome; feature: [SRF] surface water layer (ENVO:00010504); material: water (ENVO:00002006), including particulate matter (ENVO:01000060) such as... | depth 5 m | reverse complement strand
TGCTGAGGTTGCTGAGGTTGCTGAGGTTGCTGGGGCTGCTGTGGAAGAGCTTGTGGACGCTTTACTGGCTGAGATACTTGGGCAGATTGTTGCCCGCCACCAAGCGGTTTACGAACTGGAGCGACTGGTTTAGGCAAAGATACAGAGCGTTCCCCAGCCGGAGATGAGATGAATTCTGATAGAGTAACAACTCCGTCTCCATCCGTATCAGCTTCTGCATGCAATTCCGATGCTTCATCAAGGGTTGCACCGGTTGCTTGAGCGAGTTCTTCGATGGATAACGCACCGCTGCTATCTTCATCGGCTACGATGAAATGTTCTGCTGCACTTACGAATTCTTCTTCCTCTGCTTCCGGCTCATATTGAGCAGGTTCTTCCAGAATATCAGGCTCAGTAACTTGCATGGTTTCTTCAGCCTGCGGTTCAACCACAGAGGGAGCTGCTTCCTCGCTTCCGATTCCGATATCAAAGGCTCCTGCAAACGCATTTTGAGTAGCGCGAGCCACTTGCTTTTCACTTTCGACATTCACGGTTTCTTCAACGGCAGATTCCACCTCTATGACAGGCAGTTGGACCGATTCATTCGGAAGTGGAACTGCTAGAGGGGCAGGGCTGGGTTCTGGGGTCGGCGTAGCCGTTGGAATTGGGATTGATGGCGACTTTGTGCTTGGAAGTGGTACAACGGTCTTTGGGCTTGACGCAACGGGAGGTACGGATTTAGGCAGTGCAAGTTCAGACGGAGCGGCAGAACCGCTTGCAAGAGAAGGCAGGGGCAGTATGTGCCCAGTAACATCGAGTGCTGCATCTAATTCTTTGTTGATGCTAACAAGTACTTCCAGCGATTGTTCCACAGAATTCAAGTGGCCTTGAAGGGTAACCGTGTACTTCATGATCTCATCGGCTTGGCCGGTTTGGTGAGCAACAGCGAAAATTTTCATCATCCGCATTGGGTCCGCTAATTGAGTCAAGGGCCCTTCTTGTTCTGGTGTAATGGATGCAAGACGAGCACCCAATATGTCTCCTGATGAATTCGGAAGACCTAATGCCTCCAGTAATGGATCGGGCATGCTCATTAGAGCAAGATGGCCTGCAACAAGGTAGTAGATTTCGCCACCTTCGCACTGCATACGCTCACTTGCTGCTTCAAAATCAAAGTCACCAGGGCTTAGAACGATATCAGATAAAATCTCAAAAAATTGAACCATTGCTTGTTCACGAGGCATTGACATCAGAGTATGAAGCATGTCGGAAGATGTCGTGGCTCCAAAGTAAGCGGCGGCATCATCAACTTCAATGGTTTGTTGATTCGAAGAACTTGTCTCGTCAGCCATATTACCCCTCCCTATCGTTGCGACTTCGGTCCTGCATTTAAGACCTCACGGATGTTGATATACCACCTGTGTGACCTTATCGATTTCGAGCCAGATTGAAAATTGCTCGGGATTGTTCAGCAGACCAACCTGTTTCTTGGAGTTGCATGAGGATACTTCGCTCAAGTTCGCCATCACCAAGCGCCTCAACGACCCAGTCCACTGCGGATTCACGTTCATCTGTCTGCCAGTCTTCAAAAATACTCAAATCTACGCTGATTTTCGCTTTACGTACTTTTGCGGAAGGCTCTTCTTGTGCTGAAACAGACTTTTTCTTAGCGACTTTCTGCACTTCCTTCTTTGCCCCAGGAGGCCCACGCGAAGGTGTTGATCGACCGGGTGGCCCTGAAGATTGTTTTTGTTGCGATGGTGCTGAACGTTGCGCTGGAGGGGATGTCGTTTCCTTTCGTTCCGTTTGCTTTCCGCGAGAAGGTCCTGCAGAAGTCGTTGTAGAGGTTGCTGCAGACTTACGGTCTAGCGACTTAAACACATCATTAGAATCGTCTTCTTCATCGATAAAGTCCTCGTAATCATCATCTTCGTCATCATCATCATCTTCACGATTTGTAGCACGAAGAATCACGAGGAAGACTACAATCACCAACACTCCAATTGCCGAAAGGGCAATCATTAGTGTCCCGCCGCTCATTCCAAACAATCCACCGTCATCATTACCGTTAGAGAGGGGAACGTAAGGGCAACCGTCCGCATATCCATCAGAACCCTTGGGTTCGTCAACACAGATGTCTTCGTTATCAAAGACTCCGTCACCGTCTGAATCTCGTTCGGTGAGATGGCAGCCCTCACTGTCAACTTGGTCTTTCAACTGGTAGAGAGTCTTTGGACACAAGTCCGCATTAGTCGCACCTTCTACGAAGATACCAGGCCAGGTTGGATTTCGCGTCGAATTCCAGGATGGGTCGCCCCAATTATCTCCAAATCCGTCGAAATCAGTGTCCTTCCACTGTGTTGAATCATTCCTTAGATTTGCAGGTTCAAATTCATCTCGCCATCCGTCACCATCATCGAAACAGCCAAGATAATCCTCAAACGAGGTCCCGTATTCAGTCGGACAATCGTCTCCGTTAGTCCCAGAGTTGTTATCACCGTATCCGTCCCCATCTTGGTCAAACCACTGCGTTCCATCCATCGGGTAAGCATCTCCTTGTTCGTCATACCTTAGTCCTGTATCGGCATCAATATTGTAACTATAAGCACCCGAATAACCATCTCCATCCAAATCGGTATCCAACGCATCCTCGTCAGTACATCCGTTTGCAAGGATAGGGAAGCCAACCGGCGTGTCGTCGCAAACATCTGCAAGGTCGGAAATACCATCGCCATCAGAATCACGCTGGCCTTCGGAACATCCGTTTTCATCAACTACAGCTCCTGTAGTAGTTCCAGGACACGAATCTTCAGGGTCGTTAAGTCCGTCACCGTCTGAATCGGACTCTCGCTGTAATGCACTGCAACCATCATCGTCAACGGTTGCACCTGCAGTAGTATCTGCACAGAGGTCAACGTTGTTGGCTACTCCATCATTATCATCGTCAAGTTGAGATTCTGCACATCCTTGTTCGTTTACAGACTGACCCGCGGGTGTTTCAGGGCAAGCGTCATCTTGGTTGATAACACCGTCAAGGTCTTGGTCTGCTAAATCTATAAATCGGCATCCGACTCCAGCAGTTCCGTTGAGGACACCTACTTCTGCAGGGCATATGTCTCCTTGGAAACCATTGATTTGGTCGCCGAAGCCGTCCCCATCAAGGTCAGCCCATTGAGTAGGCTCAAGAGGGAATACGTCGATGTTATCGCTCCATGAGTCGCCATCAGAGTCAAGGCATCCACCTGCTGGTTTGGTTGAATTACCCCACTCGCCAGGACACCCGTCAAGTGTGAGTCCGAGATTGTTCAAGACTGGAGGTGCCCGAACTTGGGGTCTTGAATCAAACTCATTACAGCCATCGGAGTCAACCTGTTCAGTAGAGTTGACGATGGACGCCCCGCACCAATCAAACGCATTTTCAATTCCATCACCATCATCGTCCATGGTAGCATTGTAAAATTCCGTCCACTCGTCTGGGTACCCATCTTGGTCCGAATCGTTTGCTACAGCAATATTATTAGGGAAACTATCCGGATTCGTGGCATTCATTGAGCCGTTGTCACCGAAGCCATCACCGTCACTGTCCGCCCATTGAGTAGGGTCAGTTGGCCACATGTCAGCACCCATAGATTCGTTCCATTCCAATGAATTGCCAATATCTGAGGGGTCGCTTGCCCCGTCTCCATCCGTGTCAAGGCATCCATTACGGTCAAGGTAAGAACCGCCCCAAACAAAGGGACAGAAATCACCGTAAACACCATCCGAATCGTTGTCACCATAGCCGTCTCCATCCCTGTCTTTGTATTGACTTGAGAGGTAGGGAAATTCATCACCAACGGAAGGATCGAAAGCCGTGTCACAGCAATCGGGACCGTGATTGTCACCATAGGTATCTCCATCTGTGTCCAAGGATATTTTCCAATTATCTGGGAATTGGTCACCGTCAATATACCCTTGTCCGTTGTCTGACCAACCGTCTTGGTCAGCATCTTCACAACCAAACCGGTCAATCCAAGATGTACCGCCGTCGTTACCGCAATCATCAATTTGGTCTGCATATCCATCAGTATCGAAATCAAGACATCCATGAACCCCATAATATCCGGAGGGACCTGCTGTGTTGGGGCAATCGTCACCTAATGGTCCGAGTGGATTGTCACCATAACCATCTGAGTCGCTGTTCATCCATTGATTACCAACCGTTGGCATTGCGTCAATGAGGTCAAAGACAAGGTCTCTGTCTTGGTCGGCGTATAGCCTCATTACCACAACATCATCCGATGAAGTATCCCAGTAGGAAAGGTGGACGGTGTTGTTACTGTCTATCATTGCGTTCATCGGAGCTGACGACTCAATGTCGCCAAAAGAAACACTGAGCCAGGAGGCGGAGGCGTTTGTGATACTGTTGAGGTCAAGTGTGTTGATGGTCACTCGTTGGGTAACAGGCTCACTTGTTACGAGAAGCAAATGACTGCCCATGTGGAGTATATCCCATGCCCCATCAACTGCAGCAGCTGGACGTTCTGCGACCGAGGTCCAAGTTGCATTCTCATTCACAGTGTAAAGAGAAGATACGGAATTAGCTCGGACAGCCAAAACAGGAGACAGACCTCCGTAAAGGTCCAAACGATACTCATGATCTGTACCGCTCGGTTGAGCAATGGAATGGTTTTCCCACTCGCTTGAACCAGGATATTGTTCAAACAAGGACAATTCTCCCGTAGAGGTCAGGGTAGCGACCAACAAGGACCCGTTGGAAAGCAAAGCGGTTGAGATTTGCACATCCAAGTCAGATTGATTTGCAATCCAAGAGGTTTCCAACTGTAGGCCATCATAGGTCCAAAGAGAGAGGTTGGTTGCGTTACCATCAGAAGTAACCAGTGCAACCGAAAGCTTCCCATCTGGCATGATGAGTGATGGGTGTTGAGTTGAAACCGCTTGGCCTTCCACGCCAAGAGAAGTGAGAGACCATCCACTCGGACGTTGGGCTAGTTCAAGTTGATTCGTTGTGAGCCTGTAAACCAGAGACGGTGCACCTGCTTCGTCGATTGAAACCGAAATAGGTCCACCTAGGGCAGCAGCAGAACGGACCATTTCGTGTGTCCACCCAGATGCTGATTCTTGGCTAGCGAATATTTGTTGACCCGCACCTGAAGTATACGCCAAGATTTGTTGGCCCTCTGCATCAAGAGAAGCCCCAAGGAATTGTCCCATGGTCCCCGTGGTGGCTACATCCATTTCCACCGCGGTCGTTGAAGTAGGTGTATGAAGAACCATGTGCATGTTGTCTTCAGTAACGATAATCGGCATCCCCGATGGACGTACATCAAAGATGAACTGAGTTGAAGGGTCAATGGAAGAAACAATGCATTGTTCAACCCATTGGCCAATTGGAGTTCCGTCCTTCATATGTTCAAGTTTCATCAGTTTATGTCCGTCATTATTTGACAGCGTAAAAGCCATTGAAGTTTCTCCACGTGTGGCTGTTCCGAGGTCTAAGCCCGTGAGCATACCGTTGTACGTGAAGGTGAGTGATTCCCAATCACGTTCAGACAGAACGGGATAATTCAAACTAAAGTCTGTTCCTTCTGATGTATTTCTCATGGAATAGATGATTTCATTGAGGCCATCTGCATTGATATCGCCGTACCCAGCTAAAACAGAGCCCAGATATTCTCCACTAAGTCCTTGAGCTAGTAATTGAGATTCTGCCTGTAGTCCAGATGAGGAACCAAGGAAAATCTCGAGACTGCCTCCGCTATTTCCACCGAGCTTGCTGATGAGGACGTCTCCAAAACCATCATTGTTTATATCCCCAATTGCTTCAATTGCTCCACCAATGCGGGCGTTCGGTTGAGAAGAGAGAAGGGTCCAATCCGGCTCAACAGACATCGGTCCAGTTGTTCCATCGTACAACCACAGTTTTCCTGCACTGAAGCCGCCGCCTGAACTGTTGAACGGTTCAGAAATAATGTGGTCTTCAAGTTCATCTCCGTTGATGTCGCCTAAACAAGCAAGATTATGCCCAAACAATCTTCCTTGTTGATTGGACTCAACAATATGGATTGGAGTGCCATCGTATCCGTTTGAAGAACCCTCAAAGTACTCAATTGAAGAATATGATAACGCATTTTCGTAAGTCCCCGTATTCCCGACGAGCAATTCATCGAAACTGTCTCCGTTGATATCGCAAGCTTCCATCGTGCGTCCAAACATTTTCCCGTTTGAGGTTTGAGTTAGATTCCGCTCTAGAGCCATGTTACCGGTTTCAAAACCGAAGAGAAGGACTTTCCCTGATTTGTTCTCACTGCCAGTGAGACCATTGCCCCACCCTTGTGCAGAGACAGCCAATGCTGAATGGCTACCGTTCTGTTCAAGTGAGTTCAGTACATCTCCAATACGCTCGTCTCCAGTTCCTGACATGGAGTACAGAGGTTGGGAAATCAATCCATCAGTATGCCCACTGAAAATTTGAACTTGGCCTTGCTGACCCTCGTTTTGAGTAAGGTTGTACCATCCGGGAACGCCAACAGCTAGATCTTGGATTCCATCCCCATTAAAGTCACCAAGGTCGATTCCCATTCCAAAGTGGAAAAGGTCCCCTTCGCCAGCCAAAATGACATCTGGAATTGATGAAAGCCCTGAAATTGAACCGTGGTAAACATCAACTCTGCCGTTGTGAGTATTCCCGAGAATATCTGCTGTTGGAGTTGCAACAACCAAATCTGCGAATCCATCTGCGTTCAAGTCACCCATCACCATGGAACCTTCCATGGCGTCATCTTCTCCGGCTAGGGTGTAGGATGGCGTCGGATTAATCCTACCAGAGTCTTGTCCATCTAATGAACGAATCAACTGAATAGAAAAACTCGATGGCCCTTGCAAAACCGTCGCCACTTGCTCAATATTGTTGGCGTCCAGCCCCATACCTAGTGCTGAACTTGTGCTCGCATCTTGTGAAAGAATCTGAGTTTCATGCTCCCATCCGTCAATCCTCAGGAGAATAACAGAACCAGATGTGTCCCGAGTGTAGAGAATATGGGCAACACCGGTTGAATCAACCTCTAATTCAAGGTCGGTACCAACGGGTCCTGCGTCGAGAAGATACTTTGTCCAGTAATTTCCACTGAAGTTCACTTGATGTAAAGCACCATCTTGGGTCCTCATCAACCCCCATTCTAATCCATCAGGAGTGATGTCCATTTCCAAATGAGTAGCATTCACATCCTCAAAAATTGTACGTGTGTGCCATCTTGCCCCCTGCCAGTAATTTTGACTCAGTGCAGCATATCGCCCCATTTTCAGGTCGGGTCCATCGGCGTAGAGAACACGTGGACGTTCATTGTCAGTCACTGCGATTGCACAGTCGACAAGTTCGGTTGAATTGGACGCCGTCACATTATCAACGAGCATCGAAGACCAGAAGCCACTAGGGGTATGAACCGCTGTACGAACAGGACCTTCTTCGGTACTCCAGCAGAAATGTTCAGTGCTGTGTCGGGTGAGTTTCATGTCTGGAACACCGTGATGCTCAACTGAAGAATTATTCAACTCAACATTCGACCAGAAATCTAAGGCTGATTCTTCCCGAACAACTGCATTTTCAAGGCCGTCAAATGAAATTACGGCCCCTGCGAAATCATGCCCATCACCACTTGAAAGAGTGAATGGAGACGATGATTGAGGATTTTCTTTGACCTCCTCAAATATCTCAGCACCTTGATAATTCACCATGGGAGAAAATGAGGTGAGCAAAAAAAGCAGGAAAATGAGAACGCTTTTTTGCACTGGAGTTCCAAAAAGAGCACCCGACATGACACACTCACACACTCCGACCTAGAAAATCGTTGTTCACTTATTTCTTGACCCCCCCTTAGGGGGTCAATGGACAAAAAGCCAATCAACATGACCGTTTGGTTGAGAAAGGGACACCATCTCGCAGCAGCGTGGAAGAACCCTACCGCCTCATTTTAGCAAACGGCCCATGGCCAAGTATTGCCCTTCTTCAACCTCAATGCGAACTAGCTGTTCAAGTCATTGCTTGCGACGGAGCCCTTGACCGAGCATTGGCTGCTGACCTTCCAGTAGATCTCGTAATTGGAGACATGGATAGCGTTGAAAAAAAGACGTTGGTGGATTTTCTAAAGCAAGGAGGCGAAGTTGTCGAAATCAACGACCAAGAATCAAACGATTTCACAAAAGCCGTCAATTATTGTGCTGAAGAAGGACAAACAAGGTTGGTTGTCTTTGGTGGATTAGGCCATGACCTCGGCCATGAATGGGGAAACATCCTGACAAGTGTGGCTTCTAAACTTCAGATCGAAATGGTCCATGACGGAAAGAGTATTCAGACCCTAGCCAAAGAAACTCTTTATTCTATAGAAATGAATCCCGGCGACGAATTCTCCTTGTTTGCAATTCCATTTTGCGATGGCATCAGCCTCACCGGCTGTTCATATGAATTACATCAACACCGATTAGAAATGGGGAGTCAGGGCGTCCATAATATTGCCAAGAAAAAGCAGATACAGCTTTCGTTTGAAGAAGGCGCTCTTGTGATGGTCAAATCTCTTCGGTGACTGGACCCTTAGGGATATGGCTCCTTAGCATGGCTGAATAATCCTCAACGCCATCCCAACTTTGAGCAACCTCATCAATCCGGGCCCGTTCAAGTGTGGATTCATATCCGCCCCAATCTTCAATCAACTTGAGTTTAAATGCGGCACGAGGAGTATGGCCTGGGAGAAAATTCCTCCACAAGAAAGGGATTCTTCCCGGAGTCACACGGTTGACAATTTGCACGATAGACGTATTGCATGTCGTCAGCAAGGAATGGTACCATTCTGGGCTAACTGACAGTTGATTCAACTTTTGAATCATACCAAGAAGAAGCATCTTATCTTTACCAGGTGGGGTGATGGCTCTGAACATGTAATCTTTGTTTTGCCGAGCATGGGTTCGTAGCCCCGTCACATCTCGTTCAAACCCAACCAAGAGGTAGAGTTCATACGCTCGCCAAAGCCCATCCCACGGATGGTAACGTTCACCCTTTTCACGGCGTGTCTCGAAAGAGAAAGAGAGGCATGTTCCACATTCAAATTCAAAGGTAAGATAGGTATGAGCCATTCCTTTTATCGCATGGAAATGATCTACCATGAACCAAACATCCTTCAGTTCATCCAAACGAACCTTTACTTCTTCTTCCCATCGCTCATCACGGTCCCGAGTTGTTCGCCAATAAAAATCACGAACCATGTTGAACGTGATATCGTTGCCATCGACTTGAGCAGTAGTGAGGTGTTCACAATCGGCCGCCCAAATAAGATCTAATTTGGGCCGAAGAGGCCGAATACGAGTCCACCAAACATAGGCGAGACGAAGCAAAAACAATCCAACAAGGGCTATGATGACTGTCAGGCCTATTTCTTTGACGTCCATAGAATCACCACTTATGCCAGATTCTCCAATCTTTGTCCCACCAATCTACAGAGCCATCCGGATGTTGTCGCCACAACATACCTTGGTCATCAACAGTTGTGGGGAGTCCCTGTGAATCAGGAGAACCGTCGGCTAGAATCTGTGGTTCGGGCCCCAAATTAGGTAGTTCTAGCGGTTCAGATTCTCGTACCCTGACCAACATCAAAAAGACGAGAATCGTTACGACAAGAGCCAATATGCCGATTGAAATCCAACCAACAGATGTTGTTTCTGTTCCTGGCCCGAGTGAAGTTGATGGAAGTGATGCACTCTCATTTTCCATCAATTCTAACGAAGGAAGGCGAATAAGGTTAGTTCCCTGGGTCGATGAAATCATTTTCTCAGTGATGATTTCTAATGTGACGAGATGGGCCCCTGGCCCCAAATTTGAGCAATCGAAGGAGGAACTATTGACGCCTGATACGACCGTACCTTGAACCGACCATATCTTCGCCATTGAGGAATAATCCATGGATTGTTCGGACTCCACCATTACAGCGCACGGTGTGTCCGTTGTGTTTTGGTGGCCCATTACTCTCAGAGCGAAATCTGGAGGAGGGCGATTAAAAATGGTAAAATTCAACGACGATTCTGTAGTTTGGCCCAGCCCATTACGGTAGGTTTCTTTCAGATCATAATCTCCGGCTGGCCAAGATGAACAATCAAGAGATTGCTGGGTTTCAAGAACGCTAAAGGGTGCTCCCGTGAATGTACGCACTCCGGATTCACCATATCTCGGTCCGGTTTCATCAGAGAAATCACGAGTGACAGTGCAGGTTTCTCCTGTTTGGATGCTTTGTCCGGCGTCAAGGTCAAGGCGGACCAGAGGGACTTGCAATGCAGGCCTGAGAAGGAAAGTTGGAAGAGGATAAGTGGCAATAAAGTCACCATCGCGGTCAAAGAAATCCAACCTCAAGTCATGCTCACCAGCAGACCATGAATCGTACACTAAACTGATGTTTGTCTGAGATTCAAATGCTAGTTCTTGGACCACCATTACCTCTCGTTCTTTGTGCAGTCCGCGCAACTTGATAATCATCTCATTTTGGAATTGGGTGGAATTAAGAGCGACAACAACTCGTACAGCGTCAATGTCTCCATCTTGGTTGGTATCAATCGTATCGTTACGCAGGGCAAGTAGCGTCAAACCTTGCTCCGCAAGGCGCTCATCAGGTGTGAGTTCAGCCGAGCCGTTCATCGTAGGAATGCAGCAGAGGAACAGAAGCAATGTGAAGGCGACCGCAGTCGTTTTGGAAGTCTCACTCATTGCCTTCACCTCCAGAAGCCAATGGCAGTGGGGGTAATTCATCAATTGGAATAAGTCTCGGTACAATAGGTGCTTGTAGCAAATCTGTTTGGTCAGACTCCAACTCTTTTTCAAAGGCCAGTTGCTCCATCAGAATCGCTCGCTCTTTCGAGGTACGGACGACAAGTGCTGCTGCTGCGCCAAAAATGAAGCCGAGACCAACGATAAGATACGTGAGCCACGAGGCAGCAGGGTCTTCTCCCATGATGGCGATTGCTGCTGCGAATTCACCATAGTCATTTGACCAACCGTCGCCGTTGTTATCGACACATCCTTGTAAATCTCGTTTGGAGGTGCCGAATTCTTCCGGACAGTCATCTCGCAGTGCACCAAGTGGAAGGTCGCCAAATCCGTCTTGATCGGAATCTTTCCATTGTAAGGATTCCGTCGGGAACGCATCTCCGGTTCCAAATGGATGAGCAGGCCATGATTCTGTTGGGTCCGACCAGCCGTCTCCATCCGTATCCCTACATCCTAGACGGTCAAGTATCGATGTTCCTCTCGTTTCCGGGCAGGCATCTCCTTGATGACCGTCAATACGATCACCAAATGCATCACCGTCACTATCTCGCCATTGGGTAGGTTCGTGAATGAAAGCATCCCCAAGGTCAGACCAACCATCTCCGTCAGTATCCTGGCAGCCCCACCGGTCTCCACCAGAAGAGGGTCCAACGGACGTACCTGCTACATCTGGACATACATCTGCTGTTGTCCCCATTGGATTATCTCCCCTGCCGTCCCCGTCAATGTCATGCCATTGAGTCGGGTCTTCAGGCCAGGCATCACCCATTCCACCAGGACTAGCAAGCCAGTACGAGGTTGCGTCTGACCACCCATCGCCATCTTGGTCTGGACAACCCCATCTGTCAAAAGTAGAATCACCCATGGTGGTCCGACACCCATCGGATCGGTAAGAAGGACGCCAAGCTTGGCCGTCAAAGAATTCCAGGTTATCACCGAAGCCATCATCATCCGTATCGTGCCATTGACTGGCGTCGTTAGGGAATGCATCCGCAAAGCCGGAAGGGTGGGCTATCCATTCATCGGTAGGGTCAGAATATCCGTCACGGTCGACATCTCGGCATCCAAGACGGTCAAAGCGGGAGATCCATTCCGAATCAACTTCTTCCGGAGTAGAATATACGCAAACATCCCCCTCAAAGCCAGCAAGGTTGTCCCCGTAACCATCACCGTCACTATCACGATATTGGGTCGGAACGAAAGGAAAAGCGTCAACTTGAGTTGCTCCATAGGTTTGGTTATCACCCCAACCGTCCCCATCCGTATCACGCCATTGGCTTGGATTGAAAGGGAAATCATCGATGAAGAGCGCTCCCTCTGATTGGTTATCTCCCCAACCATCTCGGTCAGTGTCTTCCCATTGTGTCGGTTCTGCCGGGAAGGCATCGGAGCCGTTGGCAAGCGTCCAGTTTTCATCACCATCCGAAAAAGAGTCACTATCACCATCGGGACATCCGTAGCGGTCGGAAGAGGAAGTACCCGTTACAAACGGGCAAGCATCCGGTTGAGTTGCGTTAAAGAAATACTGACCAATTTCCCAAACGGCTCTAGTGCTGTTAAGGGATTCATCGGCCCAATTATCTCCATAACCGTCTAAATCAGTATCGTTCCATTGGGAGCCATCATTCAAGAATGCGTCAGCGGTTCCCGTTGGATGAGAATACCATGGCTCGTATCCATTGAGACCTCCGGGGTCGGGGTCAGAATATGAGTCGCCATCGGAGTCAATGCAACCGAAGCGATCAGAGGATGAATATCCACGACTGAACTGACAATGGTCACCCATGTATCCTTCACGGTTATCGCCGTAACCATCGTTATCCGAATCTAGCCATTGCGTCACTTCACTCGGGAAGGCATCTGCTCCGTTTTGAGCGCCCCAGCCTGAATCGGGGTCTGACCATCCGTCACCATCAGAATCTGTACAGCCGTTGCGGTCGTTGGTTGAGGCGCCGACGAGGTCAACACAGTCATCGTCGGTATCAACAAATCCATCCTCGTCGGTATCTCGGTTGGTCTTATCGATGCTCGGAGTCAGGGTATAATCAAAGCCGTCATTGCACCAGGAATCTTTTCCTTCCACTTTCAGGCTGATTTCACCCGCTGTTGAGAGTGTCGTTGAAAGTGACCGACTTGGATTGCCGTCGTCAACATTTGCAGACGTAGAACCCATCGTAAAGGTCCCTTCCCACCCATCATTGAAACACAACCAGTTCGGATTGCTCATGCTTCCGGAGAAGGTAACTTGGACGATGTCTCCCTTTTTCCCTTGGATTTTCCAGTAGTCTTTTGCATCTTGCGGAGAGCATCCGTCATTTGAACAAACATACCCGCTTGAACTCACTCCATCGGTGAGTCCATTTGCGCTTGCAGCATTGTTATCTGCGGATGCAAATGGGATCTGAAGCAGCGCGAGGCAGACGAAAATCGCCATCACCGCTTTGCCGCGCATGATAGGGGGATGGAGAATTGGATTATCAAAACCTCTCCTGCGAGGCATGCCCGAATATTGATGGTTCAGAGAGTTGAAAGATACTTTAACGAGCCGTAAACGTGCTTTTTCACTCCAAATTGTGAATTTAGCACCCATTTTACAGTGCCTTGTGGATCTATCACAAACGTCACCCTTTGAGGGATGATTCCAAGCGTGCGGCCTAATCTAAGTTTTTCGCGGAGTTGCGATTTTTTATCGCTCAATAATACCAGTTCTCCGCCGACATCACACTTGAACAATGCATGTGATTCAATTGAATCACTCGATACCCCGAATAGACGTGCACCGTATGCTGCGAATTGTTGTTCTTCCTTCGCAAAGGTTTGAGCTTGGACACTGCACCCAGGAGACCTATCTTTTGGATAGAAGAAAACTACGCTCCATGACCCATGGAGCCGTTCATTATCCCATTGCTGTCGGTCATCAGCCTGCATATTGAAGGTTGGAAAGGGCCGACCAATCCAAGATGTCGCTGCGCTCACAACTTCACCTTGTGAGTTTCTGTTTACCAAGGCATTGGCGCAAACACGCCTCAAGGTTCTCGTGTTGGAAGGTATATCCACTTTCCACCAAGCGATTAGGTAGAACCCGTTGACCGTCCAGGACTAAAGATTGCGCCATTTCGCCTAAAAGAATCTTGAGGACAAATCCAGGTAACGGTGCAAAGGCTGGGCGACGCATGACTTTCCCCATAGTTTTTGCAAACTGTTTCTGTGTGAGCGGGTTTGGCGCTGTTAAATTAAAGCGACCTTCGCATTCTGGAGTCATCATGAGGTGATGAATGGCATAGATTTGGTCGTCAAGAGAGACCCAAGAATAGTATTGCTTGCCTCCACCTACCGGTCCTCCAGCACCAAGGTTTGCGGGCAGAAGCAGTTTCTTCAGTGCGCCGCCCATAGGTGTTACGACGATACCTGTACGCATCCATGCAGTACGTATTCCGGCATCTGCCGCTGGCTGTGCGGATTCTTCCCAACGACGTACGGTACCTGCAAGGAAATTATCTCCGCCTTCGGAAGATTCAGTGAGTTCTTCATCGCCTCGGTTTCCGTAAAAACCGATAGCAGAGCCAGAGAGGAAGGTCTTCGGCGGTTGGTTAAGGCCAGCAAGGAGCGTGGCCAAATTTTTCGTTGGAACGGTTCTGCTCGTTTCAATAAGTTCCTTCCGTTGTTTGTTCCAACGCTTGTCGCCAATTCCTGCTCCTGCAAGGTGAATAACTGTGTCAAAGCCGTTCAGATCTCCTTCGATAATCGCTCCCTTGACATCATCCCAAACAATCACTGCGTCATTTGAAGCATCCGGAGGAAGGTTTGTTGTCGGTCGTACGAGCCGTGTTATCTCGTGTCCTGCTGCTGCTAGAAATGCGCAAAGTTGCATCCCAATAAGCCCAGTTGATCCGCTGACCAACACCTTTTGGCGAGGCATGTGGTCAAACATGGCGATACGAGACAGATCAGATTGTACGCGTTGTGTCCGATATGCGAACATCTGGTTCATTCGACCCTTGACCGTGAACGGAGCAGTCCACCATGTCAACATGTGGAGAGGTAATTTCCACTGGACCGTGTCGTGAATCTTAGAAGATGTACCGTCAACCGGAAGAAAACGATGTTCGTGCTCCCAAGCACCAAAGGGGCCTTTGACCATCCGGTCGTGAAAGACTTCTCCATCGACTACATCGTGGTGGCGAGCAATCCATTTCCGCTTGATGGGCCCTATGCTGACCTTGAACCTGGTTTCCTCCCCGTCTTTGAGGGCTCCAGCTCGCAGTGGAGTGATTCCTTCCCATTCAGGCATGATTCTTCGGAATGCCCCAGGGCTGTCATACCACTGCCATACTCGGTCAACAGGCATCTCAAACTCGCCAATGTGTTCGTAGGTAGGCATTTGGGATCGTCCTCATTGGTGAGCGGTGTAAAGAGAGGGGCCTGAACCCAGGACAGTTTGTTGAGTGTTGCCTTGACTGTATTTTTCGATGTAGGCCTTAGTTTTGAATTTACGCATGGTTGAGGCGCTGGTCATGCAACGGATTTTTCCGAAGACATCACGCTCAGTCCAGCCGCGGTCAAACTTGCCCAACACCCATCCGATACCGGTGTATGAGTTTGGGTCACGGCCGTCGAGGGCCCATCTATCGTTGAGAGCGATCATCCATTTCATTGCGGTTTGGGGGTCGGGAGACCATTCCAGTATCTTTTTGCCCCAAAGCATTCGCAGATAGTTGTGGATGATACCCTCTTGCCTCAGTTGTTGCTGGGCTGCATTCCAGAGCGGGTCGTGAGTTTTCGCTTCTTCAAATTGTTCAAGTGTGTAAACGTAAGGACGCTCGTCGTTTGCATGTTCTGCAAGCGTGGTTTGGGCCCATTGAGGGAGAGAGGAGAATTCTGTGTGATTCGGTATCATTGCACAATGAATGAATCCAATGTCTCTCCACGTGATAATTTGGTCAAGGAACGCCTCAACGGGTTCTGGAAGCCCCCACCAGCCGTTTCGTCGTCCGTCATTAGGCGGAGTGACCATCGAGACATCCCATCTGTATGCGGTGAAAATTTCGTTGATAATTTGATGAACACCGATATGGCCAAAATGAAGCCATGGCGAAATTCCGCTCGCACCGTTTTCCTGTGGTTGGTTGCGCATCTCGTTATAGTTGACAAGACGCTCTCTGAGGAATGTCTTCCATCGTCGGCGTGCTTCAACACTTCCACCTTTTTTGGTTAGAACAGGAGGAACGGTATGGTCTATTTTGAGGGTTGATAGAGCACTTTTCCCGACATCTCCTCCCTCTGCAACCCGCCACAGGTATTCGTAAGGAGTGAGCGGAGTGTTGCTTTTGGCAAATATGTCCTCTATGAGGGTTGCATCGATCATAGGGAGGTCACGAGCATTGTCCAGCGGGTTGGCTAGTGGGAATTCATACATGTGTTCAAGAATAGTTTTGTGGAGGTGACGGCGAAGCGAATATGCTGTGGTGAAATCACGGCCTTGGGCTCGCATGGCCATGAATCCATTCGAGTCAACGACGTGAAGTTCGCATGTGTTGAATTGAAGGGCCGTTTCAAGTACATGTCGCGGGTAGTACGTTGGGAAATCATCTATGACGCATGCAGTTGCTTGTTTCAGCCAAACTTCGAGAAGTCCTGAGGCTTCTTTGGGGCGTGTTTCAACATATGGAATGTAAGTGACTCCTGTTTGGGCGAAAGCAGCCCTATTGTCAATCATACCCTGGAGGACAAATGTAGAGATACGGTCGTTTGCCCACCGATGGTTGAGAGCAAGGCATTCTATCACAACAAGGGGTTGTTGGTGCTGATTCGCCAAGTCGACTGCATGTTCGAGTGCATGGTTCCAGTGTGCGCGACGGGCTGATGTCATCCAATAAACGACAAAACTTCCGTTTGTGTTTAACGCTCCATGGACGTTGAGTCTGCCTGGAGGAATCATAGAGTGACCCCCGTGTTAGCACTGAGATTTCGGTTTGACCGGTATACTGCATAAGGAGTGTTCCGCAAGGTCAGGCCGTTGGTTGCTTCCATCGTTTTTCGTTGACTCAAGCCGTCGATAGCGAGTTGTTGCATGGTCTCAGAGACCCAATTGAGTTGATTTAGTTCAGTAAGAGAGTACCAGCCAGCGGCTGAGATTTCGTCAGACTTGTCGATGATCGTAGTTGTATTGCCAGACACATCATAGCACAAGAACACCGCAGGGTCGTCACGCTTGAGTGCTGTGCGAACAGCTGCAAGTCCCAGGACGACTCCTTCGAGTTCGGTTTCTTCAACAAGTTCCCTCAGAACAGCTTGTTCAGGACTTTCACCCGATTCAACATGTCCTTTGGGAAGCCCCCAGCATCCCGAATACCTACCTCTTGCTTCTTGAACCAACAAAATTTTGTTGTCATGGACAACTCTCGCTGCGACTCCTAAGTCACACATTAACCGACCCATGCGTCCAAATCTTATCACTCAGTATATCAAGGACCGTTTAGACCCTTGGGCGGATATGAACAGGGGTTTATATGGAAAAATGAAGAATTTTCTTATCATGCTCGGAACCAACGTACAACCATTAGACACACAACCAGATGCGGACGCTGTCCTACCCACTGAACACGGTGAGTTCAGAATTCGCGCATTCAGGGACCCCAGCGACGGTAAGGAACATTCCATATTGTATGTGGGGGACATATCCAAGGGAACTCCTCTCGTACGCATGCACTCCGAGTGTTTGACGGGCGACGCTTTTGGGTCGCTACGGTGTGACTGTGGCCCACAACTTCAAGCCTCAATGAAGGCAGTTCAGGAATCTGGAAGCGGAGCGATCGTCTACCTACGCCAGGAAGGAAGAGGAATTGGCCTCTACGCAAAAATGCAAGCCTATGCTTTACAAGATGTTGGATATGATACACTTGATGCAAATTTGGCGCTCGGCCTACCTGCCGATGGCCGAAGCTACGATTTCGCTGCGGAGATGCTTTATTCCATGGGCGTTACTTCGGTAGAATTGATAACAAACAACCCCGATAAGAAAACCCAACTGATGGACCACGGCATCGAAGTCAAGTCTCGGGTGCCGATCATTGTAGGGCATTGCGCACAGAATCGTTCATACCTGCTCACCAAAGCGGCTCGAATGGGCCACATCCTACCGGTCTGAGGAATTCTCATGAAAATAAATCTCGTTGGCCAACCTGCACCCCAGTTTAAACTTGAAACGGACACTGGGAAATTTTTTGATAGCGCCTCCCTCAACGGGACATGGCGCGTCGTCTTTTTCTACTCAAGACACAATTCACCCACCTGTAAAAGAGGGTGTCTCACGTTCAAACAACAACACGACTTGTTCCAGTCCGCTGGATGTTCAATCGTTGGTATTGGTCCAGGCACTGTTGAAGAGCAAGCATCGTTCAAACTCGAACTCGGCGACCTACCCTTCCCCTTACTGGCAGATCCTGAAAGAGTCGTGGGGACGATGTACAATGTACCAATGCACCTCGGCCAATTCCCTGCCAAGTCATCGTTCCTGATCGGGCCTGATAACACCATTCACTATGTCTACGATTGGCTGTTCAGGCCCCGCCGCCACGTTGCTAAGATTCTTGGAGACATTTCAAAGGTCAGTGGAGGCAACTGAGATGTGGGAAGAACTCCTCCTCGAAGCGGGACTTAACGAACGTGAAGTCCGCTCTATACTTATTCTCGGTTCTCGCCCCAGAATGAAAGCCTCCGAACTCGCAAAGGAACTCAACACTACACGACTGGACGCATACAACAGCCTCTCTCGACTGCAAGAAATGGGCATTGTCACGGCTACCGCTGATCGCCCTATGCTCTTCTCTAGCCTGCGTGTTAACGAAGCTATGGAGCACATCATTCAATCCCGAAAGCAACAACTTGACCGATTGGTAGGTGGCTTTGAAGACCTATCCCAGGGAATTACTGAGACTGATGCATCCTACGAGAAACAACGACGGGACATCGATGACCCACGGTTTGCTGTACTCAAAGAACGAACTCACATCTATAATAGACTGCAAAAGATGGCAAATGAATCTGAAGAGCGATTGATTCTCCTCCTTGGTCAATTTGGTATTCTCCACCTTTGCCGTAACCCCGACGCCTTGGAAGCTGTGAACACTGCAGCTGTTCGTGGCGTGGTTGTTCAAATCATAACGCATCTCGATGGCCGCACACTACGATTCTTTGACCAACTTAACTCTAGTATTGACGTACGCCACTCTGACGAATTGGATTCCCTCGGCTTCGTGCAGGACCAGTCCGAAGTTATTCAATATCTGAACATTGAAGACAATCCAGTTGGCCGTGGAAAAGAAGACGCAGCACTCATCATTGAGTCGTCTCCGTTCTCGCAAGCACATCTTCACCTTATTGATGCAATATGGGAGGCAGCTGTACCTCTAGAAACCGCTCGGGCCCGATTTACTGAGAATCAAATTAACGACCCTCTACGTTTGACTATTGGCGAAGGTTCGTTCCTTAAGAACGTCTCAGTTGCTCTTGGATTTGATGGAGAATTCCCTGAAGAGGACACTCCGTTTGACCCAGATGCCTTCTTTGCCGCTGGCCAGGAAGTCAACGAAGCACGAAAGCGACTCACAGAAGGAAAACTTTCCAACCTCAAGGTGTTGGGAATCGATTTGGGCCGAATGCTACGCCAAATTGGAAACCGTGTCGGGCGTGAAATCGCCTTTTCACTACGCTCCATAGAAAATGATATCGAATTTCTTGACGAGATGATGGATTGGTGGGAGCATGCCGGATTGGGCATGCTAGAATACGATGTCGACCCTCAGTTCCATGTCATTGTCGGTCTTAATCATCCGCCAGTGTCAGATCCAGATGCACTCCCGATGTGGGAGATGGACGATGGAATCATCGAAGGAGCCCTCTCCACTCGGTTTACCAAGGACGCTAATGTTGTCATCCAACGTGTTGAAGGAAAGGGAACCCCCGATAACCTCTGGCACTACCTCATTCATCGTCATGAATTGAAATCCGTTGAATTACTTGAATAAACTGAAGGTGAACGCCCATGAAACTCTTGACGTTCCTCAGGTTCTTTAGGCAATTAAAGGGCAAAAAACCAATTGATGTTGACGCCATTCAATCCATGGGATTGCTGGCGGTCAAACTCGGGCAAATCTTTGCCCTTAGACCAGACCTTATTGACCCAGACCGATGCATTGAACTCCAACAATTGTACAGCAGAGGAGCGACTATACCAACAGAAGATTCCCAAAATCTAATCCAGCGCTTTGCTCCCGACGGATTCTTGGATAATTTCAAATCACTGGATGAGGAACCCTTTGCGGCTGCAAGCATTGGACAAATACATCGTGGCGTTCTTAACGATGACACGAAGGTTGTTGTCAAGATTATCAAAGCAGATTTTGAAGCTTCATTCAAGCGCGATGTCCGACGGATGAAGCGGTGGATCACTATCGGCCTCTTCTTCCGCCGCAAACTAAGGAAGGTCGGGAACCCAATCGGTCTATTGGCCCACATTGAGGACTATACTCTTCGTGAATTGGACCTCACAAACGAAATTTCTGGCAGGAATGATTTGATTTCAAAGGCAAGTGAAATCGAGAAAAACTTCTCCATGCCCAAACTTCAATTCCCGAAAATGTGGGACGAACTCTCAAACCGTCACGTATTAGTCATGGAAGAAATTATTCATCCGACTCTTGAACAACATCTGGAAGAAGGAACACTCAGTTGGCCCGACATGCTTGCACTGTTCCGTATTCACGGAGCATTTATGTTCGGAATCGGCACATTCCACGGTGACCTTCACCCTGGAAATGCGATGATGGACGACAAAGGCAACTTCATTTTTATTGATACAGGGGCCATATGTAACGCTCCTGACCATGTTCGCAATGCGTTGTTTGGGTTCTTCTACTTCCTTGCAAAGGGCGAATTGAGCCATGCTTACGATGCAATGCTTACTATGGCGGATGTACAACCCACAGGGAAAACCCTTCAGACATACTATGACTCCATGAACGAACTCTACGATGGGTTTGTTGGAACTTCGGTAAGTGAAGTGTCCCTTACTGAACAGATGATGAAGACGGTCAAGGCTTCGGTACTGGCCGGTTGCTCCTTCGGCGAAGAAGCATTTCCAATTATCCGTTCCCTCATGTACATGGACGGAATGGTACTCAAAGGGCACCCTGAAGTTGACCTTATCAGCTCCATGGGCCCATATCTCGATGAATTCTCAGTTTTAATCGACCCCCATTCAATCATCAAGTGACCTCTTTGGCCACAGATAATGATATTTTTTTGCCTCAAAAATTTGCGGCGAAAAACCTGCCTTTATATGCCCAACCGAGTCCACATAAATTATGAGCACAAGCGCACGACCGAAGGTGGCTATCATCGGAGCAGGACCTGGAGGTCTTGCATCATCCCTATTGCTTGCTAAATCCGGCGTAGATGTTACCGTTTTTGAGCGTTCAAAGACTGTTGGTGGCCGGAATAAGGTGTTTGAGCGAGACGGATACAAATTCGACCTCGGCCCGACATTTTTCCACTATCCTGAGGTCATTGAAGACATTTTCAAGGCCATCGGAATGGATGCGCACGAGGAACTCAAATTGAACAAACTCGACATGAACTACCGTCTCATCTTTGGACAAGGCGGTCAATTGGATTGCACAAGTGACCTTACTGAAATGACAGAACGAATACGAACTCTCTCTGGAGACAGTAATGCGGAAGCATTCAAGCGGTACGTTGAGGACAATAGCAACAAACTCAACAAGTCAAAAGCATGTCTCCAAGAGCCATGGTACGGTCCAACAGACCTTCTTTCAAAGAGAGCGTTTCGCGTCGCAAGTGTACTTCGCCCACAGCGAAGTGTAGCTGGCGATTTGATGAAACTCTTTGACGACGACCGACTCATGCTCGCTATGTCGTTCCAAACCAAATACCTTGGAATGTCTCCTTTCAACTGCCCTAGCCTCTTCACCATGCTTGCCTACCTCGAGTACGAATACGGTATCTTTCACCCAATGGGCGGACTCGGTAGCGTCAGCGAACGCATGGCTGGCATCGCACGTGACCTTGGCGTAACCTTCCGCATGGAAGAAGAAGTTGAGAAAGTGATCATGGATGGAAAAGCCATCAAAGGCGTTACCACAAAAGAAGGTGACTTCCTTGCTGACCGAGTCATCATGAACGCCGACTTCGCCAACGGAATGACCCAGTTGTTCCCAGACAAGTCAAGAAAGAAGTGGAACAACAAAAAATTGGACAAGAAAAAGTACTCTTGCTCAACCTTCATGCTCTATATTGGAGTCAACAAGACGTTTGACGACCTTCCACATCACCAAATTTACGCCTCGGAAAACTACGAATCAAATCTTGATGATATCGAAAACCATCACAGGATCACATGGGATGACCCATCAGTCTATGTTCAAAATGCGTGTGTAACCGACCCTGGTCTTGCTCCGGAGGGATGTTCAACCATTTACGCTCTTGTCCCGGTATCTCATATTCACGAAAACATCAACTGGGAAGATGAAAAGGACGCATATCGTGACCGAATCATTGACCAAATAGAAGCTAAACTCGGTTTTGAAAACATTCGTGAACATATCCAAACCGAACTTGTCATTACCCCTGAAGATTGGGGCGACCACTGTTACCGTGGAGCTGTTTTCAACTTGGCTCACGGACTTGACCAAATGCTATGGCGCCGACCAAAGAACAAGTTTGACGAAATCGCTAATTTGTACCTCGTCGGTGGAGGAACACACCCCGGAAGCGGACTACCAGTCATCTACGAGTCAGCCCGAATCAGCAGTAAATTGCTTCTCGACAGTCTTGGAATTATCCCGGACTGGAACGGCGTTGACACGTGGTTTGAGAGCCGAAAGCGCTCAAAGCAAGGGCGAAATGCTCTCAAACAAAAGCGAAAGGAAAACGTTCCTGGAACACCAACAAGCGCTTGAGGGATCATCATGAAGCAGTTGCTGGTTGACAATGCGTACGGCTATTGCGAAGCCGCATGCCGCGAAGCGTCCACCACCTTCTTCTCGTCATTTTCGGCTCTCCAGTACGACAAGAGAAGATCAGTACATGCAGTCTACGCACTCTGCCGGTGGGTTGATGACATCGTTGACGGAGATGAAGAACCTTCAATTCTGGAAACAAACTCCCTGCGAGAAGCGACTGAGGCACGTCAACGCATCATTAGCGAAATCCATGATGGAAAAGTGCCGACTCTCCCCGATGATGAACATCGCCGACGCCTAATGGCCCTCGTCGACATACGAATAAAAATCAACAAAGCCAAAGAAAACAAAATCACGTCAAGTGACCATCCAATTTTCATTGCCTTGCAAGATGTATTCGGAAGATTTCCAATCAAGATTCATGACTTTGAAACCGTCCTTGAAGGAATGGAAGACGACCTTTACCCCGTTCAAAACAAAACTTGGGATGAACTCCGCTCCTACTGTTACAAGGTTGCCTCTGCCGTTGGCCTCATTTTGATTGAAATATATGGCTATGAAGACAGAGCAGCCCAACTCCACGCAGTAGACCTTGGAATTCAAATGCAGTTGATCAATGTATTACGAGATATCAATGAGGATATTGAGCGTGGGCGAATCTATCTCCCTCTGGACATTCTTGCATCTCATGGCATCTCAATTGATGACTTGCAGCGACCTAATGTCGCCAAATCGCCCTCATGGAAAGGATTCATCATTGAATATGTTGAGATGATTAAACGCCATCGTGAATCCGCCAACCATCTGTTTGGATACCTGGGCGCACGTGCCCGCGTCCAGCCTCAAATCATGTCCGACGCTTACCAATCCATTCTCAACGAGATTGTCCGACGCTCCGGTGATGTCTTCAGCCAACCTGTCCGACTCTCACTCTGGCGTAAAATTCTCCTTGGTGCTAGACTCAACCTTCGAAAGGTCAAAGCCCGATTGTTTACCTCTTGAGCGAAGCCTTCCAACACTGGAGCAATCCAGAAGATAGCCTCACCAGTGCCCTCAATCGATTTTCAAACGCTTACCCACCCAAAACCCGACTGTATTCACAACCAGGTCTGAGAGTTTATTCTCTAGGGGCTCAACAGCGAAGGAAGCCCATGATTGACCGTCAATGGCCCACTCAAAGCATTCCCAAGAAATTGAGAGTACGAAGAACATGGTCCAATTCAAGTTCGTCCAACGACCTGCGATAGACCAAATCGCAAAGTGGGATAGTGACCAAAGATTCAGCAGTGCCATTGACTCACAACGTTGAGGGCCCACCGGCAGTAATCTCTGGAAGAAGTACCAAGTCACCGTACAAAGAAGGGCCGTACACATAGGTCCCTACGATTCCAAGGTCACCATTGACATTGTGTGAAAGAGCAATCCATGGACGGCCTTCATCGTCCAATTCAACATCTATGAAATCTCCAAACCCGCCACAACGGACGTTACCACAATCATCGGTGGAGTCCAGAGGGTCGTCAGGAGCATTCACTGCTACTGATGTGATGAGAGGATTGTCTGCGAACGCATCGGTCATGACCGACATGTAGCCGGACCAGCCGCCGTTATCCACGCTTTCCCCGATGTATCCTACAACAACGCGCCCTTCATCTCCGGCAAAAATCGTCGGGAAGCCCGTTTCGGTTACTTCTGGGGGTGCAACCATCATTGGTTCAGACCAAGTATCTCCTTGGTCCCTTGAATATGCCATCCAAGGCATCTGGTCTACGCTAATCCAGGATGCAAAAAGATTTCCTGCTTCATCGGTTGCAACAGCGACTTCGTGACTGTGCCATCCGTCCTGCATGGGGACATCTGTAGTAATGGTGTGTTCAGTCCATGAATAGCCTCCGTCAATGCTCCGATATACAGCAGGACCATCACAAGATGGGTTGCCTCGGTAAATTGCACCATCGTTGGAACCTGCAAGGTGCCCGTGCAATCCTGAACACTGAGCAGTATCTGTTGGATATCCTGGGCGCTGGATGTCCCATGTGTGGGCCCCATCAAGTGATCGTGAGCATTGGGGGCCAGCTGCTGAACTTCCAGTGTTGATACAAAATACATAGATGGTGTCGTAAAATCCAATTCCATCAACATCAGGCATTGAAGCAATCGATTGGTGGTCTTGTGGGCTGTAGTAGCCTTCCGCAGAGAATGGTATGGACCATGTGTTACCGTCATCATCAGAATATTCTACGAACATGGCAGTGAGCGCATGCATGTCAAATTTGACGATTCGGTCTGTCCACTTGTCAACGTAAATGTATGGATCGTTGGATGATGGGACTTGCCCGACCTCAATTGGTAATATCGGATTGAAAGGGCCCATATTGTTCCATGTCTGACCCTGATCCATTGAAGTGTAAACCATGGTTCCAGAGCCTGCCCCTCCAAAGGATGAATAGTGGATTCCACCGGTCGAAGTAACACCAATGGTGGGTTCAAAGGTAGTATCACCAATACCGTAGTAGGTCCCTAAAGCGGGGTATGGCGTTGAATTACCGGTTAGGTTATCAAAGCCAATAGAAGCATTCGTTGCGTTAACACCGCCAGGGTAATGATACCAGGTAGTCATACTTGGAAGCGAATCAAAAGGAGTTGGTTCCTCAATGGATTTATTCTCCTCCTCCTCGCCAAAGCAACCCGACAAGGAGAGGGTTACCACCATGAGAGAGAGAAACAATGCTCTTGCTTGCATAGTAAAGCCGAATCGTCATTGGGATAATGACCTTCCGCATGGACTGATATCAAACCAGTGGTGAAAGTTCACCATTTTCCAAGAGAAGACTGGGGCCTTTAGCGAGGTAATATACCGAACCGCGCCCGTCCCGAGAGTCCTCCGCAGTGGAATTTCCGCCGGTAGCGCAATCGCCCGTACATCCATCTGCAAATGCGACATACACCCTTCCTTCGCGGTCAATGTGTAAATCATTGAAATCCAGCAGATTCCGATTTGAACCCCCAATATCCCTGCAATCCCCTGAATTCAAACAAATTGAACCGATTTGAACGGGGTCATCGGTTACCCGGTAGGTGTGGAAAATCGGTTCATCATCCAACGCGTTCAAGCTGTATGTGATGTAAAGGTGGTAGGTAGCATTGTTTGGAGCATAGTGTGCATTCCCGTCCCAGGGGCTTCCATCAAGATTGGATTGATTCAACATCTCGGAATTCTCACTACCCAGGTAGGTTACAGCGATTCGTCCTGGGTCGCCAGCATCGGTTTGGGGGAACACCGTGGAAATCACCTGGTTTGGAGAGATACGAATACTCTCTTGTTCCCAACTTTCTCCCGAATCAGTTGACCTTGACATGTAGATCCCTTCGTCTCCGCCCGTCCAAATATGGTAGGCATTGGAATCGGTATCGGTTGAAACTTCAGAATTTTTCCTGGGGTTTGGGGTTCCAACATCTTGGCCCATTGATTGCTCAAACCAAGAATATCCATTATCATGCGAAACGATAACCGTTGGGGTTTCGACTCTTGGGGTCACGTATACGGTCCCGTCTGGGGCCGTTGAAATCGCCCCGTGTAAACCGCCGTTCGCTGTGGCCAGACCAATAATCTGACCGCCCGTCTCAAATGTAGCACCGCCGTCAAAACTTGTGAAACAGAAGATTCCTGCAAGTTTATTGTAACAATAATACACGGCTGTTTCATAAAAGTTCGAGGTAAATTGTCCCAATGCCCCATAGCCGGAACTTGTCCAAGGCCCGCTTGCTAGTTTGATGTGGTCATTGATTGGAGTAGTCCCAGAGTCATGTGGATTGCCGAGCCAAGACTCCCCATCGTCATCGCTCCAGCAGATCCATGATGTTTCCAAACCGATCATTTGGACATTGAAAACTCGATCTGTAATCGGGTCAACCCAACCGTATGGGTCGCTGGTTGTTGGAGAGCATTGAATCGGATCTTGAGTTTCTTCCCACGCACCACCTCCATCGCAGGACCTCATCACTTTCTCCATAGCAATGAAAAAGATGCAACCGCTTGAAGTGATACCGATGCTGGGCTCCTTTCCGGTTTCACCAACATCACTGAACATGAACTCCAGGTCCAAAAGTGCGTCTGACACAGGCTGTCCGTTTTTGTCGGTAACAAAGGTTCGTTTGTCCTCTTCCTCGATTTCCACGACAACTGCTTCTTCAATTTCTTCTCCGAAACAACCGGACAACGAAACCGTCGCTACAAGGAGTGCGAGAAGGAATGCCTTAACCTGCATGTCTATCGCCAATCTCTCGTCCAATAATGACCTTCCGCATAAAAGTCAAGACAAAAGAGGGCGGATGTGAAGTGTTAAAGATTGATTGCTCGTTGGTAAATGGCCTCATAGGCCTCTGCATTGTGCTCGTAAGTATACATACTCAACACTCGCTCTCGGCCCAACTCTGCTTGATTCTGTCGTGCTTCGGGAACGTTAAGAGATTCAATCACACTTTGAGCCAGATCAGCGGGGTCGCCGCAAGCGAAAAGCCCACCAACCGTAGAGTCAATCATCTCCGTCAGTGGAGGTTGGTTGACTGTCACGACTGGTGTTCCACTTGCGAGCGCCTCGAGAGGGATGAGGCCTTGACCTTCATAATAAGAGGGATAGATGACCAAATCTGCTGAACGGAAATGCAACGCAAGGCGATCAAAACTCATTCCAGGCTGAATTGAAACTGCATGACCGATACCCAAGCGTTTAGCTTGCCGCATCAGCGTCTTACGCATGTGGCCTCTTCCGATGACAACCAATTTTGCCCCAGGATGGACTTTGAGAATTTCAGGCATGGCTCGCAACAGGGTTCGATGGCCCTTACGAGCGACTAATCTTCCAACGGCAAGCAAAAGAGGAGTTTCTGTATCTGCCCTGCCAATAAGGGCCGCTTCATCATCAGCGCCATACTTGGTCCGGATGGCCTCATAGGCCAGTTGGTCTTCTTCATCATCATGATTCACTGGCCGGAACACTTTGTGGTCAACGCCATAGAGGACTGTTTCGCAATCCCAATCCTCTGGAGGTTGGTACCATTGCTCAAATTCATTTTTGGTTGATTCGGAAATTGCTACGCTAATGGTCGAACCTGTAATCCCGGCTTGTTCGTACTTCGCGTAATGCTTTGCAGTAAGAAGAATGGCCAAATCATTAGGATTCTTCCAAGTTGCTGATTCGTTATGGCGTGCAGCAAGTTTCATTCCCTCACGTTCACCAATCCAACTCCCATTAAGGGCTGAAACGACGGGGCCAATGTTCTCTTCAACCCATTCATACTCTCGCTCGTTCCAACTCACCAGCGGAAGAAGTGTATGGACAACATCTACCGGCTTTTCCAAATGAAGCCTGCGTAGCGAAGTAAGCGCATGTTTTCCATATGAGCGGGTAAAGGCCATGGGTGCTTTGAGCCAAGGCACATGAAGGACGCTGACTCCAGGTTGCTTAGGTGTACGCTTTTGGTGGGTCCTAGTGATAACGGTGACGTCATGACCTCGCTGAGCGAGATGACCAGCCAGGTGGAATACAACCGAGCCAATACCCCCCCAACGAGGAGGATATTCGCCTGAGACCATGGCGATGTGCATCAAGATAACCAAGACCAACGGGCATTTGAATGTCATTGAAGATGTGCCTGCTTCTGTTGAGAATAAAGCCAAACCTTTCAAGTCCACCCAAACGGTGGGGACATCATGCCCGATGTGTTACCCGTGACCGTGACAGTTATCCTCCCTACCCGGAACGAGGAAGAAGCGCTAGGACCAACTATTGATGCAATCCCCCGTGGATGGTGTAAGGATTTGGAAATCATGATTGTGGATGGGAACTCATCCGACCGAACTCGTGAAATTGCCCTTGAAAAAGAAATTCGCGTCCATCTCGAAGGCCGGAAAGGTTACGGACGCGCATACAGAACTGGATTTGATGTTGCATCAAACGACATCATCGTCACCATGGACGCAGATTGCACCTACCCTGCTGAACTTGTTCCTGAACTCGTCAAGCGACTCATTGATGATGATTTGGAATTCATTACTTGTGACCGCTTATCAATGGCCGAGGACGGGTCCATGTCTGGACTTCACGGATTTGGAAATTGGGTGCTTTCGTTTACTGCACGCCTCTTGTTTGGATACGGGATTAAAGATTCTCAATCCGGAATGTGGGTTTTTAAGAAATCTATTTTCGAAGATGAAAAACTTCGCCCAACCAATGATGGCATGCCTCTAAGTGAGGAAATGAAAATCATCACACGCCGACATCTTGGAAAGAAGAAAGCTGTTGAAATCTCAGTCCCATACCGCCCACGTGTCGGTGATGCTGAAATCCACACCTGGGGAGACGGATGGAAGAACTTGAAGTTCCTCTTTTCTCGCAGAGTTGGTCTAAACAAGACCTTGACTCCATGGGGTGGCCGTGATGAAAACCCAGATTCAACCAAAGGCGACCTTCCTGAACAGAAGAAGTGAACCTCAAAGTAAACCGTCTAGGTCACTCTGAACTTCTTCAGTACCGTCCATGATGTTCTCTTCTAACGGACGTTGCTCAACTTCAGCAGTCTTTTCCGGCGCTCTAAATGCATCCCAAGAAGCGATGAGGTCAATATCTGATAAGGCCCGACGACGGCGCATAGCGATAAATGCCAGCAAACCAAATCCACCAAAGAGGCCAGTAGCACCTAGGGCGAAAAACAGGATTCGCTGATCGTCTTCAGATTCTTCAACGGTTAACGTACTCGTAAAGATGTCAATATTGGCGTTTTGCCCCTCACCGTCACGTGCAACTAATTTCAAACTTGGACTCCCTGTTTCTTCAGGGCGCCATTCGAGGATTCCTTCCCAGACACCGTCCCCGTCATCATCGGTAAGATTGATTTCCCATTGCTGAATGTTGTGTGTCAAATTTGCTCGTACGTCCTTTGTAGTGCCGTCGGCATCATCAAGTCGAATTGAAATATTGAGTTGAGACAGTTCCCCCGCAACAAAGGTGGTTTCACTGAGAACCAACGAGTCTCTGTCAAATGAAGGAAGGCTGGATTGAATCGTTATGTTCACGTGCTCTTCGAGCCAGTTCCCTTGAGAGTCCTCAACGTAAAGTGAGAGATGGTACTCCCCCGGCATCAAGTTTGTAATTTCATCAATTGAACTCGTTGAGATAACTTCAGGGAGACTCATTCCATCCGACCAGCGGCGCCATTCTCGTACGACCAGGTCATTGTCCGCATCAAACGAGGCTTCTTCCAGTATCACAACGCCTCCAGGAGCGATGGACTGCCGATTTTCGGGCGAGATGAGCACCATTGTTGGGCCAGATTCATTGATGGTGAGCGTGAAGGTTTCATCCCGGGACATTCCGGTATCATCAGTTAATGTCACGGTGAGAATATGATTGCCTGCACGCAAGGTCAAAGCGTGGCTTTCACTTGGTAATATATCAACGAGAATTGGGTCGTCCTCAAGTGAAGTTCGTAGTGTTAAAACAAAACTATCATTGTCGTAATCTATGCTTTGCGATGCGTCAAACATCAGAATAGCAGAAGAGGAGTGGCTTGAACCATCAATGGGACTCAGCAAACCGAGAACTGGAGCAGAAGGAACAATCTCTAAACTTATTGTTGAGATGACAGGTTCATGGATTCCATCATCCAAACTCAATGTAATGGTGTGGGTCCCGGTACTCAATCGTGATTCAAACATCAACCAATCTTCACCTTCAGGAGTGAGACGACCATCAAGGTCACTCGTCCATGTAACCACCAAAAACTCTGAGCCGCCATAAGGTGAGAACGGAGCACAATGCCATGTTCCTTCTTCTGGGAAGGTGTCGCATGCTGCATCGAAATCCCCTGAGCCGTTCGCTGAGAACTCAATTAATTCAGAGGAATCGAACGTTGTCAACGAAGGTGAGGCGATCATGGCGATTGGAAACGAGTTGTCAACCGTCACCAAAACGGATGATGATGCACTTTGATTGACATGTTCAGCTTGGTCATCAGTAACTTCCATTGTGATCGTGTGGACTCCCCGAGAAAGATATCCTGACCAAGTTGTTGAGCCATTCGTGAGTTCAGCCAACACACCATCAAGGCTGGAACGGTAGGTCACGACCATGTCATCACCTTCTGGGTCTGAAGTCGCGCTTCCTTCCAATGTGACCAATTGTTCACTTTCGTTTCCTTGACGCTGAACCTCAAATATTGGTTCAGGTATTTCATTGAACAGAATCACGTCCACGGTATATGTCGCATTGTTGCCTACGGCATCAAAAGCCATGACCGTCAACGAGGCAGACGCTGGCGGGTCCTCGGTGGTATAATCGAAGGTGTACGTGAGTTCCTCGGGACACACCCACTGGTTGCCCCAACCGGCGCCTTCGCCGTTGAAATCGATGACGCATGCGAAATCATCACCTTCTGGATCAAATGTGCCCGTGGTGTTGATGACCACGGTCCCGGTTTGCGGCATGATGAGTTCACTCCACGGATTCAAAGAGGGTTCAAAGTCAACGACAAGAATTGGAGCGAGATTCACCAATTCAATGGTCCGAACCTCGGATACACAATGACCTGCATCATCGCAGATTTCAAGTGTGATGAGGTGAATCCCATCGGATAATTGGCA
>TARA_B110000444_G_scaffold255724_1_pt1 | contig 31577 bp, 28 predicted proteins | sample TARA_B110000444 | Tara Oceans TARA_B110000444 (sample SAMEA4398370) | marine metagenome | biome: Polar Biome; feature: [SRF] surface water layer (ENVO:00010504); material: water (ENVO:00002006), including particulate matter (ENVO:01000060) such as... | depth 5 m | reverse complement strand
GAAGAAGTCGTTGCCGAAGAAACTGCTGAAGAAGTCGTTGCCGAAGAAACTGCTGAAGAAGTCGTTGCCGAAGAGCCACATGCTGATGAAGCAACAGAAGAGACCGTTGAAGTAGGAGAGGCTGAAGAAAAAGAATGCCCAACCTGCTCTGCCAAGTGTCCTGCTGATGCTGCATCTTGCTCAGTTTGTTTCTACACCTTCTAGATAAGAAGGATTGAAGAGACTGCGAAGGCAGTTATTCTGGCAATTCCCATTGTGGCCAGTTCTCATTGTCTGAAGACTGACTTACAATAATGAGAATTGGACGGTCTACGGTAGAAAGAACATCCTCCAACGACCGATAAGTCGACGGAGTGATTACGCCATCTCGCATATCAACTGACAACCATGAATCAGGATATTGCCCCATCCATGCTTTGAGTTCTGCTTCAATTCCTTGTGGAGGTATACCTTGGCGAACACTGGCAATGAAACCCCATCCCGGAGGACAGCGACGCTCCGAATCTGTCCAGAGAAACATACGAGGGTTGCTCGGCAAACGAGCTAATTGTTCAACGGCTTCATCCATTGTGACACAAACAGGGCGGTTCGGCATCGGCATTGGTACTGAATGCCGCCAAGTGCGGTCCAAATCTAACGGGTCCCGTCTGCGCATGTCAATCGGATGTGGGCACATCGTTTCAAACCCTCGCCTCAAGGTGCATAATGCGAGCATCTTGGTAAAAATACAAGCGAACCTTCATGCCCTCTATGCGCAGCCCTTTGTCTATGGCAAGCGGCAATTCACCCCCTCCACCCCAGCCGCCCGGTGGGTCAATGCTGATGATGCTCGGAATTATGGTGATGATGACGCTGCTCATCATGAACCCAGATATCCGTAATTCTCTCGGAGATATTGCTGACCCCGTGTTATCACCAATCCTTCCCGAAGAAGCATACTTCGTATTTACAGTACTCATTCTCGGAAGTTTCTCAATGACGATGAACACTGTTCTTCGAAACTTTTTCACTGACCCAATGGCACAAGCACACATTGGCCACCGACAAGGACAAGTTCGAAAGATGTTGAATGATGCACGTATGTCCCGTGACCCCATCTTGCAAGAGAAGGCAACAACGCTTCAACAACAAATGATGCCTGAACAACTCAAGGTTCAGATGGGGGCCATGAAGCCAATGATGTTCACAATGATATTCATTATCGCCATCTTTGCTTGGCTAACAATGGCAGTGGAAAACTTCAGAGTCGACTATGTATCGCTCCCATGGGCATCAGAGTGGAACCTTCTCGAAGATAAGTTCCTCTTTTTCCCTGCCTGGATTTGTGCATACATCTGCATGAGTGCTCCACTCGGCCGGGTTATTGACCGTCATATCAAACTGTTCCGATACAGGAAGCACCCCCTGGTCACTGCAGGTGAAACACTCAAAGAACCGCTCCTGCACTTGGTTGTCACCTCTACCAACTCCCGTGACAATGATACTCGACGTCGTCAACAACGTGGTCAAAGAAACAACCAAGGCGCACGTAAAAAAGCGAAGCATTCTGCTAAGGAAGACACAGATGAAAAGGTTTCAAACAATGAAACCAACTCAAATGAATGCCCAGAATGTGGCCTCACAATGGTGACCCGACTCGGTGCTCGAAGTAGACGATGCGACGTTTGCCGACACGAATGGGTGGCCTAGAAATGGCCCGTATTACCGTTTCAGGACATCCTGGAAGCGGAACCAGCACACTGGTGAAAGGACTCGTCAAACACTTTGGGTGGAATTCACTCAATGGTGGAGATGTGTTTCGGAATGAAGCAGCTCGAAGGAATATGGGCCTACAAGAATTTGGAGAGTTATGCAAAGAGGATCTGGACGTCGACCGAGCACTCGACAAACTTCTACAGGAAAAAATGCTTGAACAGTCAGCTGAAATTGTTGAATCTCGATTAGCAGGATGGTGGGCGTATCGGTTAGAGATTCCATGCGTCCGGCTTTGGCTGGATGTTGATGAACACGAACGAGCAAAACGTGTGACCTACCGGGAAGGCGTTTCTATAGAAGAGGCATTAGAGCAGAATAAAAAGCGCTCTTCGGTTGATGCTGAACGTTTTATGGAACTGTACCAATTACTCCCCGAACAGCGCGAACCCTATACCACAGTACTTGACGCGACAAACCTAGCCAGCGAAGAAGTGCTTGCTGCAATCATCTCAATTTTGGAGGAATCAATATGACGCAACACATTCTTGAAGCCGAAGCCTCGACCAATCCATCCATTGGCGGTAACCCTGATGAACGTAATGTCGAAGAACGTCTCGCCTCTGGTTTTATTCTTCTTGACAAACCTGCTGGACCAACTTCACATCAACTCGCTTCGTGGGCTCGTGACTTGTTTGGCCTCGAGAGGCTCGGTCACGGAGGTACACTTGACCCCTTTGCAACTGGCGTTCTACCATTGATGGCTGGAAAGTCGATGAAGTTGACAAAGAAGATTCTGACGCACAAGAAAACCTACATCTGTGTATTCCGATTTGCTGAGGATCCTGATGAGGAACAACTTGGAAAGGTGATGAAGCAACTCACTGGACGAGTTTACAACGTACCGCCAGAAGTTTCAGCAGTCAAAGTACAAGTGCGAACTCGGAAAATATTCGTCTTTGAGAAATTAGAAATGAAAGGAAGGGATATGATTGCACGCGTCTATTGTGAAGCAGGGACATACATTCGAACAATCGCCCGTGACATGGGATTGCTTTTGGACATGAAAGTTCAGTTGAAGGAATTACGTAGAGAAACGACAGGTGTGTTCAAACTCGAGGATTGCATTACAATGCAAGAATTAGCAGATGCTGTTTGGCTCTGGAAAGAACGAAATCAACCTGAAGCGCTTCTTCGAGTGATTCACCCGATAGAGAAGTTATTGCTCGATTTGCCTTCTGCTACAGTCAAAGACAGTGCTGCTGCGGCTCTTGCCCATGGAGCTCCGTTATTGCGACCTGGACTTGTGAGCATAGAAGCAGACGTAAAGGCTGGAAAACAAGTCGTCATCCAGACACTCAAAGGGGAAGCTGTAGGAATTGTAACGCTCACGCTCAGTACTAATGAAATAGCTACAATTGACCAAGGTGAAGTTGCACGACCAAGTATGGTCTTGCTCGATGAAGGATTATACCCTCGACGCTGGAAATCTCCAGAGTGAACCAATATTGGTTCTCAAGCTTCAACATATTCTTCGTAAATGTATTCTTCTGTTTCTATTCGTATTTTCAATACTGACATATGATTCCCACATCCACTTTGTCAACAGTGTTGAACGGCCCCCACGGCCTCAAAGCAAGTTTTTGTGAGACGGTCCCCCTATCAAGTTTGAGGGTGTTTTTCGCGTTATCCGTCATGAGAGATTGTATTCCTACCTCATCTCGAAGAGAAAACAATCATTCGATTTTTTTGATTTTGGCTGGTGTTAAAAACACAAAAATACATCCAACTCCAATCAAAGCAAGAACGGTGAGACCCCAAAACATTCCATCGGATAATTGGTCTGAATTTGAAGCAATATCTGACGAGGAGAGAGCGGGTTCAATTGCTACAGCAAGAACACCCTCATTGTTGTCTTCTTGACCTTCTTTGATTTCCAATCCCCTATCGATGACGGCGCGAATCTGAACTTGTTCTTTGTCCGCTGGTACTTGCCAATCACAGGTCACATAGGCTACCGTACCTGGTTGGAGCATAGGAAGTGTTTCGAAATCTATGAGTTCAGAATTTGATTCACACCGAACGGAAATGAGCGAAGCCTCAGCCTGACCGATGTTTCGCACCAAGACACGAACTGAGACAATGTCGCCAGCACGAATAGTTTCATCTCCAATGTCAATCTCTTCCACAATCAAATCAGGTAGTGCAAGAACTTCAAGGTCTAAAATCCTCTCATGACATGATGTTTGGTCACAAAGCGAAATCAAAACCGAGGTAAAGCCCGGATTTGGTGCAGTGACGGTCATGGTTTTGTTGAAAACGTCAATACTCACCCAAGAACGGTTTGAGGAAGCAGTAAGACCGGAAGAATCGACATCAGAGTAGTCAAACGAAAGAACCGTTGGGATTGACAACTCAACGGGAACCAAGGATTGAAACTCTTGGAGTATTGGAGAATCGTCGACTGTTTGAACATTGACTACGAAATTCTCGACCCAGGTATTTCCAGCTTCATCTGTAACGGTTGTTTGAATCGTTGCTTGTCCTGATGATTCGGGTTGAAGAGAAAGACGGATATCACCCTCAGTTAAATCGACAGTAACCAGTTCTGGGTTCGAATTGGAAAAAGAGACTTGGAGGTTTTCATACGCAGTACGGTCATCCGTGCAGCGATATAAGAATGGCAAGATTCGTCCGCCGCCGTCTTCGGTAAGTGACTGTTCACCGACTGGAAGGCAAACGGGATCTTCGTCCCATTCGATTTCATAGCCACCCGTCATTGACACCGAGGTTACTTCAAACGCAGTTGTGCTTTCGTTACCAAGAGAATCCCAAGTGAACCAAGATTTCAGTTCTACTTTCATTGAAGAATCATCCTCGGACATGTGCTTTCCAACTGGGAAAGAGAGGGCGAGAGAAGGAGAGAGAACGACAGGTTGGTTGGTAACCAGTTGATCATTGACAAAAAGAAGCCAGCGTGAATATTCAGAATCAAGGCCATCTATATCACCGAAAATACGACCTTGTAATGTTAGCGTTGGGTCGTTAATATCGACAGTCACTGAAGAGATGCAAGCATCAGTCGTGGTGACTCTCAATTGTGTGAAGGCATGGTCAGGTAGAAGCATGTGCTCATTCATCGTCGCAAATTCCGAAAACGAGACACCGTCATCAGAGAAAGAATATTCGAGAATGACATCATCAAGAGATTCATTTGCGAGTGTAAAGTGTGCTCTCCCAATACGCTGTTCTGGTGGAGTTGGGATGATTTCACTGGTCCAAACTCCAGAGCTACCGAGTGTGCTGGATTGAAGTCCGCAATCACTCAAGGCCATATTATTCGAAGTACCAAGCATCATGTCAAGACCGATAACTGGCATTTCATGACCTGAAAATTGGGCTTGAGCAGAGCCATACTCTCCACCATACCATGGCGTTTTCATGACCACTTGCATGCCGACTGCGTCTACATTCAATTGAGAATCATCAGTAGAGCCAACTGAAACATAGTCCAATGTTAGAACTGCGTTTTGAATCATACTCCAGTCCCAAGTTGCTAAACTCGAAACATTGTATGTCCACGGATTTGAGAGATAGTCCAAAGAGCTCTGCGTATTGGAAAATGTGGTTAATGATTCATATTGTCCATCATAATTCATCGAAAAGCGAACAGAGTCTTGATACAAGTTGTCAGGAACTGAAAAGGCGACAACCACATTCACTGCCAGAATCTCGTAACCTGTGGAGCCAATTGCGTTAAATGAAGTCAACTGAATCTCCGGACCAGTCGACCAAGATGTAGCACCATCTGGTGTCCCGAGTGAATTATTTGAATCGGTGGGCGTACTTTGTGCCCAAAAAGTCATGGTATCTTGATTCATTGGACGATGATGAACCATCGTCAAACGTTGGTCAGCAACCATCACATCGGTATAGAGGGCTTGATCTTCTGAAAAAGATGTGAAAGCACCGAGCGTCCAATTTGCAGGCTGGTTGAAATCCCCTTCAGGGAATAGATCTACGATATTCGTTTGATGCACAGAACGGGCAGTAACACTACCATAAGGTGCTAAAAGCAACAAAAAAAGCAGAAAAAGGGCGGCCGAATTCTTGCCGTTGATTCTTCGCATGTAGAGACGAGGCTGGCGAATACACTTGAATGAGAGGGTCAATCGTTTGACCCACTCTCGTTTTGAATACAGGACTTACAATGCGGATTGTTGAAATACCAAGCCCATAACCCCGAACTACCTCTCATGGCTGTGATGGTGTAGGGGTTAGCACGGCAGATTGTGGTTCTGCCAGCCCGAGTTCGATTCTCGGTCACGGCCCCTTTAATTTTCATCCAGTTGGCTTTGTTCAATTTGATGGCCCATTCGCTCAACCTTGGTTTCTAAATACGAACGGTTTTGGTCACCAACTCCAACGACTAACGGAATAAGTCCTGCAACGTGAATGCCGTATTGTTCTAATTGCTCTTTTTTGTTTGGATTGTTCGAGAGAAGATTGACGCTCGGGATATTGAGTGCTAAAAGCATACTCGCTGCAATACTGTAATCGCGCCCATCTGCCGGGAGACCCAACATCAAATTGGCATCGAGCGTATCTGCTCCCTGGTCTTGAAGATGGTAAGCTTGGATTTTTGCATGTAAGCCTATTCCTCTCCCTTCTTGACGTAAATAAAGCAAACAGCCCCAACCTCGCTCGACTATAGTCTTCAAGGCGGAATCAAGTTGAGGGCCGCAATCGCATCGTAGGCTTCCAAGAGCATCACCTGTCAAACATTCAGAATGTACTCGAATCAATACAGGGTCTGGCCCCGCCATGTCCCCAAGCGTGAGTGCTACGTGGTCAAAACCGGTCGTTGATTCGTGGAAAACTCGAATTTGGAAGTCTCCATGAACAGTCGGTAATTTGGCTTCACTGGGAATGGAATCTTTTTCCACTAATTCTATGGCCGGTTTCTTTTCAATCATTCAATCACCTCAATTAAAAAACGCAATTCACCCGCTTTTTCTTCAATCGAAAGTATGATATTTTCGCCACGGTTTGTTAGCAGTGGCATGTCGTGAAGCGTTTCAGGATCGTCAGCCCAAACTTCCAGAATCTCTCCGGTATCCATCTTTGAAAGGGCCTTTTTGGCTTCAGCAACAGGTATTGGACAAAAAAAACCGATGACATCAAGTCGGTGAGTCGGTGATACTGATGCACCGTCACCGAATGAGACGACTTCGACCATGAAATGGCTAATCGCTCTCCCCTTTCAAAGGCTCCGAATTGAGAATTCATGATTGTTCCACTTATCTCGAGAAACTCAACCGCAACTTGATGAAGATGAACACCTACGCAAAGCCATGAGCAACAGTTCTAAGTCCACCTCTTCTAAAGAGGATTTAGAATGGTCAGAAGTTGGCCAGTTGGGGCTTCGATATGCACGAATACCGCTTGCATTGCTCTGTGTTGAGGCCTTTTATTGGTTTTTGACTCAACCGTCTGACACCCTTGCTCCACTGCAAGTGACTGAAGCATGGTTGTGGAACGCTATGACGAATTTTTTGTATAGCGATGGAGAATATGTCGCATCGACATTATCCACGCACAATGGTTGGATGACCCGAATTGATTTGATTCATCCAAACTTTCCTGGAAGTTATGACACTGTCGGATTGTATGTATCCGATGAATGCGCTGGAGTTCATGAGATGATTTTCCTATCAACTTTAGTTGCCATGACTGAAGGAGTACCACAACGCTTGAAGATACGTTCGATTATCGTCATGTGCAGCATCATCTATGTCCTCAACATTATGCGATTGGTGATGTTCTATCCGATCGCAGTCAGCGATTGCCATCTCAATCCGAATCAACCTGCGTGCCTTTCAGGTATGTGGGACTTTCACACAGCAGTCTATGAGTGGGGCTTTCTGTTGGTGCTTGTGACAATGTGGGTGCTCTGGTTTTGGAAAGTCGGCGGACCAGCACGTACGCTTGATGCGAGTGTAGCTGGTGAGGAGAAGTGGCGATTGAAATTTCGAAGCCAATGGCAATCCAAACACTTCTATCTCCTTGCTGGCGCCGTTATGCTACTGGCATTTGCAGTTCAAAATGTCACATCAAATGAAGAGGCGATGGCTGCTAAAGAAACCCTTGACTTCTGCTATTTCTCTGAACTCATCTCTTCTGAATGTGGTCAAGCACAGAATCGTTGGGATGATGCAATTGGATATGCATGGTCCTTATCTGCACTGAGTCTATTGACACTTGGAGCAACCTCATTTGTGATTGAGCGTCCCGATGAAGATGGGAAATGGCCAGTTAAGAAATCGAACGAAATTGAAGTAAGTGAACTCCCAGAAAAAGAAAAAAGAACCTCGCATCGACATAAGAAAAGGCCCGGTTCTTGGAAAAAGAACAGTGAAGAAGAGTAGTCACTCAAAAACAGTTCCAGTGACTCTTTGTCCTGACATGTCATGTTTTTCAAGAGCCTTGATGGCAAGTCCGACCTTGCTTGTGTGAATACTAACGAATGTAGAGTCTGCATCAAAATGAACATCACCAATCGCCATCTCATCGCAACGCAGTGAACTTTGGAACCATTGTGCAACTGTGCGGGAGGAGCCTGCGGATGACTGGTTAATATCGAGTTGAAGGGTAACAAATCCAAACACGTCTGCAGTTTCTCCAAAGTCATCTTGCCGTGCTACAGGGTCTCGTTCAAGCCCATCTGGGAGTTCAGGGGCTTCTGTTTCAATAATCTCCAAGCCATACGTTGCCATGATTTTCGAAAGTTGGGGAGCGTCGTCACGAGAGACAAGGCTCCAAGCCTCTCCCTTACGACCAATACGGCCGGTTCTTCCAACACGGTGGATGAACGAATCTAAATCCACTGGTAAATCGTAATTGACGACAAGTGTGATTCCATCAACGTCAATACCACGTGCAGCAACATCAGTTGCTACAATTGTTTTGACTTCCCCTTCTTTGAAACGGTTGAGAATCTTTTCACGTTGGTTTTGGTTCAAGTCTCCATGCAACCCCTCGACAACAAAGCGATGCTTGTTCAAACGCTGAACTGCTAAGTCTACCATCCGCTTTGTGTTGCAGAAGATAATTGTTTGATCAGTATCACTCATGCGGCACATAAGTCGTCCAAGAGCCCATAATTTGTTTGAACGGCCGATTTTTACACTATACATGTCGATTGGTGGAATGTCCAATTCTTCAGTATTGGTAAGAACAAACTCAGGTTCATTCATGAACTCATGGGCAGCATCGATTATTTCTTGTGGGAAAGTTGCAGAGAACAAAAGAGTCTGTTCTCGGTTTTTCATACGCTCAAGAACCCACATGATGTCTGGAAAGAATCCCATATCGAGCATTCGATCTGCCTCATCGAGACAGAACAAGGAAGGTGATTCAAGGTCAATGTGACCTCGTTCAGTCATATCCATGACTCGCCCTGGAGTTCCAACGATAATGTCGACACCACCGCTGAGCGTTTTGGCTTGCTTTTCCAAATCAGTTCCACCGTAGACCGTTTGAATCTGTAATCCAATATCACCTTGAAGAGTTTGAAATTCTTCTGCAACTTGATTTGCCAGTTCACGAGTTGGTGTGAGAACCAATGCTTGGAGTTTACCGGTTGGTTGACATCGCTCAAGAATTGGAAGACCAAAAGCAGCGGTTTTACCAGACCCAGTGCGGGCTTGACCGATAACATCACGGCCAGCTCGTGCAAGTGGAATAGTGTCTTTCTGAACTTGGGTGGCGCAATCCCATCCAATTTTTTCAAGGCTATCGAGGAGGTTTTGGGGAAGGTCCCAAGAATCGAATCGGGTATTAGTGAACATTTCATCAGCTCCGTCTCGGTGTTTCGAGTGGGTCGCCGAGACGGTGGCAACCCATTCGAGTGGAATCAGTAGTTTTCGCGCTCGGCGATTTCTGCTTGGAGAATACCCATCCAATACTTACGTGCATTGTCTCGGGTAAGAGGGCGACGCGTCTGTCGAACATGTTCCAAAATGTATTGTCGGAACTTCAAAGATTTGTTTCGGTTAATGCCTTTGGGGGTGATTCCATCCCACAAGCGTTCGAATTGCTCAGCCTTATCATTGAATGCTTCATCCATCATATTCACCTTAAGCAATCGGTCCACCGACACACCCTTCTTAACCATACCGACATGGGTGGAGGGAAAGAAATCTACGAAACAAAATCCGAATCTAGAAATAATCTGCGTCGTCATCGGGGTCTTCGTCTTCAAAATCGTCCTCGTAGCCCATCATTTCATCTTGACTCACAGCCCTGTAAACAGGTTCCTTGACAGGCGACTCAGGACCTGTTTCGGCATTCTGGCGAATCACCGCACCGGGCAACTTCGGTGCTGCTTGAGACTGGGACGCATCATCGGTCGAACGAAGCGGTTCCAAACCCACACGCTTCCCTTGAGATTCGGCCACTTCTCTATCCAAGGCAGGAACTGGAGCAGCCGGTGCAAGTTGCGCATTCTTTTGGGCTTCAGTTCCGTCAAGTGAGGCATCGAAAACCATCTCCTTTAGAGAAGCGATAATCTTCGTGTCCGTTTCGGTATTGAGGAGTTCTTCAGCCATAGTGCGAAGTACTTCTTCTCCGAACAATCGGGGAAGTAATTCAACGCAAGCAGAGCGAACTTTGAGGTCCTTCGAAGTCGTTCCTCGAACAACAAGTTCCCGAGCACGTCCGTGGTCTGTATCCAGCACCTGGACTGCTTTTATAGCACTCAAACGAACTTCAGAATCGGAGTCTACGAGAGCCCTTTCGGCGAACAGTGTAGCAATTCGTGATTCTCTTCGAGCAAGAGTTGGTAAATTTTTAGCAGCAGCTCGGCGCACTTCGACCTCTGTGTCATTCAGAGACCAGGAAATTAAATCCCAAACAGCCGAATCTCCTTTTTTGATGATTTTGCGGAGTAAACCTGTTGCTTTCTTTCGCAACTGCATATCCTCTTCCAAAAGAAGGGAATCGACGTGATCAACGACGACTTCCGGCCACGTTTCGCAAAGTCCTGACAAACCTTTCCAAGCCGCATCACTTCGGTGTCGTATGGATGATCGAAGTTCGTTCGCCAAAATCGAAGCAACTCCTGACGGGAATACGGGAGAGGTGATGGCTAAGCATTGACTCGCAGCCTTTCGAACATTCAAATCTTCATCATCCAACAATACGGAAAGCCAATCGAATAATTCATCGGATTTTAAAACAGCCACTTCCGGAAGTACCTCCAACGAGGCAGAACGGATTTCCGGGTCGTCAGATTCAAGTCCTGAAAGCAGGAGTGAATGAGCTTGATGTACCCGCATTCCGTGAAATCGACCCAAGGCTTTGATGGCATCCGTTCGTCCAAGATGAACCGTTTTATCCATCCAACGTACCGAGGCAGTTGAGAGTTCACCGCGAGCCAAACCAAGTACTTCCTCGTCAGTAAGAGAAGACCAAGGCCCCGTTTCGACTTTGACTTTTTTAGCCGTTTTTTGCCGTTTTGCTACTGCAATGGGGAGTCCAGTACGTGGATCTCGGGCAACATATTCACGTGACAAACCATTCTCCTCCGTAAGGCGCATACCGCCTGAACCAATGAATCTATGCTTCATACACAATGAACTTACATTCACCCTTATTGAACTCTCATCGCCCCTCAACCACCGAGGGGTAAATGTATTCAATCGAGAGCATTACCAAGACACATGGGCAACACTGGTTCTCGTAGATTCATACCTGCGATTGCCATTGTGGTTCTCATGTTTCTTACTCCGTTGCAATCGGTAATCCCTGTTCAAGACGCAACATCGTTGTACGAAAAAGAGGTCTCGGAGAGCCTCCAAATGAACAGTGAATTCAATGTCTCCGATGGATTTACACCCAGTAATATCTCGATAAACACATCGACGGGTGAAGCAGTTCTTGACCATCCAATCATCAGTTGGCAGGGCGTGAGTAGCCCAGGACTTCTCCTTGCGCGTACGGGTGCATGCGCCGTTCACCTCCCCTCTTCCAACGAGGTGCTACTCATGGGCGGTCGTGGAGACCCGAACCCGATGCAATCCGGTGATGAATCCGAAACCAATTTTGTGGAAACGTATGACGTAGCCAACTCAAGTTGGAGTCCGAGTGAAGGGAATATGCCACTGAGTCAAATGTATTTTGGCTGCAGTGTTATTGGAGATAGAGTATACACGGTGGGCGATTACCATCCATTCGAAACTCCGGAGATCATTTCAGAAGGGATGGTTCAAGTTTTCAATTCCAGTAACAATACTTGGATAGAGGGGACATCGATGCCAAGTGGAACGGCAGTTGGTTTAGCTGGTGTCGACAACGTTGGAGATTTCATCTATGTCGCAGGTGGCGTGAGTCGTAAAGATCGCTCGGACTCTACAGACCGACTTATGCGCTACAACACCAACACCGACACATGGGATGAAATGGCAAATATGAGTGTTGCACGACATTCCTTTTCGCTTGTAGAATACCATGGCAAACTCTACGCACTTGGTGGGATTCTGACCACCTTTGACCCTGTCCTCAACCAGAACAACACCTCGCCAACAAACCATACAGAAGTGTATGATGTTTTGACGGATACCTGGTCAAACCATACGGTGTTACCGTTTGAAATTGCAGCATATGCTTCGACCGTTCACAACGATGAGGTGATTCTGTCTGGTGGAATCTCAACAGGGTTCAATGCTGCAAGAAGTGAGGTTCGTGGATACAACCCTCTCACTGGAGAAATGACAACACACACGCAACTTCCAACCGACATGTATGACTCTACCATCACGAGTACTGGAGATACCATCGTCTACGCAACTGGAGACGCCTCATACTACCGCTTTTCGTCTTGGAGTACGAATTACCAAGATATTTCTGAGTATTTTGAAAACCCTCAAAGTCACGATGGATGGCTTACTTCAGAGGTGTTCGACTTGCGAGAGACACTATTCGGCACTTCATCTGTTGCTTGGATGGAATTTTCCGGACAAGTTCCAACCGATACTGAACTGAAGTTGCAATACAAAATAGGACCCGATGCAAACTTGCTCAGCACCTCAAATTGGCTTCCACTCGGAGCTCAAAACTTATCCCAATTTTACAATCAAGGAAATCATTCACTCATGATGGTAGGAGAAGGGAATTCGTTCTTCCAATACCGAATTCAATTCAACACAAGTGAACTGATTAACTGGAAAGTTCCGAGCCTTGATTTTGTCAAAATATATTCCGAAGAAGCATCCATGCTCAACCAACCTCCAGCATCACTGCATCCGAATGCAGCACCTGTGAACTTCACGACATTCCACTCGTCCTATTCACAAAACTCCACATATTCCCTGTTGCTGCATTCTACAAACAGCGACGGATTAATTTTATCCACCAGTCAATCTGCAGAAATAACTTGGAATGTTGAAAGTGGCTCCTTGAATATTCTAGACCCCGACGGCATATTGAGAGTAGCTGATATCACAGCCACTGTTATTCACTCATCACCAGATGGTGATGAAATCCTTTGGAACTTGGCAGTTGATGAAGGATTGCCGAGTAATTATCTCTCCATGGAAGTCCAAACACACGGACTCTATGATACGGTATATCGAAGTCCAGAAGTGATACAGGTCGAGAATATTCTTGATGTTCATGTCACTGAATATTCATCAATCTTCTCCAGTGCGGGTGGATTAGAAGTGAATACTGGAGAAGTATTCCCTGATGGTACCCAATTCAATGTCAAAATCGATCACAGTTTCAATTCGACTGGCACTCGACTTCTTGATGGAAGTATTGAGGCGAGGTTACATGTTGATGTAGAAAGTCCAAACTTTGGCTGGTTCAATTCAACTGAAGAATGGTTTACTCTGCAAACTGGCTTAGAAACGTTGACCAGTTACACCCTACCGAATGCTAGTTCGGGTGAAGCTCGAATTTGGTTAGAAGCACGGACTCAGGATGACTTTGTGTTGAATGTCAACCCTTCATCAAAGCAATTTGTATTGAATGTAGATGCACCGGTCCAAACCATGACTCATCCCTTAAGTGGAACCTACATTAACGAAAACGAACAACGAAATGTTCAATTTGAATTTTATGATGTAGGCGGTTTTACAAACGATACAGTCCAAGCAAAAGTTTGGATTGAAGCACTCCATGATGATGATTCCGACAGTCAATTTTCAGATGAAGAAGCAATTCCTGCAGACCTCGAATTCACCAATCTTGGAAATACTTGGGTTCTGAGTATCACGGTGAATGATACAGCCAATGCTGACCATCAAATGGTTCATGTCTCGCTTGAAGGAACAAACCTTGCAGGAAAGGAGATTCGTGGTGAGTTGCAACCATCGGACAATGGTATCATCTCTTGGATGAGCCGCACTCCGGAAAATGCAAATGTAACCTTGGTTGAACCCCTCTATGAAACAAACCCTGAAGGAACTCAGCGACTCGAGCCTACAGGACAAGTTGGTTGGAAAGTCATTGTGAGCGACAGTAACAACCTTTCAGATATTGCTCAAGTTCGAATTGAACTCGGAAATGATGAGACCCTTGGAATGCGATACAATACAAACCTCGACACCTGTGAGCAAATGGATGCTCGAATACAAGTCGACTCGTCGTGTTTTGCGGTAAGAGAAAACAATCAGTTTGTCATACACTTTATCGGTAAAGTTGACTGGACTTTTGTGAATTCTGCTCTTGATGTTGGACACTTAGAAGTTCAAGTCGATGACTATGATGGAACGGTGGAATTCAGTTTTGAAAGCCAATGGGTATTGCAACGCCAAATGACTGTTGAATTAGAACCACTTCGTGATGTTGGAGGTCCTGTCCAGGGAGAACTTTCTACCGGATGGAATATGGTTTCTGGCGAATATGTTCAACTCAATGCCACAATAACTCATCTTCTCAGCAACACCTCCTACAACGGTTACGTCTCTGTATTCTGGAGAGGAAAAATTCAGAATGACTTCTTTTCCAGCGGATTTTCCGCCGAAGTTGTTGACGGTAACTTATCGGTTCAACTCCAAACACCTTTAGAATCGGGTCTTTGGCATCAAACCATTCTTGAAATTTGGGACCCTTATGATTCGGAGAAACTCTTTACAACAGAGTTGCCAAACATGAAACTCGACGGAAATCCACCGGAATTACTCGCCTCAACGTTAACAAGTGGCGTATCACGTTATCATTTGGATAATGTCGAAATTGGCGTCAACATCGCTGAATCGAATTCTTGGAGTCAAAACCTCACCCTTACGTGCCAAATTCGTTCATTAGAGTTTAATTGGCCTGCAATCACCCTCAGCCGCGAATATTCAACAGTATTCGACGGGAAAACAATGTTCAGTTTCATCTATAATTTCGCTGAACAAGGTGACCCATCAACTCTCTCCACACAATCCAATATCGCATGTTGGGCAAGTGGTAGCGATGATGCAGGGTGGGGGCTTACTGCACAAAATGGTAATTCAGAAAACAACCCCTGGCTGGTGTCTTCGCTCAACAATATCGGACCAGACCTGGCGATTAATTCCGTTTCTTTTGAAGGGGATGAAACACCCGGATCAAAATTGAGAATGGAAATGAACATTCTGAGTCTTGGAGAACAGATTGAGGTGCCATTCAACATATCCATTAGCGTTGTACAAGGAGATGTATCTACTGTCGTAGGTCGAGAATTAGTATCGAGTATTTCTGAAAACACCGCCATAAATCTGCGAAGTGTTCTGACCGTCCCTCAAGGAGATTGGACACTACTCATCCAAGTGGACCCTGAACAGAAGATTTGGGAACTCAGTGAAATGAACAATGTGTGGTCACAAAACTATACCAGTCAAGATGACGGAATCTCAAGCCTGACCATCGCCCTCTCCGCAGGTGGAGGAATACTCGCAGTGTTCGGAGTTATAGCCCTCATCATCCGAAAGAGGAGCGTCGATGAGGAAGGATTCGGAAGAAGGCAACTCGATGAAAAACCGATCTCTGGTCCACCACAACGAACTGATGGAGCCAAAAAAGCACCGTCGAATCTCAAAGGCCCTCCTCCTAAAGCGATGCAGGAGCCTCAAGAGGTTCAGACAGAACCTCAATCTCTTCAAATTCCTAACACTGGAACGACGGTCTCTGATTATTCAAAACTCCCAGGAGGAGGAGAATATAGGTATGAAGGAAGTCAAACATTCTACTCCGGTTCATCGATTGGGAGTTGGAAGCAAAACCCCGACCAATCCTTTACTCGAACCCACTGAAGCCAATGCTTAACTTCTTGAAGTGTGAGTCGGTGTTTCCTCCATGGCGAGTGAGGATGTTGAAGATATTCGACGCGTACTCGCTATTTGTTTTCGCGATGGTGAATCACTGGATGCCTTGGATATCGAGCGAATTCTTTCTTTCGACATGGAATGGGTCAGTCCTGATGAGGCTGAGAAAGCCGTTCAAGCACTGATTAGGAAAGGTTGGCTCACCGGTGAAGAAAACGCACTAAAGCCGGCGGTATCTCTTGACAATGTTCAGTCCCCTCTTGGTTGGTTTCCGCGACCATCACGCTTACTTCATCCCGTCCACCCAAGAGACAATCCTCCACAACAAGGAGAAAGTGTAGAAGTGCCTGTGGCTCAAGCTGTTCAAAAAACAAAACCCGATGTGCAGCATCCAGTCCCTCAATCCAGCGATCCTCGAGCTAAACTTACCCAAAGGCTATCAAAATACATAGCAAAATCTTCAGAGATTTCCCTCGAAGAAGTCGAACGGCGTGCGAAACGTAAGCATCAAGCATTGCAGTATGCAAGTACATGGATGTGCTTGGCTCTGGTCGCAAGGGAACAAAACCTTTCGATGAAAGAGATTAGTGATGCACTCGCAACCCGTTGATTAGCCTTCAATAATTGGCGAATCAGGCGTATCAATAATCTCTTCTTGATTACGTGCTGAGAGTTCAACTAAGACCGGTAACAGAAGGAGTGCGAGCAGCAAAGAGAAGAAGACGGTGACGGCTGTAATCAGTCCGAAGTCTTGGATGACTGGCATAGGAGAAAACAACAGAACAAGGAAACCGAAAGCAGTGGTGAGTGCGCTCATAATCAACGCAACACCTGTCGTAGAAAGTGCAGCACGCAGTGCTTCCCAATGCGTATCTCTGCGTGCCAATTCAACCTCAATTCTGCGCCACATGTGTATGGAGTAATCTATTCCAATTCCAATGGTTAAAGCAGTCACCATAACGGTCAAAACATTCCACTTCAATCCGAGAACGAACATCGAGCCAGCAACCCAGAGTGAAGCAAGTGCAACGGGTAGGAGAACGACAAGTGCTGGAACCATACGGCGAGTTAAAGCCAAGAGAACAAGCATTGAAACAAAGAGCGAAATAGCCGTCGACTTGATTTGAGAAGCGTTTAATCCATCGAGAACTGTTTGCAGAATAACCAAGTCACCGGTAACGTAGAGATTTGCGTGTGAATCGAGATTGTAGCGGAGCGTACCCGGATTCGAGGTGCTGCCGAGTTGTTCTTCGATATTTTCAATGACAATTTGAGATTGTGTAGAAGTTGATGCTTCAACACGAACCTCGGTACGTAAATAATTGATTTCTCCGTTCGTCAAGTAAACCGTCTGTTCAATTCGCTGTGCCCACGTCTCACCGGTAAGAACATCAGCCACTGATTGGTTGGTAGAGAGTTGCAAAAAGGCAGGTGCTAAGTCGGCTCCTGCACCTGTATCTTTCAAGAAAACTTCTCCAGCAAAGACTTCAAGGTTGTGTACTTCTCCAAAGGTGGAGTTTCGTAAAATGGCATCTCGCAAAACGACATATGGACCTTCATACGAAGGAGATGCAGGAGCATAATCTGTTCCAACCACATCGTGATTGGTTTCTAAATAATTGTGTAAACCAACCAATTCATTCAGTAATTTCGAATCTCCTGGAATACTCGAAGACTCCTCAATTGGTTCAAACAAAATGTAGATTAGTTTCCATCCAGCACTGTCGTAACTCTCCTCTATGTCACCTCGCACCCCCATAATTTCCATGTCTGGGTCGACAAAGTCTGCCAAGTCGAAGTCTGTCTCAAGCGAAAGAGCACCGAAGATGGAGATTCCCGAAATGAGAATCGTAACGAGTATAACCGAGACCTGTTGTTTTTGTTGAACGCCTACAATAGCGTTGACAAGTCCAGACATCGTAATCGGTTGGGCCATTTGAGCAGAGGAAACTTTGTTCCGAACGACGTGAAGGGCGCCGACAACGACAGTTGATGAAAGGAATGCACAAAGAACGCCGAAAGCCAGTGCATAGCCGAAAGTGGCCAAAGGTGGTAGTGGAGAAATAACGTTCGCCAAAAACGCTGCGACTGTCGTTACAACTGCGAGAGAGAGTGGGATTGAAAGTCTGGCGCAGGCACGTAACCAAGCTTCAGCAGGGTCTTCTTTCTCCTTACGTATAGCAGAAAAAGCACGTTGCAAGTGTATTGCATAATCGATGCCGAGACCGAGTACAAGTGGCGCCACTGCAACTTCGAGGGCTGTAAAACGTACACCGAGATAATTCAATACTCCATAGGTCCAAATCAAGGCAAAAGACAGACCGATAAGAGGGAATGCGACATCATTGAGTGAACGGAAAGCAATTGCGAGCAGCACAACGACCACAAGTAAAGCAAGTACAACCAGCAAAGCGAGATTATCAAAAGTACCTTGATCGATATCGTAGGAGATAAGGTCGAGTGAAGCGACTCCGTATGTGAGTCCCGAAGATTCTGAAAGTCCAGCGAATTCTGTTCGCAATTGGTCTTGAATGACTTTTCTTTCGTCTTCATCCATGTCTGGATCAATCTCCAAAACCCACAGTGTTGAACTGGCGGTAGGAGCAGCATTTCCCGTTCCGTTCTTGAGATACTGGCAACTTGCATCAACATTCAAGTCTGTGTGGAGCAGGGCTGATGATGCATAACGGGCGGCAGAGAGAAGTTGGTCATCTGAAGTCAAAGAACAAACAGTGTCCTCTTCAAACAAAAGGTCGAGAATTTCACCCCAGTTTTGCACTGCACTGAGAAAAGTACCATTGGCCTCTTCGTCAAGTGCCAACTGAACAATTCCTGGTGCAGTGGTCCAAACTGCGACCGCATCTTGGCGTTTCTCAGATTCATTTTCGATATGAGAAAGGTGGGCGTCCATCACATGAAGATTTTCTATAGAAAGGATGTTTGAGTCGTCATCAGCAGTAACGTGAATGAATAATGGTCGGGCCTCGTTTGGGAAGAACTCGTGAATTTCATCGTGAGCATCTCTGGATTCTGATTCAGGAGCAAAATCCCCTAAATCAGTATTAAACGTTGGAGGAGAGACGACCAAATTGACACTTAAAGCCACGGTCAGTAAGGCAACTACGATGAGGATTACCGGAGCCATTCTTTGGAACACAGGGGCCCATCCGGCCATCCGTTCCTCCAATGCAGAAGTATCCATTGTTCTCGCGACGCAAAGACACTAAAAAAGAAACGGGGTCTATTGTACTGCAGAAGTGGCTTTCTAGGCTTTTTTAACGAGTCACTTGAGAGAAGTTCTACTGGATTCTAAGGAGTAACGAGGGAGAAGGTTCAAAACAAGGTGGTAGGTCCCAAGAACGATTGCAATGCCTGTTAAAGTCCTCCTCAATGAAAAGAATGAACTTCGCTTGCGAGTCATCGGTGAAAGCCATACCGCTTTGCAAATGCTTCGTGAACGCCTTAACAACAGTTCCAAGGTGGAATATGCAAACTATTTCCCAGGCCATCCTGAGTTGGATGACCCAGAATTTTACATCCGAACATCCGGAAAGAACAACTCGGACAAAGTCTTGAAGGAAATTGTTTCTGGACTCTCTAAAGAATTCTCTAGCATCAGCCTCTGAATGGGGTATTGCGATGACTACATGGACGGATTCTCTTGCAGAATCCATCGGACTTGATGGCTATGCCACCGAAACACTTGGTATTGGTGGCGTTCTCAAAGCGAGAGTTGCCGACTTTCGTGTCGAAGAAATCTCAACGCCAGTTCATTTAGATAACCGTGGACGATTTACGGTAGCAAAAATTATGCTGACGAATTGGGAAACAAACCGATTTTGCAATACCTTAGCCAAAGCGCTCTCAATACCTCGGAATCGGATATTTTTCGCAGGTACCAAAGACAAGCGTGCTGTGACAAAGCAATTGTTTGTGATCGATGCTCCACAAGGCAAAGTGGCTAGCGTTGAGATTCCCGATGTCGAAATTGAAGTTCTCGGACGAACCCATCAAAAAATTGGCTTTGGGAATCATCGCGGAAACCGATTTACCATTGTAATTCGAGGCTGTGCCCATGAAGACGGAACGCCAATGACCGTTGACGAAGCTCTGAAAGAAGTTCAAGCAATTGAAACAGAAATGGCCCTTAAACTTGGAGAGAACACCTTTCCCAATTGGATTGGCCCTCAACGGTTTGGTGCTGGTCGACCCGTCACTGCGGAAGTTGGAAAACACGTCACTGCTGAAGATTGGAAGCAAGCCGCACTCACCTACATCGCAATGGCTGGTGAATCAGAAAATGCCGACGTCGCTGCCTTTAGAGAACACGTACGGAACAACGGTCCTACTCAAGAGGGATTGGAGTTGGCACCAAGATGGCTCGGATTTGAACGGAAGATGGTCGAGCATTTACTCAATCGCCCTGATGATTACATCGGTGCATTTCGTAAGTTGCCTGGTAATCTTCAGTTGATGACGATTCACGCTTTACAGTCTGTTGTATTCAATAAATCGCTCCATGCTCGACTCTCTGAGAATCATCCAATCAGCACACCAATTGCTGGAGATTATGTCGGACGTATTGATGAGAAAGGCCAATTGGATGCATCAAGTTGTGTGTTAGTGGAAGAAAGAACTCTCCCGAGGATTATTCGAAACTGTCAACTTGGGCGTTTAGCGCCTACTGGACCGTTACCGGGTAGTGAAATTCAAACATGCAGTGGCTTGTCCGGAGACATTGAAAAGCAAGTCATTGAGCAAATGGGCCTCCAAGAAGTAAGTTGGCAAGTCGAAGCAATACCTCGACTCTCAACACGAGGAACCCGTAGATCATTGGTCACGAGTTTCAACGACATGAGCGTTGACAGTGTTCCAATTGCGGATGATGAATCTATGGGCGAACGATGGAAAGCCGGACCGGTGAAGAACAGCCGGTGGCATCCAGAAGGAGCATGTATTCGATTCAGATTCACTTTATCTTCAGGTAGCTACGCTACTACATTACTAAGAGAATTCATGCGTTGCCCACTGCACCAATTGTGAGTGGAATCAAAGAAGGCCCATCGAAAGGACTTCAATTTCGCCGACACCAGGAATTTCCGAAATCTTGGATTCCAAAGCATCTGCGAGACCTTCGCCATCATTCATGACAACGTGGATTTGAACAAATTTAAGACCGAAAGCCAAAGGCTTGACTTCGACGGATTGAACGTTGTAAACTTCGTTAGTGAGACCTTGGACTGCGGTTGCGATTGCTTCTGCATCGACAACTTCTACGTCAGCATCAGGATTGATTTTGTATGTCATTGCTACCATACCCATACAATCACCTCAGGGCCCCTGATATTTGCAGTCTGGATTCGGACAGATGTAGAGAACACCTTGATTTCGGCAACGTGGACTGCGTCCAATAGCATTGTCGCAACCCGGGCAAGGGAATGATGTGGAACCGGTTTCTTCAAGCGGTACGCCAGAAGATGTGCAATTTTTTGCTCTTTCAGTCATAATAGGTCCTCAGGAACAAATGGCCCACGCCCTCCCCTTCTTTATGGTTGCGTGCTGAATCACCTCTCATTTACGCTACAAAGTACTCATTTGTCTTCGCCAATAACCGTATTGAGTGACTACCGGCCACGAACATTTAGTCGTCCGTTACGACCAGTACTCACGACCAATTCCCCGTTTCTCTCCCGGCACCAACCGGATTCGAACGAAACAATATCACCAACTTGCACTCGTTGGATTTGCTCACCCCACAATACAATACCTACCAGACCAGTCTCATCGCGCCCACATGCAGCTGCAACCGGCCCGACATAGTGTTCGGAGTAGACCATTCTACGAGGATAGATTCGAAGAAGAACTACTTCGAGTCTTTGAACTGGTTGATTTGCTTGCAGTTCCGATATTTTCTGCCTGGTTTTACTGACATTTATTCGTGCATTCTGGGTCGAAGGAGGTTGTTCCATGCGGTGAGATTAACCTCAATGCACATCAAACTATTCGGTTTTCTTTTTTCGAACTGAAAAAGACGAAGTGATGATGTCTGGTGCTTCTGCAATATCATCACCACTTAATTTGATGTTCAGAGCAGTTTCATAATCTTCAAGAACGCATGGTTTTCTAAACTTCCAAGGCATGAAGTTCCTACAAATGAGATAGACTTCAGAGGAGGAGTTCCTCGAAGCGTGTGGAGAAAATCGTCGGACGTCTGAAAAATAAGGCTTGATCACTTGAATTAATTCTTCAACACCTACGCCCTGAAACAGTTTGGATACAAATGAACCACCTTTGCAGAGTAAAGGCAGAGAGAAATCAAACACAAGAGCAACTAATGTCATTGCCACTGCTTGATCCATATCCCATTTACCAGTGATATTTGGAGAAATGTCCGATATAATCGAATTGAGCGGGCGCTCTTTTAATTCCTCAAGAACTCTTTCTTGGGTATGAGGCTCAGTAATGTCGCCTACAAGAAGAATAGAACCTTCTACTGGTTGACATGCTTCTAAATCAACGCCAATGACCCAACCTGATGCTCCAACCAGCTCAGTAGCCACTTGGGCCCATCCTCCAGGGTGGCAACCGACATCCAGAATGATGTCACCTTCGCGAAGCAAATTAAAACGCTCCTGAATCTGCTTGAGTTTGAACGCTGAACGAGCCCTGTAGCCGCTGGCCTTGGCTTGACGGCGCCAAGAATCACGTTTGTGATTTTCAATCCAGTGGTCTGCCATGAACAATCCTCTCGTTACACCTCGCCACGCTCGCATTGAAGAAACCTCGCTTCTATTCCAGCCCTGAACAAAGGGATGAAGGGGGTCGGCATCTTCGCACAGCATGATGAGGGGGGATTCAAGTTGAAAATTGCGAAGATGCTTGTATTTTCTACACTTTGCCTGTTGGTATTGACGTCGAGTAATGCCATCGTACAAGCCAAAATCCTCGACCCCTCCGTTGATTTATCCGAACCGATGATGACTGAAGCAAGAGGGCGCAGCCTCCTTGTAGAGGAAGTCACGACGACGTGGTGCCCTACTTGTGCAGAAATCGACCCATATCTCATGGGTGTCGCTGACTCTCATGGTTCTCGAATAGCAATGGTGTCGTACCACCCATCTGATGGAGTGGATGGATTCCAACCACCCGCTGCTCAACATCGCATCGAACGACTCGGAATCGTCCACGGAAACGCAATACCTTCGCCGACGTTTTTTGTCGAAGGGATGAACCCTCGCTCAGGAACAGAAGCATGGAGTGATGTTCAACGTGATATATTGGATTCAGAATTGACACGGCAAGAGACCTCAACACTTCAGTTCCAAGTCACTCGAAACGACGAGGGAATTACTGCAAAAATAATTTATGCCGATGTATTGGAATCGAACAGGAATAATTCACAACTTACATTCCTCATTATCGAACATAAGAAAATGGTTCCAAATGATGTTGCAAACCCTGGAGAAGAGCACCGTGATCGAGTCTTAGTTGCTACTGCTGAATGCCACTTTAACACATCAAATATTGAAGTGAGTATCGGATTATTGAGTGCCGAAGTTTCTCAAGGATGCAGTGACGACTTTGAAGTCACCTTTACAGACCTGCAAGAATTTAGCATTCTGCTCGTCCACGAAAGTAGCGAACATGCAATCGAACACCTTGAAGCAACGCTCGGAACATATGGTGCTGTGGAATTTGCTTATCGTTCGCGTGATTCACCACAATCTTGGTCTTTCACGGGTATTGTACTCCTCGTGGCAGCAGGTGCAGGACTCATAGCAGTATTGCCGAGAAAAGACCGTAATTGACTTTATTCACCCCTAAGGTTCATGAAATGGAATCATTCTGCCGCATTCCGGAAGAATAGTGATGCAAACGAGCGTAGCCTTCATAAGCCACCCCGTCAATATTATAGCAATGGCAGAATCATGGGAAGACGTAACCTGGGATGAGAGGCTTCCACTCAAAGAGTGGGTCGTTGAATACACAGTATCCGTAGACGGAAAAGAAAACCATCACCTCAACATATTGTATGGTGAAGATCTCTCCGACGTCCAAAGGAGTTTGTTACATGAACTTCGAAAATCATACGTTGAAAGTGAGCGCATCGAAGTTACAGTCCTCAGAATGGAAGAAGTGCAGGACACATCCGATACACCCTCTTTTGAAGGGTGCTTTAGCCCTTAGTTAGCCTTTAGCCGGTAATGAACTTCGATGACTTCACCGTTTTGAATCAGGTAATTGTCAAATGTAGTCACACGGTTTTCTTCCGTAGCATCTTCATTTGTTGCGTGGACATGCATGACCATTTCATGAGTTTCATTGACTCTGTGGTCGAAGATTCCGGTTTCGTTGAAGTGATAGCCCCATATATCGAAAAATACGCCCAGTGAGATGTCACCAGCTTCGTTAAGTTCGACATGAAGCTTCCCTGTATCATCGTGAGTGTGAATGGTGTGCATATAATTTTCATTTCCGTTACACACATCGGTTTGAATGCCAATTGCCGATTCAACAGTGTGTGGATTGCCATCGATGAAAATCTGTAAAGTAACGTGGTCATGTCGGGCAAGACCATCGTGATCAAGACATTCAAGAGCGAGAGGGTCTGGAGAATCTGCAGTTGATGGCGGAGCCTCCGCGGCATTGGAATCATTGTTTTCTAAATCATCTGATGGGTTGAGGTCAGAGGGGTTTGCTGAATCTTCATCAGAGGGAGAGACTTGCTCTTCATCCTCAAAAAAGCCTCTGTCTTGCGCATACAATACCAGCAAGGCTGCTATCCCTAATGCAAGAATGATCTTCCATAGACTCGATTCTCGTTCCATTTAATCACCTTTAAGCGTCGTTCCACTCTTTGGTATCATCCATACGCATTAAGCGAAGGAAACCAATGAACGCACCTATGTTCGCAAGGTGGGCTGTTGTGCAGTATTGACAAATCTTTTCCATTTGAAATTCGTAATACACCAGTAATGCAATGACAAAGAAACCAGAAAAAGTAATCAAAACGCCAAGTCTCAAGTGAAGAGGCACCCAACTTGCATTTGGCTCTTTGGATGAGGAATAAACGAGATACAGGAGTATGCAAAACGTTGCTGCTCCAATTCCGCCCCATGGCAGACCAAATATTGGGTCAACATTGTACTCGGCATTTCCAATGACATCATCACAAGAAAAGACGGTATCGGCGGAACAGAAATTCCCTCCTTCGCTTATTTTCGAAGAAATCCAAAGCGTCTGAAAAGAGACAGCGGCACCTGCAATACAAGTCAAGATGAGTCCGAAAAACACTCGGCCTCTTTCAGTACCGAGTGAAGGATAACTTTCGGCAAATGGCGTGACAAGTGAACGCCCAAATGGGAGAACCAAGAGCAAACCAACAATCGTTGGGATGAGGTAGAGCATCAGTTGAAGGTTTGGATCCATTCAAGCACTCTCCCGGGGAACCAATGAAAGGATTGCATCACGAAGTTCTTCACCTTGGTGTTCTGCAGAACTCCAAGCAATAATGCCATCAGGTTGAATGAGGTAATAACTCGGAGTGCCGGAAACTTTCCATTTCTGCATGTTGTCGAGGTCCAAGTCGTCGATGTAAGGGAAATTATGTGCTGCACCAGGGCGAGAACCACAGTCACTACCAGCACACGATTCACCGGAATCTGCAATTTTATTACGGAACGCAATCATTTCAGCCCGACTAGAGTCGTGACCTTGGATGTTGAGTTCGGCAACACTGGCAATGAAATTAACGGTCGCTCCATCCCAGCCATTATCGCTGTTTGCGAAGTCATTTGCGTTAATGGCTATTTCTTCGGCGGATTGGACACAATAAGGACAATCTGTGTCCATGAATTCAACGACGACCCATTGACCGGTGATATCGCCTTCCTCCCATGTCGGGTCCCAGTATGATTCGAGATTAAAATCGGACCAGCCACTTCCATTGTAAAATTTGCCTTCAAGTGCTGGAGCACGTTCTCCTTCTTTCGTACCTGTTGCAATTGGGCTTGTAGTTGCAGCAATAATCATGATACCGACAAAGAAAAGAGCCATTACTCGAATCAATGCTGTAGTTCGTACATCTGCTTCTTCATCATACATATGCTTCATTTTTCCATCTCCTCATGAATTCCAATTTCTTGAATAAGTGCTTTGGCGGTGTGGCGGATTGCAGCCTCGCTGTTAAACCGGACATCATAGCCTGTGGACATCATCTTATCAATACCCAGCATTGCTCTTGGAATATCTCCTGCCCAGCCTCGTTCACCGCCGGTGTATTCGATTGATGCATCGTGACAACCCGTTTCTTCAACGACAATTTCAGCGATGCGGCGAACAGATGCAGTGTCATGAGAGCCGAGATTGAACAAATTGAGTGAATCGTTCGAATGCTCCATGACGTGAAGAATTCCGTTTACGCAATCTTCAACCTCCATGTATGACTTTTCTTGAAGACCATTTCCGAGCACTTCGAGCCGTGAGGGGTCAGCTTTGAGTTTGTGAATGAAATCAAAAATTACGCCATGAGTTCCACGAGTTCCAATAATATTGGCAAAGCGAAAAATCCATGCTTGTAGTCCAAAAGTCCCGACCCAACTGCTGATTAATCCTTCACCAGCTTGCTTACTTGCCCCATACAACGAAATGGGCATACAGGGCCCGTGAGTTTCAGGTGTTGGAAGTGGTGCATCTTCTCCATAGACTACCGAAGAGGAGGCAAAGGCAATTTTCTTTACCTCGCAACGACGCATGGATTCAACAACATTGTAGGTTGCTAGTGTTCCTTGTTTCAAATCAGTGTCTGTGATGCGTGTTCCGAGACGGATGTCTGGGTTAGCGGCAAGATGAAAGACACAATCGATACCTTCCATTGACGACAGGACAGTCTCGAAATCAGTAAGATCTCCATGAATGTGCGTTACGGCGCCAGAGTCAATGTGCTCTTGAATGAAGTCAAGTTTTCCACTCGAGAGATTATCCAAAACAGTGACCGTATCACCGCGGGCCACCAATTGGTCAATCAAATGGGAACCAATGAACCCCGCACCACCGGTCACCAATGCTCGCATGGTTCAATCAAGAAACACCCATGTAAGAGTCTTTGGTAATTTTGTGGCTACCAAGTCAACTTCATCGGATTAAGAAATGCAGCCATGTCTTTGATAACCATTAATCAGGTGCTAGAAAGTTACCGCCGTGAGTAATTCCGGCGATGGAGTTGAAAAAATGCCAAAAACAAATGAAAAAACGATGCCTATAACCGAAGACGAAATGACAAACATACTGGTCGGATATGTCCGAAAGAGTAACGCTGGAGGAGCCCTTAAAATCTCCATTAACACAGCAGCTTTTTCTGATTGCTCAACCTATGTCACCAGCGATGGACAAGCCTATGTCCCTCTGGTCATGTCACTGAACGCCCTTGAGAAAGTACTCTCTGGAGAACGTGCAGTCACAACAGTTACTCAACTTCAAGATTGAAGTTCCTGTATCTACATCGTCTTACGTATTTCCTCGAAATACGATGCCGCTTCTTCAGGGGTTTCGACCCTTGAAGAAGCCCCTCCACAATTCCAAAGATTAATTCTTGCGAGGACTATATTACTATATACGACTGGAAACCGCGAAAGCATGGGTGAGTACAATGGAAAAGTCCAGCGATTCGGTAAAACGTTTCATCGTCGCAGGCATGCCAATGTACAACGAAGAGGAAACAATAGGGACTGTTGTCACCACTGCTTTACGGCATGTTGATGCAGTTATTTGCATCGATGATGGCTCCTCTGATTCGAGTGCACGAATAGCGGAAGCATGCGGTGCAACTGTCATACGCCATCGCGTCAACAGAGGCTATGGAGGTGCCCTCAAAACACTCTTCGTCAAAGCCAAAGACCTTGATGTCGATGCTTTAGTAGTCCTTGACAGCGATGGACAACACCTTTCATCGGACATTCCTAAACTTCTGAAACCAATTCTCTCTGGAAAAGCGGATTTTACAATAGGGTCTCGATTCGTAGAAGGTGGAGGTGGCACCGATATGCCAGCATACCGCCGGCTAGGTATCAAAGTCATCACCGCAGCAAGCAATCTTTCAAGTGATCTTGGGATTAAAGACACGCAATCAGGATTCCGTGCATTTTCACGAACAGCTCTTGAACGACTGCGATTTGATTCAGAGGGCATGGAACTTTCGCTAGAAATGCTCGAAGATGCTCGTGAAAAACAACTTGAGATTGTGGAAGTCCCAACCCTGATTCGTTACGATGTACCAAAAGGCTCGAATTTCACTGCCGTATCTCATGGGTTTACCGTCCTCACTTGGGCAATGCTTTCGCTATCACAAAAGAAACCGTTGTTGGTATTAGGCGTTCCAGGGTTCGGACTTCTCGCAACTGGTGCAGCAATGGGCATGAACACCGCTCAAGGAGTTACGAACCACATCGATAGTTTCGTAGGACCTGGGCTTTCTGCAATCTGGATTGGAGTATTGGGACTTTCTCTCATGGCCACTGGTTTAGTTCTGCAAAGTGCTCGCGGATTTTTACGACACTTACTTGTACGTGAGTTTGGACTCGATTGAGAACATCCATTTCCCTCAATTCGATGCTCGTATTTGAGTATCATTCAAAGCCCTCCACTTCGTCGCATGGCTATGGAGAAGGGAGGGGAATGGGATAAAATCCGTAACCGGCTTTCCTCATTTCGCAATCAAGCAAACGACTTGACCGCTCGTCGAGTCGACCAAATGTATAGCAGCATTCTCGCATCACCGGCAACAGTCGTCATTTTATTGGTAATTGTTGCTGCCTTTTTTGCACAGCAAGGGCTATCGTTCCAAGAGCAAATCGATGACGATGTCGAAATTTTTCTCCCTGATGGCGCTGCTTCAACAGACCTCCTGAAAGAAGTCCGAACGGAATGGTCGACGGACATAGCCATTATCTATGTTCAAACCCCAAATGCATTTGACACCGCGAACACCCTGAATATCACCAATGAGGCTTTTTTGCAGGAAATAAGCTGGGTTGAAGGCGATGACATGAATGCCAATGGCGCAGGTAGTACCGGTAGAGGAATCGATTACAGTAAAGATGATCACGGACGTGACGATGGTGTGCTTTGGATCATATCACCTGCACAAGTCATCAAAGAAATCAATTCTGCAGATGGACGATTCAACAATTCACTGTGCCTTCACGGACTCAACAACCGCATTCCATTGGACCTCGATTGTGATCTTTTACCGGGTGGAGGCGCCTATGCAATTCCGGATCAACAAACTATAGACCAAATCATTGAAGAGTCTGATGGAGGATTTGATGCACTGTTCAAAGATACAAATGACATGGATCCAAATGTCGATAGTGACAATGATGGGAACACAACCAACGACCTTGACGGAGACGGTATTTGGGATACTGCAGCAATAGTAATCGGTATGCATCACGATCCGAGTGTGGCTGATTTCCGTGACTTCAGTCACCTGCATGAACATTTCCAAAATGTTATCGATGACCGCTCAACTGACATGCAAAATACCGAAATGACCGTTACAGGATTAACCAAAGTTCTCGAAGATATTTCCGATTCTATTTACGAAGATTTACTAAAGATTTTACCGATTTCAGTGATCATTACTATCCTCGTCATCACCTTACTTCACCGTTCAATCAAGGTCGTTGTGATTACAGGAACGCCGATTGTAATGGCTCTCGCAGTTACATTTGGGACTTCTGTTCTCTTAGATATAACGTTAACACCAATGATTATTGCGACATTCCCTATTCTGATAGGCCTTGGAGTGGACTATGCTCTGCATATGGTCAATCGTATTGAAGAAGTTCGGCGTAAGGAAATCGACAAAGCGCATGATGAAAATGAACGTCGACGGAAGCAAGGGAAACCACCTGAAGAAGTCCCCGAACTTTGGGACCTTGAATTCTACCGGGAGTGTGTTCTTGAAATGACCCGTTCAACGGGTGTTGCTGTCTTTTTGTCTGCCATGACAACCATCGTAGGTTTCTCGGTCCTCATTGCCCCACAAATTGTTTCAATTGCACCGATTCGCTCTGTTGGAGTAACGTTGTGTTTGGGAATCTTTTCGACCCTCATATTCAGTATTATCCTCGTCCCAACCTTGGCTTGGATGCTGCGGTTTAACAAAAGAAGTAATCCTCAGTGGCTAAAGAATGGGTTGAAGCATGTTGGTACTTTCCCAGTATCCGCTCTTGGAATACTCGTGATTATCTTCGGAGCGATTGCAGTCACATCGCTCGGTGTTTCGAATTGGGACACGATGAATGAACCTATCACGGGATCATCAGAAGCTCCTGACGGAATCGATTCATTGAATGTGCTGGCAGAGTATTCTCGAGCATTCAGCGGAGGACAAACGTCTTTGTTCATCTTTGATGCCGAAGAGCGAACATTGCAGGCTCAGCAGAATAAGACGGACAATATTCGAGATCTTCCTGTTCTTGATGCCATTGATGCCATCGAAAATAAAATTGACCAAGTTGATGAAACAAATACAACAAGCATCATCACCTTCCTCAAAACAATACCCGCAACAATCACCTTAGCCGATGGCGTCACTCTGTATGAAGGAAGTCTGTGGGATTTGCTTCACGACCCCTGTTGGGACAGCAACGACCCAATCGAGTGTAATGTTTGGCTCACCCTTGAATTAACGGGAGAAGATGGCCGTCAGGGTCTACGAAAAGATATGGTCAATGTGGTTTTCGATACCCTCTCTGATGAAGTTCGTTCAATGTTACTCAATGAAGAAGGCACCAAAGCAATTGTCTATGTGACTCAACCATACATGAATCTCAACATTGCTGGTGATTTAAGGGATCAAATCGACGACCTCTTGGTGAATGAGCCAGAAGTTGACGGACAAACACGCACCTCTCTTCTCACCGGTGGACTTCCAGTTTCTCTCGACATTAACGAAGGAATACACGACTCTCAGACCTCCACAACAGTGATCACAATGATTGTTCTAACAGTGCTCTTATCCATTGTGTTCCGTTCGCCACGATTAGGAATCTACACAATGATTCCTGTTGCTGTAGTCATTCTCTGGCAGCCACTCCTCATGAAAAGTGGAGATGTCAATGTCAACATATTCACTGCAATGATTGGTACAATTGTCTTCGGAATTGGTGTTGATGATGCGATACACGTCATGCACAGGATTCGGGAAGAGGGGGAAACACCAACTGGTATTTCGAATTCAGTCAAGGAGACTGGTCAGACAATTTTTGAAACCACCGCTACGACAATGTCAGGTATTGCTGCAGGATGTTTTGCGGCTTTCCCAGGTTTGGTGAACTTTTTCGTGGTCATGTGTTTACTCATTTTCTTTGCCTTCATCACCAGCACTTTTTTGCTTCCAGCAATCATTTCTGCTGAACATACAATTCGCGCTAAAATCCAAGGTGAGGAATCATGGGCAGATTATGGCGATGGAATTGCTTTAGCATCCGCCATCTCAATGAAGCCACTTGAGGCAGTACTTTTGGAAGATTAGTTCGGGGTGGAGGGAGTAGGGAGTAAGCCCCTTTCTGTTACCTTTCGGTGACC
>TARA_B110000444_G_scaffold72927_1_pt1 | contig 31627 bp, 29 predicted proteins | sample TARA_B110000444 | Tara Oceans TARA_B110000444 (sample SAMEA4398370) | marine metagenome | biome: Polar Biome; feature: [SRF] surface water layer (ENVO:00010504); material: water (ENVO:00002006), including particulate matter (ENVO:01000060) such as... | depth 5 m | reverse complement strand
TGATCAAGAATTAAGTTCATTGCTTCCTGAGATGAGATCATTTTATTCTTTCTCAATAGCTCTATAACCTATATCATCTCGATGAAATTCATCATCCCAAGTAATTTTGGCAACAGATTTATAGGAATTTTGTTGCGCTTCTTTTGTGTTATTACCCATACCCACAACGCAAAGGACTCGACCACCAGCAGTCAAAAATTCATCATTTTTGAGCAATGTTCCGGCATGAAAAACTTTAGAACTATCGTCATTTACTAGCTCTAGCCCAGATATTTTTTTGCCATTTTTATATTTAACTGGATAGCCACCTGCAGCCATTACGACACCTAGAGCAACTTTTTTGCTCCATTGGACTTTATGTTGCAAAAGATTTCTATTTAAAGTTGCTTCACACAATTCAACAAAATCAGATTCTAATCGCATCATAATTGGCTGGGTTTCTGGGTCACCAAACCGACAATTATATTCTAGTATTTTAGGATTACCTGCTTCATCTATCATAAGGCCTGCATACAAAAATCCTAAGTAATCAATCCCATCTTTTTTTAACCCTTTTAGAGTAGGATTAATAATTTCATTCATGACTCTATTTTTTAGAGTTTGAGTTACAATTGGTGCTGGAGAATAAGCTCCCATACCACCTGTATTTGGGCCAAGATCATTATTATCTCTAGCTTTATGATCTTGAGAGGTAGCCAATGAGATGACCTCTGTTCCATCAGTCACAACAATATAACTAGCTTCTTCACCAACCAGAAACTCCTCAATTACAATTTTAGAGCCAGCCGAACCGAAACTTTTATCATCCAGAATTTCTTTTGCAGCAGTTATTGCATCATCAACGGTCATAGCTACAAAAACTCCCTTACCTGCAGCTAAGCCATCTGCTTTTATAACAATCGGAGCTCCTTTTGATTCAATATAGTCGATTGCCAAATTTACTTCGGAAAAGCATGCATAATCTGCTGTTGGAATATTATGCCGCAACAAAAAGTCTTTGGTAAAAGACTTAGAGCCCTCAAGTTGAGCTGCTTTTGCATTAGGACCAAAACATGGAAGACCAGCTGCATTAAATTTATCCACAATCCCCAAAACTAAAGGAGCTTCTGGTCCGACTATAGTCAGCTCTATTTTTTCCTCTTTCGCAAAATTTAAAAGGCTATCGATATCTTCAGCATTGATATTAATATTTTTAACTTTTTCCTCTTTTGCTGTACCTCCATTTCCAGGGGCAGCGTAAATCTGAGTTACTTTTTTTGACTGAGAACATTTCCATGCAAATGCATGCTCCCTCCCACCATTACCAATTATTAGTATTTTCATAAATTATGCTCTATTTCTATTCTTTAGTGCCTAAAGTGTCGCATATTGGTAAAGACCATCGCTATGCCATGCTCATTAGCTGCTGTTATTACTTCGTCATCTCTAACTGATCCTCCAGGCTGAATAATGGCACTGATATTATGTTCAGCCGCCGCATCAATTCCATCCCTAAATGGAAAAAATGCATCAGATGACAGTACTGACCCAGCTACAGATAAGTTTTCATCCTGAGCTTTAATAGCTGCAATCTTAGTGCTATAAACTCGACTCATTTGGCCGGCGCCGACCCCAATAGTCATTTTGTCTTTGCAAAAAACAATGGCATTGGATTTAACAAATTTGCTTACGCGCCATGCAAATAATAAATCATCCATTTGTTTCTTGGTGGGGATTCTTTCAGTAACAATCTTAAGGTCTGATTCATTTATCATTCCATTATCAAAAGTTTGAACTAGCATTCCACCAGACACTTTTTTAAATTCAAAATCCTGGCTAAGAGCTTGTTTCTGATTACCGGTGATAAGGACACGAACATTTTCTTTTTTACTGAGTACATCTTTTGCGGCATCTGTAATATCAGGTGCAATGATTACTTCAACGAATTGTTGGTCGAGAATAGCCGTTGAAACTTCGCTGTCAATTGCACGATTAAAAGCGATAATTCCTCCAAATGCTGATGTAGGATCTGTTGAAAATGCTCTTTGATAGGCTTTTAAAATACCCTGACTTACTGCTACTCCGCAAGGGTTCGCATGCTTAACAATGACACAGGCAGGCTCTATAAATTGATTAACACAATCATAGGCAGCTGCACTATCTGAAATATTATTATATGACAGCTCTTTACCTTGCAATTGGTTCGCTGAGGCTAAGGAGTGATTCTTAGTAAATGATTCATCTTTATAAAAAGCCGCTTCTTGATGGGGGTTTTCACCATAACGAAGTTTAGAAACCAAATTTCCCGTATAAAAAAATTGATTTGTAAAAGTCTCTTTTGAAAAAGATCGGCTTAGATATTGGGTAATTGATGCATCATAGCTTGCGGTATGACCAAAAGCTTTCGCTGCAAGTTGCTGACGGTAATCGAGAGTAAGGGTTTCATTTTCAAGCTTTGCTAAAAATTTATCATAATCACTTGGATCAACAAGTACAGCCACGCCATCATGATTTTTAGAGGCTCCTCTTATCATTGCAGGTCCACCAATATCAATATTCTCAATAGCATCTTCGAGTGAATTAGCAGGATTACTTATTGTTTCTTTAAAAGGGTATAAGTTAACTATCAACAAATCGATGGGCTCAATCTCATGATTTTGCATGACCAAATCATCAACCCCTCTTCTCCCAAGCAAGCCTCCATGTATTATTGGATGCAGAGTTTTTACTCTTCCATCCATAATTTCTGGAAAACCAGTTTTTTCAGATACTTCTATGGCAGAAATATTCGCATCACAAAGTGCTTTATATGTTCCACCAGTAGATAAAATTTCTACACCATGCTGATTTAGAGTGGTTGCCAAATCGATAAGACCACTCTTATCCGAAACACTAATTAGTGCGCGGGTAATTTTAAACATTGCTTGCCTTTTTTAGTTAATTGAATATGTTTTTAATTTTTTTCTTAAAGTGCCACGATTAATTCCTAACATTTCAGCAGCTTGGCTTTGATTTCCATTTGTATATTTCATCACAGCCCGGAATAATGGCTCTTCTACTTGACCTAAAACTAAGTTATATAAATCACCCGGACGATGTCCATTTAGGCTTTCAAAATAAATTTTCAGTGCATTTTCAGTTTGTACACGTAACAACTTAGCATCCATTGATTTGGATTTTTTTCTTTCAATTGAAATTTTTTTCTTTGTCACTAGATTACGATTCCTAACTTATTCATCTAAAAGATAATGTCTAAAATATGCTTGTTGATAGGATATTTTCTTTATATGAGGGATTGAAAATATTCTTTTACTAGACCTACTTGTTCATCTACATTTTGAGCTCGCACTGCTTTTGATCTAAAATCTTTTGAATCATCTAAATGCATACAATACCAATTTAGATGCTTTCTAGCTAATCTTACTCCAAGCTGCTCTCCGTAAAAGTCATACAAATCAAATAAGTGTTCAAGCATAGTATCACGGACATTATTTTTTTCTAGCGGAGTAATATGTTTTCCTTCATTTAAATAATAATTTAATTCACGAAAAATCCAAGGTTTTCCTTGCGAGGACCTTCCAATCATTAATGCGTCAGCTTTGCTTTTTTTAAATACTTCAATGGATTTCTCAGGAGAATTGATGTCACCATTAGCAATGACTGGAATTGAAATTGATTTTTTAATTCGCGCTATTGTCTCGTATTCGGCTTTTCCAGCAAAACGGCAAGCTCTAGTTCGCCCATGAATTGTGATTGCTTGTATACCACTATTCTCAGCAATATGAGCTACCTCTAATCCATTTCTTTCATCTGGATTCCAGCCAGTTCTCATCTTAAGAGTGACTGGTACATTAACCGACTTTACAACCGCCTCCAAGATGAGTTTTATTTTTTTTGTATCCCTCATCAGGGCCGAACCAGCAAGTTTATTGCATACTTTTTTTGCTGGACAACCCATATTGATATCAATAATTTGAGCTCCTTTTTCAACGCAAAGCTGAGCTGCAATGGAAAGTAACCTTGGCTCTGAACCAGCAATTTGAACTACTCTTGGCTCTATATTCATGTCTAAATTTAGTCTATTTTTTGATTTTGTAGTTTTCCATAAGCTAATATCCGCAGTGGTCATTTCAGAGACTGTCATACCGGCACCAAATTTTTTGCACAATCTTCTGAATGGTGCATCAGTGATGCCCGCCATTGGTGCTAAAATAAATGGGCTATCTAGTTTATATTCACCAATTCTCAATAACATCACCTAGTTAGATTATTCTTTTGAGCCACATAGTAAAGACCACTCATTATGATGTTTTAAAGACTGAATGGTTACAAAAGGTTTGTATGCATTTTCAATAAGTTCAACTTGACTCATTAGTATTCCTGAAATACCGATGATTCCATTCCTTTTCAGCATTTTAGTTAGTAGTGGAGCGAGCATCATGAGTGGCTCTGCAAGTATATTAGCCACAATAACATCATATTTCTCTGAGTTATCAATGATCTCTTTATAAACAAAAATATTTTCCTCTATGTTATTCTTTTGAGCATTTATTCTTGTTGCTTCAATTGCCTGAGGATCTATATCTATCGCTGTTACCTTTCTTGCACCAAGTTTTAAAGCGCTAATTCCAAGTATTCCAGAGCCACACCCATAATCCAATATACTTTTATTTTCTAAGTTCAATGAATCGAGCCATTCAAGGCATAATTTTGTCGTTGAGTGAGTTCCAGTTCCAAATGCTAAGCCAGGATCAAGATTAACTATGACTTTATCCTCGGTCTCACTGTGATATTGCTCAGGATATATCCAAAGATTTCTTCCAAAACACATTGGCTTGAAATCTCTCATCCACTCTCTCTCCCATTCTCGTCCAATGAGTCTTTTGATGGAATGTTCGGGTAATTTTTTTATATTGAGAGAAATTAATAAATCATATTTTAGAGATTCAAAATCAGTATCAATCTCAAAGAGACCTGTTATAAGGCTATTTTTCCAGTAAGGAGTTTCACCTGGTAAAGGTTCATATATAGGCTCTATACCAGCATCACTATATGTTATAGATGCGGCATTATGGTTATTGAATATCTTTTCTATGAGATTTTTATTGAGTGAGCCAAGAGACAGTTCAAATTGATACCAATCAGTATTTTTTGATGGATCCATATTATTTATATTCTAAACTATAGTCCAAGTCTTTTTTCGAGATAGTGAATATTGGTGCCACCATTCTTAAACGCAGAATGTTGAAGAATCTCTTGATGAAGGGGGATATTTGTTTTTATACCTTCAATTACTATTTCTTTTAAAGCATTGCTCATACGAGTAATTGCAGAGTCTCGATTATTACCATGAGAGATAATCTTTCCAATCATTGAGTCGTAATGGGGGGGAACCCTGTAACCACTATAAATATGGCTATCAATTCTAATGCCTGGACCACCTGGCATATGCCATAGTTTTATATCACCAGGTGAGGGCATAAAACTTTTTGGGTCTTCTGCATTCATCCTGCATTCAATTGCGTGACCTTGTATTTTGATATCTTTTTGAGAGAGTTTTAATTTCTCTCCAGCAGCTATATTTAATTGTTCTTTTACAATATCAATCCCAGTTATCATCTCTGTGACCGGATGCTCTACTTGTAACCTTGTATTCATTTCTATGAAATAAAATTCGTTGTTTTGATAAAGAAATTCAAATGTCCCTGCACTTCTGTAGCCCATATCTAAGCATGCTTTAACGCAACGATCACCAATGAATTTTCTTTGCTCTTCAGTTATTCCTGGAGCGGGGGCTTCTTCAATAACTTTTTGATGCCTGCGTTGCATCGAACAATCTCGCTCACCAAGATGAATCGCATTACCATGCCCATCTGCTAAAATTTGTACTTCTATATGCCGTGGTGTCTCAAGAAATTTTTCCATATAAACATCTTCATTACTGAATGCGGAGCGAGCTTCGGCCTGGGTGAGTATAATCGCATTTAGTAGTGCTGCTTCAGCATGGACCACTCGCATGCCTCTGCCACCACCTCCACCTGAAGCTTTAATGATAACTGGATAGCCAATTTCTCTAGCGATTCTAAGATTTTCATCTGAATCACCAGTAAGCACACCATCAGATCCAGGTACTGTGGGGACTCCAGCTTCTTTCATTACTTTTATTGCTGAAACTTTGTCACCCATGAGTCTGATAGATTCTGCTTTTGGTCCGATGAAAATAAAACCAGAAGATTCTACACGTTCAGAGAAATCTGCATTTTCAGAGAGGAAGCCATAACCTGGATGAATGGCAACTGCATCTGTTACTTCCGCCGCACTAATAATTCTTGGCATGTCTAGATAACTATCTGCACTTGCAGCTGGACCAATACAAACAGTTTCATCAGCTAACAAAACATGCTTTAAATTACTATCAACAGATGAATGAACGGCGACCGTTTTGATGCCCATTTCATGGCAAGCGCGAAGAATTCTTAATGCTATTTCACCGCGGTTAGCGATAACGACTTTATCTAGCATCTTGCCAATCTCTTAATTATCAGCATTTTTGTCAATTACGAACAATATTTGATCATATTCAACTGGGTCCCCGTTTTGAGCACGAATTGATTTAATAATACCGGTTGCCTCTGCTTCGATTTGATTCATCATTTTCATTGCTTCAATAATACATAATGTATCGCCTTCTTTGACATGATCACCAACTTGAACATATGGTGGCGCCTCTGGGGAGGGAGATGCATAGAATGTTCCAACCATCGGGGATGGTACTTCTTGGTCGGTTTTCTTGTTAATTAATTTCTGAGCATCAATATTATTATCTTCCATTAATGGCTGTTCTTTTGCGCCAGTTGGAAATGAAGATATTGCTGAATTTTCCATGGGGGCAAGAACCCTACCACTTATTTCACGAGATATTCGAACAGAATCCTCTCCTTCAGTGATTTCGATTTCACCGATACCTGACTCATTTAGGAGTTCGATTAGTTTTTTTACTTTTCTGATATCCATAATTTACCTCTAGGATTCCTCAATCTTTTTCATGGCAGCATTTAAGGCTAACTCATAGCCATATGGCCCAAGCCCAATCAAGCAGCCAGCGGCAATATCGCTAAAGTAACTCTTATGCCGAAAATCTTCTCTTGAAAATACATTGCTTAGGTGGATCTCGAAGAATGGAACATTGATAGCGAGAAGCGCATCTCTTATTGCGATACTTGTGTGCGTAAATGCACCTGGATTAATTAAAATGAATTGTGTATCTGAATTTTGACAAGCTTGAATTTTATTAACTATCTCGTGTTCTGCATTACTTTGGAAGCAATCCAAAGAATGGGTATGCTGCTCTGCTAACTTTGTTAGTCTACTTTCTATTTTATCCAGATTCATTTCGCCATAAACATCTGGCTCTCTAGTGCCAAGCAGATTAAGATTTGGTCCATTGATCAGTAATATATTCGCCATATTTGATTATCTTTTTTATATTTTAAAAGAAGATAACAGAATTTAACGTATTTTAACAACTTTTTATGTTTTTTATTAGCAAACTGATTAAGATTTATAGTCGCACATAATGAGCTCAGATGGCGCCCAATTGCAGTTGGGCTTCACTTACGGTTATTTCGCCATTTTCTATGGCTTTTAATGTTTGAGTTATTAACTCTATATGGTGTTCTTTGATCTCACCAATATGAGTTTTGATGATTTCTTGGTCTTTGGTGACAATCATAGTAAAAGGTAAGCCAATAAAATCGACACCTGAATTTTCCGCAACCGCTACTGCATCCTCCTCACCAATTAATATTGGGTAATCAAAGTTTGTGGTTTCTGCATAGGATAAAACTTCATCAAAATCATCCACAGCAATTCCAATTATTTGAATTGGCATACCTGAGAGATTTTTCTGTGTTTCATTCAATAATGGGATTTCTCGTCTGCAGGGTGCGCACCATGTAGCCCAGAAATTGATTAATTTTGCTGAGTTATTCCATTCAGATGAGCTTCTTATGGAACCATTTAAATCGATCATCTCAAAATCTATGAGTAACTGTTTTTCAGAATTATTAGTATCTTCATGAACCACAATATTTTGTGATTCCATTTTCTCACAACCTATTAAGGTTAGGAATAAAAAAAAAGTAAAGAAAGATTTCATCATAGCAGTAGCCTTTTTTATCTAACTGTATTTCACTTGAGAGCCGCTTGAGTGTGTGCTGCAAATTCTCGCGCTTTCATATAACCAACAACTTCGTAGCCATTTTTCTTAACTCCATTATTATCATAAAAGATAATCGTTGGTGGCCCAAACACATTCAGCTTATTTAATAAGATTTGATCTATGCGGTCATTGGCAGTCACGTCCGCTTGCAATAAGACGGTATTAGACAGAGCTCTTTGAACATCTTGATCAACAAAGGTATAGGCTTCCATCTCTTTACAGGAAACGCACCAGTCTGCGTAAAAATCTAACATTACCGATTGTTTTTGCGATGCTGCTTCCTTAAGTTCATATTCTAGGTCCTCTATAGATTTAATGCGCTTAAAGTGTAATTCTTTGTTCGTTATATTTCCTTGGTTAAACATACTAATATTTGCTAATGGTTGTAGCGGATTTTTGCCACCAGATAGTGAACCTAAGATTAGCGCAACGCCGTATACTAAAGCTAATAAGCCAAGGCCTTTATTGAGTTTTTCAGTATTTTTAGAGTTAGTAGTAAGGCTATTTAAGCCACCTAGGAAAACGCCAAACATCAACGCTAGAATTCCCCATAAAGCCAGAATAATGGTGGCATTTATAATACGAGACAGCATATAGATGGCTAGGCCAAGCATTAAGAAGCCAAATATGTTTTTTACTTTATTCATCCATTCGCCAGCTTTTGGTAACAATCGTCCAGCTGAAGTTCCTAGTATTATTAATGGCGTTCCCATTCCAAGGCTCATTGCGAATAGGGCTATTCCACCCCTAGCAATATCTCCTGTTTGACTTATTACCATTAGGGTTGCTACTAATGGTGGCGCAACGCAAGCAGTCACGATTAAGGAGGAGATTGCCCCAATAAAAAAGCTACCAATTACAGTTCCTCGCCGTTGCTGGTTATTTAACTTTGATAGCTGAGTTTGAAAGACGGAAGGAAGCTCAAAGTTAACTAAATCAAACATAGCTAAAGCAAGAAAAATAAATAAAATTACGATTGCAATAATGACCCAAGGAGTATTAAAAAGAGCCTGGAGCTGAAGACCGATTGAGGCGCTAATAATTCCTGCAAAAGTATAAACAATAGCCATTCCCATTACATAACTAGTAGCTAAGATGAAACCTCTCTTGGGAGTAATATTTTCTCCTTCACCAGCAAGAATTCCAGAGAGAATAGGAATCATAGGCAGAACGCACGGAGTTAAGGACAGTAATAAACCTGCGACAAAAAAGGTGAGGATTACTGTTAATATGCTCGCTTTAGAAACAAGAGATGCCAGACGTGATTGTTCTGAGATTTTAATTTCGCCAGACGTTGTATTCTGATTTATTTCTCCTGTAGGGAAAATAACATCAATTTCTCTCTGTTGCGGGGGCAAGCATAATTCATTTTCAATGCACCCTTGATATTTAAGGGTAAAGGTAAGATTGGTTTCATTAGGATCTAGTCTACCAATTGCAATTCTACCAAAAACCTCTTTAAAATAAACTTCAGTTTCACCAAAAGATGCATCGTTTTTTATTACACCTTTTGGTAATTCAATCGCACCTATTCTTATGTCTTTGTTTTTTGCCGTAATGGAAATTTTATCTTTATATAGGTAATGATTTGGTGCTATTTGAAATGCAATTTCTAAAGTAGATGAATCAATTGATTGAAGAAACGGCTTAAAAGCTGAATTATTTTCATTATTGGTGTTTCTCAGAGAATCAATTTGCTTTGATTCTGGAGATTCAATTAATTTTATATTGGTATTCCATTTTTGAGGAGGGTAACAAATACCTCTATCAGCGCATCCTTGAGATTCTATTATAAGTTCAAGTTGATTTTTTGCTGTATTGATTCTTTCGTAAGGTATAAGAAATGAAATATTACCTCTATATACTTGTTGGACCCCAAAAAATTCATCCTCATGATAAGAGCCTTCAGGCAATTTTAGATTGACTAATCGAATATCCGGTGTGTTCGACACAAAATTGATTTTTTTGCGATAAAGGTAATACCCATCTTCGATGGACCAATTTATCTTTATAGACGAGCCCGTATCTTCAATTTCATACTTAAAGGCTTCTTCAGCTCGCAGTAATGGTTTATTTGATGTTTTATAATCAGATGATTCAACCGATTTTGAGTCATTTGAGCAGCCAGATAATATAGCTGCTGCTATGATCAAAAGCAGGGAAATGTTTTTAAATTTAATTGAATTAAAAATCGATATATTCATTATTGTATAGGCATGATGGCTTTGTGATAGTTTCTTTAATTATTTTCTTTGTAGTGAAAAATTTATAGATATTGACAACTAATTCTTTGACTAATTAGAAATCATACAGTGCCAAAAAAGATCTGTCATTATAGAGATAACAATAGTTACAACAAATAACACAATGTTATTTTACTTGTTTTTCGTAATTAAAACTTGAAATTTATATTTGCGTCCTTATTATTAGCACTCGTCGTAATTGAGTGCCAACAGCATTTATTTCGAAGAATTGAATTTTTTAAGTTAATTAACATTTTATAGGAGAGTAGCTGATGAATATTCGTCCGCTTCATGACCGAGTCATAGTTAAGCGCATGGAAGAAGAGCGTACATCCCCTGGAGGAATTGTTCTTCCGGATGGCGCCACAGAAAAGCCGATTAAAGGTGAAGTTATTGCTGTAGGAAACGGAAGAGTTTTGGATTCAGGTGAAATGCGCGCATTGGACGTAAAAGCCGGTGACCAAGTTTTATTTGGTAAATACAGTGGAACTGAAATTAAAGTTGATGGCGAGGAGCTTCTTGTAATGAAAGAAGATGACATCGTTGCAATTTTTGAAGGCTAATGAAATTTATTTCATTATTTAATGTAAGAATAATATTTTAAGAGGAAAATTAAATGTCTGCTAAAGAAGTACGTTTCAGCGACGATGCAAGGTCAAAGATGTTTGCAGGTGTAAATGTCTTAGCAAATGCCGTAAAAGTTACATTAGGCCCAAAAGGTCGAAATGTTGTACTTGATAAAAGCTTTGGAGCACCGACCGTTACTAAAGATGGTGTATCAGTTGCTAAAGAAATCGAACTTGATGATAAGTTTGAAAATATGGGCGCCCAGATGGTTAAAGAAGTAGCATCACAAACTTCTGATATTGCTGGGGATGGAACTACAACTGCAACTGTTTTGGCGCAAGCTGTCCTTAGGGAAGGCTTAAAATCTGTAGCTGCTGGAATGAATCCAATGGATCTTAAGCGTGGTATTGATAAAGCCACTGCCGCTATTATTGAGCAATTACAGAAAATCTCAAAACCTTGCAAAGACGATACTTCCATTGCACAAGTGGGAAGTATTTCTGCTAACTCTGATGTAGAAGTAGGTGAAATTATTTCTAAAGCAATGGAGAAAGTTGGTAAAGAAGGCGTTATTACTGTTGAAGAAGGCAATGCGCTCCACAATGAGTTAGATGTTGTTGAAGGTATGCAGTTTGACCGTGGTTATTTATCGCCTTACTTTATAAACAATCAGCAAAGCCAAACTGTAGAATTAGAAATGCCTCTTATTTTATTACACGATAAGAAGATTTCTAATATACGTGATTTATTACCAATACTTGAGGGTGTAGCAAAAGCTGGTCGTCCTTTGTTAATTATTGCAGAAGATGTTGAAGGTGAAGCTCTCGCAACTTTGGTAGTTAATAATATACGCGGGATAGTTAAAGTAGCTGCAGTTAAGGCTCCAGGATTTGGTGATCGTCGCAAAGCAATGCTTGAAGATATAGCTATCCTCACGGGCGGTAAAGTTATTGCTGAAGAAGTTGGTCTTTCACTAGAAAAAGCAACTATCGAAGATCTTGGCGATGCTAAAAAAATACAAATCAATAAAGAAAATACAACAATTATTGATGGTGCTGGAAGCGCAAATGAAATTAAGGGCCGTGTAGAAACTATTAATAATGAAATTGCAGACTCTAGTTCCGATTACGATAAAGAGAAACTACAAGAGCGAGTAGCAAAACTTTCAGGTGGTGTGGCAGTTATAAAAGTTGGTGCTGCAACTGAGATCGAAATGAAAGAAAAGAAAGCTCGAGTAGAAGATGCATTGCATGCAACAAGAGCGGCTGTTGAGGAAGGTGTTGTTCCTGGCGGTGGTGTTGCCTTGATCAGAGCTGTTACAGGTATATCAAAACTTACTGGTGATAATGATGATCAAAATGTTGGTATCGCGATATTGAGACGTGCTGTTGAAGAGCCGCTTCGTCAAATTGTGGCTAATGCCGGTGGAGATGCCAGTGTTGTTCTCAACGCCGTAGCTGAAGGAAAAGGTAACTATGGTTACAATGCAGCTACAGGAGAGTATGGAGATATGATCGAGTCTGGAATTCTAGATCCAACTAAAGTAACACGTTACGCATTGCAAAATGCGGCCTCTGTTTCAGGTTTGTTGCTTACAACAGAAGCTATGGTTGCTGATGCTCCTCAGGATGGACCATCAGCTGCTCCTGCGATGCCTGATATGGGTGGAATGGGAGGAATGGGAGGAATGGGAGGAATGATGTAAGTCATTACTTTCTTCCGCTCGATAAAAAGCCTCGCAATGCGGGGCTTTTTTATTGCTAAATTTTTTATTTTTTTCGAAGATATTTAGCCCAGATACGATAAGACAGCAGAACAGAGAGAATGACTGCATAAATTAATGGTTCGGTAATGTCTTTTTTCACTTGCCACCAATAATGCCATACAGCCAAAACACTCGCGCCATAAACTAAACGATGAATTTTGTGCCATTTTTTTTGTAATTTTCTTTGCATTTTATTCGTCGAAGTAATCGTTAGAAGAAGTAATATTAATAACGCTAAAAATCCGATTGTTATAAAAGGCCGCATAATAATATCTTCGGTGATTGCTGGGATATATAAGCTTTGTTCGAGTATTAGCCAAGTTAAGAAGTGCATGAGAATATAAAAAAAAGTAAATAAACCAAGCATTCGCCTAAACATGATAAGCCAGATTTTTCCTGTGATCTGCCTTAGAGGAGTTATCATAAGAGTAAGAAGTAAAAATCTTAAGCCCCAGTTACCAAGCCTATCTTGAATTTCTTCAATTGGGTTAGCACCCAAATTCCCAGTTAATTCAAACGCATCGGTAAGAATATAAAAAAATGGCAGAAGGCAGATTAAAAAGATTGGTGGCTTCAAGAACTTTCTTGCTGCTCTAGAGGATAGCATTATTTTTTAGACCCTAATCAGAAGTGACGACGAAGATTGAGTCCATCATATAAATGAGCCACTTGTTCCCCATAACCATTAAACATTTGTGTTGGCTGTTTGCTGGCAAACACCCCACTACCAATCCTCCTTTCTCTGGCTTGACTCCACCTTGGATGAGATACTTTTGGATTAACATTCGCATAAAAGCCATATTCATTTGATGCTGCCATTTCCCAGCTTGTTTTTGGCTGACTTTTGACAAAACTCATTTTAACTATGCCTTTAATGCCTTTAAAGCCATATTTCCAAGGTACAACCAATCGTATTGGAGCTCCATTTTGATTTGGTAGGGCACGACCATAAATTCCTACAGCAAGTAATGGAAGGGGATTCATAGCTTCAGCCATGGTTAATCCCTCACGATAAGGCCATTTTAGCACTCTTGATTTTTGACCTGGCATTCTTTCGCGATCATTTAAAGTCTCAAATCGAATATGCGTTGCCGAAGACAGAGGTTTGAATGACTTGATAATATCAGCCAATGGTATTCCCACCCATGGAATTACCATAGACCAAGCCTCAACACATCTCATTCTGTATATACGTTCTTCGAGTAGGTAAGGCTTAACAAAATCTTCTATATCAAATATTCCAGTTTTTTCAGCTTCTCCTGTGACTTCAATTGACCATGGACGTGATTTAAAGTCTTTTCCGTTTTTATAAGGATCATCTTTACCAGTGCCAAACTCATAATAATTATTGTAGCTAGTAACATCTAAAAAATTATTTATTTTTTCATCGGTACTGTATTGACTGGACTGAATATTATCTAATTCTGCAAATGGTTCTTGAGGAAGGCTAGCACCAAGTATTTTTCCTGAAAGTAAGCCACCACCGATTAACGTAGTTGATTGAATAAATTTTCGACGATTAAGATAGTTATCTTCACTAGTTATTTCAGAAGATTTAATGATGGAAGATCGTTTAATTAACATATTTTTTTATTCCAAGATAACAAAAATTAACCCCATTCTTGAACACGATATACAACATCACCACCAGGGCGGAGTCGCCAGCCAGTTATAGGGTTACTGTGATAGGGTATAGACCCAGCCCCTCTGACCTTGATTAAAGTTTCACGAGTTGGCTGAATATAACCAGATTCATCTATCGCTCGACTTAAGATAACTGTTTCCTTGCCATCCCAATTAAATAGATGCCGGAATCGTGTATGTGCCTTTGATAGGATTGGTTCTTGAAGTTTTGCAGATTCCCAAGTTTTTCCATTATTTGTACTAACTTCTGTACCAGTAATAAAACCACGACCACTCCAGGCAATTCCTTGTATCTCTATCCAGCCTTTTTCTATTGTATTTGGATAACTAGGATAAGTGATAATTGAGCGCGCATCCATAGACAGACTGAACTGTCTTGCTTTACCATTTTTAATGATTTCAGTGTATTTGGATGTTTCTTCACGTGTCATAAACGGCTGATCAGAGAACTCAATTCTTCGTAACCATTTAACTGACGAATTTCCTTCATAACCAGGGTTTAAGAGTCTTATGGGGTAACCATTTTCTGGTCTAACAGCTTCTCCATTTTGAGCGTAAACGATCATAGATTCATTCCATATTTCTTTAGGAATACTTCGAGTTAATACTGCTGCATCAGATCCTTCAGCTAAAAACCATGTTGCAGAGGGCTTGATACCTACTTCCTTTAGAATGGTTGATAGCATGACACCCGTCCATTCACTTTGACTAGTCATACCACAAATATTTTGTGGTGTAGTATATTCATCAGCTTCTCTGGCTAGATTTCCAGAGCACTCAATAAAGCAAATTCGACTGACTGCTGGAAATCTTTTTAAGTCATTTATTGAAAAAGTCATTGGTCTATCAACTAGACCATGAATAATTAATTTATGTTTTTCCACATCAATAATTGGCACACCAGCATGGTGACGTTCAAAATGAAGATCTGAGGGAGTAATAGTTCCATGCAATTGATGAAGAGGAGTTCTAGAGCTGGTTCCTGTATACCTGACATCACGCTCATAATTTTCAAATATTGAGCGTTTACCAACTTTAGTAGCCCATTGGTTCGCGGTCACTTTTGATGGATCTTCTGGCGCGTAAGGTCGATTTGAAGATACTTGAATTTCTTCACCTGTAGCTGATTTTGCAATTATTGTTCCAGCTGCTCCCGCCATACCTACAAGCGCGCTTCGCCGAGTTATATTTAATTTAGATGATTTATTTTCTTTCTTTTTCATTTTTAGTGCACCCTATTATATTCAAGACGATCATCAGGTATGAATTTATCATGCGCAGGCATTACTATTTCTTTTAGTGAACTGGCTGAAAGTATTGTGTTATCAGGAACAATTCTATTCAGATAAAGTAAATATGCTGAGAGAGCATAAACTTCATTGAAGGTTAATGAGCCTGGAGCATTCATGGGCATGGAGCGTAAAATATAATCGTAAAGTGTGGTTGCATAAGGCCAGTAATTACCAATTGTTCTGCACTCAAAGCCACATGCAATGCTGCCTTGAGGAAATTCTTCACCCTCATCCGCTACTAGACGACCACTAACACCACCTGTGCCTTCGATTCCATGGCAAAAAGAACATTGTGCCATGTAGAGTTTCTCTCCTTCTTGGACAGAGCCCTCTCCAAGCGGCAGTCCAGTTCCATCTGGCCTGACATCTAAGTCCCATTTTTTTATCTCTTCTCTAGTTGCGGGGCGCCCAAAATTAAATAACACAGCTTTATTTGCTGAATTATCGTTAGTATTGATTTCATTTTGTTGGCTATATGATAAACCAGAGATAAATAAGGAAAAATAAATAATGAAAATTTTTATATATAAATTGAATGTCATTTTGTCCCCATAAAGATTACTTTTGGATCTTTGCGATTAGGGAATTATAATCGCAGGATATTTAATTTCATTCAAGAAAATTTGTTTTTATAATCTTTAAAAACTTTTTTTATATAAAAATTCCATAATAACTTGTAATTTTTTGCTGGTGAGGATAATTTCTGCATTAGAATGTTGATGGGGACAAATAAATAATAGATTTGTTTAAAGCGACTGGGAGGCGGTGGAAGTTCCAGAGCAAATATTATTGAAAATCACCCCGGAGTTATCAGCTGAAATGCAATATGCAAATTAAGCATGATCGGTTAATCCACGATAAGGGTATAATGAGGCGGAAATTGATTTTCGCAAAACCGGGTGGTACCGCGATAAATATTATTATTGCCCCGGACGTATACTAACGTTCGGGGTTTTTTTTGGGTAAAAGAAATACATAGAAATGAAATTTAAAGAAATTAAAAACAGATATAATGGCCCCGCTCTTGAAAAAGAGGTCTTGACCTTTTGGAAAAAAAATTCTGTTTTCGAGAAAACACTTGAGCAGTCTAATCAACAACCTTTATATACTTTTAATGAAGGCCCCCCGACTGCAAACGGAAAACCTGGTATTCACCATGTATTGGCGAGATCTTTCAAGGATGCTTTTCCAAGATACAAAACAATGCAAGGTTTTCATGTGCCTCGCAAAGCCGGCTGGGATACCCACGGATTGCCTGTTGAGCATGAGATAGAAAAGCAACTAGGAATTTTTGATAAGAAAGAAATTGAATCTAAGGTTGGCATTGCTGAATTTACAAAACGATGCCGAGAATCTGTCATGACCTATATAAAAGATTGGGAAAAGATGACTGAAAGAATGGGTTTCTGGGTTAATACCGAAGATGCTTATTACACACTCGATAATAAATACATTGAAAGTGTATGGCATTTATTAAAAAATATTTGGAATAAAGATCTTATTTATCGAGGTTACAAGGTAGTCCCCTATGACCCTCGAATAGGCGCTACTTTGTCACAACATGAGCTCGCCCAGGGTTATCGTGATGTCAAAGATCCATCTATTTTTGTTAGATTTGCATTAAACGATGAGGTTAACACATCATTTCTCGTCTGGACTACTACTCCATGGACGCTTCCCTCAAACTTAATGTTAGCTGTTAATTGTGATGTGGATTACGTCTACATTAAAATTGAAGATGAGATTTTAATTCTTGCAGAGGTGTTATTAGATGCCGTATTACAGGATCGCCCGTATTCGATTGTTAAAAGAGTAAAGGGCAAAGAATTGATTGGAAAAGAGTATTCGAGGCTCTTTGATTATCTTGAAGTACCAAATGAGGTAAACGCCTTTAAGGTATATGAAGCTGATTTTGTAAGTACTGAAAATGGAACAGGAATCGTACATTGCGCACCAGCTTATGGGGTTGATGACCTTGAGTTGGGCCAAAAAAATGATTTGCCTGTCATACATGGCGTTGGTCTAGATGGAAACTTCATTAAAGAGGTGACTCCAGTTGCGGGATTGTTTTTCAAGGATGCTGATGAAACTCTCATCCAAATATTGAAAAAGCAAGGCTCCATGTTTCGCTCTGAAAAATATTTGCATAGCTATCCATTTGGATGGAGAACGGGTGATCCAATTATCTATTACGCAAAACATGCTTGGTATATAAGAACATCAAAATTTCGTGACCGTATGGTTGAGTTAAACAAGACAATAAATTGGGTCCCAGGTCATATTCGTGATGGTCGGTTCGGTAAATGGCTAGAAAATAACCAAGATTGGGCTCTATCTAGGGAACGTTTTTGGGGGACACCATTACCAGTATGGACTGATGGCGAAGACAGTTATCACTGCGTAGGTTCGGTAGAGGAATTAGCGGAGCTATCAGGTCAGAAATTAACAGAGGTAGATCTTCATCGACCAAGTATTGATGATATTACTTTTGAAAAAGACGGTAAACAGTGGACTCGTGTTCCTGAAGTTATTGATTGTTGGTTTGACTCAGGCGCAATGTCTTTTGCTCAATATCATTTTCCATTTGAAAATGAAGAGAATTTTGATCAACGTTTTCCAGTGGATTTTATTTGCGAGGCAATTGATCAGACGCGAGGATGGTTCTATACCTTGCATGCAATTTCGACTTTAGTTTCCAATAGTGTGGCCTATCGTAATTGCATTTGCTTGAGTCATATCGTTGACAAGGATGGTAAAAAAATGTCTAAGTCATTGGGAAATATTATTAATCCTTACGATGTTTTTGATAGCGTTGGTGCAGATGCCCTTCGATGGCACTTTTTGGCAAGAATATCTCCAGACATTCAAAAAAGAGTTTCAGTAGAGATAATTTCAGACGTTGCTAGTTCATTTATGAATACATTCTGGAATACATATGGCTTTTTTATATTATATGCACGTCTTGATAATATGGATTTAAATACGCCATTGAATATAAAAGACAGACCTGAGACTGATCGCTGGGTATTGGCTTTACTAAACCAAACGATAGTTAAAACGACTGATGCCTTAGATAAATACGATGCCAAGGCGGCTGGTGAAGCAATCGAATCATTTATTGACCAACTTAGTAATTGGTATATCAGGAGAAATCGACGTCGTTTTTGGAAATCCTCAGATCTTGAGGATAAAAGATCTGCTTACCTAACTTTATATCAGTGCCTAGATGTTATACATCGATTGATGGCTCCGTTTGTTCCATTTTTAGCTGAGAATGTTTATCAGAATTTAATTCGTTATAACCAGACCGATGCCCCTATTAGCGTTCATATGACAACTTGGCCTAAGATAGAAACAGACTGGGAGAATGAAGATCTACTATTTGAAATCAATGTAATTCAAAAAGTAGTTGGTTTAGCTCGAGCAGCCAGAGCTCAATCTGGTGTACGTGTAAGGCAACCTCTTCAAAGATTATTGATTAGAACACCGACTGATTTAACGGCAAAAGCAATAAAAAAACACGAATTTCAAATTTTAGAAGAGTTAAATGTAAAGGAGATTGAGTTTATTGCTCGTGATGCTGATCTTGTAAGTTATGTAATTAAGCCAAATTTACCAAGAATTGGTAAAAAATACGGTAAATTAATACCAGCTATTAAAGAAGCTCTAGTAAATTCTGATACGGCAGAAATAGCTAGTCTGGTTGCGAAAGGACGATCCTTTGAAGTTCACTGTAATAATCAACGATTAACGTTTGAACCAGATGATGTGTTAATTGAAACAAGATCAGCAGAAGGCTACTCATGTGGAGAGGAAGGTGGTTATTTGACTGCCTTAGATACTCAACTTAATAATGATTTGATCAAAGAAGGCTTGGCAAGAGAGTTAGTTAGGTCAGTGCAAGAAGCCAGGAAAAAATCTGGCCTAGATGTCTCAGATAGGATCATTCTTGGAATTAGTGGTTCAGAATTAGTAGAGAGCGCACTAGATAAATATAAAGAATTCTTAATGACAGAAACATTGGCCATTAAATGGCAAGTAGGGATCAATGATCCATTATTTACTGAAAATAATAGTCTCGATGATGAGGTATGGCTAATTGAGTTATTAAAAGATAAAGGCTGAAATTATTCTTTTATCATTCCTAAGAATTCCGTTCGAGTTTTTGCATCTTTTCTAAAAGTCCCCAACATTTGACTAGTTACCATAGATACACCAGTTTTATGTACACCTCTTGTGGTCATGCATTGATGTGACGCCTCTATAACTACAGCACAGCCTTTTGGTTTGAGAACATTTTGGATGCAATGGGCGATTTGTGCATTCATTTTTTCTTGCACTTGAAATCTTCGGGCAAAAGTCTCGACCACTCGTGCAAGTTTACTTATACCGACCACTTTATTGTTTGGAAGATAACCCACATGTGCTTTTCCTATAATAGGAGCCATATGATGCTCGCAGTGTGATTCAAAGGAAATATTTCTGAGTACGATCATTTCATCATAACCTTCAACCTCTTCAAAGGTTCTCTCTAAATACTTAATAGGATCTTCTGTATAGCCTTTAAACCAGTCTTTGTAGGCCCGAGCTACTCGTCCAGGAGTATCAAGAAGCCCTTCTCGGCTTGGGTCATCCCCAGCCCATAAAAGGAGTGTACGGACCGCTTCCTCAGCCTTTTCTTGAGTCGGTTTGATGATTTTTATTTTATTATCTTTTGACATTTTTCACCTGAATATTATTGGGGGAGTTAAGAATTATTTATATAGAGCATGAAATTCCGGTACCTTTCATTGCGCAGTATCCATTAATATTTTTAGCTAGATATTGTTGATGATATGTTTCTGCATAATAAAATTTATCCAGCATTTTAATTTCGGTGGTTATTTTTCCTAATATCTCCGAGGATGTAATTGATTTTTTATCTATAGCCTCAGTTAATTTTATTTGATAATGATCGAGAGATTTCTCAGCTAAATTTAAATGATTTTTGGAGGTTGTATATATAGTTGAGCGATATTGTGGACCAACATCACTTCGTTGGCGCATACCATGAGTCGGATTATGAGACTCCCAAAAAATATCGAGTAATTCTAAGTAACTAATCTCTTGAGGTCTGAATATGATCATTACCACTTCGGCATGTCCACTCTTGCCATTGCAAACCTCTTCATAATTGGGTTCTTCAGTATGGCCACCAGCGTAACCAACTGCTGTCGCGTAAACACCAGGAATCTGCCAGAAATGTCTTTCAGGACCCCAAAAGCAACCCATACCAAAGATAGCTTGTTCAGTATCATGTGGAAAAGGAGCTTCTATAGAATTTTGATTTACATAGTGATTCATAGGTATTTTTAAATAATTTAAGATTTCAGATAGAGATATTAATTATATTATTTTTCCGAAGTTAATTCACTCGGAATCTTATTGTGTAGGTGTATTATTTTTCTTATAGAAAAATTCATGTTCAAATATGACATTCTGAGCTATTACAGGTTCACGCTCATAAAATTTAGGTCGATAAACTAATTTTCTTATTTCTTTACCTATGATGCTGTGCATAAAATCAAGCCCATCAGGTTTAAAAGACGAGCGATTTATATTTCTCGCTAAACCTCTTTTAGAAACATTAAAGTTAAAAGTTACCTGACCCTTTTCATAACCAGGAGGCGTATCTTCCTGATACGTTATTGAGGTATCTTCATAGAATTTTGGTGGATATATATCCTCTAAAATCACCGGTTGTTCCAACGATAGCGCTCTAAATTCGAGTTTTAATTCATCATCAGAGAGTAGGTCCCAGATCTCCCTGTATACACTGTAAGACCGATTAGCTCTATCACTCATCACATAATAGTCAGCCAGAATCATTTTTGTTTCAGCTAGATTTTGCCAAGTTGCTTCTGGGTTTTTTTCGGCTATGCGGATAGCTTTTTTTAAATATGAATCACCCTTTGCAACGGTTGGAATATCATCATAACCCATGTTATTGAATTGGATATAAAGATAGGTTTTACCTAATTCAGTCAATGGTTCAATTAGAGTAAGACTATCTTTACCATTTTGTTTTTGTGTAATACTTATTATTCTCCGCCAGGTCTTTCGTTCTTTTTCAAATAATCCAGACTTTCTTTGCGATTTAGCTAGTGTTTTTAGGGCGGGAATCATTTCGAAACTATATGGATCAAGATTGCGAGATTGTAAATAGTAAATACGTTTTTCTATATCAGATGCATTTTTTGGTTCTTTAGCAGTGACATATACATTAGCCAGGGATTGAAGGCTCTCAAGCTGCTCTAGATTGTGTGGACCATCATTGACATGGCTAATATGGATGGCTCGATTATAATTATCTCTAGCAAGATCCATACGATTCATTTTTAGCTGAGTTTCAGCAAGACCTCTAAGAGGGTTGATCAAGCTTTTATCTAGGCGATTTTCAATACGCTCTATAGTGGAAATAGCTGCTTCATAGTTTAATACAGCTGACTCATATTTTTTTTGACCCTGTTGTGCCATTGCTAATTTTATAAGTGAATTGGCAGCTTCTTGGCTGTCAATTCCATATTTTTGTATGGATTGTTCCACTATCTGTTTGGCTATCTGATCTGCTTCATCAAACATTTGATCAGCAATTGCGTCCAAATAAATGGTTTGTAGATTACTAGTTCCAGTATTTTTTTCTTGGCTAATGCTGACTTGAAAGGGTATCAATAAGATTAGACTGATGAGTAATAGATATAGAAGCCTAAAATCGCATCGAAAAGATAAGCAATTTGATGAGTGACTTATATTCATATTTTTTCTAATGTTATTTAATACAATATTTAGTATAGCCTAGCTTGATTAGAATAAAAGTTTCTTAATGTTACAAGATAAATTTGGATGTTTTATTTGGTAGGCCCGATGAAATTATTTTTTTGGCAACGCCAGATAAGTTCCTGCGAGAATTAAGAGTACTCCAAAGATGGCATATATTGTCCATTGATATTCGCCAATAAGTGTAGATATAAGTAGTGCCACAACTGGAAAAAGAAGTGTTATGTAAGCTGTCCTTGTAGAGCCAATCTTCTTAATCAACATTAAATAACAGCCAAAAGTAATGGCAGAAGCGGCAATCGATAGATACAACAATGAAATAATATAACTTGCAGTTAACTCAAAAACTATTGGTCTTTTTAAAGCTAACGCAATTAAGAAGGATAGTATCGAGCCACAAAGCATTGCATGTGCGTTTATTATTACGATTGAGAGATTTTTATTAGTATTTACAATAGCTGTCATATTACCTAATGAGGCGATTATTACGGCTGTAAACAACCAAAAGCCACCAATGATGGATTGATTTGAATTTTTTATATTTTTTAATTCAGGCCAAAATAAAAAAATAATACCTATGATTCCAATAATTGCAGCTACTAAGATTCTTTTTTCAATTTTTTTGGCAAAAAATATACGCTCAAAGAGGGCGTTAAAAATTACAATGAGACTGAATAAGACCGCTGCCAAGCCACTTACTACGTAATTCATACCATAGTAAGTAAAAAGGTAGTTTAAGCAAAACATAGTACTTCCCATGAGGAATATCATCGGGTAGTAAGAGAGTTTTATGTGAAGTTTGTCTCCTTTAAAAATGGCATAAGCAAATAAAGCCATCGACGCTATAAAAAATCGATAAGCAACCGATAATTCCTCAGAGACCACGCCATATTGATAAGTTATGGCCATCCATGATGAACCCCAAATTAAGGTGACTAAAAGATAAATGAATGGGGTAGGCATTAAAAGAGTTACTGCTGATGGGTTAATAATAAGTTACATTATATTGAAATCGATGCTGAGTGTATTGCTTTATTATGGAGATTATTGATGATTAGAAATCGATAATAGTTTGGCAAAAGGGTAAGCTTTATTTTCTATGAAAATCACAGATAAATTTATTGAGCCTTTGCCCTCTGCTACTGTTTTATTAATTCGTGACAGCTCAAGTGGCCCTGAAGTATTTTTGGTATTAAGGCGAAAAGAAGCCTCTTTTGGAGCCAGTTATGTTTTTCCTGGCGGGGTAATTGATCCTGTTGATAATTCAATTAATGAATACTTTGATGATAGAGCTAAGAACTTAATTGATAAACAATTGGACCTTAGTTCTGACGGATTTTCTTATCTTAGTGCTGCGATACGAGAGTTATTCGAGGAAGCTGGAATACTTTATGCAAAGTCAGATAAAGGAGAACTCCCAAAACCACATGAATTACAACTTTTTCGTGACCAATTGAATAGTAAATCACTTTCATGGAGTCAATTCTTAAAAGAGAATAAACTTCGTTTGTGTCATAAGGATTTAATATATTTTGCTTTCTGGATTACGCCATTATATTTGTCTAGAAGATACACAACTCGTTTTTTTTGTGCGAAATTACCAAAAAATCAAATCGCATCACATTGTGGTAATGAATTAATTAATAGCTGCTGGTTGTCTCCTAAAGAGGCTTTGTTAGCCAGAAGAAAAAAAGATATTAGCATACCTCATCCTACTGCTATAACTTTGATGCAAATTAGAGGATTTGCTAACGCGAATGAAATTATTGAGTGGGCACGGCAGAAGTTAACTCTTGGTGTGCCATGCTATTTTCCTGAACTTACTACCTCTGAACTAAAAGGTGATTTTACCTAGAAGGATTTCTGTAAAAAATAATTATAGAAATAAGACGATTTTATGAAAGTTATTCCAACTAAAGCTGGAGAAATACAGATTTTAAAGTCAGGGTTATGTCGTTTGACAGCTCCTAACCCTGGGCTTATGACTGGAGCTGGCACAAATACCTATATTATTGGCGAAAAGAATTTTGCTGTAATTGATCCTGGTCCAGATGTAGATCAGCATATTCAACAAATTTTGGAATTCACAGAAGGAAATATTTTATGGATATTGGTTACCCATACTCACCAGGATCATTCGCCAGCAGTTTTATCTCTAGCCAAAGCTACTGGCGCTCAAGTTTTAGGGATCTCCCCTCCCTTGGATGGTCATCAAGATATGACATTTTCACCACATCGAGAATTATTTGATGGAGAGTTACTTAATAGTGATGAATTTGAGCTAACTGTAATACATACCCCAGGACATGCCTCTAATCATCTTTGTTATTTTCATCATCAGTATAATTGGCTTTTTTCAGGAGATCATATTATGGAGGGTTCCACAGTGTTGATAAATCCTCCAGATGGCAATATGGGAGAATATCTAAATTCAATGCATAAACTTACGCAGAAAAAAATTAAAGCTGTAGCGCCAGGTCATGGAGTAATTATTGATAATCCATATGAGGTAATGGACTGGATAATTAAGCATCGTTTAGAAAGGGAAAAAAAAGTTTTAAAGTCTCTCAAAAGTAACCCTAATTCAAAATTAAGTGATTTGGTAAAACTAGTATATAAGGATGTACATGAATCTTTATATCCGTTAGCTGAGAGATCATTATTAGCCCACTTAATAAAATTAAGCGAAGATAACCTTGCCCTTAATCATAATGATCGATGGGAGATGATCAATTAATTCTATATAGTCTTTGAATTATAAGAAAATAAAAAACAAATTTTTTATTTTAATTACTTAATAATCAACTTGATCTATAATTAGAGATATCTCATTTTAATAAAGATTTTTAGTATAAATTTATGACTTTTGTGGTAACAGAAGCTTGCATCAAATGTAAATATACTGATTGTGTTGAAGTATGTCCCGTAGATTGTTTTCATGAGGGGCCTAATATGCTGGTCATCAATCCTGATGAATGTATTGACTGTACATTGTGTGAACCTGAATGCCCTGTTGATGCCATATTGTCTGAAGATGAGCTGAGTGATGATCAACAAAAATTCCTCCAAATCAATACAGAGCTGTCTGCAAAATGGCCAGTGATTGTGGAAATAAAAGCTGCACCAGCAGATGCTGATGATTGGGTTGATGTAAAAGATAAACTAAAACATCTAGAGCGATGAATTTTTTTCATAATCGCTAATATTAAAATTATTGATTATATCAATTAATTCCTGACTGCTGTCTTCCTGGAGAAAGTGACCTGCATTTTTTATAATCCTATGATTTAAATTTTTACAGCCGGGCACTTGATGTTGAAATTTTTTGGCCCCACCTCGGGTAATTGGATCCCGGTTACTAAAAGCAGTAAGAAATGGTTTGTTCCATTCTCTTAGGATATTCCATGCAATTTGGTTATTTTTAGATTCAGGATCTCTAATGCTAATCGGTACCAGTTGAGGAAAAGCTCTTGCACCTATTTTATATCGAGCTGAAGGGAAGGGCGCATCATACGCCTCCATAGTCTCTCTATCTAATATTCTCACAGTCCCTTGTTGGATGATTTTACCAATAGGAAACCAAGGACTGTATCTTGCAAAAAGTCGCCAGTAATTAAATGCTTTTGGAATCTTCTCTTTTCCTGTGGGCAACCCACCATTAGAAAGTATTATTTTTGAAAATCTTTCTGAATTATCGATTGCAACTCTCAAGCCAATTAGTGAACCCCAATCTTGGCAGAATAAAATTATATTTTTTAAATTAAGCAGCCGAATAAATTTTTCTAACCATTCAATATGTGTGGAATAACTATAAGCATTGGATGAGGAAGGTTTATCGGATTTTCCAAAACCAATGAGATCTGGCGCTATAACTCTTAAACCAGATTTTTGCAGAGGAAAAATCATATTTCGATATAAATAAGACCAAGTTGGCTCTCCGTGTAATAAGAGAATAACAGGATCAGATATTGAGCCTTCATCAATAAAATGCATACGAAGATCACCGATTGATATGTAATTGGGTTTAAAAGGATAATCTTTTAGGTTATTAAAACATGCGTCCGGTGTTCTTAGGTATTTCATCAATTATAGATTATCATTGTTATTATTATTTTATTAACAAGTTTGAGGATATTTAATGGGTAAAGTAGAAGATATTGCACGGAGAGAGAAAATTCGTGCACCTATGGAGACGCTTGATACTGTTATTGTGGATAAAAAAATGGGATTAGCTGGTGATATTCGGGGTGGATCTTTAAAAAGACAAGTGACCATATTGACAGCAGAGGCATGGAAAAGTGTCTGTGAGGAGATGCAGTCAGATCTTCCCTGGACAACTCGAAGAGCTAATATCTTAATTAGTGGTATAAAACTGCCACAAAAATCTGGGTATCAAATAAAAATTGGTGAGGTTTTGCTTGAAGTTACACGGCAGACTGATCCGTGTGAACGGATGGATGAACAATATTCAGGACTGACTAATGCGCTTATGCCAGACTGGCGGGGTGGTGTTTGCTGTAAGGTGTTATGTGGTGGAAAAATTGATCATGGAGATGAGGTAAAGTTGGTCTCGTCACTTTCTTAGAAGGAATAAATTCCCAAAGCCTAAGAAAATTTCTTCAGTTTAAGGAATATAATACTCAGCCCTATGTCTGATTAAAACCTTATAACACCCCAATATTTAAGCAGTAGAAACCCAAATAACATACCGCCAAGATGAGCAAAATTAGCTATATCTGGACTGCTACCAGATACGCCAAAGTATAATTCCATGGCGCCAGCAAGAATTACGAGATATTTTGCCTTCATAGGTATAGGTGGAAATAACAGCATGACTGTACGATTTGGAAATGCCAAACCAAAAGCCATTAATAGACCAAAGACTCCACCAGAGGCACCTAATGTTGGGTAATATTGGCCTTGCATGCTTGCAATGAGTAATTGAATTATGCCGGCGCCCATTATGCAAGTGAGGTAATAAAAAAGAAATCTCTGAGGTCCCATTAAGACTGATAGCTCTTTCCCAAACATCCAAAGCATGAACATATTGAATAAGATATGATAAAAATCACCATGCAGAAAACCATAAGTAAATAGTTGCCAAACTGAGAAATAATCACGGTAACTATCGATTGGCCATAAAGCAAAATATTGTTCAAAGACACCTGGCATGAGCTTTTGCAGTGCAAAAATAAGAGCATTCGTTATTAATAATACAAAAATGACATCCGGTATATTATTCGCATTTGAATTATATGAGTTTCTATTCATTTTTAGCTGTGCCTGTGATCATTTAGATTTACAATGAGTTAATTTCAGACTGTAGAAATAGTGTCAGATTCAATTATGCTTGAAAAAATCATACTTCGAAATAAAAAAAATTCAACTTGGTTAAAATTTTCCAACCCCAAGCATGTATTTATATGTTCTGATGCCTCACAAGTCAGAGAAGTATTAAAAGAAATAGAAGTTCTGGTTGAGCAAGATAAACTCTATGCTGCGGGATATTTAACTTATGAGGCAGCACCTGCCTTCGATCCAGCGTTTAAAGTAAATACTGAGAATAAAATACCACTGTTATGTTTCGGGTTGTTTGTTGATTATGAAGAATTTTCGGACCTAAATAATGACAGATACATTAATCCACAAGAATTGAATTGGAAATTAGGAATATCAGAGAAAGTATATAAAAAAAATTTCACTTACATAAAAAATCAAATTGAGCTTGGTAACACGTATCAAATAAATTATACCTTACGTAACTACACAGAAAATCTCATCGATCCCTATGCATTTTTTCTTGCAAGAGCATCTAATGCTCCTTATGCCGCATTTATAGAAACCAAAGATCACACAATTATTTCAGCTTCACCAGAGTTATTCTTTTCTCTTGATGGAGATAAATTAGAAAGTAAACCGATGAAGGGTACTTCAATAAGAGGGAAAACTCATTTAGAGGATTCAGATTTAAGGAATGAACTTAAACAATCAGAGAAGAATCTAGCTGAAAATATAATGATCACAGACATGCTCAGAAATGATATGGGTCGAATATCAATTCCTGGATCTGTTGAGGTCCCAGCTATTTGTGATATCGAGCAATATCCAACGGTATGGCAGATGACATCGACTGTCAGGTCAAAAACTGAGGCAAATATCGAAGAGATAATAGCTGCTTTATTTCCTTGTGCTTCTGTAACGGGCGCACCAAAAATCTCAAGTATGGAGATTATTTCTAAGATAGAGGATACGCCAAGAGAGATTTATACTGGTGCCATTGGTTTTATAGCGCCAAATAGACGAGCACAATTTAGCGTTCCTATTAGAACAGTTCTAGTGGATAAAAAAACAAATAAAGCCAGTTATGGAACGGGTGGAGGAGTTGTGTGGGATTCTGATTTTCAGGCAGAGTTTGAAGAATGCATGGCTAAATCTAAAATGTTAACTACAACTAATACCAATAGTAATTTTGAATTATTTGAGACTATGCTTTGGGAGCCAGAGAAAGGTATTTTTTTACGTGATTTACATTTCTCTAGATTAAAGAATTCAGCAATCTACTTTGATTTTATTTACAATTCATCAGAATTAGAGGCTGAGATAGAAAGGTATGTAAAAAAATATCCTTCAGAATTGAGAAAAATAAAAATTTACTTAAATAAAAATGGCAATATTAAATTGTCTAGTAAAGAAATGACACATTTAGAGCAGCAAAATGATTACTCTATTTCTCTTGCAGAAAAAGCTATAGATTTAAACGATGTATTTTATTACCACAAGACTACGCGAAGAGATATATACGAGCTAGCGAAATCCAGAAATCAACATAGCAACGACACTCTTTTCTGGAATGATGCTGGTGAAATAACTGAGACAAAGATAGCCAACCTCATTATTAATATTGCTAATGAGTGGTATACACCTCCAATTTCAAGCGGACTGCTTGGTGGAACTTATCGACAAATGATGCTTGATAAGGGCCTACTAAAAGAGCGAGTTATTCATAAATCAGAAATCAGCCACTTATCAGAAATTACATTGATTAACTCTGTTCGAGGAAGATTTATAGCAAAATTAATTTAGAACCTAGATCGGGTTAGAATCACATCTGAATCTACCCATGATTGCTCATAATCATTAAAAATTTGTTCTGCTTCTTCGCTCTTACCCTGCATCTCTAAACTTTTCCATAAACCAAACAAAGACCACCCATTATTTTTATGCCAGCTCAAATCTCTTCGAAAGACCACTTCGGCTTTAATAGGATCATTAGCGTCAATTAAGGCAGCACCAAGATAATGGCGCATTGGCTGTAACCAACTTGGAGGTTCTGTGTAGTTATTTTGATCTTCTATTACTACAGCAGCTGAATAAGCCTCAATGGCCGACTCTAGGTCACCTTCAGCCTCATGTATTTCTCCAATTAGTGCTAATTCTGCTAATTTAAGGACAACAGAAACTGGATTAGCGCCAACCCTGTATTGGTCGACATCTTCGAGAGAAAGTATGCTTTTGATGTTATCAAGCTCTTGTTTTGCTTTGCTCAATAATCCTTTTGCTACATATGTGCTTCCAATGGAGTAACTCCATATTCCATCAAGATAAGGTGTGCCAGTTACTGCTGGTTTTGTATCTAAAAGTTCATCCCATTTTCCAAAGATCTTGTTTACTAACCAAGGTCCAGCAATTCCTGTTTGTGCCCTGACTGCACCTACATTGCTTGGGTCCATCAATGCTTCCATTTTTTTCGCTGCATTTATTGCTACTTTATAATTACCTTGAACAGTGGCTGCATATTTTATGAAATCGATTGCATGAGGAGGATGAATTTTTGCAGATAAAGGATAAGTACCAATATCTGGAAAAGGAAGGTCACCCCAAATTTGTAGAAATTCAGAATCCGCTTTTACAGATCGCATATTACTGTCTATAGCTTTATTGTATTGACCAACGCGAACATAAATATGAGCTGGCATATGGACAACATGCCCAACAATTGGCATTGTTGCCTCTAATCTGTCTGCTGATCCCAGTGCTCTTTCTGGTTCTTGTGATGCTTCTAGTAAATGGATATGAAGATGATTGGCGCCAGTATGGTTTGGACTGCTTTCTAAAACACTTTCAAGTGCATTTGCTACTTTTGAGGTTGCTGATTTTGGTGTACCATCTTTCTCCCAGTAGTCCCATCGACCAATATTCATGTATGATTCAGCATATAATGAGACGATATCTGGATCAGTTGGGTATTTTTGTTGAAGTACATCAGCGGCTTCCATATAAGCCTCATCTCTAAGATTATCATCAGAAATACTTTCTTTGTCATAGAGAATATGAAGAGCTAAAATCATCTCTTTTTCCATTGGATTTGCATTCTCAATCAAGCTCATAGCTTTATTTATTGCTTTTAAGCCTTCACCTTTTGGATCATCAGGCATTCTAGAATATCGACTGTTTGGATTAGGACCTATAGCATGTGCCATGCCCCAGTAAATCATCGGATGACTAGGGTCGTGAACCGCTGCTTGTTGATAGGAGGCAATAGATTCAGGGAAATGAAAAGCCCACGCATATCTTAAGCCTTGATCAAAGAATTTTTGAGCTAGCCCTGAGTCGGTTGTTATTTTTCGTGAATATGTGCCTGTACCTTCAACTAGGATTGCATGCCTAATTGGTTTAGAGGCCATCTCATTATTATTTTCTGACTTTGTACAGCCAAATAAAAAGATGGAAATGAAGATTGCGATACAAGTTAAATTTATTTTTCTCATCATGATAACTTCCTTGAAAAAGGGGCTTTAAAATTAATGTCGCATGATATCATATATTTTATAATTTAAATGATTCTCGTTTTGGTTTTATTTCTTCAATTCAACATGGAGTATGATTAATTGACTAGGCAAATTATAGCCATCGGTGGAGGTGGTTTTGGAAGAAATCCCGGTCAGGGAATCATCGAATCTTACATCCTGAATCAAGCAGAAAATAAGCATCCTAATATTTGTTTTATACCCACTGCGACTGGAGATAGCGAGGCCTATAAAGTAAATTTTTATGCTACCTTTTCTAAGTTACAGTGCCACCCAACACATCTAGATTTTTT
>TARA_B110000444_G_scaffold260454_1_pt1 | contig 31669 bp, 27 predicted proteins | sample TARA_B110000444 | Tara Oceans TARA_B110000444 (sample SAMEA4398370) | marine metagenome | biome: Polar Biome; feature: [SRF] surface water layer (ENVO:00010504); material: water (ENVO:00002006), including particulate matter (ENVO:01000060) such as... | depth 5 m | reverse complement strand
GATTTGTCAATTGTTTCTGAAGGTTTAGAAGCTTTTGGAATGAAGTCAATGGTTTATACGCATCTCCCAAATGATTATTATTTTAAAATAACGATTCTCACTTTGTTTGTAACACTTATTTCTTCTCTTTTTCCGGCAAGGAGAGCGCTTAAACTAGATCCAGCTGAAGCTGTTAGATCACTATAACTTATTATTATGAATGTAATTGAGGCTAAAAATATTTCTAAACTATACAAACAGGCAGATCAGGAAATCAGGGCTTTAGATGATGTGACTATTAATTTTAAACAAGGGGAGTTTACAGCAATTGTTGGTCCATCTGGATCGGGAAAAACAACTTTTTTAAACACAATTGGAGGGTTAGATTCTCCAACTCAAGGTCAAGTTATTATTGATAATAAGGATATTACTAAATTAAATTCAAATCAACTTATTGATTTTAGATTAACAAATATTGGTTTTGTTTTCCAATCTTATAATTTAATTCCTGTATTGACCGCTAAAGAAAATGTTGAATTTATTATGTTGATGCAAGGATACTCAAAATTGACAAGGGATAAACGTTCTCAAGAATTACTGGAAGCAGTTGGTTTAAAAGAACAACTAAACAGAAGGCCCAACCAATTATCAGGAGGTCAACAACAAAGAGTTGCTGTTGCAAGAGCTCTTGCTTCCAAACCAAAATTTATTTTAGCAGATGAACCAACAGCAAATCTAGATTCTGCATCAACTGCTAATTTATTAGACACAATGAGAGAATTGAATAAAGAAGAAAATATGACTTTTATTTTTTCCACACATGATCAAAGAGTTATTGACAGGGCTAATCGAATTATTACTCTGGAAGATGGCAAAATACTTTCAGATATAATTGTCAAATGATTTATAAGTGAGATATATACTGTTTATTACGCTTTTCATCTTGAATAATTCATTACTCAAAGCTCAAAATGAAAATCCCCGAAGCTTAAAAGATAAAATTAGTTTTTCAGGATATATTAGGTATATGAATTCTTCATCAGTAATAAATTCAGATTCAATTATTTCGGACAACTTAATTCATAATCGTTTGAGATTAAAAGCAGATTTTAGCTCTAAACTATCAGCGGTAGTTGAAATGAGAAATAGAGCATTTTTTGGAGAAAAAACTAATTTAAACCCCAAATTAGGTAATATACTAGATCAAGATATCGGTAATCTAGATTTTTCTGTAATACCTCACGACTCAAGAACTTTAGTAATTCATTCAATTTTTGATAGGGCATATCTTAAATACTCAACCGAAAAATGGGAGTTTAGAATAGGAAGACAAAGAATAAATTGGGGAGTTAATTTAGCTTGGAACCCAAACGATCTTTTTAATTCATATAGTTTAATAGACTTTGATTATCAGGAGCGTTCTGGGGTGGATGCTTTAAGATTTCAGTATTATACGGGTGAAATGTCAAGTATTGAATTTGCTGCTCAACCTGGAGAAAATATTAATAAATCAATTTTTGCAGGTTTGTGGAGGTTTAACCTGTCTGGAAATGATTTTCAAATTTTGTTAGGTAATTATTATTTTGATTATGCTTTGGGAATAGGATGGGCTGGAAATTATAAAAATACAGGTGTTAAATTTGAAAGCACTTATTTTAGTCCAAAAAAAAATAGTATGAACTCTTCAAATGTTTTTAGCTCATCAATTTCATTTGATTATTCTACCAAAAAAGGAATTTATTTAAACAGCTCGGTTCTATATAATAGTGATGGAAAGAGTCGAAATACAAGTTCAGAAAATTTATTTGGATCTTTTTTAAATGATATTTCAGCTAAAAATCTAATGCCTGCAAGGGTTACATACTTTTTACAAATTAGTGGAAATTTCACCCCTGCAATAAGTGGTTCTTTTTCTAATTTTTATATGAAAGGTGAAGAGATGCTTTTGTTGATGCCTTCTTTGACTTACGAAGTCAAAGAAAATTTTGATTCAATGTTGTTAGGGCAGTTTGTGTTTGATAATGTAAACAGTAATTTTAATTCTGTGGGAATTGGTATATTTATTAGGGTTTCATACAATTTTTAGACATGGAAAAAGGATTTATAATAATGTTAGTAGTATTTGTAACAATTGCAATTATCCATTTTTTAACATTGAAAATTTATAACTTATCATTGTCTGCCAAAAATAACTACAGAAAAAAATTCTTTTATTTTTATGGTTTATACTTTTTTATATACGGTGTCTATCTGAATATTGAAAAAAAAATTGATGTAATAGGAATTGGATTTGTTCTCTTAGCGATATTTATATTATACTTGAATTATAAAGGAAAAATAGATTCATCGTTGGATGAAATAATTAAAAAGCCTTGATTAAATTTTATTGAAGGCTTTTTTTAAAACTTTTTAACTCCAGAACTACCCCCTTTTTTTTGGGCACTTATTTATAACTTTTCGCAGTGTCAGATATCTAAAAAATTCTATTAATTTAAGAGTAAGAGAGGAGAAAAAGGAACTATAACTGGTTGTTCTCATTTCCCCTGGAGTCCTTTTTGGAAGTTTTGTTGTTATTCTATAGACCTTTTTTTCTAAGTTGCCATTTCTAAAGTAAAATTAAGTTACACCATCTTTCTTGTTTTTCCCATTCATACTTTAATTAAACTTAAATTTCTTCGAGCTTAAATAAAAACATTTCAGGGTCTATTCTAACCGCACTTTCATAAAGTGATTTAATTAAAAAAGTAGATATATACGTTTGATCACATTCAATAAAAAATTTTCCTTTATAAGAAGTACTATTAAAATAATCTGATTCTCCGTAATCTATTTTTATTCCTCTTCTTCTTTCAAAACCCTCATAATTCACCACCTCTGACTCATATTTACTTGAGACAGACCATTTCATTCCAAATTTTTCTAAGCTATTTTTGTCATCGTTTTCCCCGGATGTATTAATTCTGAGATATACTTCGTCGTTAATTACAACTAATTCTAATAAATACTCTTTTTCATTATCGTCAGTAAGACTAAAATATGTTCCTTTTTGACCTAATTGTTTCACTAAAGATCCTTCTGATTTATCTTTTTTTATTGAAAAAAGAAAATCTTTAGGAACGTTTTCATTTGTGATAGTTAAAAGCTTTCCTTTCAGGAAGGAAAATGTTGGGAAAATTCCAGGAAATAAGTTATATAACTTATTTCCTGGAATCATTTTATAATTGTTTTTAATAACTTGCTTATAATCTTTTTTAGCATCACTATTTTTAATTTGAGTTTTCTTTTTTTCTTCTATTCCAATATTTAACTCAGCCATTGGTATAAATTGAGTAATGTTCCTATTATAATTATAACCATAATTATCTTTTTTTCCGTATCTAATATGATTTATAGCTATTATACCTGCTGGAACTAAACGAAAAGTTTGATTTTGGATGTAAGAATTTCCTAGATATAAATTATTTAAAAACCCATAACTAGATGATGATGAGTTTTGGTTAATTGAAATAGAATCTTGGGATCCAAGAATGGACAATAAGTTGTTTGTCCTATTTATTGAGTCTGTTAATTTAATGATTTCATTTTCAAGACTTGGAATAACGGCATTCTTAGTATTTAACTTATTAATTAAATCTAACGAAGAAAGTTTAAAATTTTCTAGTTGAATTTTTATTTGATTTAATTCTTTAATATTGTCATATAAATTTTCTATTGTGGTTTTTTGATTAACAATTGTGACATTTTGATCAACAATCTGACTATTTATTGTTGTGAGTTGTTTTTTCTGAGTATTAGCTAATTCTTTTAACTCACGTTTTCTTAGTTTATCAATGTTTTGAGCAAGAGTTGAGTTAAAAGAAATGAGTAAAGCCAAAGTAAATACTATGTTCTTCATAATAGATTGTTTTACTCAAATATAAGAATTTAAGCTATACCTACTTAGGGGTTTAGACATAACTGAAATTAGTTATGTAAAAATAACCCATATAAAATGTGTATCGGAGGGGTTTTTATATCGAGGTTAGTTATTTCTCCCTATGGAAAATGGTTTGGAGGGGAGCCTATAACTATAGAATAATTTATGATCTAACTTAATCTTTAGTTAATAGTGATACCATATTTGGAACAAGATTTGGAACAAATTGAGGGATATAAAATACAAAACCCTGTAAAATAAGAGACTTACAGGGTTAAAATGTGGTACCTCCAGGAATCGAACCAGGGACACAAGGATTTTCAGTCCTTTGCTCTACCAACTGAGCTAAGGTACCGGATTTTAAAGTGTAGCAAATATAATGGGCTTTTTAGACTAGAACAAATCATTACTAATAAAAATCTTTTGGTATTTTTGATTTATAGATAAATGATAGTTATGAATCTAGTTTTAGATATTGGAAATACCTTCTCTAAATATTCTGTTTTTAATATTGAAAAAATTCAGGATCATGGTTATTGGGCGACTGACAAGATAATTGAAGAATTTAAAACCTGGATAAAAAACAATCCTAATTGTAGATCTATTATAGTTTCAGATGTTTTTGGAATTGATAATTTTATTTTCGAGTCAATAGCTAAATGTAAAGTTATTTGGGTTTCACATAAAATTGAATTACCATTTAAAATAGAATATAAAACGCCTGAAACTTTGGGGGCAGACAGAATCAGTCTTATAAGTTCAGTAGTAGTTGAATACCCTAAAAAAAACTGTTTAGTTATTGATTTAGGAACTTGTATAACTTATGATTTTGTAAATGACCTTGGAGATTATTTTGGAGGAACAATAAGTCCAGGTTTTTCGCTAAGATATAGGAGTCTGAATTTATATACCTCAAAACTACCTCAATTAGATTTTCATTTGCCAGATAATTTTCATGGTACTTCGACAGAAAAAAGTATTCATTCCGGAATATATTATGGCATAAAAGCGGAGGTTGAAAATCAAATAGCATATTACACGAAAATTTATAAAAATTTAACAGTCATTTTAACAGGAGGAGACAGTGATAAGTTGGCAAACCAAATAAAAAATGGCATATTTGCCAATCATATTTTTTTAGCTAAGGGATTATATTCCCTTTTAAAATTGAATACAAAAGGATTTTGAAAAAAATAATTCTGTTTTTTATCGTTTTACTTAGTCTACCATCTTTTGCCCAAGTTGGAACCGGATCACCATACTCTTATATTGGTTTTGGTGAAACCAATTTTAGGGGAAATCATTTAAATAGAGCAATGGGTGGTATTGATGTTTACATAGACTCGATACATCCCAATATAAATAATCCTGCAAGCTATGGTATGTTAAAGGTGACCACATATTCTGTTGGTGTTAATTATCGAAACAATATTTTATCTAATAACTCAGAATCTCAAAAAGTTACTACTTCAGCCATAGACTACATTGGAGTCTCTATACCAACAAAACGTTTTGGATTTGGATTCGGAATTACTCCTTTTAGTTCAGTTGGCTATTTGCTTGAAGAAGTAACACAAACAAATCAGATTGATGCAATCAACAGATTTACAGGTGAAGGTGGAATAAATAATGCTTTTTTAAATATTGGGTTTAAAGCTGCAAAAGGTTTAAATATTGGACTTTCAACAAATTATGGATTTGGAGACATAACATACAGAAAAACTCAAATAATTGATGGTATTGAAAATGGAACATATCTTGAGAGTAATTCAAGTTTGTCAGGGATAAATTTTAAAGCTTCTGTTGGTTTTACTATTCCGTTTCAAAACTTAGAATTTCATGGATTAGTTAGCTTTAGCCCAGAATCTAAACTCACCTCACAAAACGTTCAGATTGTCTATACTAGATCCCTCCTTAATGGAGACCAGTTGGGAGACTTTGAGGAGACGGACTTAGCTAAAAGGGGTCTTGATAAAACTAAATTTATACTTCCAAGAACATATTCAATTGGTTTGGGTATTGGAAAAGATAAGAAATGGTTCCTTGGGTCTCAGTATAATAAATCTAATAATAGTAGTTTCATAAATGAATTTGTAAATCAAGAAAGTATAACCTACGAGGATGCAGCAAGATTTGGACTTGGTGGTTTTTACATACCTGAATATACATCTATAACATCTTATTGGAAAAGGATAGTTTATCGATTTGGTTTTAGATTTGAAGATAAGGGGTATCAAATAAACAATCAGTCAATTAAAGAAAATGGTATTACATTTGGGTTAGGTTTGCCAATGGCAGGGTATTCAAATACAAATGTTACTTTTGAAATTGGAAAACTTGGAACAAAAAACAGTAATTTAATTGAAGAAAATTATTGGGCAGTTAGATTTGGATTTTCGCTCAATGATATTTGGTTCATAAAAAGAAAGTATAACTAACAAAACAGAAGACATGAAGATTTTTAAATACCTTTTAATCTCATATTTATTGACCTTCAACTTTGCGAATGGTCAATCGAACGAAAAATGTTTGAATAACCTATCAATTTTTGCAGAATCTGCAAAAATTAAAAATTACGATGCTGCCTATGACCCTTGGATTTTAGTTTTGAATGAATGTCCAAAATTAAATCTAGCAATTTACTCTTATGGCGAAAGAATTTTGAAATATAAAATAAAAAATTCCACTAACGAAGAACAGCAGTCTTTTAAAAAAGATCTTATTTCTCTATACGATGACTGGATAATTAATTTTCCTGAAAGAAAAGGGATAAGTAAAGTGGGGAGCATATTAAGTACAAAAGCGCAAGCATTAATAGATTATAAAATGGCTGATAACGCTGGAGTTTATGAAGTTTTTGACGAGGCATATAAAAAAGATCCAGCAAGTTTTACAAACCCTAAAGGTTTGTACAACTATTTTGACACTCTATATAAGTTATACAAGGACACAGATACTAATGTAACAACAGAACTTTTGTTCAATATGTATGAAGAAATATCTGAAAAATTTGAGTTTGAATCAACCAATCTATCAAAAAAATTAGATAAAATTTTAATAAAGGAGGAGAATGGTAAACCTCTTACTAAAAGAGAAATAAAAAACAAAAGAGTATATAACGTTAACTCAAGAGCTATTGGTATATTTTTATCGAATTTAGATGCAATAATTGCTATCGAGGCTACATGCAAAAACTTAATTCCACTATATCAAAGAAATTTTGAGGAAAATAAATCAGACCCAACATGGTTGAAAAGAGCTGCAAGTAGAATGGATAGCAAAGAATGTTCAGATGATCCACTGTTTGTGACTCTTGTTGAGGCTCTTCATAATTTGGATCCATCCGCTGACTCGGCATATTATCTTGGCTTATTGAATGACAAAAAAGGTAAAAGTTCTGAGGCTTTAGGATACTTCGAAGAATCAATTTCATTAGAAACAGATCAATATAAAAAAGCAAAAATTTTATATAAAATTGCTGTTAAATTTAAAAACAGTGGTCGAAAACAATCAGCTAGAAAATATGCTCAAAAAGCACTAAGGAATCAACCTTCAATGGGACGTGCGTATTTACTTATAGCAAATCTTTATGCTTCAAGTGCTAATGATTGTGGTAAAAATCAATTTGATAAACGTGCAATATATTGGTTAGCAGCTGATGTTGCAAGAAAAGCTGGTAGAGTAGATGCATCAATTAAAAAGTCCGCAATAAAAACTGCTGAAAGTTATATGGGAAGAGCGCCAAGTAAAACTGATATATTTTCTCAGGCAAATGAAGGCACTAAAATTACCTTTAATTGTTGGGTTGGAGCCAGCATTACTGTACCGAAATTATAATGTTTAAAAACTTATTAAAAAAGATAAATAGAGTATCTATATTATCAATAATATTTTTTTATTCATGTTTAGATAATAAACAAGCTCTTACAGAAATAAATTTATACGAAAAAGAACCTATTGGAACAGCTTCCAATGTAAGAATGGTATATACAGACTCAATGAGAGTATCGGCAATTTTAACAGCTAGTAAGCATATCGACTTTACAAACCTTTCTTTTAAATATTCTGAATTCCCCGAGGGAGTCAAAGTAGTTTTTTATGATGAAAATGAAAATGAAAATGTAGTTACAGCCGATTATGCCATTATGTATGATTTAACAAAATTAATTGATTTACAGGGAAATGTTTTGATTAAATCAAATAATGGTGCGGAACTGACTTCAGATCAGATTTATTGGGACTCCTCTAATAATTGGGTTTTTACAGAGTTTCCATTCGATTTTAAAGATTCAGATTATGAGATATCAGCAACTAGATTGGATACTAATAAAGAATTTAGTAAATTCAAAACAGGAAGACTTACTGGTACTATTGCAGTTAGAGACTCTGTAAAATAAAAATTGAAAATGAAAAGACTTTTAATATCTGAAATTTTATATTGGGTAATTGCTACAATCTCTCTTTTTCAAGTTTCCCAAAATTGGCAATTAAACAGGCAAAAGTCCTATATTTTCATATTTTTTGTTGTTGTTTCTGTTTTTATGGCCCTTTTTCGTAGATATTTTCGAAAAAAATATTCCAAAAATAAATCAGACTAAGACTGATGATAATTACTGATTTTATAATTATTTTTTCATTATTATTTTCAGCCTTCTTCTCTGGGTTAGAAATTGCATTTGTTTCATCTAATAGATTGTTTTTAGAAATCCAAAAAAAACAAAAGGGATATAGTTCCAGACTTTTAAAAAAATGTACTAAAAATCCTTCTAGATTTATTGCTACTATGTTAGTGGGGAACAATATATCATTAGTTATCTATGGGATTTTCATGGGTGAGAGAATAATAAGCATTCTATTTCCAGAGATTAATACTCAAAATCAAATCAGACTTGATATTTTATTATATCAAACCATAATTTCAACACTTATAATATTAATAACGGCTGAATTTCTACCAAAAGTTTTTTTTAGGTTATATGCTCATAAATCAATCAAGGTTTTTGCAATACCTGCAGCTTTTTTCTTCTATTTGTTCAGCCCTTTCACTTCTGCCATAATAAATTTAACAGACTGGATTTTAAAAAATATTTTTAAAACAAAGTCTGATAAAGTTCAGCTATCTTTCTCCAAACTTGAATTGGGAGATTATATTGAAAATCAAATAGAAAGTGCGAGAAATAAAGATCGGATTGATCCAGAAATTCAAATATTTCAAAATGCACTAGATTTTTCAGACCTACGATCTAGAGAAACGATGGTTCCGAGAACTGAAATAATTGCAGTTGATATTTACACGGGATCAGCAGAACTAAAAGAAATATTTATAAAAACAGGCTTTTCTAAAATCCCAATTTACAGAGGATCTATAGATAATATTGTAGGGTACATCCATGCATTTGAAATGTTTAAACTCCCAAAAAAAATAGAAGATATTATTTTACCTGTTTCATTTGTTCCTGAACCAATGAAAATAAATAAGGTTTTAGAACTTCTTTCTAAACAAAGAAGTAGCATGGCAATTGTTTTAGACGAATACGGTGGAACATCAGGATTAATCACGGTTGAAGATATCGTTGAAGAATTATTTGGAGAGATTGAGGACGAACATGATCAAATTGATCATATAGAAAAAGTTATTTCAAAAAATAAGTTTGAGTTCTCTACAAGACTTGAGGTTGATTATATCAATCAAAATTATCAGCTGGGTATTATCGAAAACGAATTATATGAAACTTTAGGCGGATGGATCGTGTTTCATACCGAAGAAATTCCTGACGAGCTGGATATTATTGATATAGATAATTTTAAAATTACAATATTAGAAGTTTCGTCCACTAAAATTGAAAAGATATTTTTAGAGTTAAATGAGGATATTTAACCTAGTGAGGAACTTATTTTTAAGATTTTAATTTTTTAAAACCCTATGGAAATTGTAAATTCGCAATCGATCCAAAACTAAAATATAATTATGGCTGTACTAGGACAAATCAGGCAAAGATCATTTTTTTTAATTATTGTTATAGGGATGGCACTTTTTGCCTTTGTAATCTCAGGTGTATTTACCAGTAATTTAGATAACACATCTCCTTCAGACCCTATAGCCGTTATTAATGATGCAGAAGTTGACATAGATCTTTTTAGATTTAATGTTGAGCAAACAGAAAGAAATTATAATTACTCAACACTTCAATCTGTTTCACTGGTTTGGGATCAAACAATAAGAAATACTATTCTGAATCAAGAATACAAAATATTGGGAATAGATGCTGGAAAGGCGCAACTAGAAGAAATAATTAGTTCAAATAATGCTTTCTTGAATGATAGTCGATTCTTGAATGAATCTGGTTTCTTTGATTTCGGCTTGTTCACAAACTTTATAGTTTCAATGAAAACCAATAATCCGGATGGATATGAAAATTGGAAATCTCAAGAAGCAAATCTTATCGGTTTAGCAAAAGAAAAAATTTACCTTGATTTAGTCAAATCAAGTGCAGGTTTTACAAATTATGAAGGAAAAAATGCATATCATATGGAAAATGATCAGGTTTCTATTGAATACATTCAGCTTCCATATGCACAGATACCAGATAGTCTAATATCAATTTCTGATAAAGAAATTAAAAATTATATTTCTGAAAATCCTGATAAATTTAAAAGAGAGCCTACTAGGTCAGTTAGATATGTTTTGTTTAGTGAAGAAGCTTCAGAGCAAGATATTGTTAATCAAAGAAATTACTTGGAGTCAATCATTGAAAATAAAATAGAATATAATGATGTTTCAAAACTTAATGACACAATAATAGGTTTTAAAAATATTAAAAATGTTTCTGATTTTATTTCTCAATATTCTTCTGAGCCATTCGATTCTATATTTAAACCCAAAGGTCAGTTATCTAGCGAGTATGCAGAAATTTTGTTTAACCTTTCTAAAGGGGAAGTTTTTGGTCCCTACAAGGATGGTGATAATTTTAAAATATCTAGAATTATAGATAGAAAAAAAGGAGGTTCTATACGTGCAAGTCACATACTTGTTGCATATGAGGGTTCTGAAAAGTCTAACCCATCAATTGTTAGGAGTAAGGATGATGCAAAAAGAAAAGCTAGTAGTCTTTTTAGAAAAATAAGAAGGAATCCTAGGCTTTTTGAAGAATTAGTCAAAAATAATTCAGATGGGCCATCAAATGTTTTAGGTGGGGATTTAGGTTTTTTCCAAGAGGGTTACATGGCTCAAGAGTTTTATGATTTTGCAAATAAAAATAAAATTGGTAAAATTGGATTAGTGGAAACAGAGTTTGGATTTCACATAATCAATATAAAAGAAAAACAAGATATTTTATTAATGGCCGATGTTGTGCAGCCAATAGTCCCCTCTGAATTAACCTCAAACAGTATATTTAAGTTAGCAACAACTTTTGAAATGGAGACAATCAAGGCTAAAAAAAATGAATTTATTTCCATAGCCGAATCACAAAAAATAGACGTAAGACAAGTCGATTACGTCAATATTTTAGATGATAATCTTCCTGGTTTACCAAATCAAAGACAAATTGTACAATGGTCATTTAATTCAGACTCCAATGTGGGTGATATTAGAAAATTCACGCTTTCTTCAGGCGGTTATGTTATTGTTCAAATAACAAAAATAAGAGATATGAAAACTGCTGATGTTGACGAAGCAAGACTTGATGTTTTTGAAGTTCTGAAGAATGAAAAAAAAGCTAAAATTTTAAGGGCTAAATACGATAAATTTACTTCTCTAGAAGAGCTATCCAAAAATTCAGATTCAGAGATTCAATCTGCCTCAGCTTTAACCCAATTAAATGCTGTTTTAGTCGGGTCAGGTCAAGAGCCATATGTTATTGGAGCTGCATTTTCTCTTAAAGAGAAGCAGATATCTAATTTTATAAGTGGAAAAAAAGGTTTATATAAAATAAAATTAATAACTAAAAAGATTGCTGAGGATTTAGCAAATTATTCTGCCTATTCTAATACTCTTAAGTCGGCTGAAAATGCTAGAATAAACATAGCAATCTACGAAGCTTTAAAATCATCAGCTTTTATTGTGGACAACAGATCACTTTACTATTAATTTATAAAATAAAGTCTTTAAAATTATAGCCTATATTAAAACCCTTTCTTTTGAAATACTCTAAAGAGTTGATTGGTCCTATTGCTAGAAAAAAATCACCTCCCCATGCCCCGAGACTTTTAACAGCCCCTTTATAATCAGGAAATTTCTCAATAAGAGGATTTATTTTCAACAGTTTACTTATAATTTTTTCATGACAATTAATTGAATTTGTAAATTCATCTACATTTAAAGCAGATAATAAATCAAGACTTATCTTAGATATTTTTTCTAATGTTGACTTTTCGATAGAAATCTTTTTTTTAAAATCTTTAATTGATTTCTGACTATTTTGTTTATTATTTTGATATATAAAAAATAAATTTTTTTTAAATTTTGGATTAAATACTACAGGTTTTATTATTTGTTTATTTGAATTCAGTGAAAATAAAATGGGAGAGTTATTTGACGCACAAGCAATATCATACCCGCTCCCTCCAAATGTTTCGTTCAATAACTTATATGGGTCGATTTTCGCCCACTGAGCTAGATTATTTATTAAGGTTGAAGAAGAGCCTAACCCCCACCTAAAATCGAAATCAAGAGACGTTATTATTGTTTTTCCAGAACGCAAAATATCTCTATTCAATTCTCGAACAATTATTAATATTTTTTGAAGTCTTTTTGCAATATTAATCTCATTAGTTTTAATGATATTTAAATTATCAATTTTAAAGTCACAATTGAACCAAACTTTTTTATCCATATTGAAACTAATCCATTCTATTAAATCATCATTTCGATTGTGAATTAATAGGTTCTGCCCCATTTTTGTTGGAAGGCCAATTCCGACTGCTCCATATAAAATACCATACTCTCCACTAAGTAAAACTTTACCATTACTATAATAGTTATTCATTTACAATGATCTTATAAATTTTTCAACCTTTTTATGACTAACAATATCGTTTTTAAAATATTCAATCGCCTTTAACTTTTCCTCTTTTTTGACTCCTATTTGATTTAAAATGTTCAATAGATGCATTTTCATATGACCTTTCTGAATTCCAGATGTAATTAATGAGCGAATAGCTGCAAAATTTTGTGCTAATCCGGCAACGCAAATTATTTTCATTAATTCTTTAGAATTTGGATTTTTTAATAGTTCCAACGACCATTTTACAAGAGGATGTAGATTAGTTAATCCTCCGACAGTACCAACAGATAAAGGAATTGTAATCTCTAAAGTAAAGATGTTATCTATAATACTAGCCTTAGTGAGACCTTCATAAGAACCATTTTTTGAAGCATATGCATGAATTCCAGACTCAATAGCACGAAAGTCATTTCCTGTGGCTATAGCGACTGAATCAATCCCATTCATTATACCCTTGTTGTGAGTAACAGCTCTGTATTTATCAATTTCTGAAATCTTAACTGCTTGAACAAACTTTTTCGCAAATTCATCGGGTGATAACTGACCATTTTCACCAAGATCTTTCACAGGGCAACTTACCCAGCTTTTGACGAGACAATTAGGAACATAGTTTGATAAAATACTCATTATAATATCCAAATCATTGCCATCAATCAAATTAGATTTTAAGGATAAATCTTTCATAGACGAGGCTATTATCTCTAAACAGGAGTTTATAAAATTAGCTCCCATTGAATCCACAGTATTAAACTTTACGCAAATCTTAAAATAGTTATCTAGAGCATTTGTTTTATCGTTTAACTCAATGGATAATATACCTCCTCCTCTAATTTTCATATTAGAAGTAATTTCATCACATTTTTCTAAAAGGATGCTTTTGTTTTTTTCAAAAAAAGCAACTAAATTCTTCTTAATTCCACTGTAAGTGAAATGAATATGACCAATTTTTTCGATATCTATAACTTTTGCATGAAATCCTCCTCGTTTCAACCAATACTTTGCAGAATTTGAGGCTGCAGCTATAACTGAGCTTTCTTCAATAACCATTGGAATTGTGTAGCTTTTATTATTTATTAAAAAATTAGGAGCAACACCCAAGGGCATGTAAAAGTTACTTAACGTATTTTCGATAAATTCATCATGTTTCAGTTGTATTTCTGGATTTAAGTTCCAATATGTACTAAGTTTTTTCTTGGCTTTTTCAGGATTATTAAAAAAAGATTTAGTTATCCACTCTATTTTTTCGGTTTTACTGAGTTTAGAAAATCCAGAGATCTCGTTTTTCATTTTTTCGTTTTAAAATTCAAAGATATGTATTTTCATTTCCAATCTTTTCAGAATGATTTTTTAAAACTATCTAATTTCCCTATTTTAGAACATTAAATCATTTAGATAAATGAAAAAAAAATTACTTGTATTATTTATTTTTGGGACTTTTCTTTTATCCGCTCAAAAGCAATTAAATTTGGATGATATTTGGAACGATAAATTCTCTCCAATCAGACTGGAATCATTAAATTCAATGAAAGATGGGAATAAGTATACTGTCATTGATTTAAGTAAGGGTTATTCAAAAATAATTTCACGATACTACGATTCTTCTAAAAATGAAGAAATAGTATTAAGCTCCAAAAATGAATTATTAGTCCCTTTTTTTACTGATTATAAATTTTCAAATGATGAGCGAAATATATTAATAACTACCAAAGAAGAGAAAATATATAGGCGTTCAATCAAAGGTATTTTTTGGGTTTACAATAGAAAAGATAAATCATTAAAAATGGTTTACAGTAAAAAAATTCAAGAACCCCATTTTTCTCCTGATGGAAATAAAGTTGCCTTTGTTTTTAATAGAAACCTTTTTATTAAAAATTTAATTGATAATACAATTATTCAAGTAACAAACGATGGAGATGAGCAAACTATCAATGGAATAACAGATTGGGTATATGAAGAAGAGTTTGGATTTGTTAGAGCATTTGAATGGAGTTCAGATAGTTCAAGAATAGTTTATATGCGATTCGACGAATCAAAAGTTCCTTTATTTTCAATGGATATTTATGGAACTAATTTGTATCAATATCCGTATAAATTTAGATATCCAAAGGCTGGAGAATCAAACTCAAAAGTATCACTTCATGTTTTTTATCCTAAAGAAAGCAAGAAATCTAAAGTTATTTTAAATGAAAATTTAAATCCATATTATATTCCTAAAATAAAATTTACGAACGATCCTTCTCTTTTAACGATTCAGACTCTCAATAGAAAACAAAATGATTTGAAACTTCACCTATATAATATTAAGACAAGTAAATCAAAGCTTTTAATTGAAGAAAAATCTAGTCAATATGTTGATGTGAAAAACGATTTGAATTTTTTAGAGAATAATAACTTCTTTTGGTTAAGTGAGAGAGATGGATATAATCATATTTATCATTTCAACATAAAAGAAAATATTCTTAAACAAATTACTCATGGAAATTGGGAGGTTACATCTTTATATAAGTTTAATCAAAAGACAAAAGAAATTTATTTTGGTGCTGCAAAATCATCATCGATTGAAAGAGGTGTTTATTCTATAGATTTTAATAGTTTAAATTTGAGACCATTAACAAATGAGTCGGGATACAATGGGGCTATTTTCAGTTCAGATGGAAGTACGTTTATTCACACTTATTCTGATCAAATAACCCCACCGAAATATACTTTGAAGTCCACTAAAAACGGATCTACAATAAAAGTTCTTCTTGATAATACAGAATTAAAAAATAAACTAAAGACATATAATCTTCCAGATAAAGAATTTACAGAATTAAGAATCAATGGAAACGACCTTAATATGTACTTTATAAAACCTATTAACTTTAATCCATCAAAAAAATATCCTTTGTTATTTTTTCAATATTCTGGACCTGGGTCTCAACAAGTGACAAATAGATGGGGGAATAATAGAGATTTGTGGCATAAAATGCTAACTCAAAAAGATTATATCATAGCCTGTATTGACGGAAGGGGAACAGGTTTTAAGGGAGAATATTTTAAAAAAATGACATATTTAAAATTGGGTGAATTAGAAACTCAAGATCAAATATCAGCTGCTAAAAAGCTTTCATTACTCCCGTACATAGATGAAAATAGAACTGGCATATGGGGTTGGAGTTATGGAGGCCATATGGCCACCCATTCGTTATTACTTGGTAACGATGTTTTTGAAATGGCCATTGCTGTTGCCCCTGTAACTAATTGGAGGTTTTATGATACAATATATACTGAGCGTTTTATGAGAACCCCCCAAGAAAACCCTGGAGGATATGACTTAAACTCTCCAATAAATTATGCTGACAGATTGAAGGGAAAATATTTACTAATTCATGGTTCAGGTGATGATAATGTACATGTTCAAAATTCAATGAGAATGATTAAAGCTCTAATTGATGCCAACAAACAATTTGAATGGATGATTTATCCTGATAAAAATCATGGAATTTACGGGGGAAATACACAAAACCATCTCTATTCAAAAATGACTAATTTTATCCTAAATAATTTATGAGATGAATTCTATATATAACGGAAGTGAACTAAATCAAAAAACAATCCTGGGACAACCCTCCGGACTTTATATTTTATTTTTCACTGAAATGTGGGAAAGATTTTCTTATTATGGAATGCGAGCAATTTTGGTTCTTTTTTTAGTTTCGTCTATTAGTGAAGGTGGATGGGGATGGGAGAGAAGTGACGCGCTTGCCTTATACGGAATATATACTGGACTTGTATACATTACTCCAATTTTTGGAGGATTCATTGCAGATAAATTTTTGGGATATAGAAAAGCTGTAATAATAGGTGCATTAGTTATGACCCTTGGCCATGCAGCTATGACTTTGGAAGTGTTTAATGGGTTTTTTCTATATCTGGGGTTAGTTTGCTTAATCATAGGTAATGGGTTTTTTAAGCCAAATATAAGTTCAATTGTAGGTCAATTATATAAAACCGAAGGTCAAGATAAAGATGCCGGATATACTATTTTTTATATGGGAATTAATTCAGGGGCCTTTTTAGGAATTTTATTGTGTGGTTATATTGGTGAAAATATAGGCTGGCATTATGGATTTGGATTAGCTGGAATTTTTATGTTTTTGGGCATGCTACAATTTTATTATGCCCAAGAGATATTTGGTTCGATAGGAGTTTTTGACAATTCAAATTCACTTGAAGAATCTGATGATAACTTACTTAATAATAAAAATAAAGTTTCTTCAAATATAATATTTGATAGACTTTTAGTAATTGTTATTTTTTCTTTTTGTGTAATATTTTTTTGGTGGGCTTTTGAACAAGCTGGTGGATCAATGACGATTTTTGCGGCTGATTATACGGATAGACTTTTAGAGGGCAATGGCGCTTTTATATTTAAAATATTCAACTCATTGATTACTATTGTCCCAATGATAATTATAAGTTATATAATTTATTTGCTTAGCTTAAATACTTATTCAACCTATAAACTGTCTAATATTTTTTTAATTCTAAGTTTTATAATTATTTGGTTTATTATAATTTGGATGTTAGGTAGAGAGTTTAAAAATCAATCTACTGAAGTTCCAGCTTCATGGTATGCGATTTTAAATTCTTTTTATATAATAGTATTTGCTCCTCTTGTTTCTAAAGTATGGCAAAGCAAGTATAACATATCTGGACCGTTCAAATTTGGTTTTGGACTTATATCATTAGCTATAGGTTTTGCTATTTTAGCATATGGTTCAATCGATATTCCATTAGGAGCAAAAACTGCATCTGTAAGTATGATTTTCCTAATACTTGCCTATTTTTTTCATACGATGGGAGAGTTGTGTGTTTCACCTGTTGGTTTGTCATATGTAAGTAAGTTGGCACCGAAAAACCTAGTAGGTTTAATGTTTGGGGTTTGGTTTGTTGCCAACTTTATAGCAAATACTGCTGCAGGATTTACCGGAAGTTATATTGATCCAATTGTTGAGGATTACGGAATGAGTATTTTCTTCCTTATGTTTACAATAATACCAACAGCCGCTGGAATTGTTATGCTTATAGCAAATAAAAAAATAGTCAAAATGATGCACGGAGTTAACTAACATTAATATATATGTCTTTTAAATTTAAGATGATTTTTATTTTAGTTTTTTGTTCGCAATATTCACTGATTGGACAAGAAATTAATTGGATGACCTTAAACCAGGCTTTGGCAGCTCAAAAGAGTGAGCCAAAAAAAATAATGATGGATGTTTACACTGTTTGGTGCGGTCCTTGTAAACTAATGGATAAAAAAACTTTCACAAACCCTGACCTGGTGAACTATGTAAACCAATTTTATTATGCAGTTAAATTTAATGGAGAAGGTAACGAAAAAATTAGTTTTTTTGGTAATAATTTTGAAAACCCAAACTATGACGAGTCAAGAAAATCAAGAAGAAATAGCACACACCAATTTAGTCAATTTCTGGGTGTAAACGGATATCCTACTACCATATTCTTAAGTGAGAAAGGAGATTTGATTACACCTGTCGTTGGGTATTTAAATATTCATCAAATGGAATTATATTTAAAGATGATAAAACAGGGAGATTATCAAGTTTTTTCAACAGCCCAGGATTTTGAAAAGTACAAGAAATTTTTTCGACCTAGATTTAGAATCAAAGGATGATATTTTATTTAGAGATGCTTTTAAATATCAAATCAGAGGTTATTTTACTAGCTCCACCTTTATCTAAAAGTTGATATAAATTTTTGTAATCTTTTTTCATTGTAATTATCTTATTAGTAGTTAAAATTTTTCTTAGAGAGTCTGATATTTTTTTGGAATTACAATTTGTTTGGATGAGTTCTTGAACTACCTCTTTGTTCATGATAATATTTACTAATGAAATGTACTTCAATTTGACAACATTCTTAGCGATAAAATAACTTAGTAAACTACTTTTATAACAAACAATCTGAGGAGTTCCAATTAATGCAGTTTCTAATGTTGCGGTTCCGCTTGTTACAATACAAGCTTTAGATATTTTTATAAGATTATAAGTTTCATTAAAAACTACTGGTATTGAGGAATTTTTAAGAATTTTATTATAGTCTCCAATTGCTCTTCCAGGAGCACCAGCAATGACAAATTGATAATCAGGAAATTGATCTTGAATCTTAATAAGTTCTGGTAAAACTTTATTTATTTCTTGTTTTCTACTTCCAGGTAAAAATGAAATTATAGGTCTTTTAAGATCTAAACCAATTTTTCTAACAGCATTCTCATTGACATATAATTTTGGAATATGCTCCATTAGTGGATGTCCAACATAATTAACTTTGTAGTTATGCTTCTTTTCAAAAAAATCTTTTTCAAATGGTAAAATAACATACAATGAATCTATATTTTTTTTCATTGAAGCTACTCTACTTTCGTTCCATGCCCAGACCTGTGGACTTATGTAGTAGTGATTTTTATATCCTTTTTCTCTAGCCCATTTGGCAATTCTTAAATTAAACCCTGGATAATCAATATAAACAATCACATCTGGTTTGAAGTTACTTATGTCACTTTTACAGAATTTTAAGTTTTTATGAATCTTTGAAATATTTATTAAAACTTCCCAAAAGCCCATGAAGGATAATTCTCTATAATGTTTTACTAGTTCTCCGCCTACACTTTTCATCAAATCGCCCCCCCAACAACGAATTTTGGCATTCTCATCTTTAGATTTAATAGCATTTATCAAGTATTTCCCATGAAGATCTCCCGAGGCTTCTCCAGCGATAATGTAATATTTCATTTTAAAATACTTTTAAAACAACAATAAGTAATATTAAAAATAATGATAGTATTACTAGTCCGGCTGCAAATGAGATTTTATTTTTTTTTATTGCAAATAAAAATAGTATTAAATTAATTAATGCACCTAAACTAATTAAGCTACCGAGCTTTTTTTGATAATACAATTGTTTCCAGCTATTCTCAATGGGTAGATCAGATAAAATTAGTGTTAAAAATATTATACATGAAGCAGTAGCTAGTAAACCGGTAATAAATCCAGTAAAAATCTCTTTTCTATTCAAAATTCCATGTATTTAATTCTTGAATTGCATGGTGAGCAGTTAGATCATATTGAACGGGAACAATAGAAATGAAGTTTTTACCTAGCGCAAATTCGTCAGTATCTTCCCCTTTATCTTCATTAATAAATTCTCCAGTAAGCCAATAATAATCTTTACCCATTGGGTTTGTTCTTTTATCAAACTTTTCAATCCAATGCGCTCTGGCTTGCCTACAAACTTTAATACCATTTAATTCTTTTCGAGATGAAATTTTAGGTAAATTAACATTTAATACTACATTTTGCGGAATACCATTTTTTATTGCGTTTTCAGTAATACTTCTAACTGCTGGTTTTAGTGGTTCAAAGTTTGCTCCCCATCTGTAGTCTAACAATGAAAAACCTATAGCCGGAATCCCTTGTATTCCAGCTTCTAAAGCCGCACTCATTGTTCCTGAATAAATCACATTAATTGATGAATTTGATCCATGGTTAATTCCTGACACACATATATCTGGTTTCCTGTCCAGTAACTCGTTGACTGCAAGTTTTACACAATCTGCTGGAGTCCCAGAACAGCTGAATTCTTTCTGCGGTCCTTTGTCTAATTTAATTTTTGTACAATGAAGAGTTGAGTTAATCGTTATTGCATGTCCCATTGCAGACTGAGGTCTATCTGGAGCAACAACAACAACTTCCCCAATTTTATTCATTGCACCTATTAATGCGCGAATACCTGGGGCAGTTATTCCATCATCATTTGTTATGAGTATTAGAGGTCTTTTTGACATTTATTTTTTTGACATAAGATTAATATTTAATTAAGGTTTGATAAGACTTAATAATTTAAGATAAACTTTTGTTTTCTGATGCCATAAGGTTCTTCATTTTAGCTACATTTATGGTTAAATTTATAATTTTAAAACTCAATATGCGAATTTTTGATTTTGTATTTTCTTTATTATTTATTGTAAATCTTTTTTCTAGTTTTTCTCACCCAAAATTTAACAACTCAGATAAAGATAAATTACTCTTGGAGATTATAACTTACGTCATCAATAAAGGACATTACGATCCTAAAGAGATGAATGATGAATTTTCTAAAAATGTTTTCAATTCTTATTTAGAAACAATGGATGGACAGCACAGGTATTTGCTAAAATCTGATATTGATAATTTTGGTAGATATAAATTAGAGATTGACAATCAATTAAAATCAGCAAAAGTTGATTTCTTCAATTTAACATATGATCAATACAAAATTCGGATTGAGCAAGTAAAAAATTTTTATCCAGGTTTACTAGTAAATCCGTTTGATTTCACGATCGATGAGTCAACAACCTTAAATTTTAAAGAAACACTTTATGCCAAAAATTTATCTCAATTAAAGGAAATTTGGAGGAAAAGATTTAAACTTTCAACACTCGATAGATTTGTAAGTAAAAAAGAGCAAGAATTATCCAAAAAAGACAGTGATCCTTCCTATGTTATTAGGAAAGATATTATTCTTGAGAGAGAGGCAAGAATGCTAACTCATCAAAATATAGATGAATATTTCGAAATGATAGGTGAGGTTACGCGAAAAGATTATTTCAACTTATTTGTTAACGCAGTTGTTTCAGAATTTGATCCTCATACATATTATTTTCCCCCTAAAGAAAAAGAACTATTTGACACAAGCATGTCTGGCAAGTTTGAAGGAATTGGTGCAAGATTATCTAAAAGACAAGAAAAGGTTAAAATAGTAGAGGTTATTTCTGGAGGACCAGTGTGGAAAAATAACTCGTTACAACCCGGTGACGAAATTTTAATGGTTGCCCAACCCAATGAAGATCCAATTGAAATATCTGGAATGAGACTAGATGATTCAATAAAATTAATAAAGGGTCCGAAAGGAACCAATGTAATTTTAACTGTAAAAAGAGTAAATGGAACTGTTGAGAATGTTACAATAGAGAGGGATGTGGTCATATTGGAAGAGTCCTATGCTAAAAGTGCAATCATAGAAAAAGATCAAAAGAAATTTGGCTTAATTGAACTCCCGAAGTTTTATGTTGATTTTAAAGATTATGGAGAACGCAATGCAGCAACAGATGTAAAAAAAGTATTAAATCAATTTAAAAATAATTCAGTAGATGGAATTGTTATTGATTTAAGAAATAATGGTGGGGGATCTTTGAAAACAGTTGTTGATATGACTGGATATTTTATTGATGAGGGTCCAGTTGTTCAAGTTAAAAGTACTGGAGGTAGAAAAGAAATTTTAAAGGATACAGATCCATCTTTAATATGGGATGGACCGTTAGTTGTTTTAGTTAACGAGTTTTCTGCGTCGGCATCTGAAATTTTAGCCGCAGCTCTTCAAGATTATCGAAGAGCTATTATATTAGGAAGTAATCAGACTTATGGAAAGGGAACAGTCCAAAATGTAATTGATTTAAATCAAATAATTAATTTGAATCAATATGGTGATTTAGGGGCTTTAAAGATTACTACAGATAAGTTTTATAGAATAAATGGTGGATCTACTCAGTTAGAAGGTGTGAAGAGTGATATCGTTTTTCCTAGCAGATATAATTCAATCAAGATTGGAGAGAAGGATCAGCCAAACCCGTTAGTTTGGGATAGGATTAGTCCTGCAAATTATTCATCTTGGACAGAAACTATTCAGTATAATAATATAATTTCAAAAAGTAAAGATCGTATAGAAAATAATCCTTTGGTGAAATTGATACTAGAGCAAGGAGAATGGATTAAATTAAAACAAAATGATTTCACTTATAACTTAGAATATGAAAAGTATATTAATGAAAAAAATAAAGATAAATCTTATTCTCTCAGATTTAAAGCCCTAGAAGACTTTAATTCAGGATTATCTATCAAATGGCTTCCTGATTCGTATGAAAAAAATGAACCAACAATGGATTTAGAAATAAGAAGAGATAGATGGGTGAAAGGACTAAAAAAAGATATTTATCTTGAAGAAGCTGTAAATATTTTAAGTGATTTAAACATAAGTTTTGAAAAAAAGATTTCACTTAACATAAATTGACTTTAGATTGATGCTGCAAAACATTACCAATCACTTAATCTATTTGAATCAAAGTTTAAATAAATAAAAATAAACAAACTAAACGTTAAAAGACTTGAACCTCCTGCACTCATAAAGGGAAGGGGTATTCCGATTGTTGGCAACAACCCAAGAGTCATCCCTATGTTTATTGTGAAATGTCCAAAAAAGATGGAGGCAATACAATAAATAATAGTTCTCTTAAAGATATTAGTTTGTTTTTCTGCTTGATTTAGCATTCTTACAATCAATATTACAAAAATTGCAATTAATCCAAATCCACCTATAAAACCCCACTCTTCCCCAACGGTAGTAAAAATATAGTCTGTTTGTTGTTCTGGAACAAAATTACCTTTTGTTTGCGTTCCTTGTAAAAAACCTTTTCCTGATAATCCCCCAGAACCAATAGCTATTTTTGATTGTTCTATATTGTAACCTATACCTCTCGAATCTTGAGTTATTCCAAGTATCACATTAAATCTGTCACGGTGACGCTGTTCAAATACGGAGTTAAATATAAAATTTACTGAAAATATAAAAATTATTGACAAAAGTCCAATTGATAAAATCGGAAAATTATTTAGATTATTTTTCTTTTTTCTAAAATAGAAAAATAAAAAAAAGCTAATTAATACTATTGAATAAATCATTATCTGAACGGGAATCAAAAGAGTGAGGATAAATAAAATTATTGATAATATTAATAGAATTAAATAATTAAATGAAAGTCCTTCTCTAAAAAAAACTAAAAAAATGAAACAAAAAACAACTGAAGAACCAGGATCAGGTTGAAGAATAATTAAAGTTGCTGGAAGCGCAATAATTAATATTCCAATTAAAAAAGATTTTTTATTTTTAAGATTAGTTTGGTATTCACTTAAATGTCTTGCAATCATTAATGATGTAGCAATTTTTGAAAACTCGGATGGTTGAATACCTATCCCTCCGAAAATATACCATGAATTTGCCCCATTAATTGTTTGACCAAAAACAAAAAGACCCAACAATGAAAATATGCTAAGTATATATACTATGTATGATAGCTGTTGATAAAATTTTGCACGAACACCTAAAACAATAAACCCCAAACAGATACTTAATAAAGTAAATATAATTTGTTTCCCCACTAAACTACTTGAGTTTGTGCTATTAAGGATTTCACTACTATAATTTGAAGAATAAATATTTATAAGTCCAAAAAAAACAAGGATTAAATAACAAAAAATTATTGTCCAGTCGAGTCTATATATAAGAGGTTTATTCATTTATTTTAAATGATTTTCCTTTAAAAGGTTTTAAATACTCCTCATTAAGACTCCCCTCCAACATTCTTGTTTCAAGCCACTTTTTTTTAACGGTTTTAAAAATATATTTTTCAACCATTAGGCTTGCTATGGGGGCAGCCCATCTTGATCCCCAATATCCATTTTCAATAAAAACTGCTAAAGCAATTTTAGGGTTATCTTTAGGGGCAAAAGCTATAAAAATCGAATGATCTGTTAATTGTGTTTTTTCCCCATTTAGTTTAATGAAATTTTCTACTGTTCCAGTTTTACCACAAAACTCGATTCCATCTATTTTTGCAATTTTAGCGGTTCCATTTAAAATAACTTTTTCCATTCCATCAATTACTGGATCAAAGTAAATTGAATCTATTGTAGTTTTCTTTTTTTTAAATATGCTGTTATGATTATTTCCATTTATAGATTTTATAAAATGGGGGGTAATATAAAATCCTCGATTAGCTATTGCAGCAGTAAAATTTGCCATTTGAATGGGAGTAGTCAATACTTCTCCTTGACCAATTGAATTAGAGATATTTGTTGCTGCCTTCCATCTTCCCTGACCATAAACTCTGTTGTAGTATTCACCATCTGGTATAAATCCTGGTTGACCAGTGGGAAGATCATAGCCTAAATAATTACCTAACCCAAAACTAGAAAGATGATTTTTCCAATTATTTAGACCCGCATTAGGAGATTCTTTTGAATTAATTATTTTTTTATATGTATTTGCAAAGTATGTATTACACGATTGATGTATTGCACTTATAAGATTATTACTTGTACCAGCTATACAATGACAACCCATGAAAGAACCTTTTGCATAAAAATGCCCTTTATTACAGATAAATCTAGATTCTTTATTTATTACTTTTTCTTGCAGAGCTATTAAAGCATTTAAAACTTTGAAAGGAGATCCTGGGGAATATTGAGCCTGTAACCCTCTGTCGAATAAGGGTTTTGAAATAGTGTCATTTAACAGTTCTCCATAATTTTTAGATCTGTTTCTCCCCACCAATAGATTTGGATCATAGTTTGGAGAAGATATAAGAGCCAGGATTTCTCCTGTACTGGGTTCTATAGCTACAATTCCACCTCTTTTATTTTGTAGAAGTTTTTCTCCATATTTTTGAAGATCAATATCCAGAGTTAAGCTAATATTCTTTGCTGCAATTGGTTTTATATCAAAATCCCCATCTTCATAAGGTCCAATAACTCTATTGAATCTATCTTTTTGATAAAAAGACTTTCCTTTTTCACCTCTTAAAATCTTTTCATAGAATTTTTCGATCCCTTGTCTTCCAATTAACTCTCCAGATTGATAATAAGAATCCTTAAATAAATCGTTTTCATTTACTTCACTTATGTAACCAAGAACATTTGCCCCTTCCTTATGAAAATATTTTCGAATTGATTTTTTCTGCAGATAAAATCCAGGATATTTCCATAATTTTTCTTGAAGAAGGGCGTGTTTTTCTTTTGAAATTTCACTTGAAATTATTGATGGCTTTTTTCTTGAATAAAGTATAGCGTTTTTAAATTTAGAATTGAAATTTTGTACAGATATATCAATTATTTCAATCAACTCTAAAGTGTCAAATTTGCGAGTATTTTCTGGAATAGCCATAAGGTCGTAACCAGGTTGATTAGCAACTAAAATCTTATTATTTCTATCAAATATAAATCCTCTATCTGGAAAAATTGGACTTTCAAGTACTGCATTATTTTCTGAAAGAGACTTGTAATTAGAATTTATTAATTGAAGTTCTATAAGTCTAATAGTAAATATAATTGCAATAAGAAAAGTAAAAACTTGTATGAAGTAATTTCTTATCATTTTTTAGAAATAAAACCTAATGAAATTGCAATTAAAATAGATGTTAATAAACCTGTCAAAATTGTATTTTTTAAAATATTAGCAAATGCTAAAAAACTAAAATAAGAGACGAAAAAATAAATAAAATGATGAATCAAAATTATTAATCCTGAAAATAAAACTCTATTCTTGATTTTTGTACCACTTAACATCCCATTCGAAATATCAGCATTAACTCCAAAAGAAAAATTAATTAATAATGGTCTAATATAAGCTGTAACAAGACATGATATAGTATTTGATCCTGGGTTTTGAGTAATTAAATCTATTAACAACCCAAGAGTAAAGCTTAACAAAATAAACTGTAACCTTGATCCGTCAAATTTGTAAACTAAAAGAAAAATTATATAGAATATTGGGTCTAAATAGCCCAGAAAATCCCATGATTCAAAAACTGTCACTTGAACTACAATTCCTAAAATAAAATATTTTGCAATTTTTAAGTTTTCATGTACCATTACTCTAGAGATTTGATTTTTTCTTGTGAATTATTTTTTATTATAAATACATTAAATTCATTCCCCACTATGTTATTCAAGCTTACTTTAATTTGATAATAACCCATTTCTGGGTATAATTTAAAATCTTTCACAATTCCAATCAGAATTCCTTCAGGAAAATAAGTTGACATTCCTCCTGTTACAATTGAATCTCCAATTTTAACTTCATTTATTTCAGAAATATCATTTAGGTTTATAATGCTTGGATCCAATCCATCCCAATTTAAAGATCCAAAAGCATTATTTTTTTTAAATTTTGCATTTATTTGTAAATCCTTATTCAAAATTGAAATAATACTAGAATAATTTTCAGAAGCATTGTTAATTACCCCAACAATACCTTTAATTGATATTACACCCATTTCCATTTTTATACCATCTTTTTCACCCTTGTTAGTTATTAAATAATTTCTGGATGATTTTGTACTGTTTTTTATAATACTTGCCTCAATAACCTCGTAAGGAATTTTTGATTTATTATATGAAATTTTATTATTACCATTAATTTGATTCTTTAGTAATATTTTATTTTCAATTAAAAGATTATTATTTATTTCTTTAAGATTAAAGTAATCATTTATTGATTTGGTAATATTATAAGTTGACCCAGTAAATTCAATAGCGATTTTATTTAGTTTAGATTGATGGTATAGACTTCTGTTTTTGATAAAAATAAAAGAAAAAAACAATAGAGCTAGGAAAAGAATAAAGGTTCTGTTCTTTAAAAGCACATTGATAATTTGTTGCATTAACTTATTTTATCAATATTGTTTTATATCTATCAAGATTTTTCAAAGTGATCCCAGTACCCCTTACGACAGCCTGTAACGGCTCTTCAGCAACATAAACAGGCAGGTCGGTTTTCCTAGACAGCCTCTTGTCTAGACCTCTTAAAAGAGCTCCGCCTCCAGCAAGGTAGATACCAGTATTATAAATGTCGGCAGCTAATTCTGGTGGAGTTTGTGCCAAGGCCTCCATTATAGCATCTTCTATCCTAATTATTGATTTATCTAAAGCCTTTGATATTTCTGTATAAGATATCATCGATTGTTTTGGTTTACCAGTTAAAAGATCTCTTCCTTGAACTGACATTTCATCTGGAGGAGACTCCAGGTCCTCAATTACGGCACCAATCATTATTTTAATTTTCTCAGCAGTACGTTCTCCAACATAAAGATTATGTTTACTTCTCATGTAATAAACAATATCATTTGTAAAAACATCTCCAGCGATTTTAATTGATTTATCACAAACTATTCCGGATAATGCAATTACAGCAATTTCTGTAGTTCCCCCCCCTATGTCAACAATCATATTTCCTTTTGGTTGCATGATATCAATTCCGATACCAATTGCAGCTGCCATTGGTTCGTGAATTAAATAAACTTCTTTTCCATTAACTCTCTCAGCTGATTCTTTTACTGCTCTCATTTCAACTTCTGTTATTCCTGATGGAATACATATCACCATTCTTAAGGAAGGAGTAATAAATCGATTTTTCAAACTAGGTATACTCTTGATTAATTTACTTATCATTTGTTCAGAAGCATTAAAATCGGCAATAACACCATCTTTTAGAGGTCTAATAGTTTTGATATTTTCATGAGTTTTTCCTTGCATTAAACTCGCCTCATTTCCAATGGCAATAATTTTATTAGTTGTTCTGTCAATAGCAACAATTGAAGGACTGTCAACTACAACTTTACCATTATGAATAATAAGTGTATTAGCTGTTCCGAGGTCAATTGCAATTTCTTCTGTAAAAAATCCCATTTTAGATAAAAGTTATATTCCTTTAAAGGTAAATAAATTAATGTTTAAAATGACGTACTCCAGTAAATACCATTGACATATTATTTTCATTACAATAATTGATTGACAATTCGTCTTTAATTGATCCACCAGGTTGAATTACTGAATTAATCCCAGAGTTATTAGCAATTTCAACACAATCTGGAAATGGGAAAAAAGCATCACTTGCCATCACAGAATTTGATAAGTCAAAACCAAAATTATTGGCTTTCGTTATTGCTTGATTTAGAGCGTCAACTCTGGATGTTTGTCCAGTTCCTGAAGAACATAGTTGTTTATTTTTCACTAAAACAATTGTGTTTGACTTAGTATGTTTACAGACCTTAGAGGCAAATATTAGATCTGCTAATTCGTTTTTGCCAGGAGATTTAATTGTAACATTTTTTAAACTTTCAGAGCTATCGGTTTTTAAGTCTTTGTTTTGAACTAAATATCCATTTAAGCAGCTTCTGATTGAGGATTCAGGTAAAATAGTATTTTTCTGAATTAGAATTATTCTATTTTTTTTGGAACCCAGAAGCTTTAGAGCTTCCGGGTTGTAGCTAGGAGCAATTAAAACCTCAAAAAATAAATTATTGATTGAATTAGCTGTTATTGTGTCTATTTCTTTATTACTGATTAAAACTCCGCCAAAGGCCGAAACAGGATCTCCAGACAAGGCATCCTCATAAGCTTTAAGTAAAGTGTTTCTTGTTGCTAAGCCACAAGCGTTATTATGCTTTAGAATTGCAAAAGTTGGTTCGTTTTTTTTAAACTCATTCATCAGATGAATAGCAGAGTCAATATCAAGTAAATTGTTATATGAAATATCTTTACCGTTAACTTGTTCAATTAATTCATTTATTTTACCGTAAAAATATCCTTCTTGATGAGGGTTTTCTCCGTAGCGAAGTTTTTTGTGAGTATTCTCAGTTATTTTTAAACTTTTTTCACTGGTAGTTAGATATTTAAATATGCTTGAATCATATTCGTTGGATACACTAAATGCAAGAGAAGCAAAATATTTTCTTTCTTCCAGTGAAGTATGACAATTATTCTCATTAATTATATTAAGAAAACTCCTATAATTTGATTTACTAGAAACACAAAATACATTTTTGAAATTCTTGGCTGCGGCTCTAATTAAAGATATTCCTCCAATATCTATTTTTTCAATGATATCACTTTCAGTAGCTCCAGAATTTACAGTTTTCTGAAAAGGATAAAGATCTACAATCACTAAATCGATTTGTGGAATTTCAAATTTTTCTAACTCCTTGTTGTCAGAAATATTGTCTTTTCTATTTAAAATACCACCAAATATTTTTGGATGTAAAGTTTTTACTCTTCCATCTAAAATAGACGGATAGCCAGTTATGTCTTCAACTGGAGTAACCGAATATCCAAGAGAACGAATATATTTTTCTGTTCCTCCAGTTGAATATATCTTAACTTTATTATTAATTAATTTTTTTAATATTGGCTCTAAGCCTGTTTTGTCAAAAACAGATATTAAAGCTGAAGATATTTTAATTGAATTCATATATTTTTATTTTACTTTTTTTCATTTTTTTTGACACTAGTATGGCCACAGATTCAAGTAATTTAATTTCTTTTTCACCAAAAGGATCAAGTGAATCAGAATCAACATCTATTTGACCAACATTATTTCTATCAACAAATATTGGGATTACTATCTCAGATTTGACATTGACATTACAAGAGATGTAGTTTTGTTGTTTCGATACATCTGGGACAATAAAGTTCATATTAGAAACGGCAACTTGGCCACAAATACCTTTTCCAAATGGAATTTTTAAATGATCAGTAGGTTTTCCAGAATAAGACTCAAGAATTAGCACCTTTTCTTTATGATTTGAGAAATAAAAACCAACCCAATCAAAATAATTAATTTCAGATTTTAAAATTTTACAAATTTCGTCTAGAGAAACTTTAAAAGAATTTGATTCATCATCTAAAATAATTTCAATTCTGGATGTTAAGTTTGAAAAATTGCTCACTATTTTTTTTGCTAAAATATTAAATATATTAAGGCTATGATATCTTTTTTTAACAAAAAATATATTTATTAAAGCAATAATTAAATTAATTTTGTGATATGGTTAAAAGTTTACAAATATTTGGAATGACATGTGAAAATTGTCAAAAACACGTACATGATACTTTAAAATCTTTAATTGGAGTAAATAAAGTCATAGTAAGTTTAAAAGATAATATTGCAACCATTTACTCTGATAAAAAAATTAGTAATGATGTAATTAAGAATGTATTAGGGGATAAATATTCAATAAATAATATAACTAAACAAAATAAGGGAAATAAAATAATTCAACTTAAACCGTTATTGTTAGTTTTTGCTTATTTAATTTTTGGAACATTTTTTTTAAGTAGAAATGATTTTATTTTTGATAAAATGATGATTGATTTTATGGGCTTGTTTTTTTTAACTTTTAGTTTCTTTAAATTCCTTGATTATTCATCTTTTTCAATTAGTTTTTCAAAATATGACCCTTTAGCCAAAAGAGCTCTTTTTTATGCAAAGTTGTATCCATTTTTAGAGTTGTTTTTGGGTATTTGTTTTTTGTTTAATTGGAATATTAAAATATGTTCCATAATAACCCTATGTATACTCAGTATTACCACCTTTGGAGTAATAAAATCACTTTATAATAAAAGTGAAATTCAATGTGCTTGTTTAGGAACAGCACTCAATCTTCCAATGACTGAAGCTACTCTTGTCGAGAATATTGTTATGATTTCGATGTCAGTGAGTTTTTTAATTTAAATAGTTTACTTTTATATTATGAAAATATATAATAAATTATCACATTTATTAATTTCTTTAACATTAATTTTTAATCAATTAGGTGTTGATTTAAACTTGCATTACTGTGGTGGTAGTTTTTCTTCATTATCTTTCATTAATCAATCCACTGATTGTGGAATGCACTCAAAAACAGACATTAATTCAAGTAAAGTTCTTTCTTATAATTCAAAATCTTGTTGTGAGGATAAAACATTAAATACATATTTAATAGATTTTCAGTTTGAACCAATTTTTGAAATTGAAAATCATAAATTATCAACTTCCACTTTTGTTAATTATACTTTCAATAATTTAGAACCATTTCTAACAAAGAATCTCCCTGCCAAGGATTCTCCCCCTG
>TARA_B110000444_G_scaffold211181_1_pt1 | contig 32000 bp, 21 predicted proteins | sample TARA_B110000444 | Tara Oceans TARA_B110000444 (sample SAMEA4398370) | marine metagenome | biome: Polar Biome; feature: [SRF] surface water layer (ENVO:00010504); material: water (ENVO:00002006), including particulate matter (ENVO:01000060) such as... | depth 5 m | reverse complement strand
GAGCGGCCCCACCGCGATTCGAACACGGGTTCGTGGCTCCGCAAGCCACTGTGATATCCAGGCTACACTATGGGGCCAGTGCAGACTCGGCGACCTGCCTTCTCCATTTAAGCGCGACGGGCGGACTATACACGCCATTCAAATTGAGGCCACTCTTTCTCTTTTGCAAGAGATTTCAATCCGCCTTCAGCGTTGACTGCGACAGGGTTTCCGGTAATTGACATGAAGAATGAGTCCGCATGAGTGTTACCATAGCCCCAACAATCTGCCAAATCATGCCCTAATGATTCTGCGTCTTCTTGAACCACAGGGACCTTTCCTTTACGGCGAGGGACGTTCCATCCTTTTTCAGAACCGCTCATTGTCCCGGTCATATTTTCTGGACCACAACCGTACACTGCATCCATTCCAAGTTCGTCAGACATAGCTTGTGCCATCGGCATTACAGTGGCGGTTACGAGTACTAGGCGGTGACCTTGCCCTCGATGCCAATCCAATCTGTCCCTTGCTTCTTGAGATACTCGTTTGGATAATTTGGTTTCAACTAATTCCTTCGATAGCCCTCGGAGTGTCTCCCAATTACAAAGTGCCAAATGGCCGCGATTACGGGCTGAATCGTAAACTGAACGGGCCCTGAGGAGATTGCCAATGAAGCCCAATGCCCACATAGTCGCACCAAGAGGGATTCTCCACGGGCGGCGGCGAGAAAGTAGTGCAGTCAGGCTTTTTTCGCTTGATGCATCGAGCAGGGTGCCGTCAAGATCGAAGTATGCTGTAACTCCACCCATGGTAAGATGGTAGCGGAGGGGCCCTTTCAGGCTGTCGATTCATCGTATTCATCCGGGCCGTAAACTCTTCTTCCTGCAATATGGTCCTGCCACCATACCAAGTGTGATTTCAAATGTCGAGGGATAAAGAAGCCAATTTTCCTTGGGGTTAAGCCATGGTTTCGTAGTTTCTTATCATGAGACAAATGGGCCACAATGGTTTGTGCACTACAACCAGGGTTTGCAAATACAAATCGCTTAACTTCATCTTTCAATCTTTGTAATCTTGCTTTTTTCTGAGTGCCTATACCGATTGTTGGTGGTGACATAATTTGTAAATCAACATCAACCCATATGAAACACTAGGGCGTAACCCCACCGGCCCCATCAATGCGAGAGATTTTGAATAACAGGCCTCTCGGAGTGATTGGTCATCATGGTAGATTCTATCGCAATCAAGCGAGTAAACATTCGAGATTATCTCTCTATTGACATAGAGGCTTGGATGAATAACCCTGATGATATGGACTTCAGGCCACGAACGCAAGTAAATGGTAACACGTTTTCGATTTCCTCGGCCACTACTGGTAAAGAGATGGCGAGTGTAGAACTAGATGATGAGCAATTGGAAGCCGCTGAGCGTGACCGCCAAGTGGAACTTCGCGTAAAGTTTGGAGTCCATGGTATGCATGGGCGCCTAAGTCACATTCATCCGATTATTGCAGACGGTAAAGCAAAGAAACTTGCTAATTCAAATTGGAAGACTGTTCAGCCAATTCAGTTTAACTGAATCAATCGTAAGCCACTTCGGTAAGTACCGGAGTTAGAACTGTAATTATTATCGTTAGAGTCCAATCGTTCCCACCGTCAGGGTCAGGCTGGCCTGGCAAAATCGAATCTGGGTCTGAGTTCTGCGCATATATCGTCCAAATCCATTCGCCTTGACCGAAACGAGCGCCCGGCTCATTGAGTAATCCCTCCAGTAATTGCTCTTCACTATCAGCATCAAAAATCCCTTCGGGGCCTACTGGATTCAATTCACTAGCGTTTATCTCAGCTTTTGTAGATTCATTCTGCGTTAGATTACCAGGGCTAGTTTGTGCTGATCTACGGTGGCCATCATCTACTACATTTAGTGATAATGTGAAATTATCAGGGGGGAGTAAAATGTCTTGGTCCAGTTCTAACAAAGCCTCGTATGCTATTATTCTAACACCAAATCCTGGAGTCATATTATCGCTCCAAGTTTCCTCTTGGGCCAGATATTCATCATAATTCCACTCAAGGGTGTTTTCAACCCAAGCCACCTTGTAGCGGCGAGGTTGGACTTCTATGGTGAATTGCTGATTTACAATTCCACCCTGATTATCATCCACTGACAACGAACCCAGTATTGTTCCGCTTGATTCTGTTGGCAGATATACTCGGTTTTCGGTGGAATCTATATCGTTACGAGGGTCTCCATCTCCATCACTATCCGACATGAAATCTAAATCCCATTTGAAAGACAATACCCCGCCTTCCGGGTCTTCGGTTTCAGAAGCATCTAGCAGCACTATGTCTCCACTACGAACATCGCTGGGTATTGACAAATTTAGGACGGGGGCGCCGTTAACTCGAACCATCACGCTGGAAGAGTCGGTACCGCCTTGGTCATTGGTAACTGTTAGACGCACATTGAATTGGCCTGATTCTAGGAATTGATGCGAAGTGAAACCTGCAATTGTGGTGGCTTGTGAACCATCGCCAAAGTCCCACTGGAATTCTGTGATGACACCTTCTATGGCATCTGAACCTCTTGCATCAAATGTGACTCCTTCCCCTTGTTGGATCTCCATAGGAGTAGCTGTCAAAACAGCACGGGGATTCACTGTGCTGTCTAAAACTCCGGTGCAGCCAGCTGTTAATTGAACCAAAAGAAGAGCCGCTAATAACAGGCCTTTCTTCGTGTTCATATACGCCGCTTACATATTTCATATCTAACCATGTCCCTCGTATGAGTGAGCTGGCTTCTATTCAAAATCAACTTCTTCTGGTAAATCCCCAACTATTTCTGCTCCAGATAACATGTCTTCAACTTCGAAATCTTCAACTGTATTCAAATCGTAATTTGATTCCATATCATCGTCTAGAAGTGCGCTGATTTCAACATCTCCTGAGTCGTATTCAGGTGTAGTTTCTACTATTTCTTCAGGAGCCAATTTAACATCATCGGCTTCAAGAAGATTGCGAGTTTCTTCGAAAAGAGCATCTCTATCAAGTTCCGGCAATTCGATTTCAGGCTCAACTATCTGTTCGACCGACTCCGGCTTTTTCTTGAACCAATCTTTGATTCCCATAGCAGACTCTTACGACACCATCACAATAGCCATTGTGTAGTGATGTTCATTTGGGTCGACCTACGGCCTATGTGATATGGTCGATGTTCTAGAGGGGCAACGTGTTCTAGCATTCGACCTTGAAACCACTGGAGTTTCAACAAATAATGACCGAATTGTGCAGGTCGCACTTGTTGGTGCAAAAGCCGATGGGAGTACTGTTCACTATGATGTGTTGGTAAATCCGCAACGCCCGATTCCAATGGGTGCATCTAGGGTTCACGGCATTTTTGATTCCAAAGTTAGAAGCGAGCCTGTATTCAAGCACTATGCTGCAGAATTATTCGAACTTATGGACGGCGCTGTAATAGTTGGACATAATGCGAGGAAATTCGATATGCCATTGTTGGAAAATGAATATTACAGATGCGGAATGGTTCCCCCCAAACCACTCGTAGTATTGGATACTCTAGAAGCGGTTAGAAGATTGAAGATTGCTAGGCCCCACAATTTAGGAGCGCAGTGTGCGCTACATGGAATCGATCTATCAAATGCCCATGATGCGGCTGCAGATGCGGCTGCTAGTCTGCTATTATTGTGGAAAGTTATGAGAGACCACCCTTCCAGTTTCAGGCGCTCATTGAGTGAAATAGAAGAATGGCTTATTCACGGTGAAGTGAACAAAGAGGAAAGTGAATTGGGACGTGCACTTGGCGACTTAGAATCATTTGACCAACAAGGAAGAATACGAATTAATGATGGCGTATACATCGTAGCATTTGGACGGCATAAAGGGAAAGACTTGGTAACAATTGCGAAAGAAGACCCTCGTTACCTAGATTGGTTATTATCCAATAATGGAATCGAAGACCAACAAGCCAGAGAGAAACTGAAGGAGTTTATTTCAAGCGTCAGGGATTGGTGACCAAGCGAGAACATCGCACCAATGTCCAACTCTCCATGTACCTCTATTCGTCATAGCACTTCCAACAAAAATAGGCCCTTGGTGGCCCGTTGAAAGTAGCTCCTGTAATGCCTCTTTACCGCGGCCATCAAAACTGATTGGGATTTGTAAACCCGTTGGCATTGCTCTGCCTTCAGCATTTGCTGGCTCACATATCTCCGCAATACCAGTACCATTGGTTTCATCAAAATGATGTAGTAAAATTACTGCATCAGAAAAGTCATCACTACCTAAAGTTCCATTTTCAAGACGCCAGTTCCACCAATGAGGACACCATGCTTTCCAATCACAAAAACCACCGCAAGACGATTGCCCAGGGGTTGCTTCTAGTGGTTTCTCACTAGGTTTAGTAGCTTCCCAAGCAGCCAAAGCGTCCTCCAAAACAGATTCTCCGTCTGCAGTATATCGGGTTGCATTGGCAGTATACCAACCCTCAGTTTTAACTGGTGGGGCATTAGGATTATTGGAAAGAAGAATGTCTCTGTAGAGGAGTAATTGGCGCTGCACCTCTGCCTTCAATTCATTTTCTGGCGCCCTACCTGTTTTCAGATCTGCGACTATCCACCCATTGAGGCTGCCATCATCGCTGACATCTGCAAATAGCATGTCTAATCGTCCCATTAAACGGTCGTCACTGGTTCGAAGTTCTCCTTCTACGGCTATAACTCTGGAGAGAAGGCTCTTCCAAAGCGAAACTGTGGTTTTCAAAGGAGTTACCCCCGGTGCGCCTACGAATTCTAGAAGCATCTTGATTGCTCCTCTTTGCATTTTCTTAGCTTTAGTCCATTCTTTTTCTTTCCACATTGGCCTGCGAGGTGTGGAAAGGAAAACTTTCTTTTCTTCTTCCCATCGCTCTTTGAGAAATGATTCTGCAATTTCTGGTAACCAATGAGTTTCGTCTGGTTTGCGGCCCGATAAGTCGATTTGTAACAAATCTTCTACTGACGCATGTACTGCAGTTCCTACGCTTGCTGCCATTCCTGCTTTACGGGGTAATCTTTGACGGCTAAGCCAATACATTCGAGGACAAGTCTCGAAACGGTTCCATGCTGAAGGAGAAAGGGTATGCTTCCTCACCTCGGCCATATACTCTCTTGGAGACTCCCCCTTCAAATCGATTGGGATTGCATTGAACTAAAGAGGGAGTAGATTATACAGGGTGATGGCTGTCCTTAACACATGGAAGGAGCAAAAGTCTGGCTCGATAAAGAAGTCGATATCGAAGATTCGCTTGTAGTCTGTTGTTTCCCAAGCGTGGGAATGGTGTCTAGTGTAGTCGCACATTTTTTGATTGACCACTTAGAACTTGAATTGGTTGGAAGAGTTACTCATCCAAAATTACCAGCTATTAGCCTAGTCCAGGAAGGAGTCCCTCTCCCTCCTATTCGCGCATATGCGGGTCAACCTATTTGCAAAATAGAGGGGTGTGACAAAGTTGTGCTATTGATGAGTGAATTGATTGTTCCTGACCCCCTTGTTCATGAAATTGTAAATGAATTATTCACATGGTCTAAGAACGAAAAGGCCGCTATGGGGGTTCTAATTGATGCGTTTGCACGTAAGGGAATGAAAGGTGGACTCAATGGAAATGAGCCCCATGTCGAATACGAGGATACTGAGGAAGTTGATGTCCTTGGAGTTTCAGCAACCCCTATGATGGCTGAATTGTTAGAATCGATGGAAATACCCCTCCTTGAACAGGGAGTAATCAAAGGAATGACTGGAGTCATGCTTAGCGAAGGAGCTAGCAGAGGGCGCAATATCATGAGCATCATGGTTGAAGCCGATCCTAGATTCCCTGATGCTAGAGCAGCAGCAGTAATCATTCAGCACTTGAACAAGATGTTACCAGTTGCTGATTTGGACCATGGGCCTCTGCTAAAGGAAGCGCAACAATTGGAAGAGCAAATTCGCGGAATGATGGACGGAGCTGAATCTGAGCCTAGTCCGTCTTCAACTTCTATGCTCTATGGCTGATTTACCTAGAATTGCTAGTCCTAGAATAATCAAAATCACACTAGCCCATATTGGGAATAGGAATACTGTATCTTTCGGTACGAAGAATAGCAGAGTTTCACTACGTGAGTATTCGCCACCCATTCCTGCAGTCGTCAACATCAATGCAACTGACACCATACCAATACCTGCGTGTCTAGAGTCGACATCTCCCCCTCGCTTTCTCCTTACCAAAACACCGATTGCTAATCCTGCAGAAGTCATTGAAAGAAGCATTTTGTTTGCTAAGAGCGGGTTATCTAATCCATCTCCGGGAGATGCGTTGATACCTGTGAAAATGGCAAGTGGGGTAGCCAAAAGTCCTCCTAAAAGAGCCCAATGAGCCACTGCTTCACGTGAAATAGGGCCTTTTTGAAGGAGACAAAGAAGGAAAGCAACTCCGGACAAGGCAAACATCCCGACTGTTAATTCAGTAGAAATGACGTGTAAGGTACCTGAAGATATCATCAAATTTCACCTCGTGATATTTTCTCTAAATGCTCTTGACCATAATATTCCCACTGCTCCATGGTCCATCCCGCAGGTAAGCCATCTTCTGGTAGCGGAGGAGAAGAAATTGCGTCCTCTGTTTCGGTTGAGTTTGAAACAACTTCTACGCTTTGGGCGGGGGTTATCTCAACTGAGATATCGGCGGTATTATCATAATTTTTGACTATGTCTTCACCTGCTGGTCTGCGCATTAAAACAAGACCTGCGAATAGCAAGAACATCGCTATGCCCTGTAGATACAGTGCTGTTTCATCGATTTCCCAACCCGGTTCTTGAGCGGTCAATCGGAACCACGGGGAGGTTTGAGTTGGCCCCTCACCTTCCAGAATAACCCGCCATTGGACTATTCCTGGATTAACTGATGCAGGAATTATAAATTGATTATCTTCCACGGGAATAGTAACTATTTCAGCACCATTCATCAATTCAACAGTAATGGACTCTGCATTGATTGTTTCAATTGTAATTGTAGTCTCCTCGCCAATTCCTCTAACGTTGGTGGGTTTCCAGTCATCGGCTAATCGTGGAAGGTTTTCTGGTACTTCCTCAACAAATACTGTATTTATCTCAGAGATACCACTCATAGCAACTCCTCCCTCAGGCGTACCGTGTTGAACTGCAAGATACAACTCGTATATCCCTGGTTCAGATGGAGCCCGCAATGTCCAACTACGATTCACTGTGTTCTGAGAAGAGAATGAATCTGAAATTTCGACATAATTATTCGTCCCACCATTAGGGTCTGTAATAATCTCCCAACCTTCATTGGCAGGGAGATCTTTAGCGCCATCAGAATTAATCAACAACGCCAGTCCAACCATATTGGTCGAGCTTACCTCGACCTCTCCAACTGAGGTTTGAACTTCAATCAACAGCCCCGCATATACCTCATCGGGGAAATGAATGTCAAGAATCGCAGTAGATATCCCATTTGATGAAGAAGATGCATGGCATGAACCCGCACAATCCCTTGAGCGTACATCGTCTCCTTTACCGCCCGGGTTAGCAGTAGATATTGTAGTTGAAAGTACTAACAAAATCAATACCACTACTATTTTTAATCTCATTTAATCCCTCCTTGGAATAAATGAAAATACTACGCCAGTAATTCCTACCAACAATAATACAATACTGAATATCATCCCTATATTTTCACTTGGACCTGGCGCTTCAGGAACATTGCTGGAACTGAGTTCTGCAATATCTGTTGATCCTTCGCTTTCCCATTGAATTTGTTGACCATCAATGACTGGAATTACATTGTACCTGTGCTCTCCTTCCATGGTTGGAGAGTGGCGGTAAGTGGTTGAAGTAGTTGTATCAATGACCTCACCATTGTGAATAATCGCCCATTCATTGGAGTCTCCTTCCCACGTCAAAACAATTCTAGTTCCATCGACCTTCGCTTCCGTATTAGTGGCATAGGGTGGTAATTCTCCGCTGAAACTTTCCGACACAGTATCTGTTGCACCCATATCATCGATTACTTTGACTTGAATTGTTAATTGGTCACTCATCAATGTAGTAAAGGTCATTCCATTGTGGACTATCATTCCTCCAACACTCCAAATTGCATTTACTACTGCGCCATCAACATCCGTAGAATTGACAGCAGAGAATGTAACGTCGGCTCCTTGAATCAGGGTTTCAGGGGCGGAGATTACAGCATTAGGTTCTGTATTGGAGATTGCAAAATCAACCACTAAAACTTGCCCGTCATCCATTCCATCATTCGGAGTGATGAATGCGGTCCAAGTATCCCCTGCACCTAAATTTGAAACCGGGATTTGACTCTGATTGAAGTCTGTGGTGAAACCGTTTCTCATCCAAATCCAGGATATTGTAACTAAATCACCATTGGCATCATCGGTGGAAATTGTGGGATTAATTTCTGTCAAAGCGTCTTGACTAGTAGGCCCATCATAAGATGCAATTGGAGGGGTATTTACAATCAACACAGTATCTGATAATGCTGAGGATTGGCTCATTTCATCATCAGTTACTGTCAAAGTCAAAGTCAGTAAATCGCCATCTAAAGACCAAACTTCGTTTGTAAATATTACATCTCCATCAACATCTGATGCTTCATAAACATAGGTTGCTTCACTCTCGAAAAATATTGTTTCCTGTTCGATGGATAGGCTTAGCAAAATCGGAGCTGTGTTTTGAATAACCACTGAATTGCTCTCAAGCCATTCAGAATATACTGCGCCGTCGGTAACCCTGCACTTTACACTCCATGATTCTCCTTTACTGGTTTGAGATGCAGGCAGAGTTGGTGTTGTAAATGGAGCGCCGATCCACTCCCACTCATAGGTTAGAGAATCGCCGTCTAAGTCATTTCCAACCGCTGTTGCAACCAGATCGTCAAGAGTAGTATAAGGGCCATTCAAAGTGACACTAGACATTGTTGGCGGAGTGTTGTCACTGCCGATTGTGATAGTTTGAGTTGTTAGCCAAGCGCTGTCGGCTTCTCCATCGTTAACTCTTATTTTTGCATACCAATCATCACCATCTCTTATCGCAACAGATGGAATAGTTACATCATTGTCGAAGGCTGAGACTTTGGAGTCATCGACATACCATTCGATTTCATTAGAAAGTACATCATTATCTGCATCTGCCGAACTCCAACCGAGTGTAAGATCATCACTTTCTGTCGCATCAGAAGGTGTTATTGAAGCACTCAATACTGTTGGAATCGAGTTGTCGACAACTATTACGTATGAGTCAATTGCATTTCCATCATCCATTCCATCACTAGGAATAACTGTCACATTCCATGACTCTCCTTTGGTGGTTAAGGAACTAGGAACCGTGGTTTGATTATTTCTGGAACTCTCCAAAACTCCATCCTTGTACCAATGGATTGTAGTGCCACTCTCAGCATCTCCTTCTGGGTCCTGATAAGAATAAGTTAGTGATAGTGTGTCTGTAGTAACTGGATTTGAGGGGCTTAGTTGCAAGTTTGATGCAGAAGGTGGACTGTTACTAGGTGCGCCAGCTTCAGGCACTTGGTAACTAACTGCGTCCCAATTATCGTTACTGTTGTAACCGTTACCATCCGCAGCATTTCCTGCTAAATCAAAAATTGCCACACCTGAACCAGAAGATGGTGCAATCCAGTCTACGCTCCAACTTCGATAACTGTTGGTTGTGTGAGTAGCACTAGTACCTCCAGAATTTACCTTAACGGCCATTATTCCGATTCCACCTGCTGAAAGAGTACCCGTGCTTACATCTAAACTGAAGCCTCCTTGGGTAGCACTAGCACCACCTGTTACTGAAATTGAAAGTGTGTAGGTTTGCCCAGGAGTATAACTAGCTGGCTGTCCAGACATCGAAACTACGGCGTTGGTGGTGGATCCATGACAGTATGCTCCTCCGCAGCCGCTCCCTGAGCTGAAAATCCCGTTGCTATTACCTGAAGTAAGCGGGGTCATGGAAAACAACAGTATCAGAACTAATGTTAGAGGGACGAGTTTTCGATTCACAGTTATTCCACTGGCACTTTGGTTATCAAAGGGTTGGTATAACGGTTTTACTTTCTTCGGTTTTATGAACGCTGCTCACCTGTCATAATCGAAAAGTGTCCTAGGGCTTTTATGGGGCTCTACGATTTCTTTGAACAATTGTTCTTCAGTCCAAATCTCTATTTCAAGGGCCTGTGACTTCGCCAATTTTGAACCGGCCTTTTCCCCCGCAATTAGAATGTCTAAACTTCCACTTACACTGGCTACTACTTTTCCGCCAGCGTTCTTTATTGCAAGAGTGATTTCCTTTCTTGGTCTTGTAAGAGAACCTGTGATGCAGAATGTCTTTCCATCGAATTTCCCACTTACTGCTTGAGATTCATCTGTAATTTTTATCATATATGTAAGTTCATCAATCAAAGTACGCCTCTTTAGGATTCCATCTCTGAAAATAGCTGCCACCTTGTCACCTATTCCGTCGATAGTAGTGAGTTCATCATCGTCTCCCTCATCTGACCAATGAAGGAGTTTGTCTAAGGAAGTAAAATGCTGAGATATGGTTGTGGCTACTTCAGGCCCAATCCTTTCCATTCCCAAGGCATGAAGAAATTTCGCTAGGTTCAGTGTTCTAGTTTTAGCAAGTTCATCTAGAACATTGTAGGCGCTCTTATCGCCCATCCTATCTAATTCTGTAATCTGAGAATGGGTGATTTTATACAAATCCGCTATATCTCCAACTAAGCCTTTTTCGAGTAGGGCTTCAATCAATTTCTCTCCTATACCGTCCATCTCGAGAGTGCGACACCAGTATGTTAGCGCCCTTGCTACTCTAGCGTCGCATTCCAAAGCGATACATCTCAAGAAGGCCCCTTCCGTAGTTAATTCTCGGTTACAGGCGGGACATTCGCTTGGAATCACTATGTCTCCATGAGATAATTCTCCAATGAAGGATGTGCCGTCTGCATGGAACCTACCGGACATATCGCTATTGTTTGCCCTGCCCAAATTTTCTATTATTTTTGGAATAACATCTCCTCGTCGCGTAATAGTCACCTTATCGCCAATTCTGACACCTAGGCGCTCGACTTCGCCCACATTATGGAGAGTAACGTTCTCCACAGTAACCCCTCCAACCATTTGTGGTGCAATCCTCGCTACGGGAGTTATTGCACCTGTCCTACCGGTTTGCCAATCGACATCTAGCAAAACTGATTGTGCTTCTTGCGAAGGGAACTTCCATGCTAGAGCCCATCGTGGATGGTGGGCGGTCATTCCAAGAATCTCACGTTGTTCTAAATCGTCTAATTTGAATACGATGCCGTCGATTTCATATTCATAAGAAGAGCGTTTTGATCTCCATTCTACGGTATAGTCAATCATTTCTTTTTGTGGGGTTAAAGATTCGAATATTTGCCAGGGAGCAGGCTCAATACCTGCTTTTTGTAACCATGAAAGTAACTCGCTATCATTTGACATTTCAGGAGCATCTTTTGGAAATTTCACATCATAGGCTTGGAATACCAAATCGGCGGCATCGGCCTTACCGTCGCCGTGTTTTTGACGTAGTGCCCCTGAACAAAGATTTCTTGGGTTAGGAGAAATCTCACTGTACTTTTGATCGAATATTGCCAATGGCATAACTACTTCGCCACGCACATGACAATCTATTGCGGCATTAAGACGCAAAGGAACATTGGCAACTAATTTAGCATTGAGAGTTACATCCTCTCCTCTTTCACCACTACCCCTTGTTGCTGCGCGATGAAGATTGCCAGCAACATACTCCAGCGAAAGGGCTGACCCGTCTAGTTTCGGTTGCGCAAGATACCTCTTACCGCCGAATGTAGATTGGGTTACAAAGTGGACTATATCGTCATCTGAAACCCCTTTGTCAAGAGAGCGCATGGGGAACATGTGCTCGACTTTTACAGTTCCAGGTAATGGCTCAGGGCCAACTTGGTGTAAAATTGAATTGTCCGGGTCTAGTTGTTTTAATTCATCCCAAAGTTTGTCGAATTCAACATCGCTAATCTCTGGTGCAGCGTGATTGTAGTACAATTCACGATGATACCTGACCGCCTCGGCCAGATATTGGATTCGCTCCGCCTCGGCCATGTCTATTCACCCACACCATAGGGTATGAACTTCACGAAAATTGTAAGCCGAGAAGTTCAAAGTCGGCTAAAGGACAACGTGTCATTATCGCTTGAGATAGGATACGGATGTGTATCTCTGCAACTACATGAACTGTGGCCTGGAACATGTGTCCCGCATGGACATTGTTGTCATCATCTGACCAACAACAATGGATGTGAGTGAAAGCCGCGCCCTCTTGCGTCCTAGCAATATTTCCAGATAGGCTTACCAATTCTGAAGGTGCATCGAGCGGTCTGCGCTGATATACTCCCTCTTCGTTCATGTATCCATATTTGTTATCTCGTGTACGCCCAATGCCGCTCGTAATTGCTGCGGCATCAAACCCTACTTCATCAGCTAAGCTTTGCAAAGATGAATGAATTTCTTCATCGGGGTCGATTCTAACAAACAGGTCCTCTCCACTACGCGTCCACTCCATGTTTTGCGGTTCAAAAGGCACCTGATTAGGGTTCGCCTTCAATTTTAGGCAATCATAATCACTTGATGTATTAATTTTGCATACGAGCATTCTCATATTCTAGACCATTAGCCGGGCCATGGGAGAGGTAGGTCCGTTCAAACGGTTATTGCGATATATGACCCCTCACAAGGGGACTATTCGTCTAGCAACATTCTGTTCAGTACTGAATAAAATTTGGGATTTGGCCCCCCCACTTTTAATCGGACTCGCTGTAGATGTAGTGGTTCTCAAAGAAGAATCATTCATTGCAGGATACGGGATGTCAGACCCCTGGCATCAATTGATTTTCCTGTCGGTACTAACATTCATAATTTGGGGACTTGAATCATTATTCGAATATTTCTATGGAATTTTGTGGAGAAATTTAGCACAAACTGTGCAGCACGAGTTACGCTTGGAAACATTTGGCCACGTACAAAAACAAGGAATGGGCTGGTTCGATGAAAGGCAAAAAGGAGATATTTTAGCAATCCTCAATGATGATATCAATCAACTGGAGAGGTTTTTGGATAAAGGTGCTAATGATTTTCTTCAGGTAACAACGACTGTGATAGTAGTGGGCGCGGTATTTTTGGCGATCTCCTGGAAGGTTGCCCTATTTGCAGTCCTACCCATACCGATCATCGTATGGGGCTCTTTCCTTTACCAGAGAAGCCTGGAGCCAAGATATGCAGAGGTTAGGAATACTGCAGGACGATTGAATGCATTGCTAGAAAACGACCTTTCGGGGATGTCGACTATTCAATCTTTCACAGCAGAAGATAGAGAGTTGCAACGTGTTGAAGATTTGAGTAATGAATATCGGAATGCGAATAAAAAGGCAATTCGATTATCTGTCGCTTTCGTACCAATGATCAGGATGGCAATTCTCTGTGGATTTACGGCAACACTGCTACTAGGCGGCTGGCTAACTCTCGATGGAGTTCTAGCTGTTGGGGCATACTCAGTACTGGTCTTCATGACTCAAAGATTACTTTGGCCTCTTACTAGGCTTGGAGAAACTTTTGATTTGTACCAAAGAGCTATGGCTTCCTCGACTAGAGTGCTTGACGTATTGACTTCCCCGACTGAACTTAAGCAAGGGGATTTCGCCCCGAATAGACAGGATATTGCTAACGCTGATATTGCAATGAACGATGTTCACTTTGCTTATACTGGCCGTGATAAGACATTTGAAGGACTTGATTTAACATTCAAAGCCGGAACTACTACGGGGATTGTTGGAGCCACCGGTTCTGGAAAAACAACCTTAGTCAAGCTATTACTAAGATTCGCTGAACCGAATAAGGGCGAAATTGAATGGGCTGGAAAATCCTTACCGGAATGGAATTTGCAAACTTTACGCTCATCGATGGCCTTGGTCGACCAACACATCACCCTCTTCCCAACTACAATTCTTGAGAATATTAGATATGGCCTTCCTGAAGCATCTGATGAAGATGTGAAATCTGCAGGTTTGATTGCAGAAGCGTCTCAGTTCATTGAGGATTTACCGGACGGTTGGAGTACACTAGTCGGAGAGGGTGGACATCGTTTATCAGGTGGACAAAGACAGAGGTTAGCGATTGCAAGAGCGATTCTAAAAGATGCCCCGGTTCTAATTTTGGATGAAGCGACTTCTGCGGTAGATAACGAAACCGAGGCAGCATTACAGCGCTCAATTAGTAAAGTTTCAATCGATAGAACTGCGATTATCATCGCTCACAGACTATCAACTGTTAGGCAAGCAGACAGAATTTTAGTTTTAGACAATGGAGATGTCATAGAAGATGGAACTCACGAAGAGTTGGTTCAGTTAGAAGGCGCTTACGCTAGAATGTGGGCTGTTCAAACAGGCATTATCGATACGTGATTCAAAACTGTACTTTTTATATTGAATTATATCGCTATCAATTGATAATATGTCGTTAGACCGTTTTTCAAGAACCACGAGCCTGCTGTTAATCGCCACAATTGCCCTCGCTATGGCCGGAACGGTCAGCGCCACGGAGACACTGCCAGTCGGCGATAACGGATTGCCTGAATTTATCGAAGGCAACACGCTAGAGACTATGACCTTCTTCCTATTCTTCGTAGGATACATTGCAATGGGTGCTGCTTTCGTCTTCTTCATGAGTGAGAGAAGTAACGTTGCCCCACAATACCGCACTACAATGACTATCTCAGCATTGATTGTAGGTATTGCTGCCTTCCACTACTACTACATGCGTGGAGTTTATGCAGACTACGGAACTGTCTCGGTAGAATACCGTTACATGGATTGGATAATTACTGTTCCATTGATGGCTCTCAAGTTCCCATCCTTAGTAGGTAAGGGCGCTATTACTGACAAGAAGGTCGCTGGACTTGGATTCACTGGAATCTGTTTCACTGGCGCTCTTATCATGGTTGGATTCGGATATGCTGGCGAAGCTGATTTGATGCACCCTATCCTAGCTCTTCTCCTCGGTGGAATGGGCTGGGCAATGATCATTGTCGCTACTGGAACTCCATGGTCTTCAGGACTAGGTGTGGATAACAGTAAGATTTCCGAGGAATTGATGTGGAGCGCTAATGCTCTACGCTGGTTCATAGTTGTAGGCTGGGTCATCTACCCAGTCGGTTACCTATTCAGTCCTGAAGTCGCATTGATTGACAGTGCCAACGGCGCTGAATACATGGCTGTTGCTTACAACGTTGCAGACATCATCAACAAGATCGGTTTCGGTGTTGTAGCATGGATGGGTGCAAAGAAAGCAACCGAAGCTATGAACGCTTGATTACTCTTCTTCATTGAGAATAGTAGCCATCAGTTCAACCGCTTTGAGGAGCGTTGTTCTGTCTCCGCCAAGGGGCAGGGGTCCGAAAGGGCCCCACCCTTTGCGCAATAGCATTATTCGCTTCTTAGGTTGCCTTTTAGCTAATTTCAAACGACTCCATTCGTAGCGCTGCCCATCAGCAAATAAATGCGTAGAAGTCACTGCATATCGTTTTGGTATTAGCAACGAAATTAGATGAATCGCTAACAAAATATCCCAAACCCACACCCATATTATCGGAGTATCAGATAGTTCAGCTAGCATCCAAGGGAGAACCATCATCGCACCCATAGTCATCAGGTTCGCCCACTGGCGTGATACTTCCTCAGACTGATTTGACTCCCAGGCAAATCCTGAGTTAGGCAGATCGCCCAAGGTGGGGATATCGAGCCTCTGGCGGCCAAGCCACCAAGCATCCCAGGCAACAATTACCGCTAATACTGCAACACAAAACTGAGCCATCAATTCAGCGTCAGGTAATGTGCTGGTAAGTTCTACCATCACTCCACGTCCTGCTTTGAGCGCATTAACATGAATGCTGCTGCTGCAAGGAATAGACCAACAAATAACATGATGACTACTGGACTTCCACCAGATTCATCAGCATCTTCTGACCCCTCTGACACATCGGGTATTCCATCCCCATCATCATCTGGGTCAACCGTTAGCCAAGTTGTGACACCCGGAGGACAATGTAAGTCGTCGGGTTGTCCATCACTATCTGTGTCCATACTTGCACAAGGATCGGTGGTCCATGGGTCTCTAATGTCTAACACGCCATCATTATCATCATCAGTATCGTAAATATCAGGGCCGCAATACACATTTTCTTCCTTGTCGAACCAGTTTTCTGAACAGGTTAAGATCCAATCGCCATCAGAATCCAGTAATGTAATCTCAAAGGATATTGAATTACTTGACATGAGTCCTTGTGTGTCGGTTACCTCCAAATTTAGAACATATATTCCAGCTGGTAAGTCAGTGATATTGTTCCACTCACCATTTAGTTGCATCATTTCAGTCTGGCCAATTATTACTCGCCAGATGATTTCTAAATCTTCGTTAGCATCTAGGTCGTCACTAACCACGCCTCTGATTTCAATTGGAAGAGACTCCATAACTGTAAATCCATCATCAGGGATTATAATTTCAACTTCTGGAGCTTGATTACTAATCATACTAATTTGAATAATTTCTTCTTCACCAGGACCGAATGAATACTCACTACTTAGAGTAGGAAGGTTTTCTGCAGTAGCAACAATTGCGACCTTGTCATAAGTTTCAGTTACTGAATCTGATATCACTGCATGGGGCATTGCTACCTGAGCGCTGCTTCCAATAACGGTTTGCGACCAACTTTGTCCAACTGACATTTCTAGGCTTGCAGAGTGCGAGGAGGCACCTAATCTAACATCGAAAATATGGGTTGTCCACATCCAAATCTGACCTAAAGAAGTAGACTGAGAAAGTGGGATTACATCATAGACATTTGCAGTTGCAGAGTTAATGTCTAGTGAACCATTTAGAACACCGTTACGAATCAATAGATCATTACCATCACTAGAAATGGCCACTGCTGTGTCGATGTTTACATGATTCAATTCGATTGCAGCGGATTCTCCATCGGTGTGTAAGTCGATACCTTTGGTACAAGATACAATTGAAGAATCGCTAATTGTTAGCGGTGCTGAAGCACGGCCGTGATGAGCAGTAATTCCAACTCCGCTTCCATTACAATCGATTGAAACCCCGGTTAGAGTTCCTGCTGTATTATCCAGATCGATTGCAGGAGCTCCGTTTATTACAGCGCCATCGACAATTATGTTACGATTATCTGTTCCATTTAGCATTGATATGTCCAAATCAGACATCTCAAAACCATCTAGGTTGTTGACGAATAATTCACTTCCTGTGAAGTCGTTCATTTCGCCAGTAACTCCACCTAAATCTGCTCTTTCTGTAACATAAAGCCCGTCGATAGATAGCGGTAGGCTACGAGCCCAAAGAGAATCCGTAGCGCAGGTTTGCATGGTTACTTGCTGAAGAGAAAGAGTGGCATCTCCTTGGGCCTCAATACAATGTGAAGCAGAATCAGAAAGCGTTGTTGAAACAATTTGCATACTACCTGAGGCAGTGTTTGTCAGTCGAATTAGAGGTTCTGCACCACTTGTTCGAGAAAGTAATGCATTGCTCAAAACAATGTCTGCATTACCATTCATTGTCAGTAGAGGGGAGCCTTCAACAAGGCTAGTACCTAGTAATGATGCGGTTGTTTCAGAGTTATCTCCTACGACTAATCCGCCCCATCTTGCTCCTCCGCCCATCGATGAGATAGTTGAATATCCTGAATTGAATGTCCCTTCAATAGTGATTATCACTCCGTCTGCAACTCGTAAGGAAACACCATCGTTTACTGTCATCGTTTGCCCTTGTGGAATTACTAGATCGTTCGAAAGGTGATAAGGACTCCAAGCCTTTTCTAAGACTAACCATTCTGTCAATGTGCCGCCGGATATTGTTGAAGCGATGAAGGTGTGTTGCTTAGATGAGGCTGTGTCCCATGCCATCAAATCTGTAAAACTGCCCCATTGTAATGTGACTTGCTTTAATCCGGCTGTCGTTGAGCCGCTTGAGTCTACAATGAGGGCGGTCGTGGATTTGCTGGCTTTGCCGTCAATGTCTGTAGTTACGCTTTGTCCTTGAACGGTAATTGTTGCACCTTGAACGGCATCTCCTTTATCGAGAACTGTAACTTCTAGAGTGTTGACTATCTCAAAGATTGCACCTACGCCCACGGCAACTTGGCCGTTTATTGTACCAGAGTTGATTGTCACCTTACATGAATTATCTAATTGCACATCACCCTGAACTAGGAGGTTATACAGAATAATATCAGTTTGGCAAGAAGTCCACAATACATCTCCCGCCACGGTCAAACTAGAAGTTGTAGAGTCGCTAAAGCCCGAGGAGTGAGAAACGACATTGCCTACTAATTGTGAATTAGTACCTTCGAAATCCCCGTAACTATCTACTGTTAGCGTGGCATAACTCGGCAATTGTAATGTCGTATCAAGTAAAACCAATTGTGCGTTAGAAGGTATTGTGATATTTCCACCTGCTATGTGAGGAGAGCCATCTTCTGTTGGACCAAGAACCACTACAGTCCCTCCATTCAATACCCAATCGCCTTGAGGCATAATTGGTACCTGTATGGTATGTGTTCCCCCTTGCACCCCTATTGGAGTTGATAAGGCGCCTACTCCGGCATAAGTCGCAGTAATTTGAGAGCCTGCTTCACTTACCGGGAGAAGAGCAACTCCGCTAGAAGCAGTTCCTGTAAACCCTAAGACTTCCCAATCTGCATCTACTGAATTACCTGATAAATCTTCGAATGAAATTGTCATATCCCACAATCTGTTTTTCGATGCAGTGTATATTCTAAGGGTCTGGCTTGTTCCATAATGAAGTTCACCATCACCGGTTATATCAGAATCAAGATTGCTAATTGAGGATAATTGCCATACGGTCAACTCCGATTCAAAATCTAAAACTCCGCCATCCTCATGGTAGGAAGAGTCCCAACTTCGAAGAATTACGGTTGAGGAATCCATTATCAAACCTGTATCGGAAACTCTTGTTTCAAAGGAATCTGTAACGGTGACCATAGAGGAATCCGCATGTAATCCCTGTATACTGGAATCTAGAAGTGTTAAATCTTCAGTAACCAGGATAGATTCGTGGATTGATGCACTATTTGCAAATCCGTTTACGGAAATATCTTCAGCACTAATTTCACACCACCAAGCATCAATCCCTGTACTACCACTAGCGAATTGATTGAATGGCATATTGACCTGTAATTGTGAGAAAGTATGAGTTCCTTGAAGAATATCAATACCCAGTTCGCCACCGTTTGAGATATTTACCGCAACATTGTCTAGCGTGGTAGAAGAAATCCCCGAGAATGAAAGGCCCATGCGGTCTGAGGAAAACGTAGTATCGCTAATATCCAAAGTACCCGTTCCACTAGCGATAAGGGCAGTGTCAGTGGACTCGATTGTAGATGAGGCGATTATGTAATCTCCACTACCAGCTAATGACATTCCAATCCATGGGGCATTGAATGTTGATTGCTGTGAACTAAATTGTCCGGTCAAATGGACGTCTGAGAGAGAAACTGTGCCTGAGGTTCGAATATCGATAGGGGTCTCGCCGCTATCTGCGTGGAAATCTGCATTTGATATCGATAAGTCCCCTGCTGACCATGAATTAAAGAGTCGCTCACCAGACATATCTAAATTCGAAATTGCAAATCCTGTTGCATCCATTGAAACTATTGCATTTGTTGCTTGGCCTGTCATTGAATCAATGTCACCGCTTACTCCTGATGCTATGCTTACTCCGTTGCCGACTCCACTTGTGAATGTTAATTCCTCGATGTCGGCAGTGCCTCCGGTTAGAGATACGCCTGTTCCAACGTCTGTAAATTCGCTAACCGTCAAAATAAGATCGCCGCTCGAATGGATTCCACCGCTCATATCTGTAAATTCTGCATCCGAAATATCTGCATCACCGGTTACTCTGATTCCATCATTGTCCACATGTAACAAAGATATCCCGCTAATAGTGGCTGTACCGTCGACTTCCATTCCAATAAGGCAATCTTCCATCGACAAGTTAGTAGCAGTCAGAGTACCGTCAACTATGATGCAAGATTTGGCATTGGAGATAGTAACCTCGTCTAAATTAGCAACTCCCATTGAAGTGATGGTTAATGCGTCCCAGACACCAGCATTGTGTGAACCAGGGCTAGTTGTTTGAATGGATGACATTATTGTTGCATCATCAGCAACAAGTTCTCCGTCAACTTTCATCCAATAGTCTTGCATATCGATTATGGTGCCGGGTTTTATGGTCAGTTTTGTGCCGTGGCTGACTGTATAATTGCCAGTCATTGTTTGATTTCCAGAGAGTTCTACGTCTTGTGTAGTGACGGTATCACTAGCAATAACAGATACTGTAGATGAAATTATCAGGAGGGTCGCCAGCACTAGCGCGTGGATTCTCATAGTGTCCGCTAATTCTCATCCATCATGAAATCATTCCCTTCGAGTCTCCTACGGAGACTCATTAGAGACTTTACAATCAGACTTCCCAGGCAAGTGGGCCTGCCCAGATTTGAACTGGGGTCTGACGGCCCCCAGCCGCCAAGTATTGGCCAAGCTAACCCACAGGCCCTTTAGCCTGGGAATCGGATCTGGTTAATGCTCACTCACGAGGAGTGCTGAAAGGTGCAACTTCGGTAATGAGTTCAATATGTGAAACAAACATTCTTCGGCAACAGTATCTGTCAAGACCGACCTCGTCAAGAGCGCCCATCATATCGATACCTGCGGCCATCTTTTCATTGAACTCTTCCCACTTGTGGGCGATAACTCCGCCACAGCTGAAACAACGTACTGGAATAATCATCTAAATCACCTGTAGGACTTCTGCTTCTTACGGCGAGCACCACGACCGAGTTGATGTTTAGGTTCCTTACGACGAGGGTCGTTAACCAGTAGGCTGCGATCGAATCGCAGGTACTCATCACGAAGTTCCTCATCAAGGCCTTCTGCACCACCATTGTAGTGAACTAGTCCACGAGCGAGTGCGGTTCTAATCGCATCTGTCTGGCCCATTATTCCACCACCATGGGTTAGGATATTGATGTCTACCTTAGATAGACGCTTCATTGCATCTGCAATGATTAGCGGCTCCATTGCCTTACGGCGGGAGAGAGCTGGCTGTAAAATTTCAATAGGTTCACTGTTAACTCGAACTCGTCCCTTGCCAGCCTTAACGGTAGCACGGGCGACTGCGGTCTTACGCTTTCCTGATGTGTGTACGACTTTCTTTTGCTTACGAGCCATCACTGCTCACCTCCATTCCAACGGTGTGCTGGTGCGCCAAGGTTGGCGCTGATGTCTCCCAAACGAACGAAGCGCATTGGGAGGTCACGGCGAATCTTACTGTCATCACCTGCTTCGTGACCTTCAGGAAGGTCACCAGAAAGATGGCTTGGACAGCCGATTTCGACACGAAGATTTCGTAGAGCACGGCGACCGCTACTCTTAGCCTGGTATGGCAGCATACCTCTGACAGTTCGTTTTAGAATCATGTCAGGCATACGAGGGAAAAATGGTCCCTTACGAGCATGGTTTAGTGCATACTTGTCGTGGTATGTTGAAAACACAGATGTTGGCTTGCCGGAAACGACTGCTTTCTCTGCATTAACAATAACGACTTGGTCACTGTTTCCAGCACGTGTGCTCTTCAAAAGAAGGTCAGCAACTGTGCTAGCCAAACGGCCGAGGACTAATCCATCAGCGTCGTACACGTATGTAGTGTGATCAGCCAAGGATGTACACCCCCGATCCCTTTGGATTTTCGTTCATTAATTCGGCTAGCGTAAGGACACGTCCTCCCGCAGCCACAATCTTCTCACGGGCTCCAGCGCTGATGCTGTAGGCGGCGACGTCGTGCTTGGCCGAAACTTCACCGCTGCCGAGCAACTTGCCTGGAACGAGGACTGTTACGCCCTCGGGGCAGTGGCGGCTCAAGCGGCTAAGGTTCGGGTTTGCCCAGTTACTACGACTTCTTGATAGTCGTTGTGCGACATCTCGCCACAAAGCTGCGCCGGTCTCGCGAGACTGTGCCTTCAAATCGCCGATTAGACCGACTAGATTTGGGTTTGTCTTGCTTTCTGGTTTACTCATATGACTCCCTCGATGCTATTGAAGCAAATCGCCGACCAACCACCCTGTTATGAAGGCACCGACGCGGACAAACTATCTTTCGCGTCGAAGTACAGCGTTTAGAGGATATTCACTCATAGAGAATGTCGCCTTTCGCATCCAGTAATTCAACAGTCAAACCGGCCGCTCTTGCCTGAACTAAGATGTCATTGTGGAGAGTGTCTGAGAAGTCATCTAGGGCCTGAAGATTTGTAACTGAAGATACATCGGTTAACTGGTCGATTAAATGGTTTAGAACACAAGATACCCCGTAGGCTTGTCCTGCTCTGAAAGCATGATCGACCCCGCCCACTTCAGGCTCTTCGGCTTTCATCCTCAGCATGACTTGCTGAGAATAGGCAACCAAAGCTCCATAGATGGATTCGATGATTTGAGCAGCCTCTAAATCTGTAAGAAGAAGTTGGGCGTTTGAGAGGGCTGCACGTACAGCATTCCCATAAGTCCCATGCGCTTTAATTACATCAGTTCCTTCTAGCATCATTGCTTGGTCGATAAGACTCTTCCAATCGCTCATGGCATAGCCACACCGTACAAGACTCATCAACCCTGCGCTACAAAGAGTGCAAAGTGAGGGGAACCCCTCACTTTGTCACTCAGCGGAATTCTCAATTTCAAATCTTGAAATTGGACTGTTCTGTATCATCGTCGATACCGGCCTGTCGGACGCTACCATCGGATGCTACGAACTCTCCAGCCTTGGTCAGACCGCCGTAGAGTTTGGCTTCATGCTGCTCTCCACGGGTGATCATTCCGCCATCACCTAGAGCCATTGAAAGGCTCTGAGCAATTGCGTTCAAGGTTTCTATTGCACGGTCACGGTGACTTGGCCCAATTTCGTGGTCCGAATAACGTGCTTCTTCGAAGATTGCAATGAATGAATCCAATTGGTCTGCTGGAACCATGTGGAATGCACCTCTGACCGCACTTTCGAATTCACGAGTTGTCTCGTAGACCTTCTTCATGAAACCATGTCGGCGGAAGTGCTTGACCAGTTGCTTGTAACAATCGAAGATGATTGCAATGTACTCGTTAGCAGCCTGAAGTTGCAACATTGTATCTGTCAAGATACCACGCAGAGCTTCGACCTGGCGTCTTGCAATTACTCGCTGGTAGTACATTACTCCGGCAATCGCCGCTCCAAGAAGTACGATAATTATCGCCATAATGGTACTTGGAGTGAAGATACCTCCGCTCTGATCTACAACCTTGGTCTTTTGATAATGTACTTCGTGAGTTATGTTATCACTAGACTCTGCAAAGAAGGTTGAACCAGGGTAATATGCCTTGATTCTCCAATCTCCTCCACAAGGTTCTCCTGCACAGGTCTTGCCTGCAAAGGCCCAATCAAAGGAAGCGATTCCTTGCTCGTTGGTGTACGACTCATTGCGTCCTTCAACAACCCATTCCATAGCATCTGAATCCCAATATTCACGGACGAAGAATATCTCTTCATTCTCAACCGCTAAGTCTAGGCGGTCACGCAATAGTGCAATCTCACCATGGACATTGTCATCGGTATCCAAACCGTTGTTATTAACGTGAGACCAAGAGTCCTTCACCTGCAGGTCAACACGGCTTCGTACGAGAACTACGATATCCATGTGTGAGCCGTTCAGGACGTTGCTCGTGTCTTTGTCACAACCTCCTGGAACGTTGAGGTCTGGCTCGAAAGCGACACGCAGTAGTCTGAATCCTTCTAGTTCCCCACCTGTCGTTTCCACGCCTTTCAGGCCCGGATTTTGACTAGGGTCGCCACTGAACCATTCAACCATACCATCTGATTCTCTTGTCTGAATACTAGATAGAGGTCGGACGTTTTTCTGTGGGTCCAAGTAGATGTTCAAACACTTTCCACCAACATACTGTCCGTTAGATTGGGTAAGTATTGCGTCGATATGGAAGCTTTCCTTGAGGTACAATACAGGGAATGCTGTGCCATTATTTGGTGCAACGAACGACTCTACGCTAGACTTGAATGGTCCAACTTCAGCAATCTGTAGTGTAGAGTTACTGAATACGTCAAATTCGGTCTGTACTGTCTTGTTTTGATATCGATAAGCATCATTGTTATCCCATGCAGAGTAAGTAACGGTAACTCTAGCAGTTCCCGCCATAACGTCCGATAGAGGGCAGGTTATTGCGAATTGTCCATTGATATCGGTGATACCGTTGAAACATGCAACCGGCCCTGCAGGACTGTTGACCATTTCGTAATTCACACGAATGTTTCTGTATGTTAGATTTGTATCTAATTCATCAGTTAATTGTCCAGTAACTATCATTGGTTTAGAAACGATATCCCCAGTTAGCGGATCTATTTCGCTTGTGTAAACAATCTGGTCATCAACATCTAGTGATGTGCGTCCAATCAATGAGAATCCGTTAGCATTGTAAGCCATTTGTACACGGAAGTGATCATTGCCAAGTAAATCGACACAAGGGTCCCACTTGCCTTGCATAGACAAATATTCTACCTCGATGTTCTCACAGCCTTCGTTAGGCAGTGTTTCGCGGAATCGCAAGTATACCGATACCGGTCCAAATCCATCAGGTAGGAAACTATCAGGGTCTTCACGTAGTAATTGAGGTGAAAGTGGAGCAACGTTTGCCTTCATACAACCTATTGCCTCAGAATCATCCAATTGCCCATTTCCATTAGAATCACGGTCAGGTAATCCGTCACCATTACCGTCATAATAGCACAGATGGCTACCGTCTGGTTGAGGTTCTGGTAAGGAAATCAAACCAGCATTTGGTGCAAGGGTTGCAACCACCTGTCGGTGCATGACTCCTTCGAAATCAAGTCCTTCATAGATGACATCTACTAATCCACCATTAGGAGTACTTGAGCCACTAAGCTCTCTACCACCTGAGTCTCTGACTGTTGCTGTCTTATTGTCATCGGTTACTTGGGCAGTGAAGTCCCAACGGTCACCAGATTGTCTGAGATTAGAGTCGCTAGAAATTACATTTAGGTAAGTTCTTGAAACAACCCAAACATTCTGGCTGTCAATATTGCCCTTCATCGAACGGTCTCCTTCATATTCAAATTGTAAGGAGTAATTACCGAGTGAATCTTCTGGATTGATGTCGAAAGGAATCGAAAATGTACCTAAATCATCGGTATAATTGACGCCGCTTCTACCATCATAGGACCAAGTCCAAGTTACTGGGGCTTGGCGAAGAGGTTGTAATGAGTTATCTAGCAACCTTGCTTCAATAGTAGTAGTTGTGTTGCGATATAATCTAGGAACGCTAGTCATTTGGAACTGAGTTGTTCCAACTACTGACACGTTAATGTAAGCACCAGTTGCTGCTAGATTAGTTGAGTTACCTGTGAAGTAATACGCATTGTTAGTGAAGTCCACTCTGACTCCAAATGTACCAGCAGTATACTGGCTATACCATGTCCAATTGTATTCGAACGTTGCTTCGCCGTCTTTCATTACTGGTCGCTGAGTGTATGCGGTTTCTTGGCTACCCATGAATTGACCGTTATTGTCAATATCAATCTGTAAAGCGATCGGGTCTTGATCCCACGCATCGTTAGTACGGTTGGTAACAGTTCCACGGACTCCGAATGTTTCACCGGTGTTCATTTCTGGAACTATTTCACAGCGTACTGGACTTGATGGGTCTGTCGGGTCAACCTGTCCACAAGGAGGTAAGTCTCCATCGCCACCGTTCACCAGAGAGATGATCCAATGAGTTGCATTGACATCGATGAAGTTGCGGAGATTGATTGCCTCGCCAGGTAAGTTTTCAGGGATTCCATCCCACAAACTTGGATAGGGTTTCAAGACCTTGGCTTCCTCGAAAGTAATTCCTGCAGCGTTGAGTGCTTGCTGATGGAATAGTGTGGCCCAATTTCCAAAGGTTCCGTCACCGTTGTTGATGGTGCCGTCCCAGAAGTAAACCGCAGATAATCCACTGACCATCATTTCCCCTTCAATATTCATGCGATGCATGACACGAACTGAGAACGGATCTGAAGAATCTCCGTGTAAATGCGGGAATGGCCATTCATCTGCCAACTCGGGTATTACTGATGCTTTGATTTCAATATCCCCCGCAGGTAAACTTGTATTGGTGTAGTCATAGCGAACAGGCATACCACTACTATCGAGAACTACGTCATGGGTCTTCGATAAATCGTTCCAAGAGATTTCTTCGTATGCACCTGATATTTGCCCTACTCCGTTATCCAATATTGAATTCCAGCGCACCTGCTTCCAAGTACCATTAGCACCTAGGTCTTGTACGAAGGTGAGTGATGCCCACCCGTCGATATCTGTTCTGTATCCATCATTATTGAATCCAGAAAAGTTAGACGGGTTGGTTCTGTTGCCGAATAAGCCACCGGTTATTTCGAAACTGATTGGCGAGTTCTTGATTCGGTTATCGTATAATCCGCGAGACCAATCTGCTGCATAGTGAGCTTTGAAATCGAGCCAGAATGGCTGTTCGTCACTTCTGAAATATGTCCATGAAGAATAGTCCACTGTCATGTTCGCTTCTGCGCCAACGAAGTAAGAGGCTGATTGATTGCCATTAAATGCAAACATTTCAGTTACTTCGGCATACACTCTGTATGTCATATTGTCTCCCACTACCAAATCCTCAGGGTAGAGGAATTGGCCAACAGTGAAGTTACCCCACATGTTGGTGATTACATCGATTGTTTCAACAGCAGTGGTATTGTTCCCTGTCCATTCGATGTGAACCTGAACTGGTAGTCCGGGTGCTGCTTCGAATTGCGAGGTGATTGGGTTTAGCCAATCTACATGCCCACGGAAGATAGCAGGACTCTGGGCATCGAGCCATAGAGTATCAGGCATATCTAGAGTTATGAATGTTGGAGCCTTATCGTTTGCATCCAATATACAATCGTTATCATGGTCCCAATCGCTTGATTCTGAGCCAGCATAACACGGGTCTGAGACGAAGTTCTCTTCGAGATGGTCCCAATTGTTATCTTCGCGTGAGTCGTTATCGTCGTCATTGTCGATTACGTCTGGGCCGGTAGAAGGGTCAAGCGGGTTTGCAATTCCTAGGCCGCCTCCGAAATCATCGTGATCCCAAGGGTTAGTAGATTCGGCATCGAATCTAAGTGGCCAAAGCAATACTTCGTCGATATCTTGCATGCCGTCTTCGTCGTCATCTTTGTCGAGGTCATCCCTCAACCCGTCATTGTCGTGGTCGAAAGGAGCAGTGATTGAAATTGCTGCTTCGACTAAGTTGGAAATCCCATCACCGTCAAAGTCATCATCAGCCCAATCGACTATTCCATCGTTATCGTGGTCGAAAGGATGTTGCTCTTCGCCAGAGAAGCACCCTGGTTGCAATTCTTGCACAGAGTCTGGGACTCCGTTATTGTCGTCATCCGGGTCTTCAGAATCTGGAACACCGTCGTTGTCATTGTCGACATCATAGAATTTAGGAGATTTGAGTCCTTGACTCATGACTCCTTTATCCCAAACTGCTTGGAACCATCCGTCTTCATCGACATCCTGGTCGTTTCCGTCATCATCCGCATCGTCACAATTCAATCCAGTAAAGAATTCTCCACCATAATCTTGGTCAACGTCGTCATCGAGGTCGTCATTCGTATCAATTTCAAAGAAATCCCACAAACCATCGTTATCGTCATCGACATCGCTCCAATCATAGATTGCATCATAGTCTTCATCAAGATCTACTGTGTTGTTAGTAAAGTCGCCGTCAACGTCTCCGTCTTCTGAATTATGGTCCAAATCTGCACCTAATTCATCAGGGAATCCCACGGTATTTGCATTCGCAGTATCATCAAAGTTCCATTGCCACACTCCAGTTACCAATCCCATCCATGTGATGAAAGCATCACGATTGTCTTGAATTTGTGTATATGAAATTGCGCTCTCAACATCGCCATCTCCGCCGAAGTCATAGTGCCAACAACCTCCGGTTGGATCGGTAGTTGCGGTACCGACATAATCTGGAGTACAGGTCCAGTCATTTCCTTGCTGCGCCTTACCCCCTGGTCCCTGATTGAAATTCCAATCCGGGCGTGTGGAATATGGTGAGCCAAATTGCGCATTCGTTCCGGTGAGTGGCATGTGATATGCGAGTGCATAAGAAAAGCCACAAGTCCATCCTGAACCCAGTTGGCCAACAGTCATTCCACATTGAGTTAGATTCATTGTACCGCCCATCTTTAGGTCGTTTACGTCTAGCAATCCGTCATTTCCTTCGTCTTGATCCCACCAATCTGGTAGTCCGTCTGCGTCTTGATCTGTATCTAATCCATTGATCAGAGAGTCTCCGTCTGCATCGACGTCCCATTCATTTCCACCATTGTATGAAGACCAACGTGTGAACAAGAACCAATAGAATTCTGGTACATTTCCGCCCTCAGGGGTCTGAGTAGTTGCGTCGAACCCGTTGTAATTTAGTACAACATCTGCGAATGGATTTACGTTCCAAACTAGGCTCCAATAATTATCGTAGTTTGTTGTGTAATCTTGGTTGTCTGCACTGCCATCTAAGTCAGCACCGTCGCCAAGAGGATAGTATGGTGTTGCGAATGAATCGGTTGCATCATAGTCCACTATGCCACAGTTTCCGTCATCAGGGTCGTACAAGTCGGTAAGTCCGTCGTTATCGTCATCCCAGTCTATGTCATTAGGTAATCCGTCACCGTCGATATCTGAGTCGACATCATTTGGTCCATCGTCTCTGTATTTACTACCATTAATTTGGTGAAGAAGAGCGTCGTTATCAAAATCACAATCCCAGTCAATATCGATTAAATCGATAATTCCGTCACCGTCATCATCTACGTCATCCCAGTTTGAGACTCCATCGCCGTCCCAGTCATTGAACTGAGCAAATGATGCTCTTTGAGTCATACACCTTGGGTCGGGGTTTGCAGGGTTAGGATTAGATTGAGATGTACAGGTTGCGACCCATGCTTCGGAATTCATGTCCAGAGGGAATGAGTCGTTCTCGTTTTCGATTTGGTCGTTGTCGATATCGTATGGGAAGTCACTAGCTGAGAATTGACTCTGTACTGCATCGTCGGGAGTTGCTGTCCCTCCCATGTCAGGGTCTAGCCAATCCCAGATAGCGTTGTAGTTCTGGTCGAATGGCCTGAACCTGTCGTCATCGAGATCTGCGTCATAATCTAATTCGCAGTCCATCCCTGGGACTCCGTCTGTGTCGGCTCCTGGAGTTTGGTAAGGGCTTGAATCGACTCCGGTGTAATCGCTTAATCCATCGCCGTTGATATCGATGTTAGTGCAGACGTCCGGGATTCCGTCGTTGTCGTCATCAGGGTCATACATGTCTAGTAGACCATCGTTATCGTCATCGGTATCAGAACTATCTGGAGTTCCGTCGTCGTCGTTATCAGGGTCTAAGAAGTTAGGAATTAAGTCACCGTCTAGGTCGCCATCGAAAATATCGGTGAAGGAAGGGATTCCTGCCGCTCCGTCTCCACTCTCCCCGCCAGCAAAGTCGAACTCGTCATTAGCATCGACTTTTGCCGCCTCTAAGTCAACAAAGTTGATTCCAGCAGAATACAATCTATATTGGTTGAAGGTCCATGGTTGACTAGCATCGAACATGTTTCCGCTAAGGTCCATAGTTCCGGTTTCGGTTGCGTCATATGGGTTTGCGTCGTTCCAATCTTGAACTCCGTCATCATCATCGTCGTTGTCGAAATAATCCTGTACTCCGTCGTTATCGAAATCACAAGGCCAACGGAATTGGTCGATTCGGGCGTCGTTATCGTCGTCCTCATCATAGCGGCCAGAACCTGACCCATCGGAGTCTTCGTCAGGCACGCCATCGTTGTCGTGGTCGAATGGAAGTTGGTCTGCACGGTAGGATATCCCTACTGGCTGTCCGGTCAACGGATGGATTGTTGAAGCGTCTACATAGCGGTGCATTGTTACATTTCTAGGGTCGAGTCCCAAGGCTTCAAGGGCGGCATAATCAACTGGGCCTTCTAAAATTCCGTCATTGTCATCGTCCCAGTCCACGTTATCTTGTATTCCGTCGTTGTCGTGGTCATACGGGTCGGTCCCAAAGCAACCGTCAAAGCGCTCTAGTAAGTCGTAAATCCCGTCATTGTCATCATCCAAGTCTGTCAAATCATCGATTCCGTCATTGTCGTGGTCATCTGCGCTGGATTCCTCAAGCATCAGACCATACCCTGCGTCCAAAGATAGTACAGAGGTGTCACTGATTTGGCCGTACATGGCACTAGAATCCGACCATGTCAGATCCCAAAGTGCATCATGCATCTCTAGACCGAAATGCGACGGCATTCCTCCATGTAACTCGCCTTGACCGCCCTGTTCTGTAGACTGAGCAGCTGACATTGAAAGCGGATCTACATCTACAAACTTGGTTTCGGGCTCAAAGCCTTGGCTGACTGAAGCGATTAGCCCTAGCCAGGTGCTTGTTATCATCAGCAATACAATTCCCACTGATACAGTGGACTTGCGCCGATTCTCGATTTTCTGTTTGAATTGTCTATTGGAGAGCATAGTTACCACTCGGAATCACCTCGTGACTGACGCCGCCTATATCAAGCGCGCTACGCGCATGTGCACGTAAGTATCACGATAGCCTAAGCGTATCATCTGCAAAAAAGAATGTGAAAAGGATAGAAGTGGAGATTCCACGGGGAGCGAACTCCCAGTGGAATCAGCTGACCCGAACAAGTTCGAACGGGTATGAAACGACTGCCTATTTACGTCAAATCAAACTGTTCAAACTTCGAAGATATCTTCGATGCCGTCATTGTCGTCATCGTCGTCTACGTGGTCTTCACTGCCATCATTGTCGTGGTCAAATTGACCAGTTAGGCTGTTACCGTCATTGACTTCGAACCAGTCAGACAAACCGTCGTTATCATCGTCGGTGTCTGTGCTGTCCCAAATTCCATCGTTGTCGTGGTCGTAGCGGTAGACGCCAGTAGCGCCATCAACTTCATCCACATCTAAGATGTTATCATTGTCATCATCGGTATCATCTGCGTCATTCATGCCATCGTTGTCGTGGTCACGAGTGTAGTCCTCGCCATTCGGGCCTACGTCGTTGCGGTTGTCGATACCGTCATTGTCGATATCAAGGTCCACTGCGTCGTTAATGCCGTCGTTGTCGTGGTCGTAGATGTTGGTGTTGTCGTCGCCGTCCTCAGTCTCTTCACGGTCATCGATTCCGTCGCCATCGTCATCATTATCTTCTGAATCTTCGATTCCGTCGTTGTCGTGGTCGTTAGGGTTCTGATCTAGATCATCAACAATTCCGTCGTTATCGTCGTCGTTGTCGAGAGCATCTGGGATTCCGTCACCATCGTTGTCGTTTTCGCCGTTCTGGTCTTGGTTGTCAAGTTGCTGGCCCTGCTGCTGGTCGTTTTGTTGACCCTGCTGGCCTTGTTGACCGTTCTGGGTTTGACCTTGCTGCTGCTGGTTCTGACCATTTTGGCCATTTTGGCCTCCCTGGTCTTGCTGGGACTGGTCGCCCTGCTGGCCGCCTTGTTGGCCGCCTTGCTGTTGCTGTCCCTGTCCGTTATCCTGCTGCTGGCCTTGTTCTCCCTGCTGTCCTTGTTGGCCTTGGCCTTGTTGTCCAGACTGGCCGGACTGACCTTGTTGACCTTGTTGACCGGACTGTTGTCCTTGCTGAGAGCCTTGACCCTGCTGACCTTGCTGACCTTGCTGACCTTGGCCTTGTCCTTGACCCTGTCCTTGACCTTGTCCTTGACCCTGTCCTTG
>TARA_B110000444_G_scaffold37531_1_pt1 | contig 32159 bp, 31 predicted proteins | sample TARA_B110000444 | Tara Oceans TARA_B110000444 (sample SAMEA4398370) | marine metagenome | biome: Polar Biome; feature: [SRF] surface water layer (ENVO:00010504); material: water (ENVO:00002006), including particulate matter (ENVO:01000060) such as... | depth 5 m | reverse complement strand
TCAACAACTGCTATTCTTGCCTTATTACTCATGCAGTTTCCTTCTCGCATGAGACGTTTTTCTGGATTCTTAGATCCATGGGATGAGAATATTGTCTTTAATGCTGGCTATCAATTAGCACAGTCTCTTATTGCTATTGGTCGAGGGGAATGGTTGGGAGTAGGATTGGGGAATAGCGTTCAGAAGCTATTTTATTTACCAGAAGCACATACAGATTTTATCTTTGCTGTTTTTTCAGAAGAGTTCGGTTTAATTGGATCCATTGGTTTAATTTCGTTGTTTGTAATTTTAATTTGGAGGATATTTCGACTTGCTATCAAATCAGCTAAAGCTGATCATTTTTTTGAGGCATACTTTTGTATTGGTGTTGGTTCTTGGCTTGCTTTTCAAGTCGCAATTAATCTTGGTGTAAATATGGGATTATTGCCTACAAAGGGCTTAACGCTTCCGCTGATAAGTTACGGCAGGAGTAGTATAATAATGACAATGATAACATTGGGTATTTTATTGAGGATTTATCATGAGCTAAATTCAGGATATGTTTCTCATTCAAAATCTAAATTAAAAAGAAAAGGCCAATGAAGCAACCTAAAATTATGATAATGGCTGGAGGAACGGGTGGCCATGTTTTTCCTGGGCTTGCAATTGCAAAAGCTTTAAGGAATCGCAATTGCTCGGTGATTTGGTTGGGGACTAAACTTGGAATCGAATCAAAAGTAGTTTCTGAAGCGGGCTTTAAGATTGAATATATAAATGTCGGCGGTCTTCGTGGAAAGACTCTTAAAGCATTTTTTTATTCGTTATTTAAGTTATTAATGGCATTTGCACATTCATTTGTCATTCTATTGCGTCATCGACCTGATGTAATACTTGGAATGGGAGGTTATGTTAGTGGTCCAGGAGCATTAGCAGCTTTTTTATTACGTTATCCAGTCATTATTCATGAACAAAATGCAATCGCTGGAGGCACTAATAAAATTCTAGCTAGAATAGCATCACTAGTAATCGAGGCATTTCCGGGAAGTTTTCCTGAAAATATTAAAGCTCAAACAATAGGTAATCCAGTTAGACAGGATATTACATTACTTGATCCTCCAAATATCAGATTAAAAGATCGTAAAGGTCCAATAAAGATATTAGTTATTGGGGGAAGTCAGGGCTCATTGATTTTAAATAACTCTCTTCCAAAAGTGTTTAAAGATTTAGCTTCATCAGCAAAACTTGAAGTATTACATCAGGCTGGCGAAAAAACTTTAAGTGAGGCGCAAAAAGGCTATGAAGACGTTCCCGTTGGTTTATATTTAGTGGAATTTATTGATGATATGGCGGATGCATATAACTGGGCTGATATAGTGATTTGTAGGTCTGGAGCAATGACAGTTACAGAATTAATGACGGTAGGATTACCAGCAATTTTAATACCATTTTCACTGGCTATAGATGACCATCAAACTGCAAATGCTAATGTGATGAAAAAAATTGGTGCTGCAGAAATTATTCATGAAAAAGAGCTAAAAAATGGAAAGCTTACTCTGCTTTTACGTAACTGGATTGAGGATAGAAGCAAGCTCCAGCAAAGGGCTTGTTTGGCGGCTTCAATGTCTAAGCCTAATGCTACTAATGAAATAGTTAAATCTTGTCTTAACTATGTGAGCAGTTATGATTAAAAAAATGCGACGACTTAAGCGAGTTCATTTCGTTGGCATTGGAGGGTCAGGTATGTCAGGCATTGCAGAGGTAATGCTTGGGCTTGGCTATCAAATTCAAGGTTCAGATTTAAGTAAAAGCGAACAAGTTACAAGACTTGAATCATTGGGCGCTAAAATATTTATTGGTCACCATAAAAAAAATGTTCATAGTACCGATGCTGTAATTGTCTCAAGCGCAATAGATGATGATAATTGTGAAATTATAGAAGCTCGAAAACTGCTACTACCAATTGTGGCTCGTGCAGAAATGTTAGCTGAACTCATGCGTTTTTGTTACTCAATTGCAGTTGCAGGTACTCATGGGAAAACTACTACTACGAGTCTTGTAGCAAGCATTTTAGCTGAAGGTGGATTAGATCCTACATACATAATTGGCGGTCGACTAAAAAGTTCGAATTCACATGCAAAACTTGGCTTAAGCGAATATCTAGTAGCAGAAGCTGATGAAAGCGATGCATCTTTTATGCATCTCAAACCTATGATTTCAATTGTGACTAATATTGATGCTGATCATATGTCTACATATGACAATGACATGAATAAGCTAAATCAAGGGTTTCTTAATTTTTTACATAATTTGCCGTTTTATGGGCTTGCAATTATGTGTATTGACGACCCTGGAGTTTGTAAAATTCTCTCTCTTATAAAAAGATCAGTTACAAGTTATGGATTATCTGAAAATGCTGATATTAGGGCTTCTAATATCAAGCTTTCAAAAGAATTAACTACATTTGATGTTATTAGAGAAAAAAATCAAAACAAATTAGAAATTACTTTGAATCTACCTGGTACACATAATATACAGAATGCCCTAGCTGCAATTGCAGTAGCCTCTGAATTGGATATTGATGATGATTCAATTAGAGCTGCATTTAAGAATTTTGGCGGTATTGATCGAAGATTTCAGATTACTGAAAACGTAAAGTGCGTCAATGGTAAATTTACTTTAATTGATGATTATGGTCATCATCCTTCTGAGATAAAAGCTACTGTGAATGCTGTTCGTGCAAGCTGGCCTGAAAAAAAGTTAACCCTGATGTTTCAACCACATAGATACAGCCGCACAAAAGAGTTATTTGATGAATTTATTGATGCGTTATCAAATGTCGATCAAGTTCTTCTGGGGGAGATATATCCTGCTGGTGAAGCCCCCATTGAGGGTATTAATAGCTTAAATATTGTTAATGGCTTAAAAAATAAAGGTGACATTAATATAAAATTATTAAAGTCATTAAACGATGCAATTCCGATTCTCAATAATCTATTAGGTGACGATGAAATATTATTATGTATGGGTGCAGGGGATATTGGAAAATTTGTAACTGATCTAACAGACAATCTTGGAATAAAAAGTTAGTCATAAGGTGAATAATCTTGCTCATATCAACTAACTCTATTCGTGGTGAAATAATTGAATCTGAGCCGATGAAAAAACATACCTCATTGAGAGTTGGTGGTGCCGCAGAATATTTTTATAAGCCGTATGATTTAGATGATCTCGCAAATTTCTTATCTGAATTGAGTGCTAATGTATCTATATTTTGGTTGGGCAGAGGAAGTAATATTCTTGTCAGGGATGAGGGTTTATCAGGGGTTGTTATTTCATCTTCAAAAATATTGAAAGAAATAAGAGAAATCGATAATTTGACTATAGAAGTAGAGGCAAATGTACCATGTACAATGCTTGCAAAAAAATGTATTCGCTGGAACTTGGGTCCATCTGAATTTTTCTCGGGAATACCTGGTTCATTTGGAGGTGCTTTAGCCATGAATGCTGGCGCTTATGGAAATGAAACTTGGGAGAGAGTAGTTTCTGTAAAGACAATGAATCGAGAAGGAAAGATAAAAAATCGAGATAAACAGGAATATCAGATTGATTATCGTGAGGTTAAAGGTCCTATTAATGAATGGTTTATAAGTGCTATTTTGAAATTTGAATCTAATGTAATAGCGTCTATGGATAGACAAAAGAAAATGTTAGAACAACGAAAATTATCTCAACCTCTAGGTGAGCCGAGTTGTGGATCTGTTTTTCGTAATCCACCTGGTAATTTTGCTGCAAAATTAATTGAAGAGTCAAATCTTAAGGGCTTTAGAATTGGAGGAGCTCAGGTTTCAAAAAAACATGCAAATTTTATTATTACTGATGAACTAGCTTGCGCTAAGGATGTTGAGCAATTAATTGAGCATATTAAAATAATAGTAAAAAAATTGCATGGGGTTTCATTAATATGCGAAGTAAAAATAATAGGAAATTGTTAGGAATATTATGAGTAATTTATCAATAAGCAAGATTATTGATAAACCCTTGGATTTTGGGAGGGTTTTAGTTATCTATGGAGGTAATTCTAATGAGAGGGATGTTTCATTAAAGAGTGGAAAGGCGGTATTGGAAGCTCTTAGGTCAAAAGGAATTAATGCATATGGATGGGATCCAAAAATTGAACCACTTTATAAGATAATAAATAGTAATTTTGATCGAGCTTGGATTGCTTTACATGGAAAGGGTGGTGAAGATGGGTCCATTCAAGGTGCGCTTGAGTTTTTAGGTATTCCTTATACTGGGAGTGATGTCTTGGCTTCATCAATCGCAATGAATAAAATAATGAGTAAAAAATTATTTCAAAATAACAGTATTCCTACCCCAGATTATAAAATTATTCATACAAAACGTGATGCTTTTGAGGCCACAGAGAGATTGGGACTCCCAATGATAATAAAACCCATTTCAGAGGGTTCAAGTATTGGTATGAGTGTTATTTCTGATATTTGTGAGTTGGAAGAGGCGGTAAATTTAGCCTTAGGTTATAATGATATTGCTTTGGCAGAGGAATGTATTATTGGCGATGAATTAACAGTAACCATTCTTAATAGAAATACTTTACCTAGTATTAGAATAAAAACACCTCGAGTTTTTTATGATTATAGAGCAAAGTATAAATCTATCGAAACTCATTATATCTGTCCTGGAACGGATGATGTAAAAACAGAAAAAATTTATGCAGACCTCGCTTTAAAAGCCTTCGATGCTCTTGGTTGCAATGGCTGGGGCAGAGTTGATTTTATGAGGCATGGTGGCGATGTACCAAAAGTATTAGAAGTGAATACGGTACCGGGTATGACGAAAAAAAGTCTTGTACCAATGGCTGCTTTACAATCTGGAATTGATTTTCCTGATTTATGTTGGTCTATTTTAGAAACAAGTATTGAAATTTAAAGCGAATTTTAATGTCAATGAATCAGGCAAAAAAAAGAAAACAAAAACAAGTAAAAACTTGGTCCTGGCCGAAGGAGAGTAAATATAATTATTTTATGATTTCTGTAGTTTTGATGGCTTGTTTTTTTGGATATCAACTATTAACTAATATTTTAAATCAACCTTTAACCTCTATCTCGATCGAAGGATCTTTTCAGCAGGTTAAGTCCAATCAGATCGAGGGTGCGATTAGTGAATACCTAGATAAGGGGTTTCTTGCTATAAATATTAATGATATGCAGAAAGACATTATTAAAATGGATTGGATAGATAAGGTATCAATAAGAAAAAGATGGCCAGGAAAGTTAGAAATAAATGTTTTTGAGCATACGCCTGTGGCTAGATGGGGAGAGCGTGGCTTATTGAATGATAAAGGGGTTTTATTTATTGAAATAGATAATATTAATCATATCCCTGATTTAGTTTATTTGTTTGGTCCTGAGGGAACTTCAATGGAAGTTGCAGAAAGATACTTTCACTTACGTGATCACTTAATCCCCCTAGGCATGAATGTTAAGAGAGTTTTAGTGAGCTCAAGAGGGGCCTGGGAGATTATGTTATATAACGGAATCAATATAAATTTTGGTCGAGATGAGCTTGATGATAAAGTAAATATATTTATAGATATTGCAAGAAACATTATATCTCAACAACCAGCTGACATAGAATCTATAGATATGAGATATGACAATGGTTTTACGATAGTATGGAAAAAGGCTTCTACTAATAGCTAATATAAAAAAGGATCTACGTGAGTAAGAAAGGTGAAAAGAATCTTATTGTTGGACTAGATATAGGTACATCTAAAGTCGTTGCTATTGTTGGTGAAATCAATGAACGCAATCAAATTGAGGTTATAGGGATAGGTACTCAATCATCTAGAGGGTTAAAAAAAGGTGTGGTTGTGAATATTGAATCTACCGTCCATTCCATACAAAAGGCAGTTGATGAAGCAGAGTTAATGGCAGGTTGTGACATTATTTCGGTTTATGCTGGTATTGCTGGTAGTCATATAAGAAGCTTAAATTCTCATGGAATTGTAGCGATCCAAGAAAAAGAAGTAAGTTCAAATGATGTAGATAGAGTCATGGATGCTGCAAGGGCAGTATCTATTCCGGGAGACCAAGAAACCCTACATGTATTACCTCAGGAATTTTTGGTTGACAGTCAGGATGGAATTCGCGAACCAATTGGAATGTCTGGCGTTAGAATGGAGGCTAAAGCTCATGTGGTAACTGGTGCTGCGAGTGCTGTTCAAAACATAACAAAATGTATTCAAAAATGTGGATTAGAGGTAGATTATATAGTTTTGGAGCAGCTAGCTTCAAGTCTTGCTGTTTTGACTGAAGACGAAAAAGAGCTGGGTTCTTGTTTGGTTGATATTGGTGGTGGCACAACAGATATTGCTGTTTTTCAGGGCGGCGCTATTCAACATACTGCAGTGATTCCGATTGCCGGTGATCAGGTCACTAATGATATAGCAGTATCAATGAGAACGCCTACTCAGTATGCAGAGGACATCAAGATAAAATATGCTTGCGCTTTGTCTCAATTAGCTAACCCAGATGAAACTATTGAAGTGCCTAGTGTTGGCGATAGACCACCCAGAAGATTAGCAAGACAAACATTAGCAGAAATTGTAGAGCCAAGATTTGAAGAGTTATTTAGTTTAATACGAAATGAATTAAGAAGAAGTGGTTTTGAGGAATCAATCCCAGCAGGAATTGTCATAACTGGTGGTAGTGCAAAAATGGAAGGTGCAGTGGAATTAGCTGAAGAGGTTTTTCATATGCCAGTGCGTCTTGGTTCTCCTCAGTATGTAGAAGGCCTATCTGATGTAGTAAGAAATCCCATTCATGCGACCGGTGTTGGATTGCTTATGTTTGGGCAAGATTCAATGGATAAAAGAAATTATAATAATATTTCCGTGAAAAATAGTTTGAATGATAAAATAGAGCAAGTCAAAAATTGGATTCAAAAACAATTTTGATCTGATATTATTTGTGAATATTCCTAATGAAATGATATAATTATATTGTTGTTTTATATGGGTATTAAAGGAAGTATTGTATGTTTCGCCAACGCACTATTAAAACTACAATCAGAGCTACTGGGGTAGGTTTACATACTGGAAAGAAAGTCTATATGACGTTGAGACCGGGTAGCGCCAATACAGGCATTATTTTCCGTAGAACAGATATTGACAAAAATATTGATATTCCAGCAAAAGCAGAGCTAGTTGGTGAAACTATGCTTGGGACAACATTGATTAAAGATGATATTAAAGTGGCTACGGTTGAGCACTTAATGTCAGCCTTAGCTGGTTTGGGAATTGATAATATTGTCATTGAATTATCGGCACCTGAAGTTCCAATAATGGACGGAAGTGCTGGCCCTTTTGTATTTCTTATTCAGTCTGCAGGAATTGAAGAGCAGGATGCTGCAAAGAAATTTATTAAAATTAAGAAAAAAATTCGTATTGAAGAGGGTGATAAGTGGGCTGAGTTATCTCCATTTGATGGCTTTAAAGTCGATTTTGAAATCGGTTTTAATCATCCTGTTTTTAATAAACTTGAGCAAAAAGCATCCATTGATTTTTCATCTACCTCCTTTCTTAAGGAGGTAAGTCGCGCTAGAACATTTGGCTTCTTAAAAGATATTGAAAAATTACGAGAAAATAATCTAACCCTTGGTGGGAGTATGGATAACGCTATCGTACTTGATGACTTTAGAATATTAAATGAGGATGGCTTAAGATACTCAAATGAATTTGTGATACACAAGATATTAGATGCTATCGGAGATTCTTATTTGCTGGGACATAGTTTGATAGGAAGGTATGCTGCGAAAAAATCTGGGCACTGCTTAAATAATCAATTAATGCGAGCACTGATTGCGGACGAGACTGCATGGGAAGAAGTATCGTTTAGTAGTCCAAAGAAAGCACCTATTTCTTATCTCACTTCTGCCTATAACTAATGATTTAATATTTAGTTCTGATATCAGCTATTTTAATTTTACAGTCAGTGATATGAGGAAACATTTTTCTTGCAGCGCTAAGAAATAAAACGTTTTGATAGCGGAATTTAGCCGCCCAGGCACTGGAATTGCAGAGAATTACTAATTTGCCATTACTTCTTATATTGCAAGCGACTATGTGTTGGGCAGCTTCATCACTTATTATTTTTTTTAGCGTAGAACATAATTCTTCCATATTTTTAGCTCGTTGAACTATGTCATCTAGGTTATTATGCGAATCAGAGCTTAATATGTTTTTTAATTTATTTAAGGACATAAGTAGAAAGCAGTTTTTTTGATACGGTATTATTAAGTATTTAATGAAGTTTCATTTTATAATATTCATAAAAATAGTTTTTACAAGTAACATAAAAATTTATAACACTGAAATATAGTCTAATTATTAAGGATAATGTGTGGCAAATTTATTAACTAATTTATTTGGTAGTCGGAATCAGAGGCTATTGAAGCGTCTATCCAAAAAAGTAGGTGCTATAAATAAATTAGAACCTGAGTTGCAAATCCTCAGTGATGATTCACTTAAAAATAAGACTAATGAATTTAGAGAGCGCTTAACTAAGGGTGAAACTCTAGATGATTTATTAGTCGAATCATTCGCTGTAGTTCGTGAGGTCTCTCAAAGAACATTAAAAATGAGGCCTTTTGATATGCAATTAGTAGGTGGAATGGTATTACATCAAGGTGATATAGCGGAGATGAGAACGGGAGAAGGAAAAACCTTGGTTGCCACACTACCCGCTTACCTAAATGCTTTATCCCAAAAAGGAGTACATGTAATTACCGTAAATGAGTATCTTGCAAAAAGAGATGCTGACTGGATGCGGCCAATTTATGAATATCTAGGGTTAAGTGTCAGTGTTACTGCAAGCGGGCAAACTCATAACGAAAAAAAAGAAGCCTATGAAGCAGATATTACTTACACCACAAACAACGAACTTGGATTTGATTATCTTCGTGATAACTTAGCTTTTTCAATTGAGGATAAAGTCCAAAAAGAATTAAATTTTGCAATTGTTGATGAAGTCGACTCTATCCTGATTGATGAGGCACGAACACCTTTAATTATTTCTGGTCCTGTTGAAGAAAATGTAGATCTTTATCAAAAAATAAATAAATTAATACCTAAATTAAGTCTTCAAGAGAATGAAGATGGCGATGGAGATTATTCTAAAGATGAAAAATCTAAACAAGTCTACATAACAGAAGCTGGACATCAACATATAGAAGAACTGATGATCAAATCTGGTCTACTACAAGAAAATGAAAGTCTTTATGATGCTGGTAATATTCGTTTATTACACCATCTAAATGCAGCTTTGAGAGCTCATGTAATGTTTAGTATTGATGTTGACTATATTATTAAAGATGGTGAGATCGTCATCGTTGATGAATTTACTGGTAGAACTATGCCAGGAAGGAGATGGTCTGATGGTCTTCATCAGGCTGTCGAAGCAAAAGAAAATGTCTCAGTTAAGCAAGAAAATCAGACTGTGGCTTCTATCACTTTTCAGAATTATTTTCGTTTATATAATAATTTATCTGGGATGACTGGAACAGCAGATACTGAGGCATATGAATTTCAATCAATATATGGTCTTGAAGTGATAGTAATTCCGACTCATAAAGAAATGATACGTAAAGACCAGCCGGATAAAGTTTATCTCACAGAAGAGGGAAAATTTAATGCGATAATTGAGGATATTATTGATTGCAGAGAGAGAAATCAGCCCGCTCTTGTAGGTACAACTTCGATTGAGACATCAGAGCTATTGTCCTCAATTTTAAATAAAAAGAATATTAAACATGAAGTATTAAACGCAAAACAGCATGAGCGGGAAGCAATTGTTGTGCAGCAAGCTGGCAGACCCGGTGCAATAACAATTGCGACTAATATGGCTGGACGAGGAACTGATATCGTACTTGGTGGAAATTTAAATGCTGAGTTAGAGGCAGATAAAGAAAACATGGAGTCGATAACAGATAGTTGGAGAGATAGACAGAGCCAAGTAATTGAAGCTGGTGGGCTTCATATAATAGGGACAGAGAGGCACGAATCCAGAAGAATTGATAACCAACTTAGAGGTAGATCAGGAAGACAAGGTGATCCGGGATCTAGCTGTTTTTATTTATCTATGGAAGATAATTTAATGCGTATTTTTGGTGATCCAGATAGGACAAAATCCCTTCTATCAAGAGCTGGCATGAAAGAGAGTGAGGCTATTGAAAGTAAGTTACTGAGTCGACAAATTGAAAAAGCACAACGTAAGGTTGAGTCACATAATTTCGATATTCGAAAGAACTTATTGGAATATGATGATGTTTCAAATGATCAACGCAAAGTTGTTTATCATCAGAGAAATGAATTAATGAGTGCAGACGAAATTGGTGAATCAATCCTTGCTATAAGGGAAGAGGTAACAGAGCTTACAGTCGAAAAATATATTCTTGAAGATAGTCATGAGGAAAATTGGGACTCAGAGGGCCTGATGCAGGCTCTAGAAAAAGAATTTTTATTACCCCTTAAAATACCTCAGTGGATAAAAGATGATCCAAAATTAAATGCTTCAATGATTCGTGATCGCTGTGTTGAGAAAATGCAATCAGCCAGTCAAGAAAAAGAGGAAGCAGTTGGGTCAGATTTAATGAGAAAGGTTGAAAAAGAAATTATGCTTAAACAGCTTGATCTTCATTGGAAAGAGCATTTGGCTGCAATGGATTATCTTCGACAAGGCATTGGTCTTCGTGGCTATGCTCAAAAAAATCCGAAACAAGAGTACAAGAGAGAAGCATACTTAATGTTTGGTGAGATGCTTGATCAAGTTAAATATGATGCAATTAGTATGTTGTCAAGAATCAGAATTCAAAGTGAAGAAGATGTTGCGAGGATGGAAGCGCAAAGACGAGCAGAGCAATCTATGGAGTTTAATTCTACAGATGCTGGAAATTTAAATATTGATAATAATCCGTCAAAGAAAATTGGTGACCCGTTTGTCAGATCGGATAAAAAGATAGGTAGAAATGATCCTTGTCCATGTGAATCTGGAAAAAAATACAAGCAATGTCATGGGCGTTTGAATTAAGGTTATCTTCGCTTGCTAAATATAGAAGTTGCAGCGGGTATTCTCGTCAATCAAAACAAACATATTCTGCTTGCTCAAAGATCTAATTTAAAAAAATTCCCATTGCAATGGGAATTTCCTGGTGGGAAGCTGGAAGATAATGAATTGGTTCAAGCCGCTTTAATTCGAGAATTAAAAGAAGAGCTAGGCATTAAAATACACAATCCTAAGTTTCTCATGAGGTTGGAGCACAGCTATGAGGAATTCAGGGTAAAAATTCATTTTTATCTTATAAATTCATGGTCTGGTTTAGCTGTGGGTAATGAGGGTCAGGTAATTCAGTGGTATTCAAAAGAAGAATTAAAAGATGTTGATCTATTAGCAGCAGACACACCAGTTATTAAAGAGTTAAGGAAGATTTTATAAGCTTTTTTACTTTTTAATAAATTAACAAATTGATATTTTAAAGGAAACATCATCATGAGTTTGAATGGCTCTTTGATTGATATCACACCATTCCAAGAATCTTACTGTGAATCGATGCTGGTTACCGCTGATTTCTGGAAAAAGATAACTTTCATCTGGTAGGGTAACTCTTACTAGTTGGTCGTGTGAATATGGTGGCATTTTATGTTGATACATTCCATTTGTCGCTGATTTTTCCATTGGAGCATTACTTTCACGAATCAACCAAAGTAATTCTATTACGGCATTGCACACGGGTTTTATCATATTTAACCAAAGATCAAAGTCTTGTTTTCTTCTATTATGTGATTGTCTGAGCCAATGACTAAATTCAGGTAGATCAAATTCACAAGTCCCACCAGGAATGGTGTTACGGTGTTTTATAGCACTCAAAAATTCATTATCTCTTAGAGGCTGAATAAAATTAGTTCCTATTGCTCGAAGTGCATCTCTTCTTTTTGTGAGATTTTTAACCATTATTTCCAGTCTTTCAGGATCAACTGTAGGTTGACTTTGATAACTAGTTAGTATTCCAATATGGCGATCCAATTCTTTATGAACGTCACTTCGAATATCCCCTCTAGTTAAAATTGCCATCATTTCAAGGAGACTGGTGACAGCTGTCCTAGATGCCCAATCTGTTTCAGTTTCTACAAAATAGTTAAATTGCTGATATAGGAACTCTAAACGAAGGAATGTTCTCATTCTCTCGCTAAGAGGTAATTCATATTCGGGGGACCTCCGAAATATTGATTCTGAATTTTTAGATTGTTTAATCATTGAGCTATTTATAATCCTAAGAGCACTAAGTTTCGATTTTTAATATTGTTTAATATCGAATAAGGTTACACATGTAACGATTTACTAGCAATAATTCATTCAATCATTCTACCTAATAGGCTCATCTTATTTTATTACTCATAATCATATTATCTTCCTTCTTAAGGAATTGAAATGATTATGAGTAATAAAGCCTCATATATGATGCTAAAAAATACCCAAAGAGCTTTATTTTTAGATATTATTTTAAGCTGCATTGTAGATATTTTTTATGAATTTTATTTATTTTAGGAATGACTTTATTGAAATCATTATTATTTTCTATGACGTCATCAGCTATCACTAGCCTATGTTCTCGTTTAGCTTGGGAGGCTATAATTTTTTCTGCCAGCTCTAATGAATTTAAGTCTCTAGCCATGAGTCTTTTGATTTGTATTTTTTCATCACAGTCAATGACAAGGATTTTATCAACCTGATGCCTCAGCGGAGAGGTTGTAAGTAAGGGGACGACAATTATTTGATAAGGGCCCAAAGATTTAGATAATTTGAGTTTAACTTCTGTATGAATTTTTGGATGCATAATAGATTCTAGGCATTGACGCTTGATTGGATCATCAAAAATAAGATTTCGCATATATTGGCGATTCAATTCACCAGAATTAGTCAGTATATCTTTACCAAACTTTTTAACTATCATCGCTAAAGTATCACTACCTGGCTTTACTAGATAATGAGCTATTTCATCGGTATCAATAATATCGACACCTAAATCTTTGAATATCTCACTAACTTTTGATTTACCTGAAGCTATTCCACCTGTTAAGGCCACATAAAAGTTCTTTGATTTATTTTTTTTATTAAACGACATTCTGCTTTTTTTAAATAAATGAATACACAGCCATTATCTTTGCACCAAACATCATCGAAATCCACCCCGCAGTCGCAAGAAATGGACCAAATGGTATGAGTGTATCTTTAGTACTTCGACCAAATTTAATTGTTATTAAACCAAAAATCAGACCCAATATTGAAGCTAAAAATAAGATTATGGGTATTGATTGCCAGCCAGTCCAAGCACCAATTGCTGCCAGTAATTTAAAATCACCATAACCTAGCCCTTCTTTTTTTGTTATAAAAAAATGAAGATGATAAATTATCCACAAAATTAAATAACCAGAAATAACACCTAAAATACTTGATTGAGTATCTATTAAAATTGTTAATTGATTGTTTTCAGAAAAAATAACAGTTAAAAGTAAGCCAACCCATAATAGAGTTAGAGAGAGTGAATCTGGAATTATTTGATGATTCAGATCAATAAAACTAATAATTATCAATAGATATGTAAAAAATAGAATCGTAATTAGTTCCTCATTTAATCCAAAATAGAAACCACAAAAGATGGTAAAGCTCATAGTAAGAGACTCTACTAAGGGATATTGGATAGAAATATTTTTTTGACAATAAGCGCATTTACCTTTGAGAATAAGGTAACTTAAAATAGGGATATTATGAAAAAATTGAATTGTATTTGAACAATTCCTGCATTGAGATCTTGGCCAAAAAAGATTATAGCTAGGTTGGGTTAACTGATTATTACAAATAATTGGTATTCTATAGATAAAAACATTTAATAAGCTTCCGATCATAAGTCCGCAAATGGACAGTATAAGGATATTTAATAAATTAATTTCTTCCATTTTAGTGATGGGCTTTAAAATGCATTGAGCAAATTAATAGTGCTATTTCACCTACTATTAATAGCGTCAGGGCGATTGTTGTAATCTTTATAGGCTGGTATGGCTATGGATATCATTATGCCAGTAATAATTATAACTACAAATATCTCAATCAAAGTAAATCCATTGTTTAATTTTTTCATTGTTTTCTACATACCATTAAAAATTAATATTAAAAGAGCTTATTATGATGGGGATATAACCTCAAGATTATATAATGATATTAATATCATTATAGTGGTTTCATTTATGATTGTGTTATGAAAGAATTCTGCTCTGACTAGTTTTAAATAATTTACAAATAAATTTTTCAATATGTTTTTTAATTTTACTAAGTGATCATAATCAATGAATTTACATGAATATCAATCTAAGCAGTTATTTATCAAGTATGGAATCCCAACTCCAGTCGGCTATACAGCTATTACTGGAGATGAAGCTAAATCGGCAGCTGAGAGGATTGGTGGATCAGTCTGGGTAGTCAAAGCACAAGCTCATACAGGTGGAAGAGGAAAAGCTGGTGGGGTGAAGATAGCAAAAACAATCGAGGAGGTGCAAGAGTATGCCGAGGATATGATTGGTATGACTTTAGTGACTCATCAAACAGGTGCGGATGGTTTGCCAGTGAATATGGTTTATATAGAGCCAGGGTCAGATATTGATCGTGAAATTTATTTGAGTATCTTGCTGGATCGAGAACAAGAGATGATTTCATTTGTAGCTTCTGCTGCTGGTGGGATGGATATTGAAGAGGTCGCTGAAAATGAACCTGAAAAGATTTTTAAAATTGCTATTTCACCTGCTACGGGCTTAATGGATTATCAGGTTAGACAGCTGGCTTTTGGTATTGGGCTGCATAAGGAGCAGTTGAAGCAATTCTCAATAATTATAAAGAACATGTATATTCTTTTTATAGAAAACGATGCTAGTTTGATTGAGGTTAATCCCTTAATAGTCTCAAAAACAGGCGAGGTAATCGCTTTAGATGCAAAAATTAATATTGACCCTAATGCATTATATCGACAGAAAGAAATAGTAACTTATAGAGATCCCTCACAAGAGGATGCAGCTGAGAATGAAGCTGCTGAACATGAGCTCAATTATATTACCTTGGATGGGGATATAGCATGTATGGTAAATGGAGCAGGGTTAGCAATGGCAACTATGGATCTTATTAAGCTTCATGGAGGAGAGCCTGCTAATTTCCTTGATGTTGGTGGAGGTGCTACGAGTGATCGTGTTGCATTTGCTTTTAAGTTAATTTTATCAAATAAAAATGTTAAAGCTATTTTAGTAAATATCTTTGGTGGAATTGTTCGGTGTGATCTCATAGCACAGGGTATTATTAGCGCTGTGAAAGAAATTGGTGTCAGTGTCCCTGTTATTGTTCGCTTAGAAGGTACTAATGTTGAGAAAGGAAGAAGTTTATTGAAAGAGAGTGGGCTAGAAATTATTACTGCTTCTGATTTAACCGATGCGGCAAAAAAGGCAGTAACAGTGGTGGTGGGATCATGAGTATTTTAATTAACAAAAATAGTAAAATTGTTTGTCAGGGCATTACTGGTAAACAAGGTTCTTTTCATACTGAGCAATGTATTGAATATGGAACTCAAGTCGTTGCTGGAGTGACGCCTGGAGCAAGAAAAAATTCTCATTTGGGAGTGCCTGTATTTAATACTGTCAGTGATGCAATTGCGAAAACTCATGCAGATGTGAGTATGATTTATGTGCCTGCACCATTTGCTGCTGACGCTATTATAGAGGCTGCTGACGCAGGAATTGAGCTAATAGTTTGTATAACTGAAGGTATTCCAGTCTTAGACATGGTGAAAGTAAAAGCCGCGCTTAAGAATTATGATTGCCGGCTTGTTGGTCCAAATTGTCCTGGCATCATTACACCTGGTGAGTGCAAGATAGGTATTATGCCAGGATTTATTCATCAAAAAGGTAAAATTGGTGTTATTTCTCGGTCTGGAACGCTGACTTATGAAGCGGTCTATCAAACGACACAGAATGGACTTGGGCAAACTACCTGTGTTGGTATTGGTGGAGATCCAGTTAGAGGAATGAACTTCATCGATTGCTTAGAATTATTTCAGGCTGATCCTGAGACTGAGGGCGTTGTTATGGTGGGAGAAATTGGTGGTACTGATGAAGAGGCGGCTGCAGAATTCATCAAAAGCGATGTTACCAAGCCAGTAGTTGCCTATATTGCTGGTATTACAGCTCCTGCAGGAAAACGAATGGGGCACGCAGGAGCAATAGTTGCTGGAGGAAAGGGTACCGCTGAGGAAAAATACAAAGCATTAGATAATGCTGGTGTTATGACTGTTCAATCACCAGCTGAACTAGGGAGTGCAATTTTAGAATTAGTTACTAAGTAAATTTTTTAGCATCTTATATAAAATTATCTTTTTTTATGAATAAAAAAATCACTATTGCTTTAGCTCAAATCGACTTAATTGTTGGCGATATTGCTGGCAATACAGCTCGAATTCTCGATTACTGTAAACAAGTAAAAGTAGAGTCTAAACCTGATTTGATTGTATTTCCTGAGTTATCAATATCGGGTTATCCGCCCGAAGATCTATTATTGCATTCAGGTTTAAAGAGAAGAGTTGCAGAAGCTATCGAAATGATTCAGATGCAAGTATCAGATATTGCTGTATTAATTGGTTTTCCTGAGTACACAGAGAATACTATATATAACAGTTGCGCTGTTTTTGAAAATAATAAGGAAATAGCCCATTATCGCAAGCAAGTTTTACCTAATTATGGTGTTTTTGATGAAAAACGCTATTTTGAATCTGGTAATAAGACAGCTATTTTTGAAATAAAAGGAACAAAAATAGGCATTAATATTTGCGAAGATATTTGGTATTCGGGTCCAGCTAAAAAAGCAAAAGATGCGGGTGCTGAAATAATTATTGTCATTAATGGCTCTCCTTATGAGAAAGTTGGACAGCTTAAACGTGAATTAATTGTGAAGAAAAGAATATCTGAAGTAAAAATCCCTATTGTTTATCTCAATATGGTGGGTGGCCAAGATGAATTAGTGTTTGATGGTACTTCTTTTGTCATGAATGACGCAGGTGACATAACTTATCGTGCACCTTCATTTGAAGAAAAGTTAGATATTATCGAGTTTAATGTCAGTGCTGAAAGGAAAGAACCGATTACCGCGAATGTGACTCCAAGATTAAATGATGAAGAAAGCGTCTACAAGGCTTTAGTTAAAGGAACACGTGATTATATTAATAAGCATAAATTTCCAGGAGTGGTTTTAGGTCTATCAGGAGGAATAGATTCAGCCTTAACACTTGCTATAGCGTGTGATGCAATTGGCAATGAAAAGGTTAGGGCCGTGATGATGCCTTATAAATATACTAGTTCAATGAGTCTGGAGGATGCAGAATTACAATCGACAATATTAAATATTCAATATGATATTTTACCCATTGAGAGTCTTTATGATGCGTCGATGGATTTATTAATGCCTATTTTTGAGGGAAAAAATATTGATGCAACTGAGGAGAATATTCAATCGCGTGCGAGAGGTGTTCTGTTGATGGCAATATCAAATAAAACTGGCTTAATGCTCTTAACTACAGGTAATAAAAGTGAAATGGCAGTTGGCTATGCTACATTATATGGCGACATGGCTGGAGGTTTCGCTCCCCTGAAAGATTGCACTAAAACCATGGTAAAAAGACTCGCAAAGTATCGAAATACTCTCAGTGAAGTTATTCCAAGTCGAGTAATTGAAAGAGAACCATCTGCTGAACTTCGAGAAAACCAACAAGACAGTGATTCTTTACCATCTTATGACATACTAGACCCCATATTAGAAGCTTTTATAGAGGAAGATTTATCTGTCATCGAAATTGTTGATAAAGGGTATGATCGTGAAATTGTGATCAGTATTTTAGAGATGGTTAAGCGAAACGAATATAAAAGAAGGCAAGCACCACCCGGAATTAGAATAAGTAACCGAGCTTTTGGAAGAGATTGGCGTTATCCGATAACTTCTGGCTATAACTTCCCAGATTAAAATGATTTCTTGAATTAAATATTAATCACTCAGTATCGTTTGTTTTTTTCGGAATTAGTGCTTTTAATTTTCCCCAGAGATTAGGTTTTTTAACTTCATTATAATCAACCATTACTATTGGGTCTGAGTAATTTTCAGCAAGAACACGTCTTGTATCTTCAGCTAAGTCAAACATCCCTAGTTTCTCGTAAGCTACAATCATTATTTCAATTGATTGTCTGTTGCTGGGAACGCCATTGTATCTTTCAAGGGATGTTTTAGCTCTATTCAATGCAGCAACATAAGCACTACTTCGAATATAGTAATCTGCAACTATATTTTCATATGCAGCCAATCGGTTTTTAAGATATATCATTCGTAATTCGGCATCTGCTGAATATTCACTGGCAGGATATCTTTCAACTAATCTCTCAAATATTGAATATGATTTTTCAACATCCTCTGGTGGTCTTTTATTCATATCTTTCCGAAATGTTTTTTCTAAAATGTCTGGATCTTCTTCAAAGTAAGATAGAGCTTGTATATAGAGGGCGTAATCTATTCTTGGGTGTGTTGGATTCTCTCTGATGAAAGCTTCAGTTTGATCAATAGTTTGTTCGGTAGACCCACTCTTATAGTAAGCGAAAATCAATTCTAACTGGATTTGGTTCGATAACTCACTAAAAGGAAATCTCGATTGTATATTTTCAAATATACCTATGGCGCGTCGATAATTGCCTCCTTGAACTGCTATTTGAGCTGTCTCATAAGCCCTAACAAGATCGTTGATATAGGCATCTTCAGCTGATTCTTCATTATTTGCACAACCGATTAATGATAGACTAAAAAAGGCAATTATGAGATTTTTATAAATATTAAACATATTATGAACAACGTCGGATTGATTGATTTGAAGAAAGTAAATAATTATTAGAACAGTTAAGTGTAAATTAATATTAATCTAATACTAATATTAGAGTATAACTCAAATTAAATGAATTCTTTTTGAAGTAACCAATGACAAATTATTCTAGACAAAAAATTATTTCGGATGAATTATCGGGCTACCGATTAGATCTTGCACTTGCAAAAACCTTCTCTGAGTTTTCACGAAGTCGCATAAAAAGTTGGATACTAGATGGTTCTATATTGATCGAAGGTGAAAAATTAAGACCACGCGATATCGTTAATGGTGGTGAAAATGTCTCTATAGAGGTTATCTATTCTGAAAATATCAAGAATGAACCAGAGCCAATGGTCTTGGATATTGAATATGAAGATGAAGAAATTGCTGTAATCAACAAGCCAGTTGGATTAGTAGTGCATCCCGGTGCTGGAAATTTTACTGGTACATTGATGAATGGATTACTTCATAAATGGCCAACATTAAGTGAATTACCAAGAGCTGGAATTGTTCACCGTCTTGATAAAGATACAAGTGGATTGATGGTGATTGCAAAAACACTAATTGCTCACAATTCATTAGTACGTCAACTAGAAAGCAGGACAGTGACAAGGCAATATGATGCCATCTGTAATGGAGTTTTAACTGGCGGTGGAACGATAAATGAACCAATTAATAGGCACCCTATTCATCGAAAAAAGATGACAGTAAGAGAAGGTGGTAAAGAGGCGATTACTCATTATCGCGTAGAAAAAAGATTTAATGCTCATACACACGTTAAAGTGAATCTAGAAACAGGGAGAACTCATCAAATAAGAGTGCATTTTGCATTTAGGCGACGCACTTTAATAGGTGATCCTCTTTATGGAAGACTTATGATTCCTTCTGGTTGTTCTTTAGCCTTAAAAGAAGCATTGAGCTCCTTTAAAAGACAAGCATTGTGCGCTTCTAGATTAGAGCTAATACATCCGTCGTCAGGTAAAGCTATTTCCCTGGAGGTTCAACCAGCAGCAGATTTCAGAAACCTACTGCATGAGATGGAATTGGATTTATTGTCACGATGATAAGTGAAATAGGATTTCTAGAAGCAGTATGGCCCGCTCCAGAAAATATAATCGCAGGTACTACTTTAAAACTATCCGGTCACAGTCAAGGCGCCTACAGCGCATTTAATTTGGGTGATCACGTGGGAGACAATATCGATGATGTTAAAAAAAATCGTCAATTGCTAATTGAAGCCTTAAATCTTCCTTCAGAGCCTTGCTGGCTAGATCAAATGCATAGCGCTACAGTCATTTCAGAACCAAGTAATGAAAGGAATTTATTTGGAGATGCGAGTATTACGCGTTCAGCAAAGAAAATATGTGTGGTACTCACAGCAGATTGTTTGCCCATTCTAATTACCAATAAGTCTGGAGATACAATCAGTGCAATCCATGCTGGCTGGAGAGGACTAGCGGCTGGTATAATTGAGAACACTATTGATGCCATGCAATCCAATTCAAATGAGCTTTTAGTTTGGTTGGGACCTGCTATTTCACAGCAGGCATTTGAGGTTGGTGATGATGTCCGAAATGTATTTTTAGGAGTTGATGATCGTAATAGATTATTTTTTAAAGCCAATAACTCTAATCGTTGGCAAGCAGATTTATATGGTTTAGCAAAATTGAAATTAAATCATTTAGGAATTAAGGCTATTTTTGGTGGAAATGAATGTACTTATAGCGATAGGAAGCGTTTATATTCATATCGTAGAGACAATAAATGCGGCAGAATGGCGAGCATAATTTATATGAAAGCATAAGCATTTTGGTAAAAAATAACTATTACACGTACAGCAATAACTATAAATTAAAAAGATAATTATTTTATAATTATATAGATTCCTTGATACCAAGAGTATACTGCGGGAAGTGGAGATAGACATGCCTATATATGAATATGAATGTACAAATTGCGATCATAATTTTGATGAATTGCAAAAAATGAGCGACGAATATTTGGTTGATTGCCCAAGTTGCAATGAACCAAAATTATCTCGATTACTCTCTGCGCCAAGTTTTCGTCTTAAGGGAGGCGGTTGGTATGAAACTGATTTCAAAAAAGATAATCAGCGCAATATCTCAAAAAATGATAATGATTCGGGTAAAGTAAAGAAATCATCTTCTAAAGCCGATACCTCGAAATCTGAAAAAAAAATCTCACCAACAAAAACTCAAACAGCATCAAATAAGTAATGAAAAATATACAAAAATACCTAATTGCAGGATTGCTGGTCTGGCTTCCGGTTGTAGTAACGGTATTGCTGTTTCGTTTTTTAATTACGCTTATGGACCAAACTTTAGTTTTACTTCCTTTACAGATAAGACCTGAAACATTACTTGGGTTCTCTATCCCAGGATTGGGCTTAATTTTAACTTTGTTAGTATTATTAGTGACGGGCATTTTAGCTGCTAATATTGTTGGTAGAACCATGATGGGTTTTGGTGAAAGAATACTGAGACGTATACCCATAGTCAGATCGGTATATTCTGCGGCAAAGAATTTCTCTGAGCTTGTTTTTTCTGAGACAGGCCAATCCTTCAAGAAAGTTCTGTTGATTCAATACCCTCGAAAAGGGGTTTATAGCTTAGCTTTTCAAACATCAACTGCATTGGGTGAAGTTCAGAAGAAAACAGGTTCAGATGTGGTGTGTACTTTTATTCCAACCACCCCTAATCCAACTTCTGGCTATATAATTATTTTACCCAAAGAAGATGTGATAGAGATGGATATGAGTGTCGATGAAGCCTTTAAGATGATTGTATCGCTTGGAGTAGTTGTCCCTTCTTGGAATGAAGGAGATCTTAAAGATTTACCAATCAAAACTTCTAGTAAGGACACTAAAAATCCTTGATTATTTTTACAAAAAGAGAGAATTATGGGAAGAACCTTGCAGATGAAATGGTTAATCCGTAGTATTTCGTTTTTTTTTAATATATGAAAAATATTATGCGAAGTCATTATTGTGGTGAAGTCGATAAACGACTAGAAGGCAAAGAAGTTTCAGTTACGGGATGGGTGCATCGCCGTCGTGATCACGGTGGAGTTATATTTGTTGACCTAAGAGATCGCGAAGGCTTGCTCCAAGTAGTTTTTGATCCTGATAACGAAATAATTTTTTCTGAAGCAGAGCGTATTCGTGGAGAATTTGTTTTGGCTATTAAAGGCCTAGTTCGCTCTAGACCTGAAGGCACAAAAAATTCCAACATGAAGACTGGTGAGGTCGAAATTTTAGCGACTGAATTGGTGACTTTGAACGACGCACTGACGCCTCCTTTCCATCATGATGAAAAGACCAATGAGGAGCTAAGATTGCAATATCGCTATCTTGATCTGCGTCGAGATAATATGCTTTCAAATCTGCGTTTGCGACATGCTGTTACTAGAGAGTTGAGACTTTTTCTCGATGAGAATGGGTTTATAGATACAGAAACTCCTATGTTAACTCGAGCAACACCCGAGGGAGCAAGAGATTACATTGTGCCAAGTAGAACAAATCCAGGAAAATTCTTCGCTTTACCTCAATCTCCACAAATATTTAAACAATTGTTAATGATGTCTGGTTTGGATCGTTACTATCAAATAGTTCGGTGTTTTCGTGACGAAGACCTTCGTGCTGATCGGCAGCCAGAATTCACACAACTTGATATAGAAATGAGTTTTGTTGATGAAGATGATGTAATGGACATGATGGAGAATTTACTTCGTTCATTATTTAAAAAGGTAATGAAAGTATCTCTACCGAAAAGTTTTGTGCGTATTACATATGCAGAGGCAATGAGAAGATTTGGTTCTGATAAACCAGATTTAAGAATTCCTCTGGAATTAGTAGATTTATCTGACTTGATGTCCGATGTTGAATTTAAAGTATTTTCTGGGCCAGCGAAAGATGAAGACGGTCGTGTTGCGGCACTATGTGTTCCTGATGGCTCTAAAATGAGTCGCAAAATCATTGATGATTATACGAAGTATGTAAGTCGATATGGCGCTAGAGGATTGGCTTACATAAAAGTAATTGATCTAACCAATCGAGCAGAGGGATTGCAATCTCCCATTTTAAAATTTTTGCCAGATAATGTTATTGAAAAAATCCTTGAACGAACTGAAGCCAAAGATGGTGATTTAATCTTCTTTGGTGCGGACAAAGTTAACATTGTGAATGACTCACTTGGTGCACTGAGAGTGCGTCTTGGAAAAGATCTTGATCTTATTGAAGAGGGCTGGCAACCGCTATGGGTGATTGATTTTCCAATGTTTGAAAAAGATAAAAATTCACAAAGATGGACTTCTTTGCATCATCCATTTACTGCCCCTTCGGTTTCTGTGATTGATGAGCTTAATGATAATCCTGGTACGGTTCTATCAAAAGCATACGATATGGTCCTTAATGGCTCTGAAATAGGCGGCGGTTCCATTCGAATACATAATAAAGAGATGCAAGCGGCTGTCTTTAAATTATTAGATATTAGTGATGAAGAAGCTGAAGAGAAGTTTGGTTTCTTGTTAAAAGCTCTTGATTATGGGTGTCCACCCCACGGTGGAATAGCTTTTGGTTTAGATAGAATGGTAATGTTAATGACAGGTGCTGAAAGTATTCGTGATGTAATTGCCTTCCCTAAAACACAATCTGCAAGCTGCCCATTAACAAATGCACCAGGAGAAGTATCTTCGGAGCAACTTAAAGAAACCGGTATACGCTTAAGACCTCAGTCTATAGATTAAGCATTTATGGTCCATTATCGTCGACCAGAATCAGTACTAGTGTTGATATATACATCAAAGCATGAAGTCCTCCTGCTTAAAAGAATACATCCATTTTCATACTGGCAATCAGTAACAGGCGGTATGCGAATGAATGAAAATAAAGAAGATGCTGCACCACGCGAGCTAAGAGAAGAGACTGGTTTAAAGGAAGAGGGATTTTTGATTGATTCTGGGTTAAGTCGTTCTTTTGAGATAGACCCACGCTGGCAGTATCGCTATCATTTTAATGATAAAGTAAATATTGAGCACGAATTTCATTATCTACTTGCAGATAGAACTAAAATAACTCTGCATTCTAAAGAGCATAGCCAATATAAATGGTTGCCGATTGATATCGCCATCAATAAAGTTTGGTCTTGGACAAACAAAAAAGCTCTAGAAAGATTAGCCGCTAGATTATAGGTAATCAGTATTTTTTAAGTGGTACACTAGATGCAGTAAAATATGGTTAAATTCAAATAACTACATTGATGATATGAAAATTCTTCATATAGAAACAGGTCGTTTTTTTTATGGTGGCCCCCAGCAGGTTCTCTATCTTTGTTCTGGCTTAAAAAATCTAGGATTTAAGAATATTCTTGTTTGTTCACTAGAAAGTGATTTAGGAAAAATAGCTAAAGAACAGGGTATAAGAGTTATTGAAGTAAGATGTAAAGGTGATTTAGATATTTTTTTTGCACTTCGTTTATCAAAAATTATTAATAATGAATGTCCCGATATAATTCATTGTCACAGCCGCAGAGGTGCTGACTTTTTAGGCGGAATGGTGGCTTATTGGTATGGTATTCCTGCCATACTATCACGACGAGTTGATAGCTTAGAATCTAATCTTATTAACAAATTACGTAACATTTTATTTTTGAAAACTATTGCTATTTCAAAGAATATTTATAATATTTTATCTTTATCTGGAATTAAATCTGATCAGTTATCATTAATTCGGAGTGCGGTGGATAGCACTCGTTTTTTGAAATCAAAGACAAAAGAAGAATTTTTAGATAGATTTAATTTAAATGAAAATGATTGCGTTATCGTATCTGTGGGCCAATTAATTCCTAGAAAAGGCCATGATTTTTTGATTAAGAGTATGGTTAACTTAAGAGAATTATCTCCACGAATAAAGTTAATTATATTTGGTCAGGGACAGTTAAATGGCAAACTTAAGAAGCTAATCACAAGGCTTAATCTTGATGATTGTGTCAGATTGGCAGGGTTTGATTTAGAGCTTGATGATTATTTACCACATTTTAAGTTATTAGCTCATGCTGCAAGTGCAGAAGGTCTTGGTGTTATTTTAATGAAAGCTGGTGCCGCTGGATTACCTGTTGTTGCGTTTAATGCTGGGGGCATTTCAGAAGTAATCAAAAATGGAGTAACAGGTTTATTATCTGAAGTGGGTGATCAATCTACTTTTGAAAATAATATTAACAGCATTATCAATGATGAAGTACTTAGGGGAAACTATTCATCTGCGGCAAAGCAATTCATAAAAATAGAATATTCATTACAACCGATGCTTAATAAGCATATTCAATTATATGAGTCGATTTATAATGAGCGAATTAAATAAATTACGTGAGGTCACTATTCAACTCGTTTCTTTAGCGATTGAACTAAAGAAGACTATTGTGACTGTAGAATCATGCACAGGAGGACTAGTTGCATCAGCAATAACTGATCAACCTGGAAGTTCTCAATGTTTTTCACATGGTATGGTAACTTATAGCGATAAAGCAAAAAGCAAACTTCTTGGAATTGACAGTCATTTAATTAGAGATAAAGGTGCTGTCAGCAGAGTAATCGCTGAAAGTATGGCAAGAAATGCTCTTGGAGATAATAATGCAGATTTTTCTTTAGCAATCACTGGAATTGCGGGCCCAACTGGTGGTTCTATAGAAAAACCCATAGGAACTGTTTGGATAGCCTGGGGTTACTATATTGATAGTAATATCACCGTTGATACTAAAGATTATTGTTTTAAAGGTGATCGAAATTCGATCCGTATTCAATCCGCAATTGAAGCGTTAATAGAGTTAGAAAAAAGAATGAAAAAGTTACATTCTGTCTAACTATATATTTTTAATTATGGAATAATAAGATTTCAATTCAAATATAAAAAAGTGATATTTAACTATGGATGAAAATCGAAAAAGAGCACTCGCAGCTGCACTAGGGCAAATAGATAAACAGTTTGGAAAAGGCTCAGTTATGCGTCTCGGAGACGGGGGTATCGCAAGAAATTTCGAGTCCATATCGACTGGCTCAATAGGTCTTGATGTTGCTTTAGGCATTGGTGGATTACCAAAAGGTCGAGTAGTAGAGATTTATGGGCCTGAGGCATCAGGTAAAACCACATTAACACTGCAGGTAGTGGCTGAGTGTCAAAAAGCAGGGGGTACTGCTGCTTTTGTTGATGCTGAGCATGCTCTGGATCCAAAATATGCTGAACAATTAGGTGTAAATGTTGATGAGCTTCTTGTTTCACAGCCAGATACAGGTGAACAGGCACTTGAGATTACGGATATGTTGGTTAGATCAGGTGCCGTCGATATTATTATTATCGATTCTGTGGCTGCCTTGACTCCAAAAGCTGAGATTGAGGGTGATATGGGTGATACTCATATGGGTCTTCAGGCGCGATTAATGTCACAGGCGTTGAGAAAGCTCACCGGTAACATTAAACGTTCTAATGCAATGGTGGTATTTATTAACCAAATTAGAATGAAAATCGGAGTTATGTTTGGAAGTCCTGAAACGACCACTGGAGGAAATGCACTCAAATTCTATTCTTCGGTCCGTTTGGATATTAGAAGAATCGGTGCAATCAAAAAGGGCGATGAAATCATTGGTAACCAAACACGTGTCAAAGTAGTTAAAAATAAGGTATCACCCCCATTCAAGATGGCTGAATTTGAAATATTATATGGTAAGGGGATTTCGCGTGAAGGTGAAATAATAGACTATGGCGTAGAACAAGATTTGATTGAAAAATCAGGATCTTGGTACAGCTATAAAGAGGAACGAATTGGTCAAGGTAAAGAGAACGTTCGTGAATTTTTGCGCTCTAATCCAGAAATCTCGATTGATTTGGAAGCCCAAATTAGAGCAAAACTCATGCCTAAAAAAGATGATTTACCTGAGTTGGATGTAAGTGATGAAAATGAGGATGAGCCAGCTGATTCTTGATGGCATGCTCTGATTGACGTGGATAAATCTATCAATGAGTTAAATAAAGATATCTTTAAAACTCAAAATGATGAAAAATTTTTAGATCCTCAGCATGCAAGAAAAAAGGGCATGGATTTTTTAGCCCTACGTGAGTATGGATACGAAGAGTTAATTACCAAACTTCAAGTCAAAGGTTATAACCACAAGGCCTCGACTCAGGCTCTCGAGGGTCTTAAGCGAGATGGTTTGCAGGATGATATGCGTTTTGCCGAAAGTTTTTGTCGCTCAAGATATAAACAAGGCAAAGGACCGCTTAAGATAATTTTTGAACTAACAAATAAGAAACTACCGAGAAAAATAATAGATCACGCATTAGATGACCTTGATGTTGATTGGTTTGAATTAGCAAAAGAAGCGAGATTAAAGAAATTTGGTACTATGCCAGTCTCAGATTTTAAAGAGAAATCTCGTCAGATGCGTTTTTTGCAATCACGGGGTTTTGATGCGGATAGTATTTCAGCAGCTTTAAAGATATAACACTCAAAGAGCGTTATACAATAAATTAACAGTAACGCATTTAGTTTAAAAGACGATGCTAATATTTGAATTTATCTATACACTATTTATTTATGAAATCCATTACTAGCAATGACTTACGCCAGAAATTTTTAGATTATTTTCATGATCGAGATCATGAGATAGTAAAAAGTTCTCCACTTGTGCCCGGCAATGACCCCACTTTATTGTTTACCAATGCCGGTATGGTCCAGTTTAAGGATGTATTTTTAGGTAATGATAAAAGAGGCTATCAACGAGCAGTTACCTCCCAACGCTGCCTTAGAGCGGGCGGTAAACACAATGATTTAGAAAATGTTGGTTATACAGCCAGGCACCATACTTTTTTTGAAATGTTGGGTAATTTTAGTTTTGGAGATTATTTTAAAGAAAAAGCTATTATCCAGGCTTGGGACTTTCTAACAAATACTATGGAAATACCTCAAGATAAACTGTGGGTCACAGTTTATCTTGATGATAATGAGGCTGCAGACATCTGGCTTAAAAAAATAAAGATAAATCCTAAGCGATTTTCACGCATGGGAGAAAAAGATAATTTTTGGTCGATGGGTGATACGGGTCCTTGTGGACCTTGCAGTGAAATATTTTATGATCATGGAGCGGAGGTCCCAGGAGGACCCCCAGGCTCAGAAGACGAGGACGGGGATCGATATATTGAAATCTGGAATCTAGTGTTCATGCAATATGACCGTTCTGCAGAAGGTGTCATGACACCTTTGCCAAAACCTTCTGTAGATACTGGTATGGGCTTGGAGAGATTGGCTGCAGTGATGCAATCTGTGCATAGCAACTATGAAATTGATCTATTTAGTAATTTAATCAATGCATCAAAAGAGATACTTGGATTGAAAGCTGATCAATCAAGTTCTTTAAATGTTATTGTCGATCACATTAGGGCCTGTTCTTTTTTGATTATTGATGGAGTGATTCCGGGCAATGAAGGAAGAAGCTATGTGCTTAGGAGGATTCTTAGAAGAGCGATCCGTCACGGTAAGAAATTAGGTATTAATGAGACATTCTTTTACAAACTGGTAGCTCCTTTAGTTATAGAAATGGGTGATGCATACCCAGAACTAGTAAAAATGAAATCAACTATTGAAAATTCAATCAAAGAAGAAGAGGCACGCTTTGCGATTACGCTTGATCAAGGGATGGAAATACTTGAGACCTCTATTAAAAATATGAAAGATAATGTACTACCGGGTGATGTTGTGTTTAAGCTCTATGATACATATGGGTTTCCAGTAGATCTAACTAATGATATAGCCAGAGAAAGAAATTTTGAGATTGATTTGGGTGGTTTTGATGCTGCTATGCAATCACAACGATCAAGAGCTCGAGATGCTAATAAATTTTCTCATTCGAGTGACTTGAGCATAAAAGTCCAAACGATCTCTACTTTTGTGGGATACGAATCTACTGAAGATAACGCAGAGATAAAAGAATTATTTTTTGAAGGTAAAACAACCACCTCACTGACAAAGGGCCAGCATGGGATTCTTGTCACTGATAACACTCCTTTTTATGCTGAATCAGGAGGTCAGATAGGTGATATTGGGCAAATTCAATCTAAAGATGGTTTTTTTAGAGTAACAGACACAAAAAAACAGAATAAAACCATTATCCATCATGGATTTATGGAAAAAGGTGAAATCAAAATATCTGATAATGTCGTCATGGATATCGATAATAATAGACGTTCTAACATAACAGCCAATCACTCAGCGACTCATCTAATGCATGCAGCTTTGAGGAATATATTAGGCAATCAAGTAACACAAAAAGGGTCTCTGGTTGATGAGAATCGTTTACGCTTTGATTTTTCTTACAACAAGCCGTTATCACCATCTAACCTTTTTGATATAGAAGTCCAGGTCAATAACGAGATTCGGAAAAATTATGTATCAAAAACAAAACTTATGCCTTATGACGATGCTATTAAATCAGGAGCGATGGCGTTATTTGGTGAAAAATATGAAGATGAGGTTAGAGTTCTAGATTTTGATGGGTATTCGATTGAGTTATGTGGAGGAACCCATGTTAAGCGTACTGGGGATATTGGAATTTTTAAAATAACTACTGAGAGTGGTGTTGCATCGGGAGTCCGAAGAGTTGAAGCCATAACGGGTGAGATAGCATTTCAGTGGCTTACAATGCATAAAGAAAAAATGGATAAATTAGCGCTATTATTAAAATGTTCCCCAGATCAGATTTATCCTAAGATCGAGCAACTCCAAGCCCGAAATAAATTAATAGAAAAAGAGCTCTCGGTGGTCAAACAAAAGATATTGGGAGGCAGTTCCAGTGATCTTTCAAGTAAAGCCATTAAAATTGCAGATGTTAATGTGCTGGTGCAAAGAATAGATGGAGTCGACTCAAAAAATCTCAGAATAGCTATTGATCAGCTCAAAGATAAATTAGGAACGGCTGTCGTGGTTTTGGGTTCCATTGATGATGGCAAGGTAAAACTTGCTGTTGGCGTCACTAAGGATACCGTTAGCCGTATCCGTGCTGGAGATTTAATCCAGTCTATAGCCACAGTTATTGGCGGGAAAGGTGGAGGAAGGCCAGACTTCGCTCAGGCTGGCGGCTCAGAAAAAAATAAAATCGATAAAGCATTGGAATTAGCCTCAGATTTAATAAAAAAAGAACTATAAGTTGTTTTTATATATAGTTACATATGAAATAATTAAATCTTGAAATATTAGTAGTCTTAAAAAGACATTATTAGAGGGGCGTTATTAGATGTTAATACTGACTAGACGAGCGGGTGAGGCGCTTATGATTGGAGAGGATGTTTCAATCACTGTGCTTGGGGTAAAGGGCAACCAAGTAAGAATTGGTATTGATGCGCCTAAAGATGTGGCAGTTCACAGGGAAGAGATATTTGATCGAATTCAAGATGACCAAGAATCTAATCTAAAAGATTAAGTATAGTATTTCTGCTTGCTCTAATTAGCTAAGCTCATATTCTCGATATTTGTTTGCCAGATATACTAAGGTTTTTCTCAAAAATATGACGGCATTGCACGGTCCATAAAAAGTGATTAAATAAATATTATCACTTTATTTTATGCAGTAACCTTCTATGCATATAGTTCTTAACATTGCGTTGCAAAAATTTTATAAAAAAATATAAAATTTAACTCGACCTTATCCTTACAAATCCTTATAGTTCGCTACCTTGATTCTAATCGACCGTGACTATTGATTCCAAGAATCCAATAAATTAATAAATTTAGATTACCTAGGAATACTCGATTGATTTCAACTTCCAACATCACAATGCAGTTTGCAGCAAAGCCTCTTTTTGAAAATATTTCTGTAAAGTTTGGTGATGGTAATCGTTATGGTCTTATTGGTGCTAATGGCTGTGGTAAAACGACTTTCATGAAGATATTAGATGGCAGTCTCACCCCAAGCTCGGGTCATGTGTCCATCAGTCCGCATGAGCGTATTGGTAAATTGAATCAAAATCAATTTGCTTTTGAGGCATACAGTGCTGTTGATACAGTAATTATGGGACATCAAGAACTATGGAAAATTAAGCAAGAGCGCGATCGTATCTATGCTTTGCCAGAGATGTCTGAAAAGGAAGGCATGCAAGTGGCTGATCTTGAAATTCAGTACGCAGAACTGGATGGTTATACTGCTGAGAGTCGAGCTGGTGAGTTACTTATGGGAGCTGGTATTGCTCAAGAATTACATTATGGTGAAATGAGTGCGATTGCCCCAGGTTGGAAGTTAAGAGTCCTCTTGGCTCAAGCACTATTCTCAGATCCAGATATCTTATTGCTCGATGAGCCAACCAATAACTTGGATATTAATGCAATTCGATGGTTAGAGGGAGTATTGGCTCAACGAAAATCAACGATGATTATTATTTCTCATGATAGACATTTTCTAAATTCAGTTTGCACGCACATGGCGGATATAGATTATGGTGAGTTACGCTTATATCCAGGAAATTATGATGATTTTATGACAGCCTCGACTCAAGCTCAGGAAAGATTGCATGCTATAAATGTAAAGAAATCTGCAAAAATTACTGATTTAAAGCAATTTGTAAGTCGTTTTTCTGCAAATGCATCAAAGGCGAAACAAGCTACTTCTCGTGCGAAACAATTAGAGAAAATAAAATTAGAGGAAATTAAACCTTCCAGTCGTGTAAGTCCTTATATTAGATTTAATCAAATTAAAAAATTATACCGTCAGGCGTTAACTCTTGAAGATTTTGGGCATAATTTTGAGCATGAAAATTTATTCAATTCAGGTAATTTAATTTTATCGGCTGGTACACGTTTAGCAATTATAGGTGAGAATGGCTCTGGTAAGACTACTTTTTTGCGTTGTTTAATAGGTGAATTGAAGAATAAAACTGGAATAATTCAATGGGCTCAAAATGCATCACTAGGATATTGCCCGCAAGATAGTACGACTGATTTTGAATGTGAAGATACATTATTTGACTGGATGAGCCAATGGCGTAATCCAAGTCATGGAGATCAAATTGTTCGTGCAACCTTGGGCCGTTTACTTTTTTCATCGGATGATTTTGAAAAAAAAGTAAATGTTTGTTCTGGTGGTGAGAGAAACAGATTATTATTTGGCAAATTAATGATGATGGA
>TARA_B110000444_G_scaffold261492_1_pt1 | contig 32758 bp, 15 predicted proteins | sample TARA_B110000444 | Tara Oceans TARA_B110000444 (sample SAMEA4398370) | marine metagenome | biome: Polar Biome; feature: [SRF] surface water layer (ENVO:00010504); material: water (ENVO:00002006), including particulate matter (ENVO:01000060) such as... | depth 5 m | reverse complement strand
CTATGGCTGGGTTTGTCGATAACAACGCAGGTGATGTGGAGTTTGTAGCTACAAACGAAGCAGGGGAAGAATTCTTCCCATTGCCAGATACGAAGAAGACCGTTGATTACGAATATGAACCATCCGAGGAACTCCTCGGCATGAGAGATCAAATGACCAAGACCTTCGTCCAGGAAGACGGCAGATTCGCGCAGCTAACGCACGAATCTCCGATTCACTTCTTGGGTGATGATGGAGCATGGACAGACATAGATCTGGACATCCAAGCCACAGCATATGGTTGGGAAGTAATGGATAATACCTTTACAACTCAATTTGCTGCTGAAATGGCAAACGGTGTAGCAGTTCAAGTCAACCAGTTCGTCGACCCAATCATTGTTGGAATTAATCCTACATTGATGACCATCGATGAAACAGGAACTGCTCCGCAACCATATATGGCTGCTCCTTCAACAAAGGAAGTAACTGTTGGTGGAAACATGATTCGATATCCTGTCGCTGAAGGTTTCGCTCTTGACTATATGGTCGAGAACACACAACTCAAGCAATACCTCGTCATTGACGAGCGTCCAGTGCTTGAGCCTAACGCAGCTTGGTTTGGTTTCACAGAAATTATGCAAATTCCAGCCGGACACGCTCTTTTCCTTGGAGAAGATATGCTCGGTGAAGAAATAACCCAAACTCAAGAATCTCTTGATATTCGAAACATCGAGACCGGTGAATTGCTCGCACAAATCCCAGTCCCACGTGTCGTCGAAGACGGGAATGAAGAGTATCTCGCTACTTTCTTCCTCCAAGTAAACGGTGCACAAGTTGTCATCTCGACAGTTGTGGAATCGGAATGGTTGCTCTCGGACGACCGCGTGTTCCCTATCGCAATTGATCCATCAATTTCCTCTTACAGCTCGGGTGGAGGAGACTGTTACAAGTACTCCAACCGCTGCGATTATTCCACAAGCCGCTACATGCGATACACTAACAGCGGAAACCTCGCTTACTACGTGCCGTGGAACCGATACACTTTCACAGCAAGTAGCGCATTGCCAACTGGTGCAACTGTAGATGCCATTTCACACCACCAATACACGCGTTCTGTTTACTCGTGGGGCACGACCTTCGTCACCAATGGTGTCAAGGTATCTGTCTACGAAGATTGTGGAACGGTAGCAAGCTCCTATGGATGGACAATTCCGACCAATTCCTGCTCTGGAGTTCTCCCTGCATCTGCCTATTCGATGACAAGTTCCTCGAGCAACAGTGCAAGTAGTCGGGCACTTATTGCATCACAACATAACAGTGCAATCGTTGACTCATACTCTCCGAGCACTGGATGGAACACTGCAGACATCTGTACTAGTGCTGCTACTTGTGCATCAAACAACGCTTCTGGATATATCACTGCTGCACAAAATGCAACATCGACAATCGGTATCGGGCTAACATACACAAACAACATCTACTCAATCACAACAAATGCTGGATCATCGAACTCTTACATCAAGATTACCTACTCTGGTGGGTCCGATACAGATGCACCACTTTCTGATTTCGTACCATATACGGGCGTATCCTCATACATCGAAGGTTCTCGAACCTTCTTTACAAAGTTGATCGACCAAGCAGGTATTGACACGACAGCAGCAAATGCACCAACACTCAATTACGTTCTCAACAATGGGACCGCTTCGAGTGTAACTGGAACAAGCATTGGAACATGTGGTTCATCCGCATCTGAATGTCGATTTAGTGCAACAATCCCTACGCTATCCGCTGGAGATTATGTCGAATATTACTGGAAATTCCAAGATCTGAACCCAACAGCAAACGTTGGATACGATCCAGTATTGACCGGGACTCAAACCACACCAACTCCTTACTACTTCGCAGTTGAAGATGTAATGGATGCTGGCGATGACAAGAAAATGACCGTCCTCACCACTGATGTCCACGCAGCAAACTACTTCTCACCAAGCAGTAGTCAATTCTTCGACCGACAAATGACACACTATGACGGAAGCGATGAATATTTCTTCGAATTTGATGTTTCAACTTGTGGAACCGGAACGAATGCTTGCTGGTACTCTTCATCAAGCAACTTTTACAACAGCTGGCTCATGCAACACACAACTGTTGCATCAACTGGATACAATGGTATGGGTTCTTCATCTCAACGCTCGAACCTCGATGAGATTCACAAAGACGAAGGTGGATACCTCACAACCAATGCTAAATTTGGTCCTGGGATGAACTTGCTCTACCATTACGACGCTGGCGAAAATGCTTTCGCAATGGTCGGAATTGGAAGCTCCCCATCAATCAGCGAAAAGTTGACTGGCGGAGATTCTGCTGATTCATCTTATGGCTACGCCTACACCGACTCTTTCAAAATCACTCTTGGTTCTGATTATGGTGGGCACATGGGCAAGTTTGCATTCGGTAACGCTACTGGCGGTGCTGGAACGAACGCAAACAGACTCTGTGTTACCTCCAACGGTTTCACTTACTTCTTCCGAAGTACATCCGCATCCCGTGACCAGTGTTCTGGCTCTTACATATATGCACGAACTGGAACCAGTTATGCATGGTCTGGATGGTCTCTCGGTATGAGTTACTACGGACGAATGGCGCCTACTGGAGATGTAACTTACAAGTTCGGAGGCGTCGCCCCAACACCGGACACCTTCGCTCCTGATATCACGCACTCTGCTCTAGCAGATTCGCACAGCAAATCTCGAACTATTTCGGCGGTATTTGGTGATGCAGGTGACCCAGCTAGCGGTCTCAATGTCAGCACAACCGCAGGCGTAGGACCAACCATGTATTATCGCGTCACTCCTGATGGCGGAACTGCAGGTTCTTGGACTTCTGAAGTCATGACTCCTGAGTCTGGCTCCACACGTGCAGAGTGTGTTCTTGCTCTCTGCACATGGTCTTCTGATGTCGATGACCTTGAACGCGGGGATTCAGTAGAATACTACATGACCGCTCAAGACGTTTCAACCGTGGCAACAGGAATTAACTCCGTTACCACAAGCACTGAATCTTTCTCAGTTGGCGATCCAAACAAGATGTTTATCGTCGAGTGGAGAGATATGCAATACACAAACAGCGGCGACCGATGTACTTACCAAGCAGTCTTCTATGACGTTACAAACGAAATTGAATTCAAATACGACGACGCTTGTACAAACTCATACGACGCTGCAACAGTTGGATTCATGGACCAAACCCGAACAAAGGGACAAACAATCCGTCACTCCACAAGCACACAATACATTACTGGAACGAACCCACACACAAACAACTACCGTATCTCTACTGACAGTGGAAACGGTGCTTGGGAATCCTTCGACCGTGGACTTACTGGATTGGTTAACGCTGATGCATCCGCAATCATGGGCTCCTCTGGTGGTACTCCAACTGGATACTACTGTGCTTCAGGATACTACTGGAATACATGGAGTTCAAAGTGTGCAGACAATATCCCAATGCCTGAAGGGTTCAACTTCACCTACTTTGGAACAGATTACAACTACACTGACAGCAACGACCGTGTCAACCTAGGTCGCCACGGCAACATGCACTTCGTTAGTAACGGAGCAACATCAGTTGTCCGCAGTATGACAACTTGGTATGGTAACATGCCACAGTTGCCTTACTCCTCGAGCAGCTATGCTCGTGCAGGATTGATTGCACCTTACTGGTCTTACTACGGAACATACTACTGCTACCAAAACACCGGTGCAGATTGTGGTGTATACTACCGAACCATGCCTTTCGAAGGCAAGGGTACTGATGTGACTTCTGACATTACTCAAGATACCACTTGGGATTTAACAGACAGTCCAATCCGAATCAATCCAAGCAGCGATTATCTTTCGATTTCCGCTGATTTGACAATTGAAGCAGGAACTGTCATTCAAGTTGGCGCTGGTAAAGGAATTTCCTTTGACGGTGCATGTGATGCAATGACCATTAACGGAAACAGTTCTGATCACGTTCTTTTCGAAGCACTTGACTCGGAATGGCTTGGAATGGCTTTCACAGACTCCTGTTCGACAGGAACTGATGACCGCCACGTCTTCTCCTATGTTGACTTTAAGAACACCTCCGATGCTGCAATCGCTGCAGGTTCCCGCCACGGCGCAAGCCCGAGCTCGAACGGCAACGTTGGTAACTTCACCATGGATCACGTGACCTTCACTGATGTCGGTTCTGCTTTCTCTCACGGAAGCGGACAAGGCACAGTTGTGTCAATGACCGAATTCGCTGTTAGTGGAGCAGATAACTCTTGTTTCGACTTTGCAGAAAACTCAGTTGTCTCCCTTACAGAGGGTGCAATGACAAACTGTAACACAGCAGGAAACTCTGCTGGTGGTGCAATCGTCAACGTTGGCGGTTCTACTACAGGATCTTTGTTCCTTGAGAACACGACCATTAGCAATGCATACGTCAATTTGATTGATATTGACTTGCAAATGGTTACCGTATCCAACGTTACAGCAACTGCAACCACAGCACAAACTGGTGACGCAATTGGCTCCGCTGGCGGATCTGGCAGTGAAGTTGTTCTGAACAATTTCGATGCTAGCAACTATGCTACGGTTTCAATTGACGCTATGGGAATGATCATGATGACTGATGTCGATTTCGGCACAGCCTCAATGGAGTTCCTTCCTGGCGGAAGTGCATCAACATCGGCTGCTGGTGCCTCCGGTGACAATGCTGTATTCAGCGACATTACTGCTGGTAACATGATGATGCGCAACCTCCAACCTGGAACATTTGACGATGTCACTGTCGGTGACCTCACCGTCTCAGGAGACCCAGCATCATCCGATGTTGTTAACATGAACAATGTAGATGCTGATGTCGTCTCTATCTCTGGCTGTGGCTGGAATGTTATTGCAGACGGTATGACTGCAGACCGCTTGTCCTCAAACGGATGTTCGGCTGCTGCAAACACTGTTGTTATGTCGGATTCAACTCTGAGCCATTCTTCGGCTACTGAATCTGCAATCTATGCACGTTATTCTGACGTTACTGTTGGTGAATCAGCAGTGACTTCAACAACAGCAGGAAATGGAGTCGCATACCTCGCTCTGGCAGACACGAACTCTGATATCCGTCTTATCGCAGTTACTCAAAACGGTAGCGATTGTGCAGATGCAGCCGGTGCAACCGGTGATTGTGATGTTGATGTTCCATCTTCTTCCTCGGAAGTATGGTATGGTGGATTGGGAACAGTCCGCACTTACCGATTGGCATTGGTCCTTGGGGTCCCTACTCAAATCTTCAAGTCTGGACACACAGTTACTGCTTCGGTAATTGACGGTTCATCTTCTGAATTGTTTGATGTTGGAAGCCACATTACTGATTCAGCAGGTTCGACCAGTGTTTGGGTCGTCACAGGCGATGAGTCTGGAAACGTTTACTCCGACCACAACATCCGTGCGTTCGGTCCAGCAGGACAGAACGAAACAATGTCCAGTGACTCTTGGTATCCTACAGCAGGATTCACAATTGGCTCCAGTATCGACCTCTTGCTCGAACCAGCTCCGGTTGACTTCGACCAAGCAGGAATGGACTGTGCTTGGATGGACGCATATGTCGATCCAAACAACGGTGCAGGTTTACCTACCAATGGTACGACTGCATCCGGACATACAATCTTTGAGTTTGATGGAACACCAATGACACTCTCTGCAGATCTCAACCTTGACGGTTGTAAAATGATTCTGAAGGGTTCAGCATTGAAGGTGAAGAGTACTGCAACAAGTAGTCCTGTTCTTACGCTGAGTAACGGTGGTTCAGTTGAAGTTACTGTTTCACCAGATACTGGTGCAGTTGGTGCAATCCGTGCATTCTCAAGTTCGTATGGTCTACATATGGACATCGTAAGCGGTTCCCTCATTCTTGATGGCGGAATTCTTCGTGATGTAGCTCAAGACACATCGACTGGTGCTGCTCTCATGGTTGGTGAAGGTGCAACCTTCACAATGATGAACAGTGCCACTGTTTACGGTTCTTCGACCAGTAGCGATACAATGGCTACTGTAAAGGTCAATGGTGGAACGATTAATGTCGCAGATTCGACCATTATCAACACCGGACAATCAGGAACTGCTCTTTGGGTCGAAGCTGCTGGTGGCTCTATTGACAACATCGTTGTCAAGAACGCTGCAGTCGGAATTCAAGCATACAACGGTGCTCCTCAAGTTGATGGGTTTACATCAACTGACAACGTCGTTGGTGTTGATGTCTACGGTGGAATGTCTCTACCTACCATTTACCGCAGTACTCTTCTCAGCGGTCAAAGCACTGGTTGGACGACCTACAAAATCGACCTGTCGACTTTCTTGGCCAATGATTACCTGCAAGTTGGATGGAACAGTATCTACGGTGGCGGAAACGCACACCCACTCTACAACTATGCAACAAGCAAGTACTACATGATTACCGACCGATATAACATCGAGTTGGAAGATTCATCTGGTAACGCTTGGAACGTTACACAATCCTCGGATCTTGGTTATTACCCATACAGCGCTGCAGACCCAGCATCTGGTGACGGAACTCACGCCACCTACACTGCTGGTGCATCTGGTGGTGTCCCAAGTATGGATTGTAACACCTATGGATACCATTACGGACCAAACTACCCATCGTCAAACACTGGATATTTCTATTCTATCTGGCAAGCTTGGGCAGGTTCTAACCCTGGATACCCAGGTTACTATCAAACCCCTCCGCAATTTGGATTTGACTGGGAAAACATCGAAGGCGTTAGTCCAACTGGCTCCTATGCATACTACCCATATCACTACTGGGGCTTCTACTACACCTCCTACCACGGTGGACAAGGTGTCTACAAGCCTCCAGAAGGTTACCAAGGTAGCTACAACGTTTGTGTTGACTATGCATATTCATACTACATGAGTGCAGGTCAAGGTGCTCGAATGACCATGCCTATGGTTGACATTTCTGCAAGTAACATTTCCAAGGTCTCCTTGTATGTTGACGTTCTACACAACCGTGCTGATAACTTCCAAGACAGACTAGAAGTTGTCGCTCGTTCAAGCAACTCGGTCTCAAGTCTCATCGATGGTGAATACATCCGTGAATCTGGAACTCCGCTCTTCAAGGACGGAACAATCACTGGTGCTGACACTGGTGTTTCGGTCGGTGGCGCTTTCGCTGCTGCTCACTTCCAAGATATCACTGTGACCAATCCGACCGATATAGGTTTGGAAATCTCTGGCCAAGTTGCTTCAACGACTGATGGAATCACTGTAACCGGTGGCGATTACGGTATCCTTGTTGGAAACTCCGCCTCGGGTTCAATCGATCTATCGAACATTGCTCTTGATGGTCAAGGAATTGCTGGTGTATACTACGCTAAGGATATCACAGGTAGCCTCACAGGTTCTGTAGTCAACAGCGCTGGTGCTGCATTCAAGTATGGACCAAACACAGATAACGATGTGACTTTCAGTGGAAATTCGATTTCATCAAACGCCATTGGTGTTGAAACCGCTGGAACTGGAGACATAATCATGACCGATGTCACTATGGCTAACACCAAGGACGTCGTCATCTCAAGTTCTGCAAACGTTGATTTCATTGAAGGAACTGTTGACTCTACAACTGTAGAAGTAACAGGTGCTGGTAAATTTACACGAATGCGCCAACTTGATGTTACACTTACCGCTGATGGTAATGCAGTTGCTGACGCAACAGTCACTTTGATTGACGGCGATGGTGCATCTGCAGGTAATGGTGTTACAGACTCTCTTGGTGTCGCTGAAGATCTCACATACGAGACTGCAACAGTTGACTCTAATGGACTCACTACCCCGTCACTTGCTGGATATGAAGTGATGAGTGTTGCTAAGGTTGCGTATTCGTATACTTCCTCGACCAACAACATCGCTGACTTCCGATATTCAACACAAGGCGTTACCCTTTCTGATGCGAGTGGCAACGTTGCAACTGTCCCATTGACGACCAAGGTTACTGAACGTGTTTGCTGGTATTCTACCAGTTCAGCGTATACAACAGTAGCTCCTTGTGCAGGTTCGTTCTCCACTTCTGGAACACGAACACTTGACGACGGAAGCGGTGGCTCAGTCACTGAATATGGCTACTATGGTGGTATCACTACAAGTCAAGCCAACAAGGTCATCATGGTTGATTCGCCTTATGTCTATCTTAAGTCTGGATCTACATATGACTTCAATGGTTCAACAATCTTGTCAACTGGTGCATACGACTTCTACGGAACACAACGTTGGTACACTCGATCACCTTACGGTGCTGAACTCTACATGAACGATGCTGCAATTTATGGCGTTTCGAGTGATGATGAAGGCGATATGTTCGGTATTGAACTTGGATACTACGGTTCGCCAATCACGACACTCGTTGCCAACAACACAATCTTTTCCAACATTGCGAAGATTGAAGCAACCAATGGTTACCGATCATCCTGGTCGACCTATAATTGGGAAATTGACGACATATCGATTACGAACTCGACCATTTCTCACTTCCAAGGATATGAATCTCTGACAAATGCAATTGCATACACCGATATTTGTATGGTTCTTGGTGGTGGTGACGGTGCAGTCATAAGTGGAAACACTTTCAACAACTGTGGCGTTGGTGTTATGCTACAACGCTCGAACTACTACAGTTACCATTCTGCTGATTCGTACGGAGCAGACAATGCTACCATTTCGGATAACGTCTTCAACGACGGTGGGGAAATAGCTGACATTTGGCTCTACACCAACGGATACTCTGATGACGCAGTGATTACGAACAACATCATCAACAATGCTGATGGTGCTGTAGCAGCAATCGGTGTCTACAATGGACAGCACACGCGTACAACTATCTCAGACAACACAATCAATGCAGGAACTGATGGAATTTACATCAGTTCAGGTATTGACTACCACGTCACAGGAAACACCATCAATGGTGCGAGTGACGCTGCTTATGCTGGAATGTCAATTAATGCAGGATATGGAGACATCGATAACAACACACTCATCGACGCAGATGGTGGATTGATTCTCGATTCTGCTTCTGCACCACCTGCTCCTACTACAGCATTGTGTTCCATAGCTTCAAGTTCTTACAGCAGCATTGCAACTTGCTCAGCAGTTCTTGCTGCAGGCAAGACCATGGCAGTTAACGTTGACACAGACGGTTGGGGAGGCGAAGTAAGTCTCTCAATCTTGAAACCTGACGGTTCTACTGACAGCTGGGCGAGATATTCATTTGCTAGTAACACTGAATACTCACCTCTAACAACCTACACTGACGCTGGAACATACGTCCTAACTCTACGAGATTCGTGGGGAGACGGTGGAACCAATGTCTACATGGTCGAAGGCGGAACAGCAGGCGGTTACACTGGTCCAATGATTGCAGACAACACTATCTCGACAACCGCTAACCGTGTTGCTCCTGCAGCAGTCGGACTCGTTCTTGAAGACTGCAGTGGAGTTTCAATCAACACTGCTCGCAACACAATTCTACTGTCTGACAATGCCATGTCGATCAGTAACTGTGATGTCAGTGATGAAGGTTCATCCTTACAAGGAGAAGGCGACTCTTCGACAGTTGGTATCAATGCTGATGACGCAAACTCAGATGCATTGTCGCTCTCTGGAACGACTATTTCTGGATTCGCGACTGGTGTTGAAAAGACCAGTGGTGACCTCATGTTGACCGGTGACGCATCAATTTCTGGTGATGATTACGGTGTCTATGTTGACGATTCAACTGTCACTGCAATTAATGCTGCAGTTAACGGCGGAACAACTGGAACAGGTTTGCATGTTGTCGACAGTGACGATGTATGGGTCTACCCAATGAATGCATCTGGTCTTGTTGGCATGTATGTCGAGAATTCACCATTCCGCTGGGATGGAGGAACATCGACTGCAAGCACTGCTCTTGAAGTTTCAGAATCAATTGGGTCTATTGAAAACATGACTTGGTCTGCTTCTGATGTTCAGATTGACGCAGGCAGCAATGCATACGTTACATCAATTGGTAACACAATCGATGCTGCTAAGCTCGTTGTTGCATCCTCTGCAACAATTGACGAAGCTAACTTGTTCACAATGGATTCAACACACTTGACATCTGCACCTACTGATGAAGTTGCAATGTTGATTCAATCCACTGACGGAACACGTGCATCCTATGTCTCAACGAGTTTCCAACCTGAAATCATGATCGTTGATGGTTCTGACGCTGATTGGAACGGTGGTAACGCCCTCAACCCATCAGGCTATGCAATGCCTGGTATGATGAGTGGAGACGGAACCAACGACATGATGGTGACCTACATTGAAGGTGATGACCTCTACATCGGTTTGACTGGTGAAGATCTCGCTACAAGTGATGTTCTCATCTACCTCAGCGTTGACGGAAGTGGAAGCAGCACAGGATACAACCTCGGTGGCGCTCACACATTGCCATTCCAAGCCAATTACGTGCTTTGGGCTGACAGTGCAGATGCTACTGGATACGCGTTGTATAGTTACGGTTTCCTCGGATGGGGCCCAACAACACTCAGTTCAGCGAATGTTGATGTTGCTTCTTCGAGCACTTTGACCGAAATATCCATCCCATTCTCACGAATTGGTGGAACTCCAAGTCAAATTGATATCGTTGCAATCGTTCAGGGAGAAACAACTGCTGATGTAAGCACTGTTCACCCAACACAAACAATCGACGCTACCAACACTCTACAATCGTTCAACGAATACATGACCGTCGAGCTCACGCACGACGATCTTCTCGATGGTTCGATTGCAGACGAAGTTCTAGTCTACCGTTCATACAAGGGTTCCAACACTCCAAGTGTTGCTAAGAACTACGATGTCATGATCAAGACAGAAGCTGACTGTGCATACGATTGGGCTACTGCAACTGACCTGTCTCTTGCTACCAACATCGCAATCAACCTCGATATGGCTCGTGCATGTCCTGAAATCCAGGCTTCACTTGCGGATGTCACTGTTGACGAAGATTCGGGTGCTTACACCTTTAGCCTGACAAACATGGCTGATGACGTTCAAGACCTCGAAGTCGACCTTACATGGACTTCTGCTGATGGTAACATCGATGCATTCGATAACATCAACCCTGTTGCATGGAACCAAAATGGACACCAAGTGACTATTACGCCACTTGATGACCAATTCGGAACACTCGAATATGTGTTTGAAGTTACCGACAGCAATGGTTTGAGCGATTCACATAACATTACTTTCGAAGTAAGCAATGTGAACGATGCACCAGTTATCTGTAACGTGCTTGACCAGGACTGTATGCCAATCTTCTCGGTTGACGATAGTTACAACAACATCCTTGCTGAAGGGTTTGGAACACACACCAAGTTCCTTGGTGGAGTCTCGAACGCTTCCAGTTCTTACATCCGTGACATGGCTAACGAACAATCGCCTGACCGTCAAGTCTACGATTGGGATGCAGCTGTTGACTCAACCTGCGCAGCATTTGCTGTTGAAGTTGATTCTGGTAACAACCTGGTAATTACTGAAAACGCTTCCAACGAAAAGGGCGGAACATGCACAGTGACTCTCGACTTGTCCGATAACGGCAATGAGAACACGAACGCAGTCCCATACACTGTCGACTTCTCAGTCGCTCCAGTGAATGACGCTCCAGTCATTTCGTTGCAAGATGCAAACAGTCAGAACTTGTTGGAGAACGTAGCGGGCGACCGTGCAACTGGTGAAGGTGAATACATCACCATGACAGAAGACGATATCAATGCTGACAACCTCACTTGGGACCTACTGCCATTGATGAGTGATATTGACCACGATGTTCCTGCAGACCTTACATGGACTGTTGAACCAACCAGTCAGTGTGTCTACACCAACTACTTCACAACTGCAATCGTCGGAACAGATCTCGTGTTCACTTTGATTCCAGACGCAACCACAAACGGTTACGATTGGGAAATTGATTACATGAACGACAACGGTATCCACCAATTGCGACCGGATGGACAGACATTCTGTGCTATCAACTTGGTTCTCAAGGATACCGCAACCGCACCATCGCACACACCTAACTACGACCCATCAATCATGCCAATTGCTGCATATGAGCAAGGCCAAGATGATGTTGTCATGTATGTTACAATCGGACGTGTTGCAGAGAATGTCGCTGATTACTCAATTGACGCAGTCTCTGGAGTTGACTTCAACGGTATTACCAACATCATGACCGGCACCTTTGTTCCTGTTTCAGTGAACATCGACGCTGGCGGCGATGAAGGTCCTTACAACTACGACCACATGCTTGCAGTGACTTTCCACACAGATGGTCACGATGAAGAAGAGTTCACCCGATACTACAACGTTCCAGCATATGGAACCAGTATCGATGTTAACGAAGATGTCTACATCACCAAGTCAACAACTAAGGTTGAAGTCTCAATGGATGTTCTTACTTGTATGAACGACCCATGTGACTTGACAGTGCCTGCGAGTGAAAGGTTCCAAACTGACGACCCTGCGTCCCACCGTTCGAACAACGGCGGTTCACAAGGATCTGATTGGTCTGCTCCTGGTCAATTCGGACAGAGTGCTGCACAGCAATCTCTCCGCCGACCAATGCTTGAAGATGGTTACTGGTGTAACAACCGACTAACAACCCTCGACTTGGATACTGCAGAAGCAAGTGCTGATTGGGGCAAGTGTAACGAATACTTGGCTGGTTCGGAATCGTTCGGTGCAACTGGACAATCCCTACCAAACGTTGTCCGCACCATCGGTGCCAGCGCTGTGCCTTCGTTCGCTCCGAGCATCGTAGTTGTCAGCCTGACAGGTCTCTTTGTGAGTGCTCTTGCGTTCGCCAGCCGACGTGCTGACGACGAAGAAGAAGTCACTGAAGACCTCGAAGACAACGACATGGCAGTGAGCCCAGTTATTGCAACTATCTTGATGGTTGCAATTACCGTGGTTCTTTCTGGTGTGATCTATGTTTGGGCAAGTAGCCTTGCAGATACAGATGTCAAGGGTGTCCCTCGAGTCACCTTCGATATTGAAGACATTGACAGCTTTGATGTTGACAATGGTCACTGGCGAATCACCGTTCAATCTGCTGAAACTGACTTGGCAACCCAAGCAGTTGAAGTCCGTGTATTCTACTTGGATGGCGCTGGAACGGCTCAGACTGTGACTTACAACATGGCAGACACCAACGGCGTGTATGGCTTCAATCCAGCGAACAGTGACTCTATGGTTACATTCGTGGATCAGGTCAACAACGAAGGTGACGATAAGGTTTCAACCTTCAATACCGGTGACACCGTCTTCGTGCGAACACACGATTCGGATGGCACACCTCTTGAAGATGTGACAATCACTCTATCCTACGCTCCAAATGTAGGACAAGGTGCGGTTTTGCGCTCCTGGAATGGTTTGTCATACGACCTTAGCGCTTAAGCGTAATCGTATCTGACGAAATCGGATGCATCGAGGAGGGGCTTTGCCCCTCCTCTTTGTCTCCCGCATCTCAGTAATGGGATGACTGTCTCCTTGGAGATAGAGAGCCACCCGATCGCAGGGGGTTTCCGTAAGGGGCCCCCTGCCTTCGGCTTTTTTTTCTTTGACTTCGGTCACATTTCCATTTGATTCATGAGCGAAGCCTTTCAAGTAAGGCAGTGTTCAGAGACATGAGCGTCATGACTGAAACTGTAGATATTCCGAAGACCACATGTGTTGTTTTTGACTGTGATGGCGTTTTAGTAGATGCTGTGAGTTCATGGCGAACTTTGCATGACCACTTTGGGACCGATAATACAGTGAATCTTCAGCGTTTTATACGTGGGGAATTTTCGGATGTTGAATTTATGCGCTCGGATATCCAAATGTGGAAAGCAAAGCAAGATCCCATCTATCGTGATGAGTTGTTTCGTGCATATTCTGGTGTCAAATTAATGGAGGGTACACGTGAGGTCATTGAGGAGCTTCAATCAAAAGGAGTTTTTGTGGCAATCGTGAGTGCGGGTGTGGATTTGTTTGTCGCATCCATTGCGTCCATGCTCAAAGTCGATGACTGGATTGCAAATGGCTTTGTCTTCAATGATGATGATACCCTCTCTGATGACGGGATCTGCCGTCTACATGCAGTAGGTAAGGGTGAAGTCATTCATCGCTTATTAGAAATGAATAATCTCGATGTTCAAAACTGCGTTTCTGTAGGCGATTCTGAAATGGATTTGTCCATGCATGTTGAAGGAAGCCGTTTCATTGGCTTCAATCCCTCACGTGAATCTTCACTCTCTGCATTTGAAGCAGCGAATGTCGATATCATTCATGAGAAAGATTTGCGTGCAATACTTCCATTACTCGGTCTTGATTAATCAAGCGAATGGAATTGCAGTTGTGGCGTGACTTTTCAAATTAACAATCGTTAGCATACATGGTTTTGGCTGGAAGCCAAGCATTCGCTGGTATGATGTTTGGTCTTGCCAAGTGCTCGAACAAATGAGGGTTGTACCCTTGAAATCAATACACGCATGACCGTGAACGTGTCCGGTGACAAAGATGTCAGGCACCTCACGAATAACGAGTCCATCCTCGGGTTCAGGAGAAAGTGGAGTTTTCCCCCCCCATTGTGGGGCAAGGTGTCGACGACGTAACATTTGTCGCATCGCTTCCACAGGATCTGCATAGGTCACTGTGCGCAGCCCAGCAACAAAGTCGTCAATCGATTTGCCATGGTAGGAAAGAAGTCGAACACCATGTAATGAGAAATCACATGGATTTCCAACAAACGTTGTCGTATTGTAGTCTTGCTGAATGTCTTTCTCAAATGTCGGTTGAGGTTCAGCAGGGCGCACAGCATCGTGGTTTCCTGGTAACATGACACACTCAACCCATTCCGGAAGTAATTCCAGGAGTCGAGCAAACTCGGCGTATTGGCCAAACAAATCCGGTATGGATAATTCACTGTCTTGTCCAGGGTAAATACCTACACCATCAACGCAGTCACCAGACAAAATGAGATATTTTATGGTCTTTGCAAGGGGGTCAGTGTGGAACCATCGAACCATCTTGTGCCACTGTGCTTCCAAGAATGTCTTTGAACCTACGTGGATGTCTGAGAGAAATGCCACACTTACGCCATGTTCGGATGAAGCCTTTTTGTGACTTGCTTCCATTGGAAAGTGGAGGTCATCAACATAGAACATGTCACCGGTTTGACTGAATGTTCCTGAAACACCGAGTACGTCATCTGGCATGAGTCCCGCTTCGAGAATCTGCTCATGAGCCCTGTCTCTGTCGTCTCCTTTACGCTTGGTAAGTAGGCAGGTCAATTCGCCGGTTTCATCTTCAAGCCTCCACATGAGGTGTCCATTCTTGGTGTATCGTGGCTCATTCACCAAACCAATTGCAACAGCTTTGTTTTCGTATCCTTGGTATCGGCTACTCTCAGCATGTAATCTCGATATTTCAGTCGGTGTGCGAGGGAGTCGAGAATTTTGAATAATCATTTTCCGAATACTTTGCAAACGGTCACTGAAGCATGAGGTAATGTCAGTCATTTTCCCTTCGGTAATACTGTTGCCAGTTATGTCATAATGTACTAATATGTCGCTAGGGGCATCAGACGCGTTTTCACTAAAGTCTGCGGTGTTCCAATCAGGAAGGTTATTTCTGAATTTTACATCGAGCGGTTCTGGTGCATGAATCGGCGCAATTGTCCTACCTAATACGGGAGGCTTTTGCAACACAGGAGCAGATGCTTCAATTGTTTGAGTGTTCCTTTTATTCCAAACACCAAGCATGGCGCTAAGTATCTCATTGGTCAGGAATCCCTTTTCAAATCCAACTTCTGAGGAACAATTGAGGACTCCTTCGAGGTCTTCCAGTTCCAATAATTGTGTCCGAATAGATGCGGATGGCAGAAAACTCCGCTGTCGTAGGAGTGCAGTCAATTCCTCGTCGGTTACACCCATGAACATGAGGTGACGCCTTCGCTCCAAAAGCACATCGGTGTGAATGGCTCAATTTACAAAGCGGTTCAATCCCATTCGACCTGATCGCCATCGAGTGATGAGTTCTTTACTGGAGGAATACCTTCACCATCCCAAGCATCGTCTTGCCAGGGTGCTGATTCACTCGCTGCCGCTTCACGTTCCGCACGATCCAATTCAAATTGAACGCGTTCAGCTTCTTTTTCCTCTTTCAATCGTTCAAGTTCCTTTCGATGTTCTTCGGCTTCGACCATCGCTTCATCCCATCTTTTGATGGTTGATAATAATGCAAAATGGACGAAACCAATTTTATTCTCAGCCCGGTTTCCACCGATTTGTGTTGACTCAGCATTTGCCCAGTTATTCGAGGCGATTCCGACATAGACAAGTCCAACTTTTTTATTGGTTCCATCGTTTTTGGGTCCTGCAATACCGGTAATTGAAATGGCAATGTCGGCATCGGCTCTTTTGAGTGCTCCTTGAGCCATTTGAATGGCAACTTCAGCAGATACAGCCCCTTTCTTTTCTAGAGATTCTGGTCGAACTTCAAGTTCCCTAATTTTAGCATCATTCGAGTAGGTAATCCATGCTTGATTGAACCATGATGAAGCACCAGCGATGTCGGTGAAAGCACTAGCGAGCAGCCCTCCAGTGCATGATTCAGCAACGGTGATGCTGTGGCCACCTTCTTTGATGCGTCGTACGAGACGGGCCGCAGCGGCCTGAACATCTTCATCCATACAATTCATCGGCATTGTTCCTCGTTTTGAGGTTAACCCTTGCATCAATGACTTCAATAACACCTTCTTACAGGAACGGTTGGGTCTGTGGTCTAGTGGTTATGACACCGCCCTTACACGGCGTTGATCGAGGGTTCAAATCCCTCCAGACCCACTACCAAAGGAACGTACGAATATCTTCTGTTGAATTACCAATTACTTTGGTGATTCCTGACTTTCTGCTAAAGTCTTCAGCTTCGTTCTTGTCAGCATCAATCAAGATGAGATGAACTGCACGCTGCCAAAGCCCATCTGGAGGTTGAGATCCTCGATGATCAACTGCAACCAGTATGTCTTCGAGTTCTGTAAACATCAAGAGTGTTGTCGAACTTTCTAATTCCTCCGCCGAAAGTATGAGCCAGCGAGCTCCTTGCATGTCTGCACGCTTGTCTTCTTTTAAGTCGGCAAGTGTTACGATTCGCATTTCGTCCCCTCACATTGAATATCGGAGAATTGCTATTGCTCCTCCGAGTCCCAGTAATTGCTGTCCAGCATCATGGTCCGTTGAACATTGAACCAGTTCGGCACCGATATCTGACAATCCATTCACCCACTCCAACCAGGTCTGTGACCCGATGAACTTCGTTTCATCACGTAAGATATCAGCAGAAATGAGTAGTGTTTCAATCGCTCCTTCACGCATCGCTTTGTTGAGGGATACTTCTCCGTAAGCAACTGGTCCATTTGTAGAAAGACGCTCCCACGCTTTTTCTATCAGCATTACTTCTCTTGAGATTGCATGTTCGCTGAGCAAATCGCCTGCTAACCCTTCCCGTAATACTTCGTTCGCTCCGGCTCTTCCAGCCATTGCTGTGGAGACTGATTTCATCATACGTGTCTCCCCAGTTGCCTTGAGGTCTGCGAGTAAGACGTCTCGAGCATGTCCCGGCCCACATACCACCAAAGGAGTGTCTTCTCCTAAAGTATCGACAAGTGCTGCAATGACCTTCGAACGAAATGTTGTAGCGATGCTGGCTGCTTGACGAAGTTCTCCTCGTTTACCTCCGCCCCGCATTGTCCAGGTGGCACCTTCTCTCAATCCTCGAGCAGTGACATGGAATAACACAACTTCATCTGTTTCCACAACAGCGAGAACAACATTGGTTTGGCCAGAGGCTTGTTCGGCTTGCCTGAGTAATTCTCTGTCCGAAGAAGAAAAAGTAGTAGCTGTTGAAAGTTCGACATCATCTCGAATTTCAAGAATGTGTGTATGATACAACCCCACGTCAAATTGGGCTTCTTCAATAATTCCATGTACACGCAAATTTTCACTAAAGGTCTGATATTCCGTACTTTCAATATGCAACCGAATCCACATTTTTTTACGTTCAGCAGATTTTGCTCTACCGCCTTCTTCTCCACCAGTCGTTTGGTCCCGACGTTCTCCAAGCATGCCAAGTTGCATGCCTTTTCGAGCAATACGTGCCAGCGCCCACAAGTCATCTTCAGTTTCGATTCTGAGACGCCACAGTTGGGGTTCACGCTTGAGGACTTTCATTCAGTTCACCCAAAGACACCCGTGAGGCGACCTTCTGCGTCCATATCCATATCCAGAGCAGCAGGTCGCTTTGGCAAACCAGGCATCGTCATCATGTTCCCAAGAACAGCAACGATGAATCCAGCCCCAGCATTTAATCGGAATTCGCGAACGGGAATTGTAAATCCAACAGGTGCTCCTAATTTTCCTGGATCATGTGAAAACGAATACTGAGTTTTTGCCATACACACTGGAAGGTGACCGTAGCCCCATGCCTGTAACTTCGAGAGTTGCTTCATAGCAGCGGTACTGACTTCGACATCTTCGGCTTTGTAAATACGTTTTGCAATGGCATCCATTTTCTCGAGAAGAGGAGTTTCAGGAGTGAATAAAGGCGTGAATGGTCTTCCATTTGCTACATGGTCTTGGACTGCTGCAACAACTGCTTTGGCTAAATCCTCGCCACCTTTACCTCCACTTGAATGAACTTCTGTCAAGGACACATGCACTGCTCCACTCTTTTGGGCAGCCATTTGCAGTGCCTCCAACTCCGCATCAGTATCTGACTCAAATCGGTTCACAGAAACAACAACTGGCATTCCAAATCCTGCCATATTCTTGATGTGACGGTCGAGATTTCCTTGAGCACCTCGTAGAACTGCATCGACATCCTCTTTCTCGAGCTCTTCCTTCGAAGGTCGGTAACCGCCTCTGCTTCCAAATGCTCCACCATGAAGTTTCATCGAACGAACCGTGACATTCATGACCACGCAATCAGGAGATTTACCTGAGTTAGCCGCTTTGATATGCATAAATTTCTCTGCACCCATGTCAGAGCCAAAACCTGCTTCAGTCACGACAATGTCTGCTGCACCAAGTGCTAATCGATCTGCAATAATACTGGAGTTGCCGTGCGCAATGTTCGCAAATGGCCCACCATGGATGAAGGCAGGATTGCCTTCTAACGTCTGGACGAGGTTGGGGAGGAATGCGTTACGGAGAAGGAGTGTCATTGCTCCTGCGGCTCCGATTTCTTCGGCTTTAACCGGGTTTCCTTCAGTCGATTCGCCTACAACAATCTCTCCAATACGCTTTCGTAAATCAGCATAATCTTGTGCTAGGACAAGAATAGCCATGACTTCACTGGCTGCGGTAATGTCAAACCTGTCTTGGCGTGTATTACCATTTGCAGGCCCGCCCAACCCGATAACCACGTCACGGAGTGAACGGTCATTCATGTCAATAACACGAGGCCAGAAAATGCGTGTCGATTCAAGTTTGCATTCATTTCCTTGCTTGATGTGATTATCAATCAAAGCAGAAAGAAGGTTGTGTGCCGAGGTTACTGCATGCAGGTCTCCGGTAAAGTGGAGGTTTATTTCTTCCATAGGAAGCACTTGTGAATGCCCACCTCCGGCAGCTCCACCTTTTATTCCAAACACTGGACCCATGGAAGGCTCCCGTATGACACATGTAGCGCTCTGTCCAATTGCGCAGAGTGCTTGCGTAAGTCCAATTGTTGTGACGGTTTTTCCTTCTCCGAAAGGTGTTGGATTGACCGATGTGACCAGTACGAGACTTCCTTGGGCTTTTGAAAAGCGTTGGCTGAGTGCTTCCCAAGTAATTTTTGCCATTCCCTTTCCCATTGGTACTAATTCATGGGATGAGATTCCTAGCTTCCATGCAATCGCTTCGATAGGTTCGAGAGTAGCAGAACGTGCAATATCTAAATCACTTGCCATGAGTTGAATGCGTCTCGATGTGCCTTTGAACCCCTCGGCTCATTCAAGGTAAAATGTGGCGGTTTTACCACCGCTCACTGCAGTCTCGAAAGGTCTTAATCTTCCTTCATTGCACCAAGATATTCTGGTAGTTCAACACCAGCCATCTTTGCTACATCGTGAACTGGAGGTAGGCTTTGCATCAATGATGAGATGAAGTTCGATGTTGAACCGCCTTCACCATTCTTGCCGCCGTTTCCTGAATCCCAAACTGTAATCTTGTCAATCTTAAGGTTCGAGATTGCTTCAGTTTGTCGTGAAACCAATTCTTCAATCTTTTCAACCATCAACAGAGTTGCAGCTGCTTTGGTGTCGCCACCAGCACTTGAAACAAGTGATTTGTAACCAGCCGCTTTCGCTTCGAGTACCGCTTGTTGTCCTTCCGCTTCTGCTTTGTATCGTGCAAGGATCGCGTCTGCTTGACCTTGAGCAATACGGCGTTGGCGTTCTGCTTCCGCATCTGCAGCAATTTCGATTTGTTCCTTGGCAACCTTTTCTCGTGCGATATCGGATGCACGAAGACGTTCACTCTCAAGAGAGTATTGCGCTTTTTCAATTTCTTCTTGTGCTCGGCGTTGTGCAACTTCTGAACGTTGACGGGCTTCTGCTTCTTTCTCAGCAAGAACCGCGTTTGAAAGAGCGATGTCTGCAAGACTCAAGTTCACGCCTTCAATGGCAAGTTTTTGTTGGTCTTGGACTGAAATATCTTCACGGCTTTTCGCCACAGCGATTCCCATTTTCGATTCTGACTCTGCTTCTTGAACAGCTATGACTTCGAGTTTCTTTGCCAATGCTTTACCTGCAATTGCATCTGATTCTCTCTTTTGGACTTCAATTTCACGGTTTGCATCTGCTTGTGCAACCTTGATTTGCCCCATTTCCAATGCCTTTGCTCGGTCACCCTCTGCACCTGCAATTGCTTCCGCAGCAGCCTTAGCACCGATAGATACGATATATTCTGCTTCATCAGTAATGTCAGTGATGTTGACGTTGATGAGGTACAATCCAATCTTGTGCAATTCAGTATCCACGTTACTGGAGACCATGCTCAAGAATGCTTCACGGTCGGTGTTGATTTGCTCGATGGTAAGTGTTGCAACAGTCAAACGGAGTTGACCGAAGATAATCTCACTTGCCATGTCTTCGATTTGAGGTTGGGAGAGGCCAAGAAGACGCTCTGCCGCATTTTGCATAATCGAAGGCTTAGTGGAAATACCAATGGTAAAAGTCGATGGAACGTCAATACGAATGTTTTGTTGTGACAATGCATGCTTCAAGTCGATTCGAATGGTCATTGGTTTGAGATCAAGGTAAGCGTAATGCTGGATAAGTGGCCATACAATTTTACCACCACCGTGGTAACAGGCCGCTGCGCCTGAATCTTTGACATTACCATAAACGACGAGAATTTTATCAGAAGGTGCTAACTTATATCGACTTGTTGCTACGTAAATTGTGCCAAAAACTGCCAATGTAAACAAGAACAAGCCTATTACTGCAATCGAGGTTCCGATGTCTGCCATGGCAATACATACGAGGTGTCCTTTATGAGTGTTCACCCGTAGTGAAACGAGTGCTAGGTCTCATAATCACTCTTCTTCTGCCATAACTTCTGCCAGCAAAAGAGGTTTGACGACCAAGGTTTCTCCAATTGCAGAGACGACTTCGACGAACTTACCTGTTTTCAGAGACCACTTCTCATCCTCAAGAACAGCATCACAGGTCCGCATAGCGTTTTGAAATTCAACTTGGACTTGTCCGGTTTCACCGGCGCGAATGTCCATGTAGACTTTGCCTTGTGCGCCAATTGACATTGAATGTTTGACTGTCGAGTCAACTTCAAGTGATTTCATGACTTGGAATACTTTACCAATGACCCACATTGAGGAAATCCCCGAAATAATGGCTACAAAAATAGCTAGGAGGTCTGAGCCGTCGCTTTGAGTTACTGCAAGACCGGCAATACCGAACATCATGATGAAACTCAAAATCCCTTGAATCGTAAGCATATGGAATATTCCTTCTGCACCCATGTCAAAATCTGTGTCAAATCCAACGATTTCCAGTGCGCCATCAGCAACCCCTCCGATTAAGATGAGAACGAAATAAATCAGGAACAAGAACGTTCCAATTACTGCCATTACTGCAAAGAGAATATCGATGCCAGTGATGCCTCCCAATCCGATGAGTTCAAGAAGATTTGAAATTAAAGACATGTTATCACTATATTCCTCTACGAGGTTCTATTCTTCAACCTTCGCACGTTGTTGCTTAAGAATCGGCCAGATATAAATCACGTAATAGTGACCGAAAACAACAGGTCCAATGGAAAGTCCGAACATCAATCCAACCCCCCATGAAGGTAAATTAAGTGCTAATCCTATGGACAGGATGATGAGAAGCGAAATAAGTATAGATGCTTTTTCAAGTATGATCATGACAGATGAAACGCCGCTGTTCATTCGTTCCTTCATGATGAAAACATCACGTAAACCGGCCATTACATCACCAAAGGAGGTCAGACCATGAGATTTCACTCATCAAAATAATCATTCCATAAAGCATTGCAATAAAAAAGGCGGGGTTTCGACCCTTTTCGACGCTACTTTCTACTTGCTGCAGTCGTCCATCTTCGCCTCGAATGATAGCAGTTGCTTCTGAAGTGAGGTAATTACCACCTTGAGTAAACTCATTTTCGTTTTTCTTACTCTGGTAAATCATGAACACAAATGTTCCGACGATGATTCCCATACTTGGCCCCAAGAAGGCGCCTAAAGCATTGTTAAATTCTGTCCACATAGCGGCAGTTAGGTAAAGGCCAAATCCTGCAGTTAGCATCGAAATTAATCCCCTGCCTTTACTTTGGTTCGAGTACTCCATGATTCTGCTAAGGTATACTCCTTTTTGAATCCTGCCCCGTATCGCTTAATTTTGGAGCATGATGTTGAAGAACTACGGGCCTTAAGATACCCCATGGCACGAGTGAAGTATGCGATAGCTGGCCATCCAGTTGCGCACTCACTCTCTCCTCTTCTGCTTGGTTTGGTTGTGTCAAATCTTGAAAAGTTTGGTAAAAACTTAGAATTTACCATGAAGCAGACGAGTGTGGAATTGGTTGAAACTTCAAGCATCGAAGATGCGCTTGGATGGGGATATGCTGGGCATTCACCCCATGTTCCAGAATGGGTATACACAGGGGCACCCTTTGGAAAATATCGGACAGATGCCCTCTTGAAGCGAGCGATTGATTCAGCAATGGAAATCGAGGACTCCGACCCGAGACTGTCATCAGACTTTGAAGCGCGGCTCACAAAGCCTTCTCTTCCGTCGAATGAATCGCTGTTGAGAAAGAGCGTTCATCATCTTCCAACTCAATGCCTTGAACAGGAAGTATGGCTCAGTTTGACTTCTCCATTGAAGCACCAACTTTCCAGTGAGGCGGTTTCTTCCATCGATGATTCAATGGACATTCAAGCAGTCAATGCACTGCGATGGGATGGTCAGGGTTGGTGGTGTGCTGGAGTTGATGGACTTGGTGTTGCTTCCATTGCCCGGTATCACGGTGTAGTGATTGAAACCGGCGCACTCTTGGGCTTACGCGGAGGTGGCGGTGCTGCACGGGCTACTGCTGATGCTTGGTTGAAAGCAGGGGGGAATATACGTCTGTTTCCTGGTAAACGCCTTCTTGAACTACCGGTTGATGTTGAATCGGATGAGTCAGGAAAAATCCTAGATTTTGCCGTGGATTTTGATGGAGGTTCAATTGTACCTGCATCTTTTGAATCCTGTTTACTTCAACTCAATCCTCGTTATCAACCCATGGTGGGCGATTTTGAAAGGCGGGTTGAACACATGCTTTCCACGCCTTTTGATGGTCGATGGATGCTTGCTGCTCAGCATTTAGAAGCATGGAGCCGGCTTTGGGCACCACAATATGCGGATTTTCTACCTTCTCTCGGTTTACTTCTCACACAATTACTCCATGCTGAAAAAATCCTTTTTGAGCACGCATAACTCCCAAAGCGATTAGAAGGATAACTCCAAGGAGCAATTGAGGCAGAGCATATGATTGAAAGGATGAGAATCGTATGCATACTTGTCCTCATTGGATTGTTGCTTCCGAGTCTCAATGGTCTTGTGTCTGCTCAACATCCTTCTGAAGATTCAACGTTCACCTCTCCTCACACGGGTTCTGATTTTCCTGTTGGGTGGGGTGATTTTGAATTCGGTGTGTTTCAAAATCGTATAGAATTAAGACTTGTGTATCCAGCTATGACTGCCGGCGAAGGTTCTGATATGGCAGGGAATGGGCCGTTTCCTTACATCCAATTTTTTGTTGACTCAGGCGAATCATCCGAGTCCTACATGGATTTCACTTCACGGCTAGCCGAACGTGGATTTATCGTTGCCATTCACAGTGAATCATACACTTCCACCGACTTCGATGAAATTCTTGAGCAAACGACCATGGTTCACACAGAACTCACGAAGTTAAACAATTCAAGTTCAAGCGAGCTTACTGGTTCATATGGCCAGTTTGATCTTCATCACTGGGGTATGGCAGGTCATGGTATTGGTGCTGCAGTAGCATATGGTGCATACCCATATTGGATGAATTCCTCGCTACATGATATCGCTCAGCCACCTCGAAGTTTGTTTGGTTTAGGTGTTGACTTCTCGGAGTGGAACGGTGGACATTGGGATGACTATCAACCTGCTAACTGGGTTCATGCACCTGCCTCACCTTCAGCTGGACTTTTCTTGACTGGTACCGCTGACGAAATCTACACCTCTCTTGACGCCGCAACAGTGCTCTCTCAAGGAGATGGACTCGGATGGCAAATGATGGAAGTTCTGGGTGCAGATCATTATCAGTTTCAAGACTCGACATCTTTTCTTGAAGGTCTCGGGGATGGAGATGCTTCACTGAGTCAAGATGAACAAAACTCCATCGCAGCAGAACACGTTAATGCCTACCTTGACCTCACTTTGCGAGGTTCGCATGAGCATTTCCGTCAAGCATTCAATCGTCAAGTTGGCCCACATGTGGCGAGTGATAGTGATGCTTACATTGTTGAACAACTTCTCGAAAGTGACTTTTTACTCATGAATCAGACAATGATAACTCCTGATAGTAACGCTACGTTTGGCCCACAAATCACCGTCAATTACCTCACACACTGGTCGCTGAGAGATGGGCGTACATACGCCCAACTTCCGGTTGAATGGACTGTGGAAGTCGAATGTACTGTTCTCGGAATGAACATGACCTTGGGTTCTCTTGATTCAAATGGTTCTGCAAAGTGTCTCTTCCCAATGGATGATGTTGCACCCGGGCCTCAAACTGCACAGGTAAGGATATATGTCGAAGGTGCTCCTTCTACCCGTCAATTTGAATTTTTCCGAACGGATGCACCGCTTGTACTCCTCGACCCAGTGCCTGAAATTGAAGTTCTCGAACGGGGAAGTATCTCGGTTGATGCATCCACGTTTGCCTATGACCCCGACGGCCAAGATGTGTTCATCATTTCAGCTCAACTCATCGGAAATTCATCATCTGACTTTACAATCGATATCGAACAAGGCAAACGGGCAATGACGGTGAATCATATTGCAACTGGTGAAGTCGTTAACAGCACTGAAGTTCAACTGACGCTCCGGGCAGGTGGTGATGGTGTAATTGATGAGGCACAGACAAATACCACAATTCGCGTCGTTCCTGTCGACGACCCTGCGGTTAAATTGGCGAATGTGCCAATGCAGAACATGGTCGAGGATGGTGAGTCTGTATCGCTTAATTTGTCGGACTTTGTAGTCGACCCCGAAGGCGGAACACTCATCGCAACGGTTACTGGTGCAGTAGGCGATTCATATGGGCCGGTCTCCTTCATATTTTCAGATGGAGTTCTAACGTTGACTCCTCTTCCGAATGCGAATGGGGCTTCTGTCCTCCATCTCTTGGTTGGAGATATTTCGAACGCACCTGTAGAACTGGACGTCCCGCTGTATGTCGAACCTGTGAATGACGGTATTCTAATCAATGATTCTGCTTGGTCACTTTCGGTTCCGGAGGATGGAGGATTGTATCTCAATCTCTCTGATTTAGCAATCGACGTCGATGGAGATAATCTGTTTTGGTCCATTGAAAGCAGCTCACAATCGGTTGATGTCACCCGTTCCTTTTCGCAATTTATAATCACTCCAATCTTAGACTATTCTGGTTTTGACAACCTCACAAGCATCAACGTAACCGATGGAACGGTCACAATAATCCGGGCTCTGAACATCACAGTTATTCCAACACCGGATGAACCAATCTTGACAATTCAAGAAGTGAATCTCATTGACTCTACTGCGGCAAGTCTTCAGTGGTGGGTCTATGATGCAGATGGGGTGGCTCCCAACCAGACTGTCATTCAAGTCAATGGCACAACACTGGAAAACCTCTCTTTCTCCTGCGTCTTTGACGTGACAGATTCGACGAACCGCTGCCTCTCAATGCTTCCTCTCCCTGAATATAATAACGGTACTCTTGAAGTTCGTGTGTCGGTATTTGATGAAGCGTTGGGGATTGAAACAATTGCCTTGGTTTCTGTAAATATGACACCATCACAGCCAGTATACCAACCACCTGTAGATGATTCTGATGGGTTTTCATCGCTTAGTATGACACTCGTTGCAGGTATGAGTCTGTTCATACTTGCAGTATTGTTCACCATCATTCTGGTTTTGCGCAAAGGAAGTAAGAATATTTCTGAGTTGCCTATGATCGAATTGCAACAAGAGGTAGAAGAGGACTCACTTGAATCGAAAAGCAGTGGCGGACTCTTGGCACGTGCTCAACAAAAGCAGTGATTCAAAGGGGGATGTTTCCGTGTTTCTTCGGAGGACTCCATTCTCTTTTTGACTGAAGAATCTTTAGAGCGCGACATAATCTCAATCGGCTCTCACTCGGTTCGATAACATCGTCAAGCCAGCCGTTACGAGCAGCAACATATGGATCTCCAAACTTCGCCTTGTATTCCGCAATCAAGCGTTGACGTGTTGCTTCTTTTTGGTCATCTGGTGCTTTGTTGATTTCGGCTCTGTGAATGACATTCACGGCACCTTCTGCTCCCATGACTGCCAATTCTGCGGTTGGCCAGGCGATGTTGTAATCGCTTTGCAAGTGCTTACATGACATAGCCAAGTAAGCGCCCCCGTATGCCTTGCGAGTTACAAGTGTCAGTTTTGGTACGGTTGCTTCGGCATAGGCGAACAAGAGTTTTGCACCATGGCGAATAATCCCCCCCCATTCTTGAACAACCCCTGGTAAAAAGCCAGGTACGTCTTCAAAGGTCACCAGTGGAATGTTGAACGAATCACAGGTTCGAATAAACCGAGCAGCCTTGATTGAGGCATCAATGTCGAGGCATCCTGCCAAGACTTTCGGTTGGTTGCCAACAACACCGATTGTTTTTCCTTCAAGCCGTGCAAAACCGATAATGATGTTGTCTGCATATGCTTCAAAGAGTTCAACAAATATGCCATCATCGACTATTTCTTCTACTACTTTGACCATATCATAGGGTTTGTTAGGATTTTCAGGAACCAGTGATTCAAGGTCCGAGTTTAATCTGTTAGCAGGATCTGCAGTTTCTTCTCTTGGCGGGTCGGCCATGTTGTGGTCTGGTAAGTAAGAAAGAATCTCTGTAGCAAGAACGCAAGCATCCTCTTCATCATCTGCAATTAAACACGCAATTCCAGAGCGCGAGGCGTGAAGAGATGCTCCACCGAGTCCTGCAGCGTCAATTTCGCCTTCAAGAACTTCGGGGGTTTCAAGTGGTGAAGAGAGAAACAGTTGCCCGTGCTCTTCTCCTAAAATCGTGAAGTCAGCAAGGCTTGCAGCAAGGGCAGAAACGCCAACAACGGGTCCGAGTACGAGACTGATTATTGGAACTCTGCCGCTGCATTGAACAAGGCGGTCGAGTAATTCTCCGGTACCAGCCAATGCCGAAATACCATCATGCGCTCTCTGTCCACCGCCATCCCACATTCCAATGATGGGTGCTTTAACACGTTCAGCCATTTCGATAATTTTAGCTATTTTCTTAGCGTGCATCTCACCCATGCTTCCGCCATGGACACTGAAGTCTTGTGCGAAGCAATAGACACGACGTCCATTAATGGTCCCATGGCCTGCTACAACTCCATCCCCGAGCGTGTGGTGGAGGAACATTCCATTATCGGTTGAGCGGTGAGTTACAAATGAATCAATCTCAAGGAATGAATTTTCATCGAGGAGCAGAGATATACGGTCCCTTGCAGTCCCTCTGCCACTCATTCGTATGGCTTCTTGACGTTTCAAACCGCCTCCAAGTCGAGCCTGCTCTCGCTTGTATTGGAGTTCCTCGAGGCGTTCACTCGAATTCCCTGCCATACCATCTCCACCTCTTCTCGGTTTTTCATTCAAGCGCTTATGCCCGAAGCAAATTGTTTCCTTCTCCACAGAGATTTGCAGCAACAGCATCCTTCACTTCCATTCTGTTGGAAAGAGCCCAGTGTACTTTGACAATAACGGTGTCCGGAGCAGCAACGCTGCCATGGCCGAGCACACCCATTTGCATTTGTTTTCTGCCTTTTGAATAAACATTCATGTCCACAGGGCCATGTATGCACTGATTCGTTACAACGACTGGTATTTCACGATTGATGCATCGAGTAAGAGCACGCCAAACTTTCGTATTTTCAGGTGCATCTTTTTCTGGGTCTTCGATTGGTAAATGGCCCAGACCAGTGCCCTGGATGATAATAGCTTGAACACCCGTCAAGACAATTGCTTCAATCTCTTCAGAATGAAGCCACGGTCCAGCGATGAATTGAGCAATTCGCACACTTGTTTCATACTTCGTAGGTGATTGGCATGCTTGGCGTGGTGTATTGGTATCAAGGAGTGCTTGATATCCTTCTTCAAGTGCGTGAGAACATTTTCCATTCTCGACAGTGATCATAGCGAGAGGTTCACAGTTCACCGGTTGAAAAGCATCGCGGCGAGACGAATGCAACTTTCGAACGCCAATGCCTGGGTAGACTGCACAGATTCCGTCATTGTTTGATGCATGCATCACCACAACGACGCCGTCGCCAGCATCTCCGTGAGGTGCCGGCCCATGAGCGGCCCAGTGGACCGCAGAAAGCAAATTCTCACTTGCATCAGAAGAACCTCGGTCGGAAGAACGCTGTGAGCCCACAAAAGCAATTCGGCCGGGTGGTGCTTCTCCTTTTCCGCCCCATGCAAAACTCAATGCTGCTGAAGAAATGTGCAAGGTATCAGTTCCGTGGGTAACGACAACTCCATCGCATCCATCATCAAAAGCTTGTTTTGAGGCTTGGATGATTGCATTCCAATGCTGAGGTCGAATATCATCACTGAACATGTTTCCGAGTTTGACTGCTTCGATGTTCGCAAGTTCGGTAAGTTCGGGTAAGGTTGCTATAAGTTCCTCTGGTTCAAATCGAGCAACGACTGCACCAGTTGCATAATCTACTTTGGAAGCAATTGTGCCTCCAGTGTGAAGGATTCGAACCCTCGGGAGTGAACTATCAGTGATGGTTTGTGGAGGAGATGATTCGACTACAGCAGGTGTTGAGCCAAGAATTTCGAGTGACAGAATTTCTTCAACTGGATAACTTGCATTGTAACCATTCACGAGTTTTATCGTGATATGGTTCTTCGCCGCTGGATGAAGAGCAACCCCTTCAACAAGAGTTGGGCCATTGTGGCTATTCAACTCAACTTTGACCCTTTGACCTGCAGTGGGAGCATCAACCATGTATTCCCGACTTGTCGAGAGCACATCAACAGTTCGCAACATTTAGCCTCAAGGAAACAGCCTTATTCACTTTCAGTAATCTTACGTGCATCTTGTTTCAAGAAAGGGGTGTAGAGCGCAGGTAGTAAGAACAGGCTCGATATCAGTGCAAGAACGATTGCGACAACGAACACTTGTCCGAACAGTTGCAGAGGTACGAGGGATGAGAAGTTAAGAACTGAGAATCCACCAGCGGTCGTCAGAGCAGCACCAAACATTGCACGGCCAGTTGTTGCTGCAGATTTTGTCGTCCATTCGGAGGGGTGTGCATACGGTGCATGCTCTGCTTCTTCTTCCATTCGCGTCGTGAAGTGAACTGCATAATCAACACCTAATCCGAGGGTCAGTGCCCCGATTGTTACTGTTTGAGAGTTGAGTTGGTATCCGGTGAGACCCATTATTCCGTAGACCCAAACCACAACGACCATCAATGGAATCCAAGTTACAAATCCTCGGGCTGCACCCCGGGCGAAATTTTTCTGACGGGCGGTGTTAATCCCAACCAACATCACCAAAATCACTCCCGCAACCGTAGCAGTTGAGATGACTGCAGAATCAGCAACATCTTCGGTGATTTGAGCGACAATAAGTGACCTTCCGGAGATTCGGATGGTATACTCATTCTCTCTCTCATCTTCAAGTTGCGATAAGCCATCGCTTAGTTTGCCTTCAAAGACAACAGTTGCTCCCCAATCAAGAGTTGCTGCTTGAAATGAAATCACAGTTTGTGTGGCGTCGGAATTGAGATTACCAGAGGATATATTCCGTCCATCTTCGCTCAGTAACCAGGTTTTGAGCATGTCCCATGAAGTGTTTGAATCATCCAATTGGTTCAGTAGATTATCGAGCTCACTGTTTGATGAACGAGATTCTTCAAGTATCCCCCAAATTCCAATTGGCAAACCGTTAATTTCATCGTTTGTAGCGAGTTTTTCAAGAACCTCATCGTAAACTAATTGGCCTTCAGGTGAGAGAATGTCGCCGTCCAATACGACATACAGCGGAGAAGGGCTGCTTTGAAATTCATCAGCGATCAGGAGGAAGTCTTCGACGACTGGAACGGATTCATCAAAATTGTCTCTGGTATCAAATCCTACCTCTAATTGCTGGAATCCTATGAACATTGGAACAGAAATTAACACCGTGACAACTATGACGAGCACTGGTGTTTCAGTCAGTGAACCAATCCATTTTGAGATAGGCCCGATTTCATTTTTACCTGATTTAGCCAATGGCAACTTCTTGGGCGGAATGAGCATCATGAGGGCAGGTAGAGCAGTAATGCTCACAAGATAGATGAAGAACAGTCCGATTGCAATGACAGTTCCGAATGAAACTAAGAATTGTTGAGATGAGAAGCGGAATGACAAGAAACCAACCATGTCTGTAAAGATAGCAATCATGAGTGCTGCGGAAGTTAAAATTGTACCTTTGCGTATCGCTAATTTTCTTGCTTCGATTGAGAAATCATGAAGCGTTTCTCTACCTTGTGGATTGTTCTTTTCTTGGTCTTGCAACTCTTCTCGAATTCGAGCCACAACGTGCAAGCCATAGTCAACTCCAATGGCAAGAAGGAGAATAGGGATCGAATTCATTGCCGCATTAAATACCATTTTTACGCCGAAGGAAGTAAGTAGGCCGGCCATACCATATGTCGATAGAATTGCGAGCACAGTCAATGCCAATACGCTTACAGTATCTCTTTTACTTCGGAACTTTGTCCATAGAATGAATCCCAACAGGAGTAAACAGAGTGAGTTCAATATACCGAGTTCCTTACCAAGGTTTTCATTTTGTCCAGTCGATAATTGCGAGAATGAGAATACGGATATATCAGAATCATTCGTCTCTTCCGCAGCATGTTTGGCCAATTCGTCAGCCCAGATTGTGACCTTATTTTGTACAACTCCAATAACCTCAGCTTCATGCTCATTCGGGTCAGTAACTATAACGAAAGAGGTCAACACTGGACCGTCCGAATTCCAGGGGTCCTCTGAGTCATCTGCAGGAATATTAGAGACCATCATCGAACGGTAATCAATGGACTGAAGTCCGCTAAGCAATCCTAGTTTTCCCGACAGTGGCCCAGTAACTTCCGAAATTTCGGTTGCATTCGCACCTTGGTTAAGCGCATTAAGTTGCCCGATCATGAGCCCTAAGGATTGAGATAAGTTGCTGCCATTATCCAACCGAACGAGCCAATCAGAGGGATTTTCCGGTTCCCATGAACGTAATTCATCTGCGGTTACAACCGCTGGCGATGGAATCGAAAGACCTGCTAAAGAAAGCGTATCCAAATTGGATTGTAAAGTAGAGTCATTCGAATTAGCAACACTGGTAATCGCCAATTCCATTTCTGCAATCCAACTCACAGCTGATTCTTGATCCTGTAGGTTGTGCCATTGGATTGCAGAACTCGCCATGCCACTGTTTGCTTGAATTCCAAACAATGGGTATTGATACTGTTCCAAATCGGGATTTTCGAGGAGAATCGCTTCAAGTATTGCCAATTGTTTCCAAGTTGCTTCTTCATAGAAATCTCCTGATTCTATTTGGTCAATGAAGCGTATGAAATCTATTGAGGCTTGATATTCATCTTCTACGTCATTGAGCAATCGAACGGTTTCGTTGTCTGGGAAAAAAGCATCTTCGCTTGTGTCAAAATTGATGAACATTGCATTTGGAGTCAGTGCGAGAAAAAATATTCCTATTATTGCAAGAGTAGTTTTTGGGCGGTCAACACTGAAATTGGTCATCTCATTGAAAATATTCTTCATAGTCTTCCCTCGTTTTGGCCGTATTCTTCACCCTTATATTGACTTGTTTCGACT
>TARA_B110000444_G_scaffold43616_1_pt1 | contig 32855 bp, 43 predicted proteins | sample TARA_B110000444 | Tara Oceans TARA_B110000444 (sample SAMEA4398370) | marine metagenome | biome: Polar Biome; feature: [SRF] surface water layer (ENVO:00010504); material: water (ENVO:00002006), including particulate matter (ENVO:01000060) such as... | depth 5 m | reverse complement strand
AGTTGCATAAGACCACCGGCCATTTTGAGAGTTGTTGTACTATACACCGAGAAAATAATTCTAGCTAAACGCGCAATTTTTCATTCCCATTTTTCTCAGTGTACAATAAATGTCCAAACAGTCTGCTGATGAAATCGAAGAAGGTGAAATTTTTGAATCTGATTCTGACATGGAAATTCAAAGTGTTAACGACGGAGAAGATGAAGAGGATTTCGACGTCGCCGAATTAATGACTTCACTCTTCGCAACCGAAAATGGGGATACGGTATGTACAGCGCTCGTTGGAATTTCGAGTCAACTTCAAGTTCAAAATAAAATTTTAGTTAAAATATTAGCTCAATTGAATTCTTCGAAAACTAATTAAAAGAAAAAAGCTTACTATGAGTAATGGAAAATACCCACTTCATCGACAAGGACCCAAATAGGTACGAGGCATTGGCGGAGCTTCGTAACCAACAAATTCGGTCGATGAAAGAGGATCAAGCTACTCGCACATTAGAAAAATTAGAGGATGCTTGGGGTCTTCACGATAAGGATTTTCTGGGGCATCAGATGTTGGGGTACAATCAGTACATTTCAAATGGGTCGTTCAATAGCTATGGAGCTGTGTCGATTAATGAAATTGATTTGGGTGCTATCAAAGATATCAGGAGAAAGAATCTTGATTTTGCAGTTGAACTAAGAAACCACATAAAAAAAATAAAGAAAAAGAAAATTGAGAATGATGAAGAAGTCGATGATGTATTAAATGATAACGGTCTTAGTCTCGATAAACGGATTTCTAATATAATCTTACACATCGAAGATGGTTTCGAAAATATACGTCGTCACTATATTTCATATGAACGAGTCAGTACCCCAACTGTTCAACCACAATATCCCAGGTTTTCCGACCCTTCTACGATGGATGATGAAGATGTAGAAAATTTTACACCACTTCAAAAATGTCTAGTGTTTACACTGGACGAAATATACAAATGTGGATACCGTCGATACAAGGGACACTGTTGTGAAGAGATTACGACATCTGATGGATACAAAACTCGTGCATGGTTACCAAAGTTTCCCATTGACAAGTTTGTCTATTCCATCGCACGGAGAGATTATATGTTTACGAACTGGAAGAACTTTACAAGTAAAGGATCTATCGCTCGTGAAGTTATTGATAACATTTCGAAATGTGATGATCAACAATTCCCTGAAATTAGTAAGAGACGTCACGTTTGGTCATTTAAGAATGGTGTGTTTGTTGGAAAGGAGTGGATTCCCGAACGCGGTGTACATGACTGCCGCTTTTACCCGTACGATAGTAAAGATTTCCGTTGTTTAGATCCAACTATCATTTCCTGTAAGTATTTCGATCAGCAATTCGATGACTATTCACATGTTAAACGATGGCAAGATATTCCAACTCCAAATTTCGATAAGGTTCTACAATACCAGAAACTTGAAAGTGAAGTGTGTCATTGGGCATATGTAATGGGTGGTCGTCTTTGTTATGACGTCAATGACCTGGATAGTTGGCAAATTATCCCATTCTTCAAGGGTATCGCGCGTTCTGGTAAATCCACATTAATTACGAAAGTGTTTAAGAAATTCTACGAAAGTGAAGATGTCGGTGTTTTGGCAAATAATATTGAGAAAAAGTTTGGACTTTCTGCCATCAAAGATAACTTCATGTTTATCGCCCCAGAAATCAAATCTGATTTGGGACTCGAACAAGCAGAATTTCAGTCTATTGTATCCGGTGAAGATGTTTCTATAGCTGTAAAAAACAAAACAGCTGTATCAACTGAATGGAATGTTCCTGGTGTACTCGGTGGAAACGAAGTTCCTAATTGGAGAGATAATTCTGGTTCCATTCTCAGGCGTATTCTACCATGGAACTTTACGAAACAGGTCAGGGAAGCTGACCCTCAACTCGATGAAAAACTTCATAAGGAACTTCCAATTATCCTTCTCAAATGTGTTCGTGGTTATCTTGACTATTCAAACAAGTATAGAGACCGAGATATTTGGAATGTAGTACCCCCTTATTTCAAATTAATTCAGAAGCAAGTGGCTATGGTTGCGAGTACACTGACCAACTTCATGGAATCAACATTGATCACCTACGGAGAGAAACTCTGCGTTCCTCAGACGATCTTCGTACAAGTGTTTAATCAACACTGTGTAGCTAATAACCTCGGTAAGCCTAAATTCAACCAAGACTTCTATGCAGGTCCATTCAGTTCAAGAGATATCGAGGTTCGAGATGAGGTTATAACATATAAGGGGCGAACATACCCGAGACAACCAGTTGTATTCGGTTTAGACGTCATCGAGGAAGGCATTGGATTCAGCAAAGACTTTTAAAAAAAATAGTGACCAATAGTAATATGAGCCAGTCGGTTCAGGAATTTGTCCGACGTTCCGGTGTAGAACTTCAGAGCCCGAATTCCGCGTCAAATCCAAATAACAATTTCGCGGGAGAACTTGAAAGAAATGTTGCAATGATTCAAGAACGTAAAGCGCGTGAATCCAGTGTCACACAAGGACAGCAATTCTTTCGTGCCCCACCTAAACATGTGCAATTTCCTCGCAGACTCCAACGGAATATTGTAAATAATCAAACATATGGACGTTTTAAACAATTTGAAAACTCTAATAATAATTCTCCAATGAATAATGAATTTGATGATGTTATATTAAATTCAAAAAATGAAAAAATGATTAACAATTTACTTGCTGAACAGCGTTACTCAAATAATAGGGAAATCAATACTAGGGATAACTCCTTTAATGAAAATATCACTTCTCCACCTATAAATGATCTTCAGATTAGTAAATTAAATCCCGGTATGTTTAATGCGATGGTTAATAAGGGTTTTGGTAATACTCCCCGTATAGATCTTAAATATATACTGACGAAAAGGCCACTTGGTAAAACACCTATCGGTGAAGGTCTTTATATTGATACAACTGAGATTAGGGGTCAGTATGGGCGCTTCACACAAGGATTTTCACACACAAAAGAGGCAGGGGCACAGGGTGATCTTAATAAGGCGTATAGTAAAGTTGAGTTCGGTTTACAAATTTCAAATGATATTGAGACTAAAGGTGGAACTGTAAGTTTTTTCCGTAACGGTAAAATTAGATTCTCAAGTGGGTTTGTTGGTTCGAATATCACTAACCAACCCGAACTTATTCGTCGATTTATAGTTGATAATTATACCGAGAAACAGTCATTTCTTTACAATGACTTTGAATATAACAATTTAAGTGGTCAATTTAAGATTAATGGTATATTCAAAAATATGGCAAATATTGCTCGAGAAGCGCAAAAATATGGAATGACCGAGGCTTCATATGAACCCGAAATTACCCCATTTCTTTATATTGAATCTATCCAACACAAGTTTATTATAACTAGGAATGGAAACGTACAGATTTCCGGTGCTAAATCACCCCAAGATCTTGAGAATGCCTATAGATTTGGAACTGAATTTGTCAAAAAACTTCGTAGAAATGGTGAAATTGATATAACTGGTACTTTCAACAACCTTCTTAAACAGGGTAAGGTCAAAACTAAGATCAGAGCTAAAAGGGTTGTAAAGAAAATAAAATCAAAATCAAAAACAAATACAAATGGATCAAATAAATTGACTAAAAATCAAATTAATGCGATTAAAATTGATGATAAAATGTTAAAAAATTTCGATAAAGCTGAACTCATAGATTTTGCGAGAAAGATGGGTATTACGAATTTTAGAAGTAAAGATGAAAAAACTGGTATACAAAGAGATTCTACCAAGAATCAAATTCGTACAAAGATTAAGGAGAAATATGGGATACGAACAATCAAGTACAAAAATACCAACAAAGGTGAGAACGTGGCACTCACGGGTAATAATGTAAGATTCCGAATTGGAAAGGTATTATGTAAAAATATGAAAGTAAAGGAGCTTATGCGTATTGCTAGTGTTATGAAAATACCTCTCACAGGGAAAGAAAAGAAAAACGACTTATGTAAATTGATTGAAAAGGCTAGAAACAGTATTGCTAATAAACCTGTCGTAAAACCACTTTCTCCTAGGGCCTTGAAACAAAAAGCGAAAAATAATAAGAGAAACACTAAAGAAATTAGTAAAAATTTTAATCGACAGATGAAAATAAATAACACTGAAATAAAACGAAGACTCAATGAAAATTCTATCCGCAATGACCTTGGTAAACTTTATGGATCTAAGTGGATGAATAGATATAAACCTAACCTTACACAAGATGTAAAAATAATCCAAAATAAGATTCGTAACATTTCTAACGCCAACAGAAATAAGATGGGTGTACCTTTTAAACGTGAGATTGATACTATTAAGAAACACATGGTGAGTAACTGGAAGATGCAAAGAAAGAGAGATTTAGAGAAAAAATATCTTAATAATAAATTAAACGTCAACGGTGTTAATGCCAGTTTGAAAAATGCGTATCGACGGGCAGCGGTTAACTATATGATGAATTTGACGAACGCAAAGAAAAAAATAGATGCAGAAAAAATGAATCGTTATAAAAAACGCTGGCTAAAAACTCGTGCTAATGCTAATAATAACGCACGCCCTAAAGTAGGGGCTAAGGCTAGAATTAATAAGATGTAATCTTCTCTATGGAAAGAACTGACACAATACATGTGATAAAGCATCCCGCGTTATATATCAAATCCCGCCACCTAGACATAAACCCCAATGATGGACTTACGGTTAATAAGTACATAGCATGTCCCAATAATGGGGCGATAGATACAGGCTTTTTAGAATGAATTGCAATTGTACTTGATATAATAAATACCAAATTTATTATATCAATTATTCTTGAGAAAATAACAAGGTTATAAATAGATATAAGAAAAATAACTTCAAAAGCTATTCGCATATTCTTATTGTATTTTACTTCTGCTACACCCGGAATGGGTTCAGGTTCTTGAACTGGTTCTACTAATGGGGGTGAAGTTTCAATACTTTCATCCACCCCAATTCGAAGAGATCCATCCGGTGTTTCTACAACAACAAACTTTTCATCATTCATTATATACATTTTATGTAAGGATTAATACTTTTCTTAGGTTCTGCAATTTGTTTTAGATGAATGGTATGATATGAAAAATTATATTTAGGAAATGTTTCTTTTATTTTATTAGACAATGTCGTAGCTGATACTATTTGGGATGATCCTAGACACACAGCATCTCTTTCATATTCGAGGAAACGGTCTTCCATGGTAACGAATTTATCTAATTCTTCTTTGGACAAACCATCTTTATTCATTAAGGTATAAGTGTCTTTTGATAAGCCGTTACTAATGTAAAAAAAATTAGATATATCTACTTCATCTGAAGTTTTACGTTTTTCAAGTAATAAATATATAACAATAATGCTCAGTATTATATACAGCATGTTATTACTAGTTTAGATTAATTTTGAAACGTCATTAATCTTGTGAAGAATATTGAAAAGTTGATCATGTGAAGTGACATCACCTGGTTTATTGATTTCAAGTTCGATCTGATAAGATGAAGCATCTTCGGAATCCATATCAGCACTATCACCCGTTGAAATTGTCATATCAATACTGAGATTCTTTCGAACAAATGAGTGACGTAGTTTGGATCGTTTACGATCCATGTCATATTGTCCAAATGTTGGAATTTCTCTCGATATACTGAATCTAACATCGAGTGGTTCAAATTTAAAATCCTGTTTAACAACATTAATTTTTTGAACCATAACTTGTTCACCAGTATTTTCATCTGATGAAATACGAATACCGTTAGTGTCGTCGTAATATACATCTGTTGTAGTCGTTTTCGCACTTTCCCAACCATTATATTTCTTCAAACCTTTCAAAACTCGTTCAAAAGTTTCCTTTCCAACGTTCGTGTCGAAAAGAGAACCATTATGCTTTCCGAGACGAATTTCCACTTCAATATGCTCTTCATTCTTATGCAATTCAAATAGATCCTTTACTTTTTCAGTGATAGATTTGGTATCCATTTTTACTTATCATTTGATATACGCGTCTTTTACTTAAGCCTTTTTTGTTGATAAAGTTTAATGAAAGGTTTCGATAATAAAGGAAATACATGTTACTTCAATACCGCTCTTCAGTGTTTGTTACATATCCCACTGTTAAGTAATCTGTTCTTGCGAGACCCATATAATGGTGATTGTTCATTCACTACATGTTACTCTGAATTAGTTCAAAAGTATTGGACGAAAGGGCAAAACACTATCGATATTAATACACTCATAAGACATTTCCGTGAAAAGTTTCCCAGATTTAAGTCTAATGAACAACACGACGTTCAAGAAGCTATTATGTGTATGATTGATATACTAGAAACACAAAAATCAGAAATTAAAGATTGGTTCTATGGAAAAAAGACACAAGAAACGATATGGCCAGGTGGAAAGACATCGAATGAAGAAGTATTTGGTATTCATTTGATCACTTCTGATGGGAATGACATGGAAAAAATGTTATTAAAAAGTACTGATTGGAATACAATAGAGAATTTTGAAGATATAGAAGGGAAAACACATCATATAGCTACGAGTCGTATGGTGTTTTCAAAGCTTCCACAAATACTGATGCTTTCGTTTGATAGAAAAAGTCATATTAAAATTATAGAAAATCTAGTTATTGACAACAATGAATATACCCTTATATCTAGTGCATTACATATTGGTAATCAACATGATGGTCATTATGTAAGTTTTGTAAAAATCCGAAACAAATGGCATTTGATTGATGACAATGAAATTAAACAACAAGATCTCCCCGAAGAAGGTGGCTTTTATTTTATGGTCTACAATCTAAAAACTCCTTCATCTTGATATCTTCCTTAATATTTACGATTGTACGGTAAAATGTCCTACGATTATTTGGGTGTGTCTTGTCATGTCGCCTTTTAAGAGGTTTCCACCACATTGGTTCTTCCCACCCCATATACATACATTCAACAATTGCACCATCTTCGAACCATGACTTGTCTTCAATTCGGTTAGGTGGAATTTCTGACTCAAAAATGAGTTTTCCCTTCTCTTGTACATACAGTCTCCATGATGGTCTTCCTGGTACTGAACCAGCAGTTTCTCGAGAAGGTTCCCGTTTCATTAAAAAATCCACTGTATTCTTCATCTGTGGTTTCCACTTAAACATCGTTTCATGTGTACCTATACGAATTGGCTCATTTATTGGGGTAAATACAAGTCCATCAACTTCTTGTTTTATAGTTGGAAGGTGTTCATCCATAAATTGTGCAAAATCCTTCATATGATGTAATTCTTTTAATTGAAGACGATATTTATCCATTTTCATATAAATGATTGAATCAGTAACACCAAATTTAGCGTAGCCGAGACGATCTAGTAAATTGGAATTCCATACCGATTTTCCACCAACAAGCACAGCATCATAAATCATTAGTGTATTCTCGTATAGTTCACCGTCCAAGATTGTTCCGTCATATACACTTTTTTTTAGATTAAGTGACACCTCAAACATCTTGAATGAGCGATTCACGAACAGACATTTATTTTTCCCTTCAAAACTCAAAGCGACCATCATGTGACGTTCTCCATCAGTCTTTTCACATACAACATATTGACCCTTCTTAAGAATTGGGAAATGTTTGTACTCAACCGAAATAGGCTGTGGTCCAGGGAAATAGTCTTTACTTCCCCATACTTGATGAATAAAGTTTACAACATATTTGTAAAGTGGGGAGTCCGACTTTATAGACATGTTTTATATTGAATCAAAAACTTTAATTGACTTTCACACCAGCTGCGTTTAGGATATTACTAATACATTCATGTGTATAAGCAATGGTTAACTTAGATGCTGTAAACGCATAAAGTCTCACCCCTTGTTGTATAAATTTCTCAAACATTTTTGGACTCACTTTAGAATCTTTATTTTTATGTAATGTCTTGATAACATTCTTAGTGTTCATTATCCAAGCACGTGGGTTTGTTTTCGTGACATGGTAAACATTATCTTCTATTTTCTTTCCAACCTCTGTATCAAAATGGAGACCCATTTGAGAATATGGCTCATCTACATTATCATTTACCTTATTCTTGAACATTTCCCAATCAATACCCTCTTTCACACCGGGAAATACGAGACACCCAACATGTTCATGTTTCTCGAAACATTGATCAAGTGACAAATCATCAACACCTATCCCAAAATCAATAAAAATAATACGTTCACACATTTTCATACACATTTGTACGGTTTCCGCTTTTTTATAAGGATCATCTTCGACGTATATTATTTCATTTTGGAAATTATTCTGAATACATCGAATGTTCAACTTCAATACAGAATGAAGCGTCTTTACGTGACACGCTTTAGACCTCGTAACTAAAATGGTGATAAGCTTCATTTATCATTATTATTATTTAAACCTTAAGCCTGTCATTTAGACACCCGGTAAATGGAAGATTACCAACGTGTCCAAGTGTCGTATTCACATCTGCGTAAATCTTTCCATCAGCTTGTTGCCACCTGCGACAGAATGCGTAGTCTTCAGAAAGGTAACGACGACTCGTGGGGTCAATCATACAATCGAAACATGCGTGATAATTCTCAAAATCCCGATTTTGGTGGTCATTTTTACACCACAAGTCTGGGAACTTTTCTTCCAAAGTTGTGAAAACTGATCGTTTAATCACCATAAATCCAGTTGGTCCATCTAAAATCTCAATAAATCCATCGACTACTGATCTACTTTGGGCACCAAAATTAATGACGAGACTAGAAGAAAGCATTGCTAGATCACGTGTGTCACCCTTTTTTACAGCATCAGCTGCCTGATCCCATACAACGGTTTTTTTGGGATAACACGCGACGGACAGGTCGTGACCAGATTTAATTAAACGTACAACGGATTCTGGGTCAAAGTGGATATCCGCGTCGATGAACATGAAATATTCACAATCTGTTTTTTGCATGAAACGACCAACAGAAACATTACGAGCGCGGTGTACGAGAGATTCATTTTCAGTTGTATCTAATAACAATTGGATGCCTTCTTTTATTAAAAGTAGTTGAAGTTTGATAATACTAGACATATATTTCTCTAGACATAATCCACCATAACACGGTGTGGCTAAAAATAACTTCACCATATTCTATTACTAAGGTTTAGCCTCTAAGTGCTTTTTAATTATATTATCGATTTTATTGAGGGTAGGAACAGATATGTTACATTTTTCACATAATTCAGATTTTTTTACTTTCGTCCCAAGAACTATATAAATAATTGCAGAAGCGATACTATTAGGGGTCTTGCTCATAAGATTTGCACAATCATCAGTTAATTTACATAACTGGTTACATTTTAATCTTTCATCCCGTGTGACTTCAAATGAATTCAATAACCTGTTCATCACATCGAATGCTTTTGTCACATAATTCTTTTCAGTCATCCCCATGATGGTATCTTTGAAAATCTGAGTCGTACGACTTACATCTTTCGACTGAATACCAAACATATCGGAAATTTCTTTAGTTGTTCGAGGGTGTTTCGCGAGACGGCATGCGTATAATACACAATTTGCCTTGATACCTAATCTTACAGCACCTCTTGTAAGTTTTTCTTCGTTAAACTTTCGGTACATCATTTTTGCATCTTTAAGAACCACTTCAGGTAAAGTGTGACACGCTTCATCAATATCACGATACGCGTGAAAGAGTGAGCGATCTCGGTGATTCATAGACATGTGGAAATTTATTTTTGCCATTCGTTTATTTTCATACGTCGATGAATATTGTGTAGATATGATCGTCCCTTTCCCCCAATTTTGAGAGAAAAGTTCTGGATTAGAATTGGGATTCCCACATCTAGATGGATCATTGACTTTCCCATCATCGTTCATTCCACTAGTCCATTCGGCAGTGTCATCAACGTATCTATCTTCTATAAGTCCACATTCCGAACACGTTGGTAAACCTTCGGGTGAAAAAAGTTTAACCCCGAGGCATTCACGACATAAATGTATACTAACTGGCTTTTCTTCTGTATTTTGTTGTAAAAGGGTGTCTATGTCAGACCATATAGTTGCCAGCATTGTTTTGTTCTAGCAAACCTTTTATTTACTTTTTAATAACGCGTCTACTGACTTAGGCGTCTGACACGTGATTCGATTAAATCGATCGTGTTTTTGAATCCCCGAGCTCCGGTAGAAGAGGGTTTCCATTCTTCCCATTCTTTGTCAATGGTTGCGTGGTCTGCTGGTAAAATGGTTTGACCTTCTACTTCAGAATCGGGTACAATGAAGTCAGCCATCTCTGAATCAGTGTCACTTCCTAACTGTAGGTCTTGAACCTCACTGTCACTTTCTTCTATGTCAATTTCTGAATAATACGCAAACATATCAACGTTAACACGTTTCATCTCAAGATCCTCAAAATTCGTCCCACTTGGGTGGTGTTCCATCACACTCTCGTATGGTGCTGGGGACAATTCAGATGTATCGATTTTATAAACACAGGCGGATTTATAAATCGACTCAGTGGGGTTTAGGTAATGAAGACCTAATGTGTTACCTGTATTCATGGCAACGACTGCTAACATTTGGTCTTCGATACCGTCTTCATTTACTAAAACTTTTACTATATCATTCTCAATTATATCAGAGGGCACAATCATGCTTAGAGTTTTCTGACAAAAAATATTCAGGGATAATATCACAGATGAAAGTTTTTATTTATTCAAAAGAGGGGTGTACGTATTGTGACTATGCTGTCACACTTTGTGAGACTGAAAGTTTAGAATATGAGAAGGTAATGGTTAGTAAAGATAAACTCAAAGAGATATGTGGTGAATCTGTATCAACATATCCTCAAATATTTATTGACGATCGTCATGTCGGAACGTACTTCGACTTCCAGGATTATATTGAAAATGACTACGAACCTATACTTGCCTCGACCTTAAATCGGTTTACTGTATTCCCCCTGAAGTATCCCCATCTATGGGAGCTCTATAAGAAAGCTCAGATGTCTAATTGGACGGCTGAGGAAGTAGATTTCTCTAAGGACATAGAAGATTGGAAGACTCTAAACGATAACGAACAAAAATTTATTAAATACATCCTCGCCTTTTTTGCTGGGTCTGATGGTATCGTATTCGAAAACATCAATAACAACTTCGCTGATGAAGTCCAGATATCAGAAGCTCGGTCATTCTATGCCTATCAATGTCACAATGAGATGGTTCATGGTGAGACCTATTCAAAACTTATAGACAAATACATCAAAGATACGACTGAAAAGAAACAGCTTTTCGAAGCTATACAAACAATTCCATGTATACAAAATAAGGCTCAATGGGCGATGAAATGGTTTGATACCGAGTCTCGTTCATTTGCCGAACGCTTATTCGCATTCGCATGTGTTGAGGGAATCTTCTTTTCTGGGAGTTTTTGTGCAATTTTCTGGTTGAAGAAGAGAGGGCTTATGCCTGGTCTTTGTTTCAGTAACGAGCTCATCTCACGAGATGAAGGTCTGCACCAAGAGTTTGCTGTTGAGTTGTTCAAATTACTTCGTAATAAACCTTCAACAGAAGTTATTCATTCCATTGTCAAGGAAGCGGTGAAAATTGAGAAGGGTTTCATTATTGATGCGCTTCCGTGTAACCTTATTGGTATGAACTCTGATAAAATGGCTGAATACATCGAATATGTGTCCGACCGCCTCCTTAAACAGATTGGCCAACCCCCCATCTGGAATTCTAAAAACCCATTTGATTTCATGGAAAATATAAGTCTCGATGGGAAGACAAACTTTTTTGAAAAACGGGTTGGTGATTATGGAAAAATGGACGAAGATTCCACTAATCTTGCTTTCGATGAAGAATTTTGAACATTTTACAACCAATTAACTTAAATGGTTTGTAGAACGCAATTTTATTTAAAATAATCCACCATCAACACCAATTTCGAATGGTTCAAGAATCTTTCCCGTATCAGTCTTTTCGGGTATCTTGGGTTCTTTGAAACCGGGTTCGGGTACTGGAGCTTCTGCCATAGACACGACAGTTTTAGTACCTTTACTCGTCTTCTGCGATGTTTTACCCGCACACTGACACGAAGGCTTATCTCTTTGTATGTTCATCATACCCCATACGATGAACATGAAAACGATTGCATGAATTGTTAACCCAAACGTGGTCGGGCACCCATTAGGTGACGCAATTCGAGATCCCAACATTCCCCTGACTAACCTGAAAGTCATTGGATTGGCGACTACAAAAAATGTAAGCGCTGAGATGATCGAGATTAAGAATTTATTTTCTTGTTTTTTACCATTACACCCACATCCACAGTCTTTAAATAGACCCATATTTACTTTTGATATATGTCAACAAAAAAAGTTACTTAAAGTCGAGCCATCTAATATAAATATAACCAACCCATAATGTCGCTCACTATCCAACAATCCTCTGAATTCTCTCCTGCTTCTGTACAATTTTCAAAATTTCGTAAAAATAAAAATGGCGGCAAAGCCGTATACCTCAACGCGGGCGACAACAAAAAGCTGTATGTTCAGCTTCCATTCTTACGTTCACCATATGGTTTGAGCGCTTACACCGATGAAGCTACCGGACGCACTTCCTACTCCCTTGATCTTTCATTTGACCCAGATAACACCGAAGCTATGGAGCTTCATGAAAAACTGAAGGAACTCGACGATATCATCGTAAACACCGTTGCAGCCAACTCGAAAGAATGGCTTGGCAAGGATTTCAATGTCGCTGTTCTCAAGGAAGCACTTTACAAACCCATTGTTAGACCAGGTAAGGAACAATACCCATCGACGATGAAGCTCAAGGTTCTTACCAAAAGTGATGGTTCATTCGTTCCAGAGTGTTACAATATGAGTAAGCAAATGGTCACACTCGACAGTATCGAAAAAGGTCAGAAGGCGATGGCCATCATTGACCTTAACCAGATTTGGTTTATCGATAATAAGTTTGGCGTCACAATCCGACTCCAACAGGTTCTCTTTGAACAATCTGTAAAGCTTCCCTCCTTCGCGTTCCAAGGACTAGACCTTCCAGATGAAGAGGTTGAAGATACTGAGGTCGAAGATGAAATTGAAGAAGTTGATGATCAATAATTACATATTATATACACTTTAAAAATCCATATTGGTAAGAAGAAAAAATCTTCTTACGAATAAGTAAGAATGTCTAATAAGAATATAGAGAGTAACTTGAAAAAATTACTCAAGGGAGAGAGGGCTTGTGTACCCGAACACTTTTTGAAAGTTCCCAGTTACAACTCACCTACCCTTCGCGTCGGTAAGGGTAAGGTACTAAGTGAGGGTGCATTTGGCAAGACGTACCGTGGAAGTATTAACGATAATGGTCGTAGGTATATCGCGTACAAGGAGATAGATACGTCAAAAACTGTTAATGGTGCGTTTGAATTTGAATTCAAAGTTGCCCAAAAATTGAAGGAGTTTGCAGTCCCAGAAATGTACCTTTTTAAGAAGTGTCCCATTCAAAATAAACAACCCCAAAGAATACGCAAAGGTGGGGAACCCGGTTCCAAGATGGGTCATTTTGTCCAACCAGTACGACGCACCAAACCTAAAGATATTCTTTATATGGAACTTATTAATGGTAAGTCGTTTAATGCGTGGTGGCAAACCAACCCAACTCTTGATGCGATAAAGTCTGTGATTATCCAGGTTTTCGATAATCTCCACCGAATTAGTGAAAAATATACAGACTTCCGTCACCGTGATTTACATGGAGCTAATGTGATGGTTGACCCAAAAGATCTCATCACCCAATACACCTGGGTAGCCAACGGTAAAAAGTATAAGCGCACAAATGCTGGTGTGACTGCTAACATCATTGATTTTGGTCTGTCTTACTGGTCGAATCGTATGCCAAACCCAGAAACGTCTCGTGGTGGGTATGAGCACGCGGGTATATATAGGGACACTCCAGGTACACGTTTCTACGATATTCATACTTTCCTGTATATCATTTACGCTAAGGTCAGACAACCGGAGAATGTTAAGGAACGGGCTATTAAAAATTTCATTGAAGAACTCATACCTGACAAGGAGTTCCTCGAGTACAATGGAAAATATACCAAAAATGGACGTTTGGTTATGCCTGGTCATCGCGATGATTTGAACGGTTTTAAATTTAAACAAAACATTCCCTCCTTCAAGGTCATTTTAACTCACCCATTCTTAACTGGTGAGGATAAACCAAATCAACCAAAGACTCTCACAGAGGTTCTCAAAATGATTCCTAAGGCTAAGACCCCCCCCAAGGTCAAGACCCCTAAGGAGACCCGGGTACTTCCACCACGTAACTACGGTAAACTTTCAACTGCGAATAGGAAAAAGGCTATGAACAATATGATTAAGAAAGCGGCTGCTATACTAGCGGCTAAACCCAAAGCCAAACCACCTATGAGAAGGCCCGGTGTTGCACGCCCCAAACCAGTCCCTAAGAGTCCCAAAACGCCTTATGGAGTGATGTCCCCTTCCTCTCTGAAGAAACTCGCAGAGAAGATCGAAAGTGGAAGGAAGAAAGCGGCGAACAAGTTAAATTCTAAGATCCAAGCCATCAAGGCCACTAAGGGTAAGACCCCCACACCCGTTCGTCTTAAGGAGAAGTTATTTTTCGTTGATCTAAAGGGTAAGAAGCGCGAGTATGTGAGAAAGGCTGCTTACTATAAGGCTTTGGAAAAGAACAAAGCTGCGAGAGAAGAGGCAGCTCGGCAACATTCCACGCTCGGACCCCACCCTAAGACTCATCCCAAGTTCCGTCTCGCGATAAATAAGTACGTCAACACTCTGACAAATGATGAACGCAATGTACTCAAAAAGAAGATATGTAATTAAATTATTCAGGTATTATAAATGTTACTCGTCGTTGTACTCATCATTCTAAATGTCTACATTCTCCTAGAGATGGGTAAACCAGTGGCCACTTCGAATGTAAAAGAAAAATGGATTGTTTATGGGACCATGGATTGTGGATGGACTCGTAAACAGTTAGAATATATGCGAAAATCTCGTAAGAATTTCGAGTTTATTGACTGTACTAAGAATGATTGTACTGGTATGAATGGATTCCCAACTATACTTCACCCTGACGGTAAAAAGACTGCGGGGTACACAGAAGTTTAGCGATCAAGGCCAGCAATTACCCTGATGGAAATGGAAAGAATGAAAGCATCTAACAAGCTGTTGATAGGCTTGAGGACGGAGATGTGCTTCACAAGGGAGGTGTTCCACACGAGGCGGAGAATGAAGGTGCTGACGAGGATAGACAGCACGAAGACGAGAAGCTGTTTCACGACATCATCCTTGTTTTCAGATTTGATAAGATTGGCGAACATTTATTACATACTGATATTTTTTTCTAGGTAGACTATAGATGTCTAAGGCTAAAGGAAAGTTGCCTAAAAAAAAAGAACTTCCGTTAAGTGGATCTGAGAATAAATTTACAAATCGTCGATGGGCTTCAGATAAAGGTATACCCAATAACAATTGTTACGCATATGCGGTGGGTGATTACGAAGCTTATCGATGGCAAAAATCCATACCAGGTGATCGGTCTGGGTTATCAAATTCTAAACATACATACACATCTTGTACTGGTCTTCCTAAGCGCGTTATTTCAGATAACCCAAAAACCATTTACAAGATTGATGGTGACAAGAAATGTAAGAAAGGATACTTCAAAATCATGATGTTTGTTTCGTCTGGGAGACCCAACAGTTACATTAGACAGGGTGATTTCCATTTTTACAAGCAACATGGCGTCATTGAGTATAAAATTAAACAGGGTGATACAGTCAAGTCAGTCGCCAACTTTTTCAAGATTCCCGAATATAGGGTAAAAAAAGGTGGTCGTTTTGAAGTAGGGAAAAGGATAACCTTTAATGCTAATGTATTTAGTCATAAACGTGGCTGGGCTACAGGACCTCTTCTCGGAGATGCTAATGGTAAGGTTATAAAAGATCCTCGTACTGCTTCAAGGAAGTATAAAGAGCTAAGTTATGATAAGTATTGTAGTTCATTCTGTGTCAAGGATAGCGGAATCAAAGTCGGCAAGGGTTACCCCAAGATCTGATAAAATACTGTTTAGATCAATTGTATTTTCGGCTTCAAACGATATATCAAATAAATCAAGTACATCTAATATAGATTCTTCATTCAATGAAACTACATTAGACATTTGTGTATAATTATTATGAATCGTAACCGCTACTTTAAACTGAGAAACGTCAAAAACCCGTCTACAGGTTGGGCATGTGTTCTTACCTTGGGATTTCCACTTCTCTAGACAGTGGGTGTGAAATATATGTCCACAACGAATTGGGGGGTTGGTCCTTGTCGACCTGACTTCGTTTAGACATATAGAACACGTGGACATTCTAGAGTATGGTTTTAAAGTTTTTTTCGTGATTTAGCTCAGTATATATCAGATGCATTCACTAAGGGGTTGTCACACGAGTTACACTTTTTGGTACCTTGTTCGTCTTGAATTTGTGACATGAGTTCGGGTCCCTGCTTCTGGAGAAGTTGTCTATACGAATAATTATCTTCGAAAGTGATACCATTTTTCTTCATTACATAGTTGTTCAATAGTTGGGCTGATGTATTAACAGTGAAACAGCGTCCATCGGCCATACCAAGTCGTTGCGACATTTTAATTACTATAAAGTTAGAAATTAATTTGTCTATTTGTAATCGTCTTTACCCAAGAACTAAATCCATTATTTTTTAAATGTTTAACGAATGGGTCACATCTGTATCCAAGAAATATATCGAACACATCTGTGTCTTCTGTACGGGAAACCCGAATATCAGGATTCTCATTGATGTGTTGGTTAATAATATTATAAGCGAAAGCAATCTCCTTGAGTGTTTCTGCACCAGTGATGATAATCTTACCGGTACTGAAAATACTACATGTAATCTCCTTCATTTCATGGGATGGTTTGAACTTAATTTTGACCGCTGAATACCTATCTGGTTCGAAAGAAACTTTGAATATATCATTGTAGGATTCAAACCAGTCAGAAACTTTCATCAAATTTACATTGTAATTCAGACTGAAATTTGAATTAATCATTACAACCCTGAAAGAGTCTGTAGGTAATTTGATTTCCATATCAAGAAATTCCTTGAAAATATGGACAAGTTGAGTAATAATGCGCTTACAGTCAAATAAGTCACAACATCCTGCGACTTGAATACTTCCATTGGGGAAGACTTTGACCGATTTGGTACTGTATGAATCATGATAGGTTAATGTAACTTGATTGTAAAATGTTGTTGGTTTAAGTTTCCATATAAAACCTTCCGTTGTAGTACCATTTCGTTTCATCTTATAGGTTCCAATGTCCTCAAATATTTTCCGAAGACGTTTAATATCTATGGTCTGTGTAAAATTTGATATCATCGTAATTGTAGTAATTTTGATCCATGACGGTCGCAACTCTTCTGGTAAAGCATTTCTAAACTCATCTATTGTGAGGAGATAAGAGAAGGAATTATTTGCTGTAATTGAATACATTGATACATAAATATAGTACGATCGTCGTACAACTTAGGTGTTTAAAGAATATATTCTTTATGTCAATATATGACTTCGTTCTTTAAATATGCAAAAGTTGTAAATGATGTTGAATCTGATCTCACTTACGTGGAAATTGTATATGAATCGTATGTTCGTGGGAAAGGTTACCTAACATTTACAGACTATATGAATACCGAACCCCTCGCAGATTGGCAAGTATTCGAATCAAAGAAGAATACTATTCCTTATATCAAATTTTTGGATATTATGGTTGATAAAACCATTGAAGTAAGACAACGTATGGCTGAGATTATGCTTGATACTATATTATATGAGAAACATGATATAAATACATACGTTCGCATCGCACATGCAACTAAAATTTTAGATCCCAGCTTCCAGCCACCCATTATTAATATGAAAAGTGCTTGGCAGAGAGAGGTTATAGTTAAATTTTGTAAAAAACATATTCCACATTCTATTGAAGAATGTGTAAAGTTAGACCGTTTAGAGTATTTCTTCAACGTCTTGCGTATGATAGAACAAGGGTTATAAACATAGCGATCAAGAATATACCGAAATATGGTACATGAACCTGTTTGGCAACACCAACTTTAATGTGAGCAGACGCATCGCACGCAACTCCAGTATCTATATTTCTTCGGGGATGAATAGTACCAAATACATTGGTCGGTTTATCTTGTGTCTCACATGACGCAAAGCTGCAATATACACTCTCACCTGTTTCAAATGTATTTTGACTTATAGAAGTATTCGAAAAATTGTCAAAACCCCCACTCTGTCGTACACTTCCTGGAAGGGAGAAATCGTGTTTGACAAATGGATTGACATCATTTATAGCATCCTCATCATTGAGCATATACTTACTCATTGCTGTTACTACTACTTCAGATTATATTTTTTGTCATGCATTTTGAATCGATGTACTTCCCACATTTCGTCAAGATCCACATTTAACATATGTGCTATTTGAAACAGATAACTAAATACATCACCCATTTCCATCATAACATCTGTACCCCTATCTTTCTTCAAATTCGTTTTCTTATACATTTTCTTGTACTGTCGAATAGCTGACGCAAGTTCACCAACTTCTTCAGATAAGAGTAGCCATACAGTATCTATGGGTGCTCTATCCCAACCTTTAGACCGACAAACCTTTTCGGTCTCCGTTTTGTAATAATTAAGACTCATACTTACTTTGTCTATCATTTGTAACTTTAATATAGTTACTTTACAATCCAATTTTGTTATTGTATGGTATCTTTTTACCAACTGTACTTGTATTAACTGGTTGATCCATGAGATTTCTAGTTGTGTCAATTTCACTGACATATGCTATGTATTGAGACACACCGGTTTGAATTTGTGATAGAGCGGTATCTATCACACGAGCATTCATGATCTTTACCTGTTTATTCACTTCCTTATGGTGATCACCCGAATTGTTTATGAATACGACTCGCATGATACCGTATAGGTCATCGCGATTTTGGTAATCGATGGATATCCCAGTGCGATCCTTGAACGCCTGGCGAATTCCACGCTGAAGAATATTTTTGTTAAATTCAGAAAAGTAGAGCGCATTCAATGGCGTCTCACATTGCATCATAGAATTCAGGTGAAGATCACTCATTTAATATACACCTCGAAAAAAATTGTGTGACAATAGTAAATGATGAACTATTCGGATTTTGATGAAGCTTATGCCAATGGCCCAAACTCCGTTGACACAATCCCATGTAATGCCCCAACGTGCTTTATTGGTTCTTACCCCCCAGTAGCTAAGGCTGGTGAAGATGGTCCTTTCTTTGTGAACACTTACCTTCTTCAACCCGATCGTCGAATGGAAACACTTGGGACTGCGACTGTTAGAAGTGCTGACTTGAAACAATAATAAGTAGGTTAAAAATAAAAGTGGAAGTGTAAATATATGAGGGTCATTAAACGCTCAGGTCGTATTGAGGATATGAAATTTGACAATGTCACCAATAGGATCAAGAATTTAACGTATGGACTTTCAGAGAACTGCGACTCTACAAAGGTTGCTCAACAAGTATTCTCATCTATGTACGACCAAATTACAGCCCAAGAAATTGATACTCTCTCTGCGGAGATTTGTATCGGAATGATCACATCTGATCCAGACTATGAAATTCTCGCCACTCGTATTATTGCGAGTAACATTCAAAAGGTATGTCCCAATAACTTTCATCTCGCTATGCGAAAACTTCAGAGGGTTGGAGTAGTCACAGACGAGGTTGTTGAAGTCGCTCAACAATTGAAGGAGCATATCAAGACGGATCGAGATTTTGATTTTGGGTATTTTGGTCTAAAAACACTCGAAAAGAGTTACCTTCAACGAGTTGATGGTAAACTGGTCGAGACACCGCAATATATGTTCATGCGTGTAGCAATTGGTATTCATGGCAAAGATGTACCAGCTATACTGGAAACATATGACAAGATGTCACAAGGTTACTTCATTCATGCTACACCTACCCTTTTCAATGCTGGTACACCTCGTCCACAAATGTCTTCATGTTTCCTCATCGCAGGAAAGGATGATTCCATTGACGGTATCTATGGAACATTGACTGAATGTGCTCAAATTAGTAAATGGGCTGGTGGTATTGGTATGCATATTCACAATATTCGAGGTAACAAGTCTAGGATTAGAGGTACAAATGGGCAATCTGATGGTATCATCCCAATGCTTCGTGTTTTCAATGCGACTGCCAGGTATGTCAACCAGGCTGGTCGTCGTAAGGGTTCTATCGCTGTTTACATAGAACCATGGCATGCCGACATCATGGACTTCCTTGAACTTCGTCTGAATCAAGGTGACGAAGAAGCTCGGTGCCGTGATCTCTTCTCCGCCATGTGGATTCCCGATCTCTTCATGAAAAGGGTTGAAGAAGGTGGTAATTGGTCTCTCTTTTGTCCAGACACAGCGAAGGGTCTTTCCGATGTATATGGTAAGGAATTTGACGAATTGTACACCAAGTATGAGGAAGAAGGTCTCGCCCATACAACCATCCCTGCTGCTGATGTATGGAAGGCAATTCTCAGATCTCAGACGGAGACTGGAACACCTTACATGCTTTACAAAGATGCGTGCAACTCGAAGAGTAACCAAAAGAATCTTGGTGTCATCAAGAGTTCTAACCTGTGTACCGAGATTATCGAATACACTAATAAGGATGAGACTGCTGTTTGTAACTTGGGATCTATCGCCCTTCCCAAGTACGTGAACAAAGAGACTAAAACTTTTGATTATGAAAAGCTTCATGAAGTGACCAAGATTGTCACCAAGAATTTGAACCGTGTAATTGATCGTAACTTCTATCCAGTGGAGACTGCCAGGCGATCGAACATGAAACATAGACCCATTGGTCTCGGTGTTCAGGGTCTCGCAGATGTATTCATCCTTTGTGGTCTCCCTTTTGACTGTGAAGAGTCACGTCTCATGAATGCGCATATTTTTGAGACTATGTATCACGCATCATTAGAGGCTTCCTCTGAACTGGCTGAAGTAGATGGTTCATATGAAAGTTTTGAAGGGTCCCCAGCGTCACAAGGTATCCTCCAACCGGATATGTGGGAGGGTGAAACCAAGTTTAGTGGCCGCTACGACTGGGACGCAATGCGTGAACGTGTAAAGACAAAGGGGCTCAGGAACAGTCTTTTGATGGCACCTATGCCTACCGCATCCACTGCTCAGATTTTGGGTAACAATGAATGCTTTGAACCATATACTACTAATATTTACCTACGAAGAACCATCGCTGGTGAATTTGTTGTGGTGAACAACCATCTCGTCAATGACCTAAAAAAACGGGGACTTTGGTCAAAAGAAATGAAAGATCTGATGGTGAAGGCTGGTGGGTCAATTCAAAATATTGTCGATATTCCAGATGATATTAAATCCTTATACAAAACTGTATGGGAAATTAGTCAAAAGTGTATTATTGATATGGCAGCGGATCGTGGTCATTTCATTGATCAGTCACAATCCATGAATCTATTCATGGAAAGTCCAACCATGTCAAAACTATCATCAATGCATATGTACGCATGGAAATCTGGTCTCAAAACTGGTATGTATTATCTTCGATCTAAAGCAAAGGCTCGACCAATCCAGTTCAGCTTAGAACCAGAATGTGTGGCGTGTTCGGCTTAAAGTTTACATAGCTAATAAACTCAGAAAGTCATGGATAAGAACATTGAAAATATTCAATTAAATGAGTATAATAACAGAAAAATTGTCGTTAGTACAAAACAGGGAACCCCATTTCGTATGCAGTTCCCTAGGATGTATATGCCCTTCGGTGTTTCAGGTTTTACACCGGAAGTTGGACAAACTAAATACAATATTGACTTCGCTATCAAGGGATATGAGGAAGATGATAGTTATATGAAAAAATATTACGATTCTATTCGTAAAATTGAAGATATGGTAATCGACTCGGTAACTGAACAGAGTGAACGTATTTTCGGTAAAAAAATGACACGAGCTGAACTAGTGCCAATGTTCAATTCTAATATCAAAATCTCTAATGATCGAGAGCCCAAATTTAGGGTTAAGGTGGACACTGATATGGAGGATAATATCAAAGCACCAATTTACAATTCTGATAAAATCGTTATCAAAGATGAAGTTTCAAACGGTCTCTATGCAAGGAATTCTGGACATGCTATTGTTGAACTCAATAGCGTATATTTCTTGAACAGGATGTTTGGTTGTACTTGGAAATTATATCAACTCGTCATATACGAGCCTCAAAATCTTAAAGGATTTCAGTTTATTGTTTAAATGATTTATCGAAGCATAGGAAGACGCTGACCCCTAGCGTTCATTCTGAAGTTTCCACCCTTTGGGCCCACCATTACTGGGGCACCAGCCTGTATACCTACAGCCATGGCACCCATCCTTTTCGCGGCGTTCGCTTGTGCTGAGTTTAACTTGGCTGTACCAAATTTAATCGCATTTTGGGTCATTTGTTGACCTTTTGCCTTCGCAGCCGCCTTCATCTCACCAACTGCGTTCTTGGCCATATTTTTCGCAACACTTTTTGCTTCTTTTGCAGCGGCCTTCGCGGCCATTTTTGCCATAGCAGCAAAACCCATAGTAATATATTAGTTACCTATATTTTATTTACCAACCTGTGAAACCACATTTGTTCCCATCTGATTTAAAAATGCGGGTGTGGGTTTATAATTTCTACCACTGGATGTGTTTACATATGTACCACCATTGGCACCCTGCATAATTCGACGTCCCTGGGTATCAAGGTAATTTGTTGCGATATTCGCATTAAATTGGAGACCTCTCGACACAGCGACTTGTTTAGCTTTCTCCAGAGCTTGCATTTGAGCTTGTTGCACCATAGCGAGCGCTTGTTCGTGAGCTTTTTGAGCCATGGCATAACCTTGAGATTGTGCTTGCTCTGCCAATGATTTACCACGAGCTCTAGCTGCCGCAGAATCACCATTCCCGGTATTTTTGTTTTTGGTGGCATTGTTAGTGTTATTGCCACGAGTCTGATTGTTGTTATTACCTCGAGCCTGGTTGTTGTTACCCCGAGCCTGGTTGTTGTTACCCCGAGCCTGGTTGTTGTTACCCCGAACTCGGTTGTTGTTACCCCGAGCCTGGTTGTTGTTACTCACTGCAATATTAGGATTACGCGCGGTATTGTTTGGCACCTGGTTCTGGTTGGTTGAAGCCATTATTACTTTTTAACAATATTTTTATTCATCATCAAAATACGGTAGATAGTCTGAGCCTCCTTAAGTAATTTACCTTGAATTCTGGTAAATTCCTTTGGGTCTAAACCTAGCTTGAGTTTTGCGATTTTTACTGAATCTTCCCAACGTTTGAGAGACATTATTACTATATATATACAAAATTTTACTGCATCTTATCTATTTTTTTCTCATATTCCTTTGTACCTGCTTTGGGCTGCAATTTGAATCCAGTTTTCTTGGGTTTGAAAACCTTCACCATCGCCTTCTTCCCTTCCTTCTTCATACGGGAAAGGGCAGCTTTACTAGCCGCCTTGGATACAATACGACCATCCTTCATGAGTAGGTCTTTCTTTGCGAGACCACCGGGGGTTTTATCAGCGTTACCATGGAATACTTCAGCGCGAGAACCGACTGTCATTTATATTAAGCACGGAAAATTTTCTTGATGTCCAATATTGAAATTTTAGACGATACCCTGTTCACAGGAATTTGAGTTTTCACTCTTTCATCATTCAAAACTTCTGAACAGACAATAGACTTGTGTCCCTGGAGTGCCATCATTTCTTCTTCGACACTCACGAAACGCGCACACTCTTTGTAAATCAGTTTTTTCACATAAACAGCCTGTGTTTGACCTGTACGATGACTACGAGCAATCGCCTGAAGTTCCGTCGCTGGATTCCACGCAGGTGCCATAATATAAACTCGTGTGGCTTCCTGTAAATTTAGACCCTGTCCACCACTTTTGATCTGAATAATAAAGACGGCACCAGAGGATTCATTTTTGAACCGATTGATCTGTTTAACCCTTTCCTCCTTTGGTACGGATCCATCTATTCTATAGACCGGACAATCTAAATGTGATTGAATATAATTCATTTCCCCCTTAAACTGACAAAAAATCAGACTTTTTTCAGTTGGATGTTCCCCAATCATTCTGAAAAGAGTTTCCATCTTGTTCGAACGACCTTCCCATTTACTTGGTGTAGTTTCATTTTTAGATGCGATACCATTCAAATACATTTGTGGCCAAATCATACATTGACGCGCACGAAGAAGGCACTCCAAAATAACCATATTTTTAGAATTGAGACTTTGAACTTCTCTAAACGCATCTCTAATTGTGTCTTGTGCTTCCATAAATACACATTCATAAAGTGCCTTTTCATCAGGTAACATATCAAGTTCCACATTTTCAAAATGACACGGTGGAAGTCGTAAGCGTTCACTAATTTTTGCCAGATCTTCTTTAGTTCTGCGAAGAATGTAAATGTCTTTAATCTCTTTGGTTCGTCCTTGAACAAAGTTTTTGGAAATCCCCAAAAAGACACAGAGAGATACAAAATCCTCCATCGAATTAAATACAGGTGTACCTGTCACCAACCATCGAATTTCCGATTCTAGACGACAGACACATTTGAATAATTTTGATGTTTTATTTCTGATTTCATGTGCTTCGTCTAAAATGATACGATTCCATTTAACCGTGTGAAGTGCAGTTTTAGATTCGACTGTACCACCTTTCACTGTAAGTAAAGTATAGGGTGCGATCGTTATATCAGCGGTACGATCAATTTTTCTACCCGGTCCATCGAAAATGCTGACAGTTAAACTTGGTGCAAAACGATTAATTTCTTCTGCCCATTGTGTGATAATTGATTTGGGTACGATGATGAGTGTACGAGCCTTTGGATTTCCAAGTATAGTAGAAATCAGCTGCACAGTCTTACCCAGACCCATTTCGTCACATAGAAACCCACCTTTTGGTCCAGTTTCTTGATTCTCCATCCCGATCATCCATTTCACACCATCACTTTGATAAGGTATGAATAGACGTCCATTTAGTCCTTCAATCTTCATAGAAATAGTCTTCCTCAGGATTTGCTTCAATTTCACAAATAAGAGGTTCAACTTCCTTTTTCTTACGAGTTTTCTTCAACTTAGGTGCAGGGAGTTCATCTAGGTGTTCCCTAAAATAGAGAACTTTGTCCCAAAATTCTCTCATAATTGGTAGATTGGTTTTCCACCATTCACGGTCACGAGGTACATTGACAACGTCAAACTCTTCAGGTTTCGGCCAATTTGTTTCGGCTGGTTTATATTGAATGAAATCAGCTGATTCAAGGTCTAAAATTTCCATACATAACTGAAGCTGTGGCATGTAATGGATAGGTACCTCACCAGGTACAATCTGTCGCATCGGTGGACATTTAATCTCAACCAGTTTACCGGATTCGGATACACCATCGGGGCTTCCACCAAGCCATGAGTGTACCGGGTGAGGACATAGACCAAGTTCGTGTACGACCTCTCCGTGTCGCTCTTCATATAAAATACGTGCTTCATCTTCATATTTCTCACCATGTCGTGTAGCGGCGTTCCCAGTAAACTTTTCACCTAGACCGCATTTTTTTAACAAAAGACCGTCAGGTGTTTCGTATTTATTCACACCAATAGCTGTAGCTGCGTCACTCGCAGTCAACATTTTACCACGAAGGGCTAACCATTCATCGGATTTCTGCGCAGCATATTCCCTTTCTAAAGCAGCTTTGACATTCGGATGCATATTAAACTATTGTAAATTATAACTTTTAAGCTGGTCGAAGAATAACTTAGCTGCGTTTTGTTCAGCTTGTTTCTTACTTTTTGCTGTTCCTCTGCTCATAAACTGCCCGTTAACGAATATATCGATATAAAATATTCCCTCGTGGTGAGCAGAAACCCTATATTCGGGGAGTTGTAGATTATTCAATTGACAGTAACGCATGAGATGGTCCTTAAAATTGTCATCAATCATAATGAGATTCATATCAATATATTTAGGGTCATTGTAAATTCTCAAAACAAATTCTTTAGCATGGAGAAGTCCGAGATCCATATAAATCGCGCCAATAAGTGCCTCAAAAACGTCTTCTAAAATTTTTGGGTTATTATTCCAACCATTACGCATACCCTTCTCGTCCATTATAACAATGTGTTCAAGACCGAGTATTTTGGCTATACGGGCTAATGTTTCTCCACGAACTAACTTCGTACGGGCTTTGGTAAGGAACCCTTCTTGCCTACTTTCATATTGGTCAAATAAAAATTTAGTAATAACGAAACCTAATACGGAGTCACCAATAAATTCAAGTGTTTCGAATGATTCATTCAATTTTTCATATTCTTTTAATGCAGATTTATGCGTAAATGCCTTTTGGTACAAATCAAGGTTTTTGATCTTTGTACCAACAAGATGTTCAATTTGAGGTTTGGTGACGAATGTCACCATATTATTAGTAGTATGTTTTATTTGTTTAAGCCTTTACAACTTCCTTCTTGATGTAATGAGGAGAGAGATACTTCTGAAGGTTGAGATAGGTCACGATGACATCAGCTGGAGGAGCGAGGAGATCACGGAGCTTCTCGTCAAGGACAATTTGACGACCGTTCTCGGGATGCTTGAGACCCTGCTCAATAATGTATTTGTTCACGACCTTAGTGACTTCGGAGCGCGAAATCAATTCACCTTCGGGAAGCACCAGGAACTCACGCAACTTAGGCGTGATTTCTTGCTTGCGGTTGAAACCATTGTTCGCGGCACGAGCCTTGGCCTTCTCACCATCGGGATCCTCCTGGATACTCTTCACCTTGCGAACAAGCTTGACAAGAGATTTAACATCAGAGCGGAGAGCAGTAATTTCGGTTTGAATGGTTTCAAGAGACATTATATCTTATTTAGATGTTATATCTTTAAGTTACAATAACAGTAGGAAAATAGAACCTAAAATTATCGTCAAAAAAATTAGTACTTTCATATGAATATCCAGATTCCTGATCCTAAATTTGGGTTTTACAGGTTTTGGGGCTTTGGGGCGTTTGATGATATGAAAAGGTTGCTTAGGTATCTTACCTGGACATCCACCAGCACAGCAATCTTTTGGGCATGGTATGACATGTGGACCTCGACGCACTCCACAAAATTGTTCTTTTTTTGGATTTAATACGTCATCATATGCGTAACATCTACATTCGTCGATAACATTACAGACCATATTAATATATCACGATATATTAATGGACGAAAAAAGTTATTCGAAAAATGCCATTGACGGGTTTATGAAGGAAAATTTATTTTTTAAAGATGCAAAATTGAAAAAATATTTTGACAGAAATGAACAAAGAGATTTGGGAAAATTCAGACAGCGTTTACATGATAAATTTCCTGATAAGAATCTCGAAAAAATGGTATACGTAATGGTCACAGATTCTATTCGTGATATAATACTTGATACTATTGGGGAACTCACCCAAAAATTAAAATCATCTGGTGACCTGATCGTCAGTGGTGGTGAAGCATTCAACTTGTATGTGGATTTCAATGACCGTATCATAACTACAGATATAGACGCGAAATTTGTTCCGTATATGAAAACAAATGAGAAATATTTTGGTAAACTTCAAGCACTCAAATTATTACTATGGGATATGCTTGGGAAATATGCGAAAAATATGAATATGCGAATCAAGAAACGGGTTATGTCATTCCGAAACAAGTATAGTAAATTATTCAAGTTTGTAGGTATTGGTTTTAGTAATTCTGGACCATATGTAACCAGGAGGTACACACTCATAAAAAAGAAGAAAAGTAGTATAACGAACAAGCCAAGTAAAGATGATGTATTCATTGATGTAGAATTGTTCGCACTTGATCTCAATATACGGTTCTTTTCACCTACCACTGGACGAATTAAATTAGAAACACTTGGTGGTATACTAGATATTCCATTTATGCGACCGAATGAATTTGGATATGAAGTGGGACAAACTAAACATAGAGGAATTGTATATCGAAATCCGGTTACGGGAAAGATGATAAATAATCAAAAATTATTTATAGCTAGTAAAGAGTTTCTAGCTGAAGATATATATCTAATGCAGAAACTGAGACTTAGACCAAATAAAAGAGTGCGTGATAGACTTCGTCTTATAAAACTTGGTAAAATTTTTGATACGAGAGTCACTTCCTCAGATTCAATGGAAGTTGTATATAAGAAAATTCGTTCTAAATTAAACCCACGTAAACGCAAGTATATATCGAGACATAGAGATGTAAATATTAAAAAGGCGAAAAAGGTCGATCCACGTAAATATAAAAAGTTTACAACCGAGCCATCGAAAGAACGTTTATCTAAACAAATCGTACACGGTTTGAAACCAGTGTCGAACAAAAATAAGATTGAAGGATACAATAAAACTCATGGTAATAAACGGTTTAATTTAAACACTTTGAAATGGAAAAATGTTAAAAATAGCGCATATGTTAAAAATGAATTCCCGTTAAGAACTACTCAGGCGAAGACACTCCCCAAAAACCTAAATGTCACGAAGACATTGTACGGGCATAAACCAAATAGGAATAAATGGGTACCAAAGAAGGTTTTAAATGACGCTTCCGCCATACCTTTTATTGGTTTAAAGAAGTAACACGTAGATAAATCATAATGTTTTATAACACTCCATCCAAAGGTGATGACGGTCTTTATTTCGTTCAGGCTTCTACCGATGATAAACGAAAATGTCTCGTTCAATTGAATAACGTGACTGTATCAGAAGTCTCAGGCGACATGGTTTTTGATGTTAACTCAGATGCTAGCACCAAAAAAATCAATGACATCGAAGTGAACAACCTTCGTGCGGCACACGAGAATTGTGTAGAGTGGTTCGGTAAACAACTTTCAGAAAAGGTTGTAAGTGGTGCTTATCGTAGTGTCTTAAATGATGACCAAATTACCGCAGATGTTATCACCGACCACCCTGTACGTGTTTTCAATACTAATCAAGAGTCGGCCGATTTCGAGTCCATCCAGGCAGGGAAGAAATGTGATATCATTCTCGAATTCGCTGGTCTTTGGTTTGCTAAGAAGGCATTCGGTGGACATTGGAATGTTGTTCAGGTCCGACTTCATGATGAAATTGTGAAAGAAGATTCAATGATTGATCAATACCCAGAAGAATATGCATTCGTTGATGAACCGGTACCAGAACCAGAACCGGAATCTGATGTCAACATTGAAGATGAACCAGAATCTCCAATTGAACCAGTCGAAACCCAGAAGATGATCAAGGAACGAATTGACATTCTCACTAAATAAAAAAATTTGTTAGTTATATATAAACTATGATGAAGGGTCGCACTCAGCAAATCCTGATGTTCGCCGCCATCGCTGTTGTGGTCTATCTCCTGTTTGTCGTAAACAAATCGTCTAATTATTCCATCACTGAGAAGCAGTATGGTTCGTTCAGTCCTACCTCCTCCATCGGTCCCGCGACCGCTACTTCTGGTATGGCCAAGGGTACCGGTCTTTCTTCTTCCCTCCTCCCCCGTGAAGTGGCTTCCAAGGAAGATTTCGGTCAGTTTGCCCCAGAAGATGTACTCAAGGGCCAAAACTTCCTTGAGCCCCGTGCCCAAGTTGGATACCCCGAAACCATCGGTGGTGCTCTCCGTAACGCCAACCAGCAAATCCGCAAGGACCCCCCTAACCCTAAAGCACCTTTCGTGTGGAATAATTCTACTATCACTCCTGATAACATGCAGCGTGGGTTGTGCGCTTAAAGAATAAAAAACTATAATCATTAATGGCTTCGGTAACGAACGAACTTAGTGAAACTGTATCGAAACTTGTGGATCTCACTAAACAACTTGCTGAAGCGAAATCTGATATCAAAATCCTTAACCAAGAAGAGAAGCGTCTGAAGGAAAACGTTAAGAAACATATGGTTTCTCAGGGTATTGATACAATTAACCTCAGAAAAGGAAAAATCAGTTTACGTAAAAGTGTACGTAAGTCGGGGATGAGTAAGGATGCAATTAAGGAAGGTCTCAGTAAATTTTTCGGTGGTGACGAAGCTAAAGTTGAGGGGGCTTTAAATGCTATTCAAGATAATCTTGCAATCAAAGAATCAACTTCTCTCTCATTAACTGGTATAAAAGAAAAAGCCGAGAAAGAAGATAAGTAACTAACCATGGTTTGGAGCCAATACGTAGACGAAGCAAACATCGGATTCGACGCATGCATTAGCGACGATGACGAACATAATAATGAACACACTCCTCTGAATATCGAAGACTGGGAAGTCGAATACTCAGATGAATTACATATGATGTGGAATACAATGGAAGCTCTGATGTATGACGCACATATTCAACACTCTGGCAAATTTTGTGATTTTGTGGAGTTTTGTTACAATGAACATGAAGAATCGGATTTTAGGGTAACATGGGAATGTCAAGAAGACACTGATTGGTATGAAGAACGACTCACTCATATTTGGAGAAACATCAGGCGTATCATTAATCATAATGGTTTACATGAAGAAATGATGAGAGGGGTCAACTTTAACAACTTTTCTGATTTTACTAAAAATTATATGAGTGTATATTAAATGCTCCCCGATATTACTACCCAGAAGGTTGCCATACCAGCGGCTCTTTTTCTCGCGCTGAGCCCCGGTATGGTTGTTACTACCGATGGCTCAAAAGTAAAATTCATGAACCGACAAACCGATCAAATGTCCGTATTTTTCCATGCTCTCGTATTCTTTCTCACCTACAGTCTGGTCGCGAAAGCTATGGGTATCGTACTTACACAAACCGATCTCATCGTAACGACCGCATTGTTCATCACGCTCAGCCCAGGTCTTCTGTTGACCATCCCACAGGGTTCAGGCGGATTATTCCAATCTGGGCAGACGAGTGTGGAGTCAGCGATGATTCACACGGTTGTATACGCAGTCCTGTTCGCGCTTTTACGTCGCCAATTTCCTCAATTCTACTAAGTAAGAAGATGAAGTATCTCGTATTAGGGCCAGCATCAATGGCTATATATTCGCTAATAGGTAATTTAAAAGCTCGTGAATCTCAATTAGCAGAAGTTGAAGAGATTTCCGGTTCTTCAGCGGGATCAATATTAACATTGTTCTTAGCGTTGGGTATGTCTATAGATGAAATTTTAGATATATCACTTAACACAAATATTTCCAAATTGGTTAAATTACGATTAGGGTCATTTTTTACTAAGTTCGGATTTGTGTCAATGGCACCTATTCGTAAAAAACTGGTGGATATATGTGGATGTGATCCCACATTTAACGATCTAGAAATGAAAATCTATATTTCAGCATTTTGTTTAAATACAAATCAAACTGAATATTTTTCCAAGGATACACATCCAGATATGAAGGTTATAGATGCGGTGTGTATGAGTATGGCCGTACCCCTCATATTTGCTTGTGGTAAATGTGAAGGTAAAACGTATGTAGATGGTGGTACACAAGAACAATATCCAATTACTCCATTTTTAGATAAGAAACCCCATCAAATAACATGTATAAAAATTAGAATGGATCTTATTTATCAGGAAAATATAGATACACCTAGGCAATATGTAGAAACTTTGATCCGTTCATCTCTATCGAATCGGATGCAATCTGATATACCAGTAGACATTATAGATATAAACGTAAAAGATACGAATGTATTCAATTTTAATATGACATATGAAGAAAAGGTTAGATTATATAACATCGGGTTTTCAGCTCGATGATTCTTTTTTTGTTAGTTTAATATAAATGACGGAAGTGTGCGATCCAGACGCCGACATAGAAAACCTCAGAAAAACCATTAAGTTGCAAACTGGGGAAGACGTTAAACTCACAAGAAAACAAATGTGCGACGCATATAATAATATACAAGGTGGGAAGTTACCTCTACCCCCCCTTGTCATGAGTGCCGATCGGACTTATTTAGTCGATCGAGCATCTCCATTAAAACATTTAGAATACGAGCTTCTTTTTGATTCTACTACGAAACGTGTAGATCTCAAAAAAATCGCGCGTAAAGTTGGTCTTACATCTCAAATTGAACAAATGACCAAAAAACAATTAGTTGGTGCAATTGGTAAACGCCTAAGGTATTTAAAGGTGCGTGAACCCATTAAAATTGTATCAAAACGTCTCATCACGAAGACTGCACCGGAATCGACGAACAACGCAGCAGTGAACAACACAGCAGTGAACAACACAGCAGTGAACAACACAGCAGTGAACAATAATCGCCGCAATTTCAATAATAATTCCGCTTTTAACAATACCGAAAATAGAGGATCAAACTTTAATAATTTCGGTAATAACAATAACAAGAATGGGAATGGTGGTAACAATAACAATTCTGTGAGACTTTCAGGTAATGTGAATGGTTTAAAATTTAACAAGAACAAAAATAATAATAGTCAGACTTCTTTCAAGTTCCCAAATAAATTGTCATTCAATGGATCATTTGGTTCTTCTAATAAGAAAAATAGCAACTCCGGAACTCAAACCAATGTTGGTACCGGTACCAACTCTACAAACAAGGTAATAATTCCAACTCAATTTAAGCAGACTTCTACAAGTACAAGTACCGGTACCAACTCGGGTCCACCCCCAACTCAGTTTGGGA